>Ga0190275_10003932_pt1 | contig 10660 bp, 9 predicted proteins | sample Popmic550T_FD_133745 | JGI IMG/M metagenome (GOLD analysis project Ga0190275, IMG submission 133745) | Populus adjacent soil microbial communities from riparian zone of Yellowstone River, Montana, USA - 550 T | ecosystem: Environmental > Terrestrial > Soil > Riparian zone > Trees stand | place...
CGCTGACGGGCGAGGAGCGTTGGACGCGCGGCGAGATGCCCGAACAGGACTTGGAGCCGGACGAAGAGGCGTTCGAGTACGACGAGTGGGACAGAGACCTTTTGGACACGCGCGTCGGCTGGTGTCGCGTCGTCGAGAAGCGCACGCGGCGCGGCGACCGCAAGTTCGTTGACGACACGCGCACGCGCTACCGCGGCGTCATCTCATCAATCCGCCACCAGTTCCAACTGATGAAGCCCGAAAACCTGAAGCGCATAGCGAACGAGCTTGACGGCGACGATTATGATTTGAATGCGCTGATTGATTTCGTCATAGACCGTCGCGCCGACGGCCAACAATCCGAGCGCATCTACACGAAGCGTCTCAGGCGCGAGCGCGACGTGGCCGTCTCGTTCCTCTTAGACCAGTCCTCTTCGACCGCGCGCACGATAGGCCGCCACCCCTTGCAGCCCTACACGCACCCCGGTCGCCGCATCATCGAAGTCGAGAAGGAAGGACTCGTCCTGATGAGCGAGGCGCTCGAAGCCGTCGGCGACCCTTACAGCATCTACGGCTTCACGTCGGAGGGCCGACGCAACGTGAAATTTTACGTCATCAAAGACTTCGACGAGCTTTACGCCGACGAGGTCGAGCGTCGCATCGGCGGCATCAACTACCAGAACAACACGCGCCTCGGCGCGGCCATACGCCACGCCGCCGCCAAGCTCCGCCGACAGGAGGCGCGCACGCGCCTTCTGATCGTCCTCTCCGACGGACGCCCCTACGACCACGACTACGGCGACGCACGCTACGCACGCGAGGACACGCGCGAGGCTTTGCGCCAAGCACGCATCGAAGGCATCACCCCTTTCTGCATCACCATTGACCGCGACAGCGAAGTCGAGCTTCGCGACCTCTACGGCGAAATCGGCTACACGATCATTGACGACGTGATGACTCTGCCGGAACGCATGCCCGCGATTTATCGCAGGCTGACGACATGAACAGGGCACGTTCTGAGCGAACTATTGTTATACTGACCGCGCTTTGAATGCTTTTGGAGTGAAGAGGGACTATGAGCGTCGTAGAAAAACTTATTATCGAGGACGGCGGAAGGATCACGCTCCCGAGCGACGTGCTCGACCGTTACGGTCTGGCGGAAGAGACAATCGTTCGCATCATAGAAACGCAGAAGGGCATCCTGCTCATCCCCCTGACCGACCAGCCGATGAGCGAAGCTTTGGCCTCCGAGCTAAGGGAGTGGCAGGCGGTCGGCAGCGAAAGCTGGGAGATGTTTCCTTTCGAGGAGCCGGAGGCATGACCATCGGCGAATTGCGTTGGGTTGAAATGCCTGCGCGTGGCGGGCGTGCCCAAGCCGGAAGACGGCCTACTCTCATCGTTCAGCAAACAACTGCGCTCCCGACGATTCTGCTTATACCGCTCACTTCCCAACAGGACGCGCTGCGCTTCGCCGGAACAGTTCTAGTCGAGCCGGACGAGCAGAACGGGCTGCGTCAACCTTCCGTCGCGCTCGTCTTTCAGTTAACGGCTGTCGATAAAAAATTCGTCGGCCCACGCATCGGCACAGTCTCCGCCGCACTGCTTAAGGAAATCTGGTCTGCCTTCGATGAATTAACCGGACGCAGATAAGAGCCTGCGTCACCATTGATCCCGATGCCAAGCTGCGCCACTTCTACGGCGAAATCGGCTACACGATCATTGACGACGTGATGACTCTGCCCGAACGCATGCCCGCGATTTATAGGCGTTTGACGACGTAGTGATTTCGGTGTCAGGCATAAGCTATTTGGGATATACTTTTCGAACGGATTGCGCGAACGACTTCTGACTCGTAGGCAATTCGCGTGGCTGATATCTGTCTGTGGAGGGCGACCGTGAGTAAAGAATATGTTCAGCAACACGACGGGGCATACCGCATCGCAGGCACGCGCGTCTCACTCGACTCCGTGGTGTACGCCTTCCGGCGCGGCGCTTCGCCCGAAAGCATTCAGCGTTCGTTCCCGCTGCTCACATTAGAACAAATTTACGGGGCCGTAGCCTTCTATCTGGCGCACGTCGAAGAGATTGACCGATACCTTTCGGCGGGCGAGGAGGAGTTTGAAGAGTTGCGCCACGCCTCGCGCGAGGCGCACCCGGAGTGGTACGAAAACCTCGACCGCGCGCGTAAAGAGGCGCTGGCTTCCCGCTCGTGAAAGTCCGCTATCAGGCCGACGCCGACCTCAATGAAGACATCGTCACGGGCGTCTGCCGCCGCGCACCGGATGTGGATTTTCAGACCGCGCACGAGGCCCGTCTCGCCGGCATGTCGGACTCTGAAGTTCTTGCCCTCGCCGCGAGCGAGCAGCGTATTCTCGTCACACACGACCGCAAGACTATGCCCGGACACTTCGGCGAGTTTATCAAGTCTCGGAAGAGTCCCGGCCTTTTCATCATCCCGCAGCATGCCGAACTCCCGTTGGTCATCGAAGAACTGATCTTGATCTGGTCTGCATCCGAAGCAGAAGAGTATGTCAACTCCATCCGCGCCCTTCCGCTCTGAGACGGGCTTGTCCATCCGCTGCCTTGAAATCATTTCTTTAAAAAATCGCTTGACCCTGACGTTGCGTCAGGCCTTAGCGTGCGTTTGAAAGGAGGTGGCCTAGATGAAAGAGGCGAAAGACGGTCTGTTTCAGGCGAGCGAGTTTGCGGAGCTGACGGGCGTGACCGTAAGGACGTTGCATCACTACGACCGTTTGGGTTTGCTGAAGCCGACGGGCCGGACGCACGCGGGCTACAGGCTCTACGGCGAGCGCGACTTCGCGCGGTTGCAGCAGGTCTTGACGCTGAAGTTCATCGGCCTCCCGCTCAAAGAGATAAAGCAGCTTCTCAACCGGAAGGCGCTAGACCTCGCGGGCGTGCTTGGTCTCCAGCGCGAAATTCTGGAGGCGAAGAGGCGTCAAGTAGAGTCGGCGCTTCAGGCCGTTGAGCGCGCCGAAGTCGCGGTGGCGAAAAGCGGCGGGCCGGACTGGGAGGCGTTCCGTAAAATAGTGGAGGTGATAACGATGCAGCAGGACTACGAATGGGTGAAGCAGTATTACACAGAGGAGCAACTGGCCGATCTGGCGCGGCGCGGCACGCCCGAAGTTCTTGAGCGGGGACAGCGCGAGTGGCAGAAGCTTATTGCGGAGGTGAACGAGGCCGTCGCCGAAGGCGTTGACCCCGCGAGCGAGCGGGCGCAAGCGCTGGCCGCGCGGTGGTCTGCGCTCATAGAGGAGTTCACGGGCGGCGACCCCGGCATCCTCGAAAACCTCAAGAGGCTCTACACCGATCAGGCCAACCGGCCCGACACGTTCAAAAACCCCTACGGCGACGACGCGGGCGCGTTCATCTGTCGCGCGCAGGCGGTCGGCAGGAAGGAGTGAGCGCATGCGGTCGCTCTACGACCGAGGCTAAACGCCTTCGCCCACGCGTTAAGCGAGGGCGAAGAAAAAAGAGGGCCGCCGGAGAAGATCGCCTGATACTTTTCTCCGGCGGCTTTCGCGTTTACTTACATGCGCGCGCCCTCGTCTCGCGCTCCGTCTGACGTGTTTGACGGGCGTGCAATCGGATTTTTGCATATACTAAAATCATCTTGGGCTTCCGGCAGTTTCGAGATAAACCACCGCCCGGCCAAAGGACATCGCACATGAACTATTTCGAGTCGAGTGGACGCCGCCCTTCGCGCGCGCGCGCCACGTCGTGGCCCCGCCTCGCGGCGAGTCTTCTGCTGCTCTTCTCTTTCGTCACACGCTTAGCGCACGCGCAGACGCAGACGCCGCCGGGCGGCAAACAGGACGAGCGCGGCATCGTCGTCAGGCCCGACGCGCCGAGGCAGACGGCGGCGGCGGAAGCGTCGAAGCCTCAAGGCGCACGGCCAGAGCTTGTTCTGCAAACCGGCTACACGTTCTTCGGCGCGGTCAGCGGCTTGAGCTTCAGTCCCGACGGGCGTCTGCTCGCCACGCACAGCTTCAACAGCAGTCAGGTCAAGCTCTGGGAGACGGCCTCGGGGCGCGAGCTTCGTACGCTCGTCGCGGGCAGCGGCGGCATGTTCGGGCAGATTATGAGCGGCGTGCGCTCCGTCGCCTTCAGCCGCGACGGAACTTTGATAGCGGCGGGCGCGATGGGCGGCATGGGGTTGGGCGGCGGCGACAGCGTCTCTTCGATGGCGTTCAGCGCCGACGGGCGTTTGATGGCCGTCGGCGGCAAGACCACGGAGGGCGGCCTCGACATGGCGGCGATGATGAGCGCGGCGATGGCTTCGGGCGGCAAGAGATCGAAGGGCGCGCCCCGGCCCGACCCGCAGCAGATGATGGAAGACGTGATGGGCAACATGAAGGTCACGGGCGCGGTCAAGATCGTAGACGTGTCGAGCGGGGCGGAAGTAATCAGAGTCGGCGGGCACGCGAGCGCGGTGCAGACCGTGGCCTTCAGCAAGGACGCGCGCCTTCTGGCCTCAGCCGCTGCCGACAACAAAATCAAAATCTGGGACGCGGCGGCGGGGCGCGAGCTGCACAGCCTCACGGGCGACGGCTCAAGCATCAACTCGCTCGCCTTCAGTCCCGACGGCGCGATGCTCGCCGCGGCCTCATACGGCGGCAGCACACTGCTCTGGGACGTGAAGACGGGCGCGCAGCTCGCGACGCTCGTCTCCGTGGGCGACGGCGGCGACTGGCTCGTCGTCACGCCCGACGGATTGTTCGACGGCTCGCCCGCCGCATGGAACCAAGTGCTTTGGCGTTACGGCGGCAACACCTTCAACGTCGAGCCGGTCGAGACTTTCTTCAACGAGTTCTTCTATCCGGGGCTTCTCTCCGACATCACTTCGGGCAAACGCCCACGCGCGCCGCGCGACATCTCGCTCATTGACCGACGCCAGCCCGTCGTCGCGCTCAACGTGAGCGGCGCGTCGGGCGCGGCTGTCTCGACGCGGACGATGAGCGTCAGCGTCAACATTAAGGATGCGCCTGCGGGCGCTAAAGACGTGCGACTGTTCCGCAACGGCTCGCTCGTCAAGGCTTGGCGCGGCGATGTTCTTAAAGGGCAGCCTTCCGCGACGCTCGAAGCGACGATTCCGGTCGTCGCGGGCGAGAATCGCCTGACGGCTTACGCATTCAACCGCGACAACGTGAAGAGCGTTGACTCGACGCTGAACGTGAGCGGCGCGGACTCGCTCAAACGCGCGGGCACGGCATACGTCCTCGCCGTCGGCGTCAACTCTTATGCGAACGCGCAGTACAACCTCCGTTACGCCGTGGCGGACGCGAACGGCTTCGCCGAAGAGTTGAGGCGGCAGCAGACGCAGCTAGGCAAGTACGAGCGCGTCGAGGTCGTCACGCTCGTTGACGCCGAAGCGACGAAGGCGAACATCCTCGCCGCGCTCAAGCTGCTCGCGGGGAGCGCAGACCCTCTGCCCGCGAGCGCGCCCAAGTCGCTCGCGCAGTTCAAACAGGCGCAGCCCGAAGACATGGTCGTCGTCTACTTCGCGGGGCACGGCACGGCGCACGGCAACCGCTTCTACCTCATTCCGCACGACCTCGGCTACGCGGGCGGGCGCGATGCGCTCGATGCGGAGGGCCTAAAATCAATGCTCGCGCACAGCGTCTCGGATGAGGAGTTGCAGGCGGCGGTCGAAAGCCTCGACGCCGCGCAGCTTCTGCTCGTCATAGATGCATGCAACTCGGGCCAAGCGCTTGAAGCCGAAGAGAAGCGTCGTGGGCCGATGAACTCGAAGGGCTTGGCGCAACTCGCGTACGAGAAGGGCATGTACATCCTGACAGCCGCGCAGAGCTATCAGGCCGCGCTCGAAGCCGCGCATCTCGGCCACGGGCTTTTGACTTACGCGCTCGTCGAGGAGGGCTTGAAGACGATGGCCGCGGACGACGAGCCGCGCGACGGCGTGTTGCAGGCGCGTGAGTGGCTCGACTTTGCCACAGACCGCGTACCGCAGATGCAGTTGGAGAAGATGCGAGAGGCGCGCGCGCTCAACCTCACCATCGCCTTTACAGAAGGCGAGCAAGGCGTCGCCGACCCCGAACGGCGCAGCGTCCAACGCCCGCGCGCATTCTACCGCCGCGAGCTTGAATCCAGCCCGCTCATCCTTGCGAAGAAACAGTAGGCAGGGATAGGAGACAGTAGGCAGGGGCAGGAGGCAGGAGCAAGAAGCACACAAGAAAGCTCGGATGTGAAATTTGAGATTTCAAATCGAAATCTCTTGACCTGCCTCCTGCTCCTGCCTCCTGCCTCCTATCTTTTCAAAGTGCAGCTTTGATAACCGCCGCGAGCGCTTCGGTCTCGCGTTGTATGCAGCGGCGCGCGTCCTCGCCCGGCAGGATGGCGAGATGCCTGACGGGGTGGAAGACTATCTCGACGCGGCCAGTGCGCGGGAGCATCTGGCCGCGCGGCCACACTTTTTCGCCGCCGCGTATCGTGACGGGAAGAACCGCCGCCCCGACTTCGAGCGCGAGCCGCACCGCGCCCGTCTTGAATCGCGCCACGCGCCCGTGCGCGACCGACCGCTCGCCTTCGGGGAAGATCATCACAGCGCCGCCTTCGCGCAGCCACTTCAGAGAGCGGCGATAGGCCGTCGGGTTGCCGCGTTCGAGCGCGAGCGGCCACGCGCCTAAGAAATCCAGCGCCTTGCCCATCAGAGGCTTCTTGAACGCCTCGTTCCAAGCGAGGTAGCGTATGGGCCTTCGGAAGGGGACGCTTATCCAGAAAGGGTCAACGTAGGTCTGGTGGTTGGCGGCGATGACGAGGCCGCCCGACAAAGGTATGTGCTCGACGCCGCGGAAGCTTATGCGCCACACCACGCGCGAGATGACGCCGACCGCGGGACGTATCGCGTAATCAACGAGCCACTGCGGCGCGGGCTTCGGCTCAGCCGACTGTCCGGCGCGCTCGCCCTGCGAGTTCATCGCTTCGCTCAAATCGAGTCCCCTGCCCCCTCTTTTGCCTCCGCCTCTTCCGCATCGTCGCGCCCCCCAAGACCTTTCCACGCATCGCTCAAACGCGCCACCACCTCGCCCGGCGGGGCCGCGCCCTCCGCGCTCAACTCCCTTACGCCGTCGAGCGAAGTGACTTTCAACTCCTCCCACCATTCGGGAATGTCGCGCTCGGCGAGCGCGTCCTTCTGCCAACGCTCGCAGCGCGCGCACTCGAAGCCCGTGTACGAGCGCGCCTCATCCTTCGTCAGCGCGATGCGCGTCCGCCCACCGCACGAAGGGTCTTGGTGCCACCGCTCGACCTCGATCAACAGCGTCTCTCGTGGGAACACAAGTCTACTTCTCACTTCTCACTCCTCAAGGGGGTTTTGGGTGTTAGGTTTTGGATGTTGGTAAAACCTCTCCTTCTTTACCAACACCCAAAACCTAGCACCCAAAACCCCTCACTCGATTCCTTCCAGCGGCCACTGCTTATCAACGAACTCCATGTGGAGGCGCGGGATGCCGTCGGGGCCTGTGCGCGAGCCGCGCACGACGGCCATGATTGACAGTCCCGTCTCCGCGCTCGACACGCGCACGAACCGACCGCGCGCAACCTTGAGCGTCGTCCACACGGCAGCCCCGCGCCGGCTGATGTTCTCCGTCACCGTCTCCTCGCTCGCGACCACGCGGCCCTCCGCGTCGAAGACCTCGATGCGGAGGTTGACGGCCATCTGCAAGCGCGTCTCCGTCGAGCGCGGCGCCGACTGCCCCTTCTGGACCTCGCGCAACTGCCAGAGGTTTTGTCCCTGCGAGATGGGGTCTACATCGTAGAGCGTCGAAGGCTCGCGCACGTAGCTCGCGGGCGGATGCTTTCCCGTGAACGCCGCGCCGACCTCGAAGCTCGCGGTCAGCGCGCGCTCGCCCGCTCCCGCCTGCGTGAGCATGCGTACGTTGCGGACGAGCGCCCAGACGCGGTACTGATCCTCCACGTGATCGAAGCAGCGCAACTGCCTCGGCATCGGCAGCGTCAGGTGCAGAAGCCGTCCGCGCTCGGTCGGGCGCACGAGCGCGAAGCGCGCCCCGAACGGCGTCACGTCTATCAGCCGCGACATCTCGACCCACTCGTAATCCACCGACTCGCGGCAGTGTACGCGGACGGGGAGAGTCAGCTTTATGCGCTCGCGCAGGCGCTTGGATTTGCCCTCGGAATTCATCCTCGGAAGCTCAGGTTTCCGGCGCGCGCCGGGCGCAATATATTGCGTTCGGCGGGTGCCCGCGAAAATGCATTTTAGTCAGGGTAAAAGCGTTGATTTTACAGGACTTTTGCTCGCAAACCGGGGTTGCCAAAACGTCCCTTTCGGGCTACAATATGTCGTGTTATCCGCACGCCGTTTTCCGCGTCGAGAAGGCGCAATCGTGACAGTTGATTTAGTGGCCCGGACGACTTTTTTAGGGCCTTGCTCTGTCCGGCATCTTCGGGCGGAAGGTCGCTTACATTTGCGTGCGGCGGACTGTAGGCTTGCGGCCCTCCCCGCCGAAGTGCGGCAAATTGTACCGGAAAGGTTTATCGGATGGAAACTTTAGATCGCAACTATGTGAACATCGAAGACGAGATGCGCCACTCGTATCTCGACTATGCAATGTCGGTCATCATCGGTCGCGCGCTTCCCGACGTGCGCGACGGCTTCAAGCCCGTACACCGCCGCGTGCTGTGGGCGATGCACGAGCTCGGCAACCAACACAATAAAGCTTATAAAAAATCCGCACGCATCGTCGGCGACGTGATCGGCAAATACCACCCGCACGGCGACAGCGCGGTCTACGAAACAATCGTCCGCATGGCGCAGGAGTTCTCCATGCGCTACCCGCTCGTTGACGGTCAGGGCAACTTCGGCAGCGTTGACGGCGACTCGGCTGCCGCGATGAGATATTGCGTTACCGGAGAGACGCTTGTCATCACAGACAAAGGCTTGCTGCCGATTGCGAAAATTTCAAGTGGGGACGAAAACATCAAGTCGCGCGTTCTGTCGCAGGGCGGCGAGATCAACGCGGCGAGCAAGTGGTGGGACAGCGGCGTGCATCCGACGAAGCGCGTGCGGACGCGGCACGGATTTGAAATTACGGCGACGGGCAATCACCCGCTGCTGGTGTTCCGCCTGAACGCGGAAGGCACGCCGGGCTTCGCGTGGAAGCTCGTGTCGCAACTCAGGCACGGCGACGTGCTGGTGATTGACCGCGGTGAAAAGCTTTGGACGAAAGAAGATGTCTCGCTCAAAGAGTTTCGTCCGCATCTGGGTGGAGCATCGCGCACGGTGCGCCACAAATTGCCGGAAGTCTTAACGGAAGATTTGGCGTTCCTGATGGGCGCGATTATGGCAGAAGGAACGCTTCAGGAGCATCGCATCGAGTTCTGCAACAATCGGGGCGATTTCGCGGATGAGTTCATCGCCGCGTGGCGGCGCACGTTCCCGACGTGTCGCTTGCACATCTTCGAGCGCGAGCCTTCGAGTTACAGCACAAAATCCTATTTGCAGATGCAGGTTGTCAGCCAGCAGGTCGTCGGATTCCTGCGTAACCTAGGGCTGCAAGGAAAATCAGGGACGCGTGACGTGCCGGAAGTCATCCTGCGCGCGTCGCAAAAGGTAGTCGCGGCGTTCCTGCGCGGACTGTTTGAGGGCGACGGCAGCGTCGAGCATTCCGGCAGAAGCCTGCTGCGAGTCAGTCTCTGCTCGCAGAGCGAGGCGATGCTGAAGCGCGTGCAAACAATTCTGTTGCGCTTCGGTATCGCGGCGTCGCGCACATCGGACGCCTCGCACAACCGCGCGACGCACCGCCTCGCTCTGAACGGACGCGACAACCTGACGCAGTTCGCGGCGCGCATTGGGTTCGCCTCGCGCGCGAAGCAGGCGAAATTAACTGAAGTCATCGCACTTCTCACCGGCAAGGCGCTGGCGAAAAGCGATTTCGTGCCGCTCATCGCGGCTTACCTGCGTGGTCGCGCAGTGCGACATCAGAGCTGGATGGCGAAGAACAATTTTGACCGCCCCTCGCGTCTGCGTGTTGCTCTGCCGCGTCTCGAATCCGCACTAGCGCCGGGCGACTACGCGATGATCGAGTACCTTTCGCGCACCAACTACTTGTTCGACGCGGTCGCCGCTATTGAGGATGCTGGAGAGCAGCGCGTTTACTCTTTGCGCGTTGATAGCAAGTGCCACTCGTTCGTCGCCAACGGCTTCGTCAACCACAACACGGAAGCTCGCATGTCGAAGATCGCGTCGGAAATTCTCGCCGACATCGAGAAGGAGACGGTCAGCTTCAACCCGAACTACGACGAGTCTCTGAGCGAGCCTTCGGTGATGCCGTCGCGCGTGCCGAACCTTCTGCTCAACGGCTCGGAAGGGATAGCCGTCGGCATGGCGACGAAGATTCCGCCGCACAACCTGACGGAGATCGTCGAGGCCACAATCGCGCTCATCAAGAAGCCGAACATGAAGACGGAGGAGCTGCTGAAGATCGTCCCCGGCCCCGACTTTCCCACGGGCGGATTCATCTACGGGCGCGAAGGCATACGCTCGGCATACATGACGGGCCGGGGCATCATACAGATGCGCGCGCGCGCGGGCATTGACCGCATCGGGCGCGGCTCGACCGAGCGCGACGCCATCATCATCACGGAGATTCCCTTTCAGGTTAACAAGTCGCGACTGATCGAGCGCATC
>Ga0190275_10003933_pt1 | contig 10658 bp, 11 predicted proteins | sample Popmic550T_FD_133745 | JGI IMG/M metagenome (GOLD analysis project Ga0190275, IMG submission 133745) | Populus adjacent soil microbial communities from riparian zone of Yellowstone River, Montana, USA - 550 T | ecosystem: Environmental > Terrestrial > Soil > Riparian zone > Trees stand | place...
CAAGCCGGGGACGAATCATCACGCAACTGCTGACGGAAAGCGTCCTTCTTGGAATCCTCGGCGGCGTGGCGGGACTCATCTTTGCATACGTCGGTGTTCAAGTTCTTTTAAACATGATGCCCCAAACCGGATGGGTAACACTCAGCCTGAATGTTAACCCGGATCTCCGCATGCTTGGCTTTACGTTTGTGGTTGCATTCGTCACTGGCGTCGTGTTCGGATTGGCGCCGGCTCTTCAGAGTACCCGGCCCGCAGTCCTGCCAGCCTTGAAGAACGAGAAAGGCTCCACTCTGAGCCGGTCGAAATTTCGGCTGCGCAAAGCGCTCGTAGTAGCCCAGGTAGCGCTCTCGTTGCTGTTGCTCATCGGAGCCGGCTTGTTCGTCCGCAGTCTGCGGAACTTGAAAACACTCAACGCCGGCTTTCGCCCGGACAACACGCTCGTTGTCGATATCGATCCAAGCCGGAACGGCTATGCAGGTCAGCGTCTGCGCGATTTTTACGAGCGCCTGCGCGCCCGCATCGAGGCTGCGCCCGGCGTCAAAGCAGTATCCCTTGCGTACATTACGCCACTTGGCGGTTCCCGTTCGAACATGTTCGTCAGCATCGACGGCTATGAATACAAGCAGGGTGAACGCCGCGTTGTCGACATCAACCGGATCGGATCGCGTTTTTTCGAAACGATGGGAATACCCATCCGGCTTGGGCGTGACTTCCGTGATGGCGATAATCCGTCGTTCACTCCGGAACCGATCACAGGACCGCCGCCCGCCGATGGCGCCTTACCACCGCAAGATCTCATCGGACCCCACGTTGCAATCGTCAACGAAGCGCTGGTTAAGAAGTACCTGCAGGGGCGAAACCCCGTGGGAGCGAGACTCTCATTGGCAGAGAAATATCGGTCAGAGGGCTCTTTCGAGATCGTCGGAGTTGTGAGTGACGCTCGATACTTCGGTCTCCGGGCGGACACCGAACCAATGGTCTACACGCCGGTTTGGCGGCACGCACCCCGTGCGCAATCGCTGTGTGTGCGGACCACAAATGATCCGGAGCGATTTACCGAGATCGTTCGCCGCGAAGCAAGTGCTATCGATAGCGCAATCCCCCTGCTTCGCGTGCGAACGATGGAGCAGCAGATCGATAACAACATCCTCCAGGAGAAACTGGTCGCCACCCTGGCTAGTTTCTTCGGCATTGTTGCTCTGCTGCTCGCATCCATCGGACTGTATGGAATGATGGCGTATGCGGTCACACATCGGACGCGCGAGATCGGCATTCGGATGGCGCTCGGCGCCAGGCACTCCACCGTTCGGTGGCTTGTCTTGCGCGATGCTCTGACGATGGTGATTGTTGGCGCAGCGATCGGCCTGCCTGCCTCCATGGCTGTCACACGCTACGCTTCTTCCCTGCTCTACGGGATTACAGCACGCGATCCCTTAAGCGCGGGCGTTGCGACGATGACTCTTCTGACAGTTGCGCTCATCGCAAGCTATATTCCGGCGCGCCGCGCCAGCCGGGTTGAGCCTACGATTGCGCTTCGATCAGAATAGGAGACGTGGCTTCTCCTCAAAAGGCAAGGGAATTCGGCCCGTTACAGCGGGATGTTTCCATCATCGGACAAGGGACCTGGAACATCGATGAAAATCCTCAACGCTCAGACGCGATCGCGGCCTTGCGACGCGGTCTCGATCTTGGGATGACGCATATCGATACCGCCGAATACTATGGATGGGGCGCTGCGGAGAAGATGATTGCGCAGGCGATTGAAGGCAGGCGCGAAGAAGTCTTTCTCGTCTCAAAGGTTGTTCCCCAGAATGCGTCGAAGAAAGGTACGATCGCGGCCTGCGAGCGCTCGCTCCAAAGCCTGCGTACCGGCTATCTCGACTGCTACCTGCTGCATTGGCGCGGGCAATACCCATTGGAAGAGACATTCTCGGCCTTCGAGGAACTCCGTCAAGAGGGCAAGATTCTCTCCTGGGGCGTCAGCAACTTCGACGAGAAGGATCTCGACGAAGCGCTATCGATCGCCGGCGAAGGTAAGATTGCCTGCAACCAAGTGCTCTATCATCTGCGCGAGCGTGCGATCGAGCACGCCGTGTTGCCCTGGTGCGCCGAGCATGGAGTGGCCTTAGTGGCTTACAGTCCGTTCGGCCATGATCAGTTTCCCGATCCCACCACGCCGCAGGGCCGGGCGCTGCAGTCGGTTGCGAACGCTCACTACGCAACTCCTCGACAGATCGCGCTACGATTTCTTGCACGGGAACCGAATGTGTTTCCGATACCGAAAGCCTCACGGGTCCCTCATGTCGAGGAAAACGGCAAAGCCCTCGAAATTGAGTTAACGAAATCGGATCTCGAGCTCATCGATACAGTCTTCCCACGCGGTCGCAAACCCCGCTCTTTGCCCATGATCTAGACCCAGACGTATCGACATAAGATAGTTACTCGATGTCTCTCAGCGCTGGAATGAAACTGGGCCCTTACCAAAGTACGATGTAGGCAACGACTATTTCGGAAGCGAGCTTGTGGATGGCGAGTCTTTGCGGGGACACGGTCTACCACTTCGCTAGAGCATAGACATTGCGGTACAGATTGCGGACGGATTAGCCGCCGCTCATGCTGCCGGCATCACGCATCGCGACTTGAAGCCGGACAACTTTCTGCTTACTGGCGACGGACGAGCTAACTTCTAGACTTTGGCTTGGCGAAGATTGATCCGGGCTTCGGCCGGGAAACGACCGCGACGTTAACCGATCCTGGAATGATCGTGGGGACAGTCCGGTATATGTGCCGGGAACAGACGGATCGGATGGGTTGTCATTTTCGCATCCTCGCGACGTTATTCATCTTCCGGTGCGGCTCGGCGTGCCTTATTTCGATTACGACGTGACTGCGGACGGTCAGCGGCTTCCGTCCTGGCTCCGGCCGCAGGAAGCGTTCCAGAACCGTTAAATGTACTCATTAACTGGCATTTGGCGTTACTGCCTTGATCGCATATTGGGCGCCGGAGAAGTGACGCCGGCCTGCACCACAGTCGAACGAATAGACTCGGGTAGCGAAGGCGATAATCTAGAGCGTGCTTTTTCTTCGCCAAGAGTTTCTTGGAGATATTCGTGTCGGGAGCGTCACGATTAGTCCGCCTGCATAGACAACTCTTATGACCTTCCCCGCAGCTGTTCCGGAGATCCCCGCGGCCGACATCGACAAAGCCGCGGCCTACTACGTCAATAAGCTAGGCTTCACCCTGAATTGGGGAGACGACCAAGGCGGCATTGCAGGCGTCTCAAGGGAAAATTGCAGACTATTTATCACCAATCGATCCTTCCGAGAATCGCACGGCAATATTGCAATTATGGTTTTCTGGCTTAATCTCAACAGCAAGTCTGAAGTGGACGAACTCTTCGCGGAGTGGAAGGCAGCGGAAGCGAAGATCGTTTCCGAGCCCGAGGACAAACCTTGGATGCTGCGCGAGTTTACGGCTGCTGATCTCGATGGCAACCTGATACGAGTCTTCTATGATTTCCACGCAGACTTTGAAGCTTGAGGCTTCAAATTGCGCCTCATGACGCGGGCGCTCAGGCTGATGTGTTCGTCCCTAACGGCATTGTAAACGCGCTCGGAATGACCAGGATGTCGAACCGGATCAAAGTACAATTCTTCTCGGAAGCGCACTCCTGAGCGCCCTCAATCCTTTTGGGCCAGTTGAATCAGGTTCCCGCAAGTGTCCTCGAGAACAGCAGTCGTTACGGGCCCCATCTCAACTGGAGGCTGCGCAAACACCACACCGGCGGCTTTCAGGCGCTCGTACTCGGCGTGGATATCGTCGACCGCGAACGATGTAAAAGGAATGCCGTCTTCCACCAACGCCCTCTTGAACGGACCTACCGCAGGATGGCTATCGGGTTCCAGCAACAGTTCTGTGCCGTCCTGATCATCCGGCGCAACTACCGTCAACCATCTTGCGGCTCCTAATGGTATGTCGTGCTTTTTGACAAAAGCGAGTTTCGCCGTATAGAAAGCCAATGCATTATCTTGATCATCGACAAAGATGCTACTTACTACAATTCTCATCAACGTTTTCCTTTCTTGTCCGGTTTCAACCATCGCTCAACGATCGCTCTGAGCGGCTCGATTTGAAGATAGTGAAGCTTGTACTTGCCCTGTCGGACTGTCGTCACCAGTCCAGCCGATTCCAGTACGTCCAGGTGCTGAGAGATCGCCTGTCGGGTTAGTCCGATGTGATGCTTCATCGCCAAACGTGTACACAGCTCAAAAAGCGTCTGGCCGTCTCGGTCAACCAATTCATCAAGAATCGCTCGTCGCGCTTCGGTGGCGATCGCTTCGAAGATATCGCCCACAATCGATGATAGGCAAGCCGTGACTTGCGTGTCAAGTGGAACTTTGGATTTAGATTAGATCAGGGTGTTTTGCGGGGCGGCAGTTGCGCAAGGGTTTTCTTCGGCAGCTTAGCAACCACGCTAACCTGCGTACCCACCAGATCGGCGACGTCGTACTTCAGCGCGAAGCCTAAAACCACGGCCGCTTCGGTCGAGTTCAAACCGTGCTCAATCTCCAGATAGCGAGCGGCGCGCGTTGTGGCGCGGCGGAGCGCCTCGTCAAGCGAACCGGCGATTCCAATCATCATCCAATACTCGTCATCTTCAGCGTAGGGAGATCCGGCGGAACGGCCACGGATGATGTTTACGGTGAACTCAATTTCCATTGATGTCTCGAGGGCATCCCCGGTGAGTTCCCCATCGCCTTGGGCGGCGTGACCATCGCCCACCAATAAGAGGGCGCCCGGGTGATTGACGGGCAGGTACACCGTCGTTCCCTCACGGATTCGGTTATAGTCCATATTGCCGCCGAAGGCGCCCGAATCGCGAGTACTGATCACCTCTTTGCGTGGCGGCGCCACAGCCACGCACCCGACCATCGGGTCTAGCGGGATACGAAAATTTCGCAGGGCCTCGGTCGGCTTTTCAAGCGCTGCCGTGCCCGCGTGGGCATCAAGACGCCAGCGGCTGCTGAAGTTCTCGGCCCGTTTGAGATTTGCGGAGTAGTCTGGCGTGACTGCGTTAGAGACAATGCCGGCGCCGCTTTGCGCCCAATCGCGGTTTAGGCGGACACGATTTAAACGGACGACCAAAGTGTCTCCTGGTAATGCGCCCTCGATGAAAAAAGGTCCACTGAGAGGGTTACCGCCCAACGAGCGGCGCGTGCCTTCCCGATCCCTGCCTCCGGCGTCCAGGCTCCAAGTGCGGACCGTGTCACCTGGCCGGATGCGGAGCACCGGCTTTGTGGCGGCGGAGAAGTAACGCTCAAACTCGGTTGGCGTGAAATCATGAGTGCGTGGTTCGGCCGGTCCTGTTACCTCACGGTACGCGATCCACGTGTAGGTCAGGCCGTCCGGAGATGTTGCGGCCCCGGAGAGACTGCCGTTCTCGTATTTGCCAGTGAAGCCCGCTTCTTCGTTGCCGTTGCGCGCGAGCCACTTAAAATTGAGAGTAGAACCCGTTATAGTTCCCCGGATCTCTGAGTCACCTGCCCTGCCAGCTATTTTTCCGTCGGCCACCTTCATCTGTGCCCGGGTGGCCATCATGCGGTCACCGTGATGTTCGATCTCAAAGATCCAGTTACCTGTCAGGTCATCTGCTGGAGTTTGCGTCCAGGCCTTCACGCAGACCAATAGAAAGACGGTGAGAGTGAGGCGCATCAATAGTCAGTACGAAGCGGCAAGGCAAAAGTTCCGTCGTGTGCAACAGAATGCCGGAGCTGTCACGGATATATGGATCGCCGTGAACAGGTACTCGTGTTGGCCTTCCCGCACGATCAGCGCCCGCTTGCCAGTCTTCTTCAACTCGATAAATACAACCCACCAACCCTGACTCTTTCCTTGATCGACCAGCCTCGCCCGTAATCATCGGTCCATTGTCACGACGCCCGTTCGGAAGGAACGATGAGGGGTATCGATCCACCTAGATTTTGTTCTCGGGCTCCGACAAGCGGGCCGGATGATTGTTGACTATGCACACGTTGCGACTGAGCGCGAAGAGCGTAGAAGACTGGGACCGCAATGCGTGCTCAGAAGCGCAGAGGTGTGGACCTGGTGAGTGCTAGAGTAAGGGCCTGAACCTTCTCGGGGTTGCAGCCGAGATCTCTATCCTAATGGTATGGCGCATTCGACAAGACTGACCTCGCGCTAGACCCCAGTCGAATGAGAGTGCAATCGAGGCAGTACAGTAGTGGCGCTTCAAACCCGAAGAAACCGGGAGAGTCACTGTCTTAGTGAGCTACGCAGCAGGACAGAGTTGATAGAATTTCGCGATGTCGGCAACCAACCGCATCGGTACCTAGGCCGAGGTTAGTCCCACTAATTTGCCCATCGCCGGCGCTTTGGGGGATTTGCTTGCTTTGGTCGCTTTGCCGCTGCTTTTCGCTTTCTTAATTTTTGGGTCGAGCCGTGCCGTGGTTATCTGGTTCGTACGAATGAGGTAACCGCCAACCAATCGCATCCTGATCTCGTCGCTGCCAGCGTCTCGCACTCGCTGCTTGTCATCCTCGGGAGCATTCGAGTGCATGAACTTGTCTATATCGGAAGCTGTAATCGTCGCAACGATTCGGTCGAAATTGGGGATCAGGGCCATTCCTCATTATATCTCGTATTGAGCAAGCGTGAATTGGGTAGCTTCTCGCCGGTCTACTCAACCTTTGTCCACGTGTTGTCAGGATTGAAAACATTGATCTCAGGGGCCAGCCGACTGGTATCCGCGCCAAGGTCCTTTTGATAGATCGTTCCCAGTTGATTTACGACGAAGGTATAGGCTCCTGTGACACCGTACTCAGCGGGCCAAGCTACTAATGCAAAACCGGTCAGCATGCGGCCGTCGACCAGATAGCTGCGCGCGCCTCCTGCCGCTTCGCCCCCTTGCGCGGTGAGAACCTTGAGAATATATCCATGAAGCGGAGTGGGCTTGTCTGAAGAACCTGCCTCGGCTTGGGCGGCGAAGGGTCCAATCGGGCTGGCGTCTTCACCATTAGCGTTACTCCAGTAGAGGCCGTCCGATTTCCCGGGCGTGCTGTTGATTTTTTGCGCGAATTGCAGGTAACCGTCTCCCATTCGATCCGACGAGAAGTACTCGAGTTGCACGTCGAGATAAACCTGGCAAATTAGCATAGCCGCTAATTCATTTCTTCCAATTTGCCGATCGCGGATCTCTTCAACACCCGCTTTGCCATCGAATTTCCAGCCGGCGGATGTCTTAACAAGAGGAGCCGGGAAGGGCCATTCACTCCTGCCCAAATAGGCGACTACGGTGTTTGGATCGTCCCCTTGTTTCTCGAGTTTCAAAGTGCGCGCACCATCGAGAAACATCTGTTTGTCGACCGCTTCCCGGGCTTTGTCTCGCTTCGCGTTCAAGGCTTCGAGTTCCGGTCCGAGGATTGTCAGAACCTTACTCGGGGCGCCCTCTCGGACAGCCGAGATCAGTGCTGCCATCGCCGCATTCGGAGTTGGAAAGACTTGTTGATCCGCGGCGCTCAGAAGGAATGCCGCCAACAGGAACAGTGTGGAGACTCTTGCGAACATCATTGTCATCTCCTCCGACTGGATTTGCCGCGGGCCGCGGCTGCATGTTCCGATTTGCCATTTTGCACACCAGAGAACGTCCCGGAATGCGCCGACGTTTGCGGAGTATTCCCCCGAGCGCTGCTGGTGTTCAGGTCGTTGTGATTCGTGCGATTGACGTTCTGATTTTGATGGGCGTTCCTGTTCACGTTCTGATCGACATTCTGGTTGATGTTCGCATTGCGGTTAATATTGGCGTTCTGGTTCACATTTACGTTCCGGTTTACGTTCACGTTGTTATTCACATTCACGTTCCGATTGACGTTCACATTCGTGCGGCGATAGGCGTTGGTGTTGACGTACGCGTTTGGCCTTGCATAGAAGCCACGGTTGACACCGCCCCATGAGTGGACGTAGGTATTATGGTTTCCCCAGGTTCGTCCCCACGCGCTGTTGTGGACGATGACCGTGTGAGAACTCCAACCAAAGCCGCCGTTATGTCCCCAATAACTGTTGCAGTAGTTATTACTCAGCGCTACACCCGTCATGAACCCGATGGCGGCCGCCGCAACGACGGCCCCGGTCGAAGGCCCCGAAGGCGGTGGCGGGGCGGGCGCGTAGACCACTTGCGGGTTATAAGTGGGAACGTAAATGACCGTCGGACTGGCAGGTTGAATCTCGATGACCTGGGGAGAACTCTGGACCACGGTAGTCTGTTGCGTTGTTTTGAGGTTCCCGGCATCCTGCGCCTTCTTGCGCATGCGCTGCACCGCGTCCATGACGTCTCCGCGCTGAACCAGGGTTGCATCTCCGAGCCTCTGCGTCCAAGCCAAATCCTTAATCATGAGATCGAGAACGGGCGGAAAGGCAATCAGAGCCTGGACGCTGGGATCAAAGGCGAGCTGCGCAGAGTCCATTGCCTGCGCCAGGGCGTCGCCTTTCAAGATTTTGTGCTCGGCGGCCCACTTGGCGGCATCGGGAAGCTGCTCAGAAAAAGTGGCTGCCGCTAACACCTGCGCCAACAAAGGATCGGGATACAGAGCGATACGGGCTACTATATCGTCGAGCGCGGCGGCGTCGAGTTTCGGAGGTTGCTGTTCTGCCTGCTGCGCCGGTTCTTGCGCCACAAGCTTTCGCGGCGCAACAAGTGCGCAGGGGCCTACCGTAAGAATCGCAAGAATGTTGCCGGCAACCAAGAACCGGCGATTGATTGTGTCAAGAAAGACTCGCATACATTTACTTTTGCTCAAACCTACTTCCGCTCAAAATGAACTATTGCCGCGCCATCGCAATCCGGTAACGCTCTTCGGGACTGATCAGGTGGTCGTGAATCATCCTTCTCGAGGTCGATCTGGACCCAGTGGACCTCACCGGTGAAGGCATTGTTCTCCGGCCCGTAATCGGGAGAGACGGTCGAGCCGGTCTCCTTACCCAGGTCGCAGGTTTCGTCGGCGGAGAACAACATCGGCACGGTCATGTCGACGCGGCCCTCACCGTCTTTCTTGCCGTCTACGAAGAGCGACACGCCCCGCCTTTCGCAAGGCCGCCACCATCGTACTTGAACTCCATGCGTACCTGATGCTTCCCAGCGGGAATGGGCTGCGTCCCTTCGGTATAGTACCTGTGAATACCGAAGAAGTTGTAGCAGTGTTTCAGCTTGCCGTTCAGGGCATAGAGACTCCAGCCGCCGACGCCGCCTCCGAGCGCGATAATGACGCCGCTGGCGCTCCAAAGCCGTAGTCGTCAACCAGCCCGATGAATCCATTGGGCGCTGCTGTCGGCGGACGCAACGGCTTGATCGGCGCGAATTTCGTATCTGGATCTTTGACGTCGTAAGTAGTCAGTCCCACATGCTGCGCGTCAGGGATGGGCAGAATCGATCGCGGCATGTTATCTTGCGAACTCATGGCGGTCCCTTCTCAAAGTCGAATAGAGCCCTCGAAACGGCCCAGAATGCTCTGGTTTGGAATTGCCGCAGCAGATTAGGCGAACAGGTAATATGGACAAATTCACATATTCGAACGAGTCAGGCCACAGACGCGGCGGCACAGGCTTTGCTTCTTTTTATTTTTGGCAAATTGATCGCAAGTACCATGGCGAGATCGTCTTGAACGGCGGAGTATTTGAATCAACGCGGCGCCGAGTGTCGCGGTGAAATCCGCAAGCTCCTCTACGAGCGCATTGACGGCCGTTGGGGGTGACACCATCTCGAAGGGCCAGCAATCGAACAGAACTTGCAGCCTACGACGAAGTCGCGTTTCGGCCCGGTTGGGTGATGTTTACTCCGACGGAGTTCCGCCAGAATCCGCCGGTCTTCAGACTGATGCGGCGGCGGGCCTGCGCTGCGCGATTTTCTCAGACCTCGACGGTCCGGCAGTAGCCGTCGAGGGACTCTTGCTCGCTGGTGCAGCGCTTCAGAAGGTCGAGGACGTCCGTCTTCGTCCTCAAGGTTCCGCATGCGGCAAGCAGCCGATAACGGATCATGCTTGCTCGACGTCTTGGTCCAGCCGGTCGAGTTCGCGTTTATACCGGCTACGGTCTTTCCAGTGAACCCATGCGATCACGCAATTCTGCATTGCGAGGGCGCCCAACAGCGTCACACCACTTAGGACGCGGAATCCGGGAACCGCAACAGCCATCCCGTACAGGATGAGCAATACGGCGGGCAGAGACCAGTACACGAACTCGCGATACCCGAGGCCCATTTGACGTATCAGTTCGCGACGATGGAATGCGCGCAACTCATCCCAGGACAATGAAGTAGGAACCGAGGTCGATCGGCCGCGGACAGCGTACGACCGCCACGTGGCGCCAATCCAGCCAATGGTCATCGCAAGACTCACCGACTCGTGGAACTGCCACGCTCCCCGGGCATTGAGCAGGAAACCTCCGATGACCAACAGCACGCTGACCAGCACGATGGCGTTGCGGATCCAAACCTGCGTCTGGAAGTGTTCCGCACGGCTCCGCAGGTCCCCGGGAACCCCGGCGGCGCACAACGATCCGCCCGCTACGATTCGCCGCATCTGGCTCCTCAGTACTTGGGGCACGGTAGTCACCACATCGCCCACGTAACCCAGCCATCTTGCGCGCG
>Ga0190275_10003934_pt1 | contig 10657 bp, 11 predicted proteins | sample Popmic550T_FD_133745 | JGI IMG/M metagenome (GOLD analysis project Ga0190275, IMG submission 133745) | Populus adjacent soil microbial communities from riparian zone of Yellowstone River, Montana, USA - 550 T | ecosystem: Environmental > Terrestrial > Soil > Riparian zone > Trees stand | place...
CTTCGCGCTGGTGCCGCTGGTCGCCCTGGGCCTGTACGGCGGTGCGATGGTGGATGCCTACGACCGTCGCAGAGTCGCGCTGATCTCCGCCGTGTGCCTGTGGGTCGTGGTCCTCGGGCTGGTCGTGCAGGCGGTGCTCCGGCTGAACTCGGAGTGGCTGCTCTACCTGCTCGTCGCCTTCCAGTCGGCCGGTTTCGCGATCAACAACCCGGCTCGCACCGCGATCATCCCGCGCTTGATCGACCCACGCCTGCTGCCCGCGGCCAACGTGTTGCAGACCGTGCTGTGGAACATCTCGCTCACCGTCGGACCACTGCTCGCGGCCTTTCTGGTCGCCGGACCCGGGTTCGGTGCGGCCTATGCGGTCGACGCGGTCCTGTTCACTGCAGCGCTATGGGCCCTGTGGCGACTGCCTGAGCTGCCGCCGACCGTCGGCGTCGACGCCAAGCCGCCCAGGCTCGGCCTGGGTGCAGTCGCTGACGGTCTGCGCTACCTGGCCACTCGGCCCAACGTCCGGATGACCTTCGTGGTCGATCTGATCGCCATGATCACGGCGATGCCGCGGGTGCTGTTCCCCGCGGTCGGCGTGCTGTTCCTCGGGGGTGGCGCCTTCACGACCGGCGTACTGAGTGCGACCTTCGCCGCCGGCGCCGTGCTGGCCGGTCTGTTCTCGGGCGGACTGGTCCGCGTCGTCCACCAGGGACGGGTCATCGTGGGCTCGATCGTGGTGTTCGGGTTCGCGGTCGCCGGCTTCGGGGCTCTGCTGGCCGTCTCGGGGGCGACCACACCGTCGGCGGTGCTGTGGGTGCCGCTGGGCGTGGCAGGCCTCGCCCTCGCGGTCGCCGGCGGCGCCGACGCGGTCAGCTCGGTCTTCCGGCAGACCATCCTGCAGTCCGCGACGCCGGACGACATGCGCGGTCGGCTGCAGGGCATCTTCATCGTGGTCGTCGCCGGCGGTCCCCGGATCGGCGATCTGGCCCTCGGATCCGCGGCGACCTGGACGGCGGAGAGCTGGGCCGCCCTCGGCGGTGGCCTGCTGTGCGTGCTGCTGGTGCTCGCCGTCACCACCAGACAGCAAGGCTTCTTGGCCTACGACGCCCGGCACCCGGTGCCCTGACCCGTTGGGACGGAATCAGGAACGTCGGCCATGCGTTAGGTTCGTCGTTGGCATTTCCGGGTTCGGACGTGCCCAGATCCCACGGCGGAGGTGCGATGAGCGAGTCCCCGGCTCCCTACCGGGACGCGACGATCCCCCTCCGCCGGATCCGGATCCCTGATCTTCAGCAGGCCAAGCAGCGCGGTGAGCGCTGGGCCATGCTGACCAGCTACGACACCTACACCGCTGCCCTGTTCGAGCAGGCCGGCGTCTGGGCGCTGCTGGTCGGTGACTCGGCCGCCAACACCGTGTACGGCTACGACTCCACCCTGCCGATCACTGTCGACGAGCTGATCCCGCTGGCTCGAGCCGTGGTCGGCAGCACCCGGCGGGCGCTCGTCGTGGCCGACCTGCCTTTCGGCTCGTACGAGGAGGGGCCCAACCAGGCCCTGGCCACCGCCACCCGCTTCATGAAGGAGGCCGGGGCGCACGCGGTGAAGCTGGAGGGCGGGGTGCGGGTGATCGACCAGATCCGCAAGCTGGTGAGCGCCGGGATCCCGGTGATGGGGCACATCGGCTTCACCCCCCAGAGTGAGCACGCCCTCGGCGGCTACCGGGTCCAGGGACGAGGTGACGAGGCCGCTGACCAGGTGCTGGCCGACGCCCACGCCGTGGCCGAGGCCGGCGCGTTCTCGGTGGTTCTGGAGATGGTGCCGACCGACGTGGCGAAGCGGGTGACCGCCGAGCTCGACGTACCGACGGTGGGCATCGGCGCGGGCGCCGACTGCGACGCCCAGGTGCTGGTCTGGCAGGACATGCTCGGCCTGCGAACCGGCAAGCTACCCCGGTTCGTGAAGCAGTACGCCGATCTGCAGGCGGTCATGAGCGAGGCGGTCGGCCGCTACGTCGACGAGGTGCGTGACGGCAGCTTCCCGTCCGGCGAGCACACCTTCAGCGGAGGGTGGACGTGAGGGTTGCCACCAGCATCGCCGAGCTGGAGGGCCTGCGCAGCGACGCCGAAGCCATGACCACGCCCAACGTCGCCTTCGTCCCCACCATGGGTGCCCTGCACGAGGGCCACCTGTCGCTGGTCAGACTGGCCCGCAGCGTGGCCGACGTGGTGATCATGAGCATCTTCGTGAACCCGTTGCAGTTCGGCCCGAACGAGGACTACGCGAAATATCCCAGGACCCTGGAGTGCGACCTGGTCAACGCCGAGGAGGCCGGCGTCGACATCGTCTTCACGCCGACGGTGGCCGAGATCTATCCGGCCGGCCGGCAGATCAGCGTGACCGCCGGTGCCATCGGCTCCGTGCTGGAGGGGGCCTTCCGGCCGGGCCACTTCGACGGCGTGCTGACCGTCGTCCTCAAGCTGCTGAACATCGTGCGCCCTGAGATCGCCGTCTTCGGCCGCAAGGACGCCCAGCAGCTGGCCTGCATCCGGCGGATGGTGCTCGATCTCAATCTGGACACCGACATCGTCGGAGCCCCGATCGTCCGCGAGGCTGACGGGCTCGCGATGTCGAGCCGCAACCGCTTCCTGAGTCCGGCCGAGCGCACCTCCGCGCTGGTCTTGAACGCAGCACTGAAAGAGGCTGAGCTGGAGGCGACCCCTGCCGAGGCGCTGGCGGCCGCTGAGCGGGTGCTGGCCAAGGCGGTCAGCACCGGTGAGATCGAGCTCGACTACGTGACGGTGGTCAACGCGGCGACGATGGCGGCGGTGCCGGACGACCACCGCGGACCCGCGTTGGCCATGGTCGCCGCAACGGTGGGCACCACCAGGTTGATCGACAACGTGGAGCTGTCCTTCCCCGGGCCCGAGCTCGTCCACCAAGGCTGACGCCGTGGACCTGGCGGCGGCGACGGACGAGCTGTACGCCGGCTCCCCCGAGGACTTCGTCGAGAGGCGCAAGGCGCTCGCCGCCGAGGCACGGGCTGCCAAGGACCGTTCGCTGGCCACCGCCATCGGAAAGCTGCGACGCCCGACCAGGTCCGCCTGGCTGGTGAACCTGTACGCCCGCGAGGAGCCCGGCGAGGTCACGGCGCTGCTGGAGCTGGGTGCCGCCCTGCAGGCTGCGCAGTCCGAGCTGGCCGCGGCCGAGCTACGTCGACTGTCCGCCGAGCGCCAGAAGACCCTGGCCGCCGCGACCCGTCGGGCGGTCGTGCTGGGTGAGGCACGCGGCTACGCCGCGACCGAAGCCGTCCGGCTGGAAGTCGCCCAGACCCTCCAAGCCGCCCTGGCCGACCCGGACGTCGCCGGCGACGTCCGCGCCGGGACCGTCACCGAGGCTCACACGTACGGAGGCTTCGGTGTCTTCGGCGCCGCCACTCCCGACGGGTCAGATTCTGTGGTGGCGACGGCCACCACAGAATCTGACAACACGGAGAAAGAAGCGGAGTCGGAGGAGGAGAAGCTCCGCGCCGATGCAGAGAACCGCTTGCACCAGGCCGAGACGGAGCTGAGCAGCGCGGCCGACGACGCCGAGCAGGCCACCGAGCAGGCCGACGAGCTGGCCGACCGAGTGGAGTCCCTGCGTACGGAGCTGGCCGAGGCCGAGCAGGCGGAGGCAGAGGCGCGCAACGCGGCGCGGGCGGCGCGCAAGAAGGTCAGCTCGCTGGAGGCGGAGGTCCGGGCGGCGCGAGAGGCGTACGAGGCGATCTGAGGTCGGGATCAGGCCCGCGGCGGCGGGTCGTACCGGTTCTCCTGGACGTGTTTGGTGCGCCCCCGCTGGGCCTGCATCACCAACGCGATGACCAGCGCCACGGCGCCGGCCACCATCAAGATGATCCCCAGAGTGTCGTCGGACACGAACGGGATGTTCACGTTCAGCGCGAACAGCAGGATCGCGCCGAGGACGAGCAGGACGATGCCGAGGCCGATACCCATGGCTACACCGTAAACGACCCGGTGGGGGGCGGCTGGCGGACGGCACGCCAGACTGACGGCATGCGCACGGTGGGGGTCGAGGAGGAGCTGCTGCTGGTCGACCCGGACAGCGGGGTCCCGGTGGCGGTGGCCGGTTCGGTGCTCGCACAGGCCGACGCACAGGAAGCCGAGGGGATCGAGGGCGAGCTGCAGCAGCAGCAGGTCGAGATCGGCACCCGGCCGTGCCAGACGCTCACCGAGCTGGCCGTCCAGCTGGCGCACTGGCGATCGGAGGCCGCCGCGGCCGCAGAGCGAGCCGGGGCTCGGATCGTCGCCTCGGGCACCTCACCGCTGCCCGTGACGCCCGACCTGACGGTGAAGCCGCGCTACCAGCGGATGGTGGAGGCCTTCGGGCTGACGACCGCCGAGCAGCTGACCTGCGGCTGCCATGTGCACGTCGGCATCGAGTCCGCCGACGAGGGCGTCGCCGCCATCGACCGCATCCGTCCGTGGTTGCCGGTGATCTTGGCGCTATCGGCGAATTCTCCGTACTGGCAAGGGGTCGACAGCGGCTATGCGAGCTTTCGGTCCCAGGCCTGGACGCGGTTGCCGACCGCCGGGCCGACAGATGCATTCGGCTCCGCCGCCGCCTACCACGCCGAGGTCGAGCGGCTGCTGCGCACCGAGGTGATGCTCGACCTCGGGATGATCTACTTCGACGCCCGGCTCTCGCACCACCTGCCCACGGTGGAGATCCGGATCGCCGACGTCTGTGTGCACCGCGATGACTCTCTGCTCGTGGCCGCGTTGACCAGGGCACTGGTGGAGACCGCGGTCCGGGACTGGCGGGCCGGCGCACCCGCACCGCCGGTCGGCACCTCGATGCTCGCGCTGGCGACCTGGCGCGCGGGCCGATCGGGGCTGGACGGGGACCTGATCGACCCGCTCGGCGGCCGTCCGTCGCCGGCCCGGCGGGTGCTGGCCGCTCTGCTCGAGCACGTCGGTGAGGCTCTGGCCGATCAGGGGGACAACGAGCTCGTCGCCGACCTGCTCGAGGGCCTGCTGGCCCGCGGCACCGGAGCGGTGCATCAACGGCGGTGGGTACGGGAGAAGGAGGACCTGGGAGCGATGGTGCTCCGCCTGGCCGACACGACCGCACGCTGACCTGCAGGAGACACCCTTCATGACTGAATCTCATGGTCGCGCTCCGCGCTTCGCGGTCCTGGACTCCGCGCATTCTCGCTCGTTCGTCGCGATGAGAGACGACACCGCATCGCCTGTAGAGATCGGGCGTGTCGCCCCTCATCACTCCTGCACTCCCGAGAGGCTCCGCCCATGACACGAGTTCTCGTCACCGGTGCGTCCGGGTTCGTCGGGTCGCACCTCGCCCGAGCCCTGGTCGAGGCCGGTCACGACGTCGTCGCGATGACACGTCACCCGGAGGACTACGACGGCGCCGGCGAGCCCGTGTTCGGGGATGTCGGCGATCCGGAGTCGTTGCGCACCGCGCTGTCCGGGGTCGAGGCTGCCTACTACCTGGTCCACTCACTGGCCTCCGACGACTTCGAGGAACGCGACGCCGAGGCGGCCCGGGCGTTCGGTCGAGCCGCCGCCGAGGCTGGGTTGGACCGGATCATCTACCTCGGTGGCCTGGGGAGCGAGGGCGACGACCTCTCCCCGCACCTGCGCTCCCGACGGCAGGTCGAGGAGCTGCTCGGCAGCGACGGGGTACCGGTCACCGTGCTGCGGGCGGCCATCGTGATCGGGGACGGCAGCATCTCCTGGGAGATCACCCGCCAGCTCGTCGCACACCTGCCGGCCATGGTCGGACCGCGCTGGGTGACGACCAAGACGCAGCCGATCGCCCTGGACGACGTCATCCGCTACCTGGTCGGTGTGCTGGAGCCCGTTGCGGCCCGCGGCCGGGTCTTCGAGATCGGCGGACCGGAGGTGCTCACGTACGCCGAGATGATGCAGCAGGTCGCCCGCAACCACTTCGGGCGACCGCTCCCGATCCTGATCGTCCCGCTGCTCACCCCGCGACTGTCGTCGCACTGGCTGGCCCTGGTCACCGACGTCGACACGGCCACAGCGCGCAACCTGGTCGACTCCATGAACACCGAGGTCGTGGTCACCGACCACTCCATCCAGGAGATCGTGCCCGGCCCGCCGCTCGACTACGACGAGGCGGTCCGGCGTGCTCTGGCGGCGCGGAAGGAGCGCGAGTGAATGAGCAGCGGCCGGCCGAACCGACCCGGTCCCGCTCGCGCTGGACCAGCCAGGCGGCGAAAGTCGTCCGGCCGGTCTTCGTCGACCGGGTCGAACGCGATCACCGGCAGTCCGATGCCGAGTTCCGGCGGCGGCGGATCGTCGTGGCGCTCACGCTCGTCGTCGGCGCGACGCTGCTCGGTCTGTCGTTCTCCACCGACCAGGGAGATCCCGCGTTCTACCCGCTGACCGTCGGACTGGCCGCCACCTGGGTGGTCGGCAGCCTGGTGTCCGGTCCGCTGCACCTGGGCCACATCGAGTTCCGGGGAGTGCTGCGACGACCGATTCTCGCCCCGATCGCCGTCGGTCTGCTGCTGACCGGGCTGTTCGTCGTCGGCGCCCTCGTCTTCCGGACGGTGCCACTGCTGGCCGGCTTGACCGAGGACGTGATCGGGTACGCGCGCTACGGCATCCTCCCGGTGGTGCTGGTCATCACCGTCATGAACGGGATCGCTGAGGAGCTGTTCTTCCGCGGGGCGCTGTTCGCGGGAATCGGAACCCGCCATCCGGTGACCATCTCGACGGTCCTCTACACCCTGGCCACGATCGGCTCCGGGAATCCGGTCCTGGTCTTCGCGGCTGCCCTGCTCGGCACGGTGGTCGCCTTGGAGCGGCGCGCCAGCGGTGGTGTGCTAGGTCCAATCCTCACCCACATCACCTGGTCCACGGCAATGCTTTTCCTGCTCCCGTTGATCTTCCCTGGCTGAAGCGAAGACGATAGGTTGAATTCGTTCGACTCTCGACAACTCGGGGCTCGCACCCGCTGTTGTGATCCGGCCCGACGAAGCTCGTAAGTCCACTCACAGGTCCTCAGGTCGAGACGCTGCCTGGCCGAGCTACCCGGCATCGGGCCGGATCACCTCAGGCGGACTTCTTGGTCGCCGTCTTCCTGGTCGTGGACTTCTTCGCGGCGGACTTCTTGGTCGTCGACTTATTCGCGGCGGACTTCTTGGTCGTCGACTTCTTGCTGGTCGACTTGTTGGTGGTCGACTTCCTGGCCGAACCGGAGCCGCGCTTGGCTCGGTTCTCCTCCACGCTGCGCCGCAGGGCCTCCATCAGGTCCACTACCTGACCACCCTCGGGCTCGCCGGCGTCCTCGTCGCCGAAGGTGGCTGCGGTGTCCAGCGCGTCGCCCTGCTCCAGCTTGGCGGCGATCAGCTCGCGCAGCTGCTCCTGGTACTCGTCGGAGAACTTGTTCGGGGCGAAGTCGGTGCTCATGTTCTCGACCAGGGAAGAGGCCATGTCGGCCTCCTTCGCCGACACGCGGACATCCTCGTTCAGGCTCGGGAAGTCGGCTTCCCGCACCTCGTCGTCCCACAGCAGCGACTGCAGCATCAGCACAGCCTGTCCCGAGCCCGTCGAGGGACGCACCCGGAGTGCGCCGAGCCGGGTCTTCTGCCGCAGCGAGAACTGCACGATGGCCGTGCGGTCGGTCTCGGCCAGGGCTCGCCGGAGCAGCGCGTACGCCTTGACCGCGGTCTTGTCGGGTTCGAGGAAGTAGCTGCGGTCGAACATGATCGGGTCGATCTGCGACGATGGCACGAACTCGACCACCTCGATCTCCCGGCTGCGTTCCTCCGGCAGCGACTTGAGATCGTCGTCGGTGAGCACGACGGTGGTGTTGCCGTCGTCGTAGGCCTTGTCGATGTGTTCGTACTCGACGACCTTCCCGCACACTTCGCAGCGCCGCTGATAGCGGATCCGGCCGCCGTCGGCGTCGTGGACCTGATGCAGACTGAGGTCGTGGTCCTCGGTCGCGCTATAGAGCTTGACCGGCACGTTGACCAGCCCGAAGCTGATCGCGCCCTTCCAGATGGATCGCATGGCTACACCGTAAGCGTGGTCGTGGGCGGACTCGACGCGCTGCGGCAGAACTCCGCGATCACGGCCAGCCCCGGCTGCCAGCCGTCCGAGGTGTCGACATCGAGGGTCGGCGCGTCGAGATGGATGGCGTCGAACGGCGCCGCCTCGGTCAGGTGCTGAGCATCGGCGTGCGCCGCCCGGGTGCCCTGGGTCAGCAGGCGCTGCTGCTGCCGGTCCCGCGCGATCTCGTCCCCGACGCGGCAGCGAATGATCTTGAGCGTGGCCAGATCCTGCAGCGGAGACAGACCCTGCGTCCAGAGCCGGTGCTGGAAGGCGGCCTCGGCCACCAGGGTCACCTCGGCGCGGAGCAGCAGGTCCAGCGCCTCGAAGAACACTCCGTACGTGCGCTTGGTGAGTGGGTCACTGGAGGACGCGACGAATCCGGGGTTGGAGAGGACCATCCCCTCCTTGATCTCGTCCCTGCTCAAGGCCGGACAGCCGATCGTCGCCGCCAGCCGGTGCGCCAGGGTCGTCTTTCCGGAGCCTGCCGGCCCGGTCACCAGGATCAGCGTCGGTCGTCCCACCCGCCGAACCTACGACATCTGGCTCAGTGGCCCGGGCTGGCGTAGTGCCGGATCTGGTGATGGAAGAACCGGATCGAGCCCAGCCAGAGCAGCAGGCCCACCAGTGGGGATGCCACGGCCAGCCAGATCGGCACGTACAGGTCGTCGGTGCGGCCGAGCAGGATCGCGGCGGGAAAGTAGGCGGTGAAGGCGAGCGGGATGACCAGCGTGAGGATCCAGGCGACGGCTCGGGGCAGCACGCTGAGCGGGTACGGGCCGAAGGTCACGAACATCATGTCGGCCGCGGACAGCAGCGGGTTGACCGACAGCAGCCGGAAGCTGAGACCAGCGATGCCGAGCATCACCGCCGACTCGGCGAACGCGCTCCCGAGCACTGCGGCCACCAGGTAGCCGATCTTCCACGGCGACCAGTCGATCGGTGCGGTCAGCGCCGTGATGATGACCACGGCGACGCCGAAGGCGATGTCGCCGACGGCGGTGACCTGGAAGCGGCGGGTGAGCAGCTGGACCAGCGGGTCGACGGGTCGCAGCAGGTAGCGGTCGAACTCTCCGTCACGGATGACATGGTCGGTGGCCCAGAGCTGTCCGGTCACGGCGCTGTGCAGCGCATGGCCCATGGTGCGGATGCCGTAGATGAACGCGATCTCGGTGAATGTCCAGCCGCCGATGGTGCCGAACGCAGACACCACCACACCGACGAAGGCCAGCGAGACGGCCTCGTAGCAGACGGCGCCGAACGCCGTCAGGACGAAGTCGAGCCGATACTGCGTCGCCGAGGCGATGCCGAGTCGCAACAGGACCCGGTACTGCCGCAGCATGGACGGCGGCCGGCGCCTGCTGACCGTGTCCGCCACCTCAGCCACCTTGCACCACCACCCGGTGCCGCGCCCGAGACCAGACCAGGGCGCACAGCGCGCTCAAGACGGCGATCCAGCCGAGCTGAATCAGCAGTGCGACAGCCAGCCCGCCAGGTGGCCTGCCGAAGTAGATCGCCAGCGGTGTGTAGGTGGAGGCCTGGAACGGCAGCACCGCGGCGACGCCCTGCAGCCAGCCCGGCATGAACCACAGCGGCACGACGGCGCCGGAGAGGAACATCCGGACCACGCTGAACGTCATCCCCAGACCGCCGACCTCGAGCGTCCAGAACGAGCTGAGTGACATCAGGAGAGTAATCAGCTGGGCGACAGCGAACGCGAGCACCAGGCTGACGGCGAACGCGATGCCTGCCTCGATGTCGGCCGGTGGTTGCAGACCACCGACGAGCAACCCGACGACGACGCCGACACCGGCCCCGGGCAGGGCTGCGATCACGAAGCCGGTCTGAACGGCGAGGTTCTGGCCGAGCAGGCCGAGTGGCCTGGTCAGGTCGATGCCGATCAGCCCGTCGCGGACCCGCGACTCGATCGAGGCGCCTGGCCAGGTGTGCAGGATGCTCGCCATGGTCAGTCCCAGCACGGCGTACCCCACTGCCGTGTTGACGTCGACGCCCGCGACCACGGTCGGCTCCGAGCCGTAGATGGCACGCCATACGACGGTGTAGAGCCCGATCTGGACACCGAGCAGCCCCAGCGACAGCCACGCGGACGACCGGTACGCCCACGGCGTCAGCGCACCGATCCGGACCAGGGCTGCCACCGATCGCGTCCGCCTCACGGGTCATCCCATCGGTCTTCGGTGGGCAGGCTCCGCCGGGCATAGATCCGTGCGACCACGCTCTCCAGCCGAGGCTCGACCACCGAGAGGTCCAAGACGTCGTAGGACGTGGTGACCGCCGCGATCAGCACCGGCGCACTGACGCGGCCGGAGTGGAACCGCAAGGTCACGATCGGTCCGTCGCGGTGGACCTGCTCAGCCTGGTCGATCACGACGTCCTGCGGATCGGCCAACGTCACGACCAGATCCCGGAACGGCGCGAAGCGCGCCATCAGCTCCTCGCGTGACCCGTCGTACAGGACCCGGCCGTGGTCGATCACGATGATGCGCCGGCAGAGTCGCTCGACGTCTTCGAGGTCGTGGGTGGTGAGCATGATCGTCGTGCCA
>Ga0190275_10003935_pt1 | contig 10657 bp, 8 predicted proteins | sample Popmic550T_FD_133745 | JGI IMG/M metagenome (GOLD analysis project Ga0190275, IMG submission 133745) | Populus adjacent soil microbial communities from riparian zone of Yellowstone River, Montana, USA - 550 T | ecosystem: Environmental > Terrestrial > Soil > Riparian zone > Trees stand | place...
CCGCTCCCCGACACCGCCGCGGCACTGCGCCGCAACCTGGAGGCGAGCGGGGCGCCCGAGGTCACGCTGGTGCAGGCGGGGCTCGACGCCCGGCCGGGCACGCTCGCGCTGCACGTGTTCGCCGACGATCCGTCCGGGGGCTTCACCTCGGCCGGGGTTCCGGGGGCGCTGCGCCCGCTGCGGAGCGTGTCGGTGCCCGCCGAGTCGCTGGACGACTTCGCCGCGCGCGAAGGCGTGCACCCCGTGCTGGTGAAGCTCGACGTGGAAGGGGGCGAGCGCGCCGCGCTCCTCGGCGCGCGCGGCCTGCTGGCGGGCGAGCGCGCGCCCGTGGTGTCGTTCGAGTGGAACGAGGAGACCGCGGCGTCGATGGGGTACCATCCCCGCGACGTGCTGGCGCTGCTGACCGCCGAGGGGTACCGGGCGTACCTCCCCGACGCGCGCGGCGCCCTGCACCCGTTCGACCCCGCCGCCGAGGCGGCCACGCCGATGGTGTGGTGCGTCCCGCCGTCGGGCCCCGGGCGCGAGCGCCTGGCGCGGCTCCTCCCCGCCGCGGAGGGCGGCCGATGAGCGCCGCGCCCCTGCGCGTCTGCCTGGCGTCGGACGATTACCTCCCCAACCCGGGCGGGGTCGCCGCGCACGTGGCGGGGCTGGCGGGGGGGCTGGCGCGCGCCGGCTGCCCGGTGACGGTGCTGGTGCCCGAGCTGGTGCGCAACCCGCTGCGCGTGGGGGTGACGCGCGAGGAGACGGACGGCTTCGGCGTGGTGCGCACCCGCGCGTGGACGGCGCCGCGGGTGGGGCACCTGTGGGCGGCCGCGGCGCAGCTGCGGATGTTCCGCCGCCACGGCCCGGGCGCGCTGGACGTGTACCACTGGCACAACCCGCACGTGGACAACGACATGGCGCCGGGGATCCCGGCGCGGCTGAAGGTGTTCACCAACCACACCAGCCACTTCCTGGAGTGGTCGCTGGGGGGGAAGGATCCCGCGCGGGCGAAGGCCGCGGTGAGGAACGCCGAGGTGGTGATCTGCCCCTCGCACGAGCTGGTGGAGGCCACGCTGAGCACCGGCTTCCCGGCCGACCGGGTGCACTTCGTGTCCAACGGCGTCGACACCCACCGCTTCTCGCCCGAGGTGGACGGCGCCCCCGTGCGCCGGACGCTGGGGATCGAGCCCGACGAGGTGGTGTTCCTCTGCCCGCGGCGGCTGGAGAAGAAGAACGGCGTGACCTACTGGCTGCGCGCGCTCCCCGAGGTGGTTCGGCTCACCGCGGGGCGTGCGCGCGTGCGCTTCGTGCTGGTGGGCGACTACCTGTGGGAGGACGCCGACTCGGACCGCGCGGCCGTGGTGGCGCTGATCGACGAGCTGCGCCTGGGGCCCGCGCTCACCTGGCTGGGGAACGTGGCGCCGCCGCTGATGCCCGCGCACGTGGCCGCCGCCGACGTGGTGGTGCTCCCGTCGCTGATGGAGGCCACCAGCATCTCGGGGCTCGAGGCGCTGGCCTCGGGGAAGCCGCTGGTGGGCACCAACGTGGGCGGGATCCCGCAGATCCTGCGCGACGGCGAGACGGGGGTGCTGGTGCCCCCGGCCGACCCGTCCGCGCTGGCCGCGGCGATGGTGAGGCTCGCGCTCGACCCGGCGCTGCGCGCTGCGTACGGCCGCGAGGCGGCGCGCGACGCGCGCGAGCGGTACGGCTGGGACGCCGGCGCCCGCCGCACCCTGGAGATCTACGCGAGCGAGATCCGGAAAAGGGGCCGGTAGGAGAGGATGCCCACCAAGCTGCTGTTCGTCCCGGAGACCCGCCCCGAAGCCGTGAAGCTCGCCCCGCTCGTGCTCGAGGCGCGGGCCCGGCCGTGGGAGTTCGAGACCCGCGTGTGCGTGACCGGCCAGCACCGGCGGATGCGCTTCGACGTGCGCCCCGACCACGGCGTGCCCGCCGCCCTCGCCTCCGTGGAGGGCTGATGTGCGGGATCGCCGGATGCTTGGCGCCCAACGCGGGCGGCGTGCTGGCGCGGATGCTTCCCTGCCTGGCCCACCGCGGCCCCGACGACCACGGGACCTTCGTCTCGCGCACGGGCGCGGCCGTGCTGGGGCACCGCCGCCTCTCCATCATCGACCCGTCGCCGCTCGGCCACCAGCCGATGCGCTCGGCGGACGGGCGCTACCACATCGTCTACAACGGCGAGGTCTACAACTTCGCCGAGATCCGCCCCGAGCTGGAGGCGCGCGGGCACCGCTTCGCGTCGCACTCCGACACCGAGGTGGTGCTGGCCGCGTTCGCCGAGTGGGGCCCGCGCGCGCTTCCGAAGCTCCGCGGGATGTTCGCCTTCGCCGTGTGGGACGAGGCCGAGGGCGAGCTCTTCCTCGCCCGCGACCGCTTCGGGATCAAGCCGCTGTACTACGCGAGTCTTCCCGAGGGCCGCTTCCTCTTCGCCTCCGAGGTCCGCTCGCTGCTGGCCAGCGGCCTGGTGCCGCGCCAGGCCGACCGCCAGGCGGTGTGGGACTTCCTCTCGCACGGCGCGGTGGCGCAGCCGCGCACCATCGTGCGCGGCGTGCGGGCGCTGCTCCCGGGCCACTGGATGCGCGTGCGCCCCGGCGGCGAGGTGGTGACGGAGCGTTACTGGGACCTGGAGGAGGCCACCCGCGCGCGCCGCGCCGCCGCGCCGCTCCCCTATCCGGAGGCGGTCGAAGCCGTCCGCGAGAAGCTGGACGAGGCCACGCGGCTGCACATGATCGCCGACGTGCCGGTGGGCGCCTTCCTGAGCGGCGGGATCGACTCCACCGCCGTCGTCGGGCTGATGGGCCGGCACGTCCATCACCCGATCCGCACCTACGCCGTGGGCTTCGAGGCGCGCCACGCCGCCCTCGACGAGTTGAAGTGGGCGCGGCTGGCCGCGGAGCGCCTGGGCGCCGAGCACACCGAGGTGGTGGTGACCGGCGACGACGCGGCGGCCAGCTTCGACGCGCTGATCGACGCGCTCGACCAGCCGAGCCTGGACGGCACCAACACCTGGTTCGTCTCCCGCGCCACCCGCCAGGGCGTCACCGTCTCGCTCTCCGGGCTGGGCGGCGACGAGCTGTTCGCCGGCTATCCCCCGTTCCGCTCCTTCGCGCGCTCGGCGCGGCTGGCGCCCTCCGGCGTCCCCGGGCTGGGCCAGCTGGTGGGCGCCACCGGCGGGCTGATCCCCGGCCGCTGGCGGATCCCGCTGCAGTTCGTGGCCGCTCCGCCGGTGGAGCGCCTGGCCTCCGTCCGCCGGCTGATGACCGAGCGCGAGAAGGTGGCCGCGACCACCGCCGCCTTCCGCGCGGGCGGGCCGGTGGAGCCGCCGCAGGCGCGCATCGCCGCGCTGATGCGCCGCGCGCTGGAGCCGGTGAGCCAGGTGAGCTACGTGGAGCTGACCGACTACCTGCGCAACACGCTGCTGCGCGACGCCGACGCGATGAGCATGGCGCACTCGCTGGAGGTGCGGCCGGTGCTCCTCGACCACGAGCTGGCCGAGCTCGCCTTCTCGCTCCCCGCCGACTACAAGCTGCACGGGCGCCAGACCAAGCGGATCTTCACCGACGCGGTGGCCGACGTGCTCCCGCGCGAGATCGTGGAGCGCAAGAAGATGGGCTTCGAGCTCCCCGTGGGGCACTGGCTGGGCACGACGCTGGAGGACCGCGCCCGCGCGGCCTTCTCCTCCGCTTCCGCCAAGGCGCTGTTCACGGAGGGATTCCGCCGCGACGCGCTGGACGGGCTCGGCCGGCAGCGGGCGCGGGCGCCGCGGCTGTGGGCGTACGTGGTGCTGCTGTCGCACCTGGAGGCGAACGGGCTGTCGCTGGAGGCCGCGTGACGGCGCCGGCCGCAAACCGCCGCCGACGCATCCTCTACATGGTGCACTCCGGCGGCTTCGGGGGCGCGCTGCTCAGCCTTCGCTATCTCCTCGAGCAGATCGACAAGACGCGCTACGAGCCGGTGGTGGCGTGCGTGCACCCGATCCCCGAGGTGATGGACGTCTTCCGCCGGCTGGGGCTGGAGACGATCCACGCGCCGGGGATCACCACCTTCTCGCACACCACGCTGGAGTGGTACCCGCTCACCCACCCGCTGGGCGGGGTGACCACCGTCCGCGAGCTGGCCGCGTTCCGCCGCTCCGCGCGCGCCACCGAGCGGCTGGTGCGCGAGGTGAAGCCCGACCTGGTGCACCTCAACTCCCTGGTCTTCGGCGCCGCGGCGGCGGGGGCGAAGGCGGCGGGCGCGCCCGTGGTCTGGCACATCCGCGAGAACGCGGCGCCGGGGCACCTGGGCGTGCGCCGCGGGCTGCAGGCGCGCTGGCTGAAGCGCTGGGGCGACCGGGTGATCTTCATCTCCAACGACGACCGGCGCGCGCTGGGCGGCGAGGAGTACGGCATCGTGATCCACAACTTCGTGGACCACGGCCGCTTCGACCGCGCCATCGACGGGGCGCCCGTGCGCGAGGAGCTGGGCCTGCCGGCGGGCGCGAAGGTGGCGCTCTTCTTCGGGGGGATGAACACCATCAAGGGCGCGCACGTCTTCCTCCAGGCCGTCCGTCTCGCCAAGGAGACGGTGCCCGGGCTGCACGCGGTGATCGCGGGCGCGGTGACCCCCACCAGCAGCAGCCTGGTGGCGCGGACGGCGCGGGCGGTGCTCCCGCTGCTGGGCGGCGGCACCGAGCGCCAGCGCTTCATGAAGCTGTACGGGGGGATGGAGGATTTCGTCCACCTCCTCCCCTTCCGCCACGATCCCGAGCGCCTGCTGGCGGCGGCCGACGTGGCGGTGATCCCCTTCATCGACCCGCACTTCGCGCGGCCGGCGATCGAGGCGGCGGCCATGGGCACGCCCGTGGTGGCGTCCGACGTGGGCGGCGTGAACGAGCTGGTGGAGCACGAGCGGACGGGGCTCCTCGTCCCCGCCCGCGACCCGCGGGCGCTGGCCGACGGGATCGCGCGGGTGCTGAACGACCCGGCGCTGGCCGCGCGCTTCGGGGAGGCCGGGTACCGGATGTCGCTGGAGCGCTTCGGCGCCGCGCAGGGCATCGCCCGCGTGCAGGCCGTGTACGACGACCTTCTCGGCGAGCCTGCTCCCGCGTCCGCCGACGATGCCGGCGCCCAGTCGTCTCCCGCGGCTTCCGGGGATTGGCGCGAGAGGAACCCGGCGGACTGAGCCGCCGCCGCCGTCCACGGGGTGCGCGACGGGGGCGAATCGATTATCTTCCAAGGCTTTGCTACCGCCGTCGTCCACTCCGCGCCCCGCGCGGCGGAAGACGGCGGTCGGCACGCGGTGGTCGGGTCGGATCGGCAACACGTCGGGACGCGGGTGCTCCCGCGCCGGCGGCGAGGCCGAAGCCGGCGGACCGCGGGCGGTGACACGAGGGCACGACACCCGGAGCGACGGTTTGCTGTTTCTTTTCTTCCCCGTGGGGGACGACGGGCGGAGCGTGACGCGGGCGGGCGCGCGATGACGCGCGTCCTGGTCCTGGGCGCCAGCGGGATGCTGGGCCACAAGCTGGCGCAGGTGCTGTCGGAAGACGCCGGGCTCGAGGTGCACGCCTCGGTGCGCCGCCTTCCGCCCGCGCCCTTCCGCGCGGAAGCCGCGCGCTACCACGAGGGGGTGGAGCTCTCTTCCGCCGCGCCGCTGGCGCGCGTGCTGGAGGCGGCCGACCCCGACGTGGTGGTGAACGCGGCGGGCGCCATCAAGCAGAAGGACCTGAAGGCCGCGACCGACGAGACGTTCTACCTGAACGCGACGCTCCCGCACCTGGTGCCGCTGCTGGCGCCGCGCCCGGTGCGGGTGATCCACTTCTCCACCGACTGCGTCTTCCAGGGCGACCGCGGCGGCTACACCGAGGCCGACGCGCCGGACGCGGAGGACCTCTACGGCCGCTCCAAGGCGTGCGGCGAGATCGGCTACGGGCGGCACCTGACGCTGCGCACCTCGATCATCGGCTTCGAGACGGCGGGGCACCTGGGGCTGGTGTCGTGGCTGCTGCGGCAGCCCGGGGGCTCGGTGCTGCCGGGGTACGGCCGCGCCATCTACAGCGGCCTGCCCACGGTCACGCTGAGCCGCACGGTGCTGGGGCTGATCCGCGAGCACCCGGAGCTTTCCGGCTTGTACCACGTCGCTTCCGAGCCGATCGACAAGCTCACCCTGCTGGGCCGGCTGAGCGAGGCGCTGGGGCTCTCGCACCGCTTCACCCCGAGCGAGGCGGTGAAGATCGACCGCTCGCTGAACGACGACCGCTTCCGCGCGGCGACCGGCACCGCCCGTCCGGGGTGGGACGCGCTGGTCGCCGACATGGCGCGGGACTTCGCGTCGCTTCCCTACGGCGAAGCGTACGCCCAACTCCGAACGGCCCCCGCGGCCGCGAACGCTTGAGCATGAGCAGAACACTCGAAGGCGCCGAGGTGCTGATCCTGGGGGGCACGGGGTCGCTGGGGCAGCGCCTCTTCCACCGCATCCTCTCCAACGAGCTGGGGCGGCCCGCCTCGCTCACCATCTTCTCGCGCGACGAGGCCAAGCAGCACTACATGCGCCTCGACTTCATGCACCTGGCGGCGGCCACCGACGAGGTGATCTACCGCGAGAGCGTGAAGCGGGTGCGCTTCGCCATCGGCGACGTGCGCAACTACAGCGAGGTGAAGCGCTCGGTGGACCGCGCCGACGTGATCTTCCACGCCGCCGCGCTCAAGCAGGTGCCCACCTGCGAGTACTTCGGCACCGCCGCCGTGGACACCAACATCAACGGCGCGATCAACCTCTGCCGCGCGCTGCGCGAGGGGAGCCACCAGGAGAAGTCGGTGGTGGGGATCAGCACCGACAAGGCGTGCAAGCCGGTGAACCTGATGGGGATGACCAAGGCGATCCAGGAGCGCATCCTGATCCAGGCCAACCTGGACAGCCCCTGGGCGCGGCTGGTGAACGTGCGCTACGGCAACGTGATGGCCTCGCGCGGCTCCGCCATCCCGCTCTTCATCGAGCTGGTGCGCCGGGGCAGGCCCATCCCTATCACCGACCGGCGGATGACCCGCTTCCTGATGACGCTGGACCAGTCGGTGGACCTGGTGTTCAGCGCCTACGCGCACGCCAACCCGGGCGAGACCTTCCTCCCCATGGTCCCCTCGGCGCACATGACCGACGTGGCCCGTGCCGTCGCCGAGGACGCCGACTACCCGCTGGAGCTGTCGGGCATCCGCCCCGGCGAGAAGATCCACGAGATCCTGGTGAGCGAGGAAGAGGTGGCGCACACCATCGTGCGCGGCGAGCGGCTGGTGATCCTCCCCATCCTCCCCGAGCTGCGCGCCGACGCGGTGGGCACGCGCGAGCTGCCGTTCCTCGGCGAGTACACCTCGGGCGAGGGGGCGCTGGACTACGAGGGCGTGGTGGAGCTGCTGCGCAACCACCGGCTCACCGTCACGACGGCGCCGTCGGCCGAGCGGGAAATCCTCCATTGAGCGGCGGGGCGGACGGGGCGATGCGGGTGCTGACGGTGGTGGGCACGCGCCCCGAGATCATCCGGCTGTCGCGCACCATCCCGCGGCTGGACGGCGCCTGCGAGCACACGCTGGTGCACACCGGGCAGAACTTCTCCGACCGGCTGAGCCGCGTCTTCTTCGAGGAGCTGCGGGTGCGCGAGCCCGACGTGTTCATGGGCGTGGACACCTCCACCTTCGGCCGGCAGCTGGCCACGCTCTTCGAGGGGTTCGAGCGGGTGCTGGACGAGCGCCGCCCGCACGCGGTGCTGATCCTGGGTGACACCAACTCGGCGCTGGTGGCGTACAACTGCAAGCGCCGCGGGATCCCGGTCTACCACATGGAGGCGGGGAACCGCTGCTACGACGACCGCGTCCCCGAAGAGGTGAACCGGCGCGTGATCGACCACTGCAGCGCGGTGCTGATGCCCTACACCGAGCGCAGCGCCGAGAACCTGGTGCGCGAGGGCATCGAGCGGCACCGCATCTTCGTGACCGGCAACCCGATCTTCGAGGTGCTTTCCGACTACGCGGCCGAGATCGAGGCCAGCGACGCGCTGGAGCGCCACGGCCTCGCGCCGCAGGGGTACCTGCTGGCCACCCTGCACCGCGCCGAGAACGTGGACGACCCCGCCGTGCTGGGCCGCCTCTGCGACGCGCTGCGCGAGGTGGCCGAGCTGTACGCGATGCCGCTGGTGCTGAGCGTGCACCCGCGGGTGGAGGAGCGCCTCACCGGCGCGGCGTTCGCGGGGTCACGGGTGGTGCCGGTGCCGGCGATGCGCTTCTTCGAGTTCGTGAAGCTGCAGAAGAGCGCCGCGCTGGTGCTCACCGACAGCGGCACCGTGCAGGAGGAGTCGGCGATCTTCCGCGTCCCCGTGCTGACGCTGCGCGACACCACCGAGCGGCCGGAGACGATGGAGTCGGGGAGCAACGTGGTGGCCTCCACCCGGCCGGCCCGCATCGTGGCCGCCGCGCGCTTCCTGCGCGAGCAGGGGCCGCGCGGCCGCTGGGAGCCGCCGCGCGAGTACCTGGCCGAGAACGTGAGCGAGCGGGTGGTGCGCATCCTCCTGAGCAACCCCGAGTGGGCCTCGGCGGGGCACGCCGGCGCGGTGCGGGCGTGATCGCTCCCGGGCTCGCCCCGCCCCCGGCCGCGCCGGCGCTGCAGGCGCCGGTCTACAGGTCGCCGGGCGAGCGGGTGCTCACGGTGCGGGTGGCGGTGCTGGTGCTGGCCTGGATGCTCACGCTGCTGCAGCTGACGGGCGGCAACTGGGGCGAGGTGGCGGCGATGGCCTCGTTCGCCATCGCGGGGGTGCTGGCCTTCCTGGCCGACCGCCGCTACCTGGGGGCGCTGCTGGTGCTGTGCATCCCCGCGCTGGGGCTGGCCGACACCACCCTCACGCCCGACGGGAGCCAGGGCTTCTCGCTGGTCTTTCCCGACGCGGTCACCTTCGTGGTGCTGGGCGGGGTGCAGGTCACCTCGGCGCTGGTCACGCTGGTCGCCGGGTTCTCGCGGGTGCTGCTGGAGGCGCTGCGGCGCCCGTCCACCTTCCGGGGGGTGTGCCCGCCGCTGGTGGTGCTGGCGTACGCCGTGGCGGTCATCCCCGCCCTCCTGAGCGGGCTGGAGGGCCAGGCCGCCGGGCTGAACCGGTGGTCGGTGGGGGTCCGCGCGATGCTGGCCCTGGGCGGGTTCTTCTGGGGCGTGGTGCTGGTGCGCAGCTCGCGCGCCGAGCCCGAGGTGCACGCCCAGCAGCTCCTGCGCGTGGTGCTGGCGGGCTCGGGGCTGGCGGTGGTGGGGCTGCTGCGCGGCACCTACCTGTTCGTGCTGGTGGGGCTGGCCGGGGGCGCCCTCGTCTACTTCGTGTCGCGCCGCCGCGGGCTGGCCGCGGCGCTCACCGGCACGCTGGCCGTGGCGAGCGTGGTGGTGCTGACCCTCACCACCGCCGCCGAGATCGCCTTCGCCCTCCTCTGCGTGGCGCTGACCGGGCCGGGGATGCGCCGGGCGCGCCGCTTCCTGGTGCGCGCCGCCGTGCTCGGCGCCGGCGTGACCAGCCTGGGGCTGCTCTGGGCGGTGGAGAAGTACTCCCGCAACGCGGTCTTCGTCGCCACCACGCGCGACCAGGGGCTGATGGGGTACGCGTACTTCAAGCTGATGGGCGACCGCGGGCCGATCTGGGTGTCGGCGCTCTCGCAGGTGCTGTCGGGGCCGTACGTGATCGTCCCGGCCGGCCGCCCGCTGCGCCCGGCCGGGATCTTCACCAACGTGTTCTACACCTGGGAGTACGGCGCCCACAACGCGGTGCTGGAGCTGGTGCGCAACACGGGCGTGGTGGCGGGCGCCGCCGGGGTGGGGGTGATGGTGCTGGCGATCTGGTCGGCCGCGCGCCTGCTGGTGGATACGCACAGCCGCGCGATGCGGGCGCTGGGCGCGGGGTTCCTGGGCGTGGCCATCATGGGCGTGACCACCGGCAACTTCCCCGTGCTCGACGTGGGGTTCTTCATGTGGGCGATGGGCGGCTGGCTGGCCGCGTTGCGGCTGGCCGAGCTCGACGCGGCGGCGGAGCTCGAGCGCGACGCGGGCGCAGACGCGGCGCCGCCGCTCGCGCCGCTCCCGGGACGCCTCCTGGCGCGGGCGTGACGGGCCCCCACGCCGGGCACGCCCCGCCCGCCGGCCGGGTGCTGGTGACGGGCGCCTCGGGCTTCGTGGGCGCGTGGCTGTGCGCGCACTGGGCGCGCGCGGGCGTGGCGGTGCGCGGGCTGGTGCGCGACCCCGGCGCCGCGCTCCCGGCCGGCGTGGAGCCGGCGCCGGTGCGCGGGCTGGACGACGCGGACGGGCTCCGGCGCGCGGTGGCGGGGGTGGACGCGGTGGTGCACCTGGCCGCGCGGGTCCACGTGATGCGCGACGACGCGGCCGACCCGCTGGGCGAGTTCCGCCGCGTGAACGTGGAGGGCACCCGCGCGCTGCTGGCCGCCGCGCGCGAGGCCGGGGCGGGCCGCTTCGTGCTGGCCAGCTCGGTGAAGGCCGTGGGCGAGGCCACCCCCGGCGGGCCCTGGACCGAGGCCACCCCGCCCGCGCCGGTGGACCCCTACGGCGTGAGCAAGCTGGAGGCGGAAGACGTCGTGCGCCGCGAGGCGGGCCCGGTCGGCGCGACCGTGCTGCGCCTGCCGCTGGTGTACGGGCCCGGGGTGAA
>Ga0190275_10003936_pt1 | contig 10657 bp, 12 predicted proteins | sample Popmic550T_FD_133745 | JGI IMG/M metagenome (GOLD analysis project Ga0190275, IMG submission 133745) | Populus adjacent soil microbial communities from riparian zone of Yellowstone River, Montana, USA - 550 T | ecosystem: Environmental > Terrestrial > Soil > Riparian zone > Trees stand | place...
ACGAACCGGTCGGGGCTGATGATGCCGATCTCGAGGTTGCCGCCGTCCTCGCACACAAGGACGTCGCCGGCCGCGCTGACCGTCACGTTGTCGACCGCGTCGAGCGAGGCGGCGGGCGCCAGCGCCGCGTCATAGAGGACCTCGATCGTCTGGGACGCCGGGGTGTAAGCCCAGACCTTCTTGTCGCCCTTGGTCGTGAAGTAGACGACGCCGCCCGCGTACCAGAGGCCCTCACCGCCGTTGAACTTCGTCATCTGCGGCACCTGCTGCTGTGTCGGCGTGCCGGTCTGCGCCGTCGTCGGGTCGGGGATGACGTGCCACGTGACCGACAGGTCGAGCGCGACCTGGGCGACCTCGAGCACGCCCGCCGAGAGCTCCGGGTAGGCCGTCGGGGTGAAGCGGTAAAACCCGCCGGTCGGATGGTCCTCGGTCAGGTAGATCCGCTGCCCGACGCGGTCGACGGCTGCGGCTTCGTGGGGGAACACCCCAAGGGCCGGGCGAGCCTGCGCCGCCAGCTTGCCCGCGGGGTCGCACTCCCAGATCATGCCGCTGCCCAATTCCTCCCCAGACAGCCATGTGCCCCACGGCGTCGGGCCGCCGGCGCAGTTGGACGAGGTGCCGCCGAGGATGCGGTACGCGTTCGTGATCGTCCCGTCGGCCGCGAAGCGCGTCGCCGACGTGCCGCCGCCGACGGCCGCCGCCGACTCGGAGTTGGTGACGAGGATCCAGCCGCCGTCGAGGGTCTTGAACGTCGCCTGCCCGTCCGGGTAGCGCGGCAGGGCGTAGCTCGACGGACCCACAGCCTGCTCGGCGACCGCGACGCGCCGTGACGTGAACCCGGACGGCAGCATGACCCCGTTCGCGTCGGCCGCGCCGAGCGGACCGTAGGGCGACGGACCCGCCGCGGCCGGCGCGGCGAGCGCGTCGCGAACGAAGGCGGGAACGAGGACGAACACCCCCGCCGCCACTGCTCCGGACTTCAGCAGTTCCCTGCGGTTGACCTCCATCGCTCCATCAAAGCGCATACTGCATACGACGGGGATTTTTTCGCCAGGCTAAGGACAACAGCGGCACGGCCACGGACCGGCTAAAGCGCCCGTCTCACCGAGTGCGAATTTTGCGCTCGATAACCCCTAGCTCGCGGTCGCGCTCGGAGCGGACCGGTCGATATCTGAGCCCGGCGCCGGCATCACAACCGGACGCGCCAGCGCGCGTTGATCGGGATCACGATCCGGGTCCGCGTTCCGAGCCCGCCGGCGATCGCGACGTCGATCCGCCGGCCGCGCCGGATCGACCGTCGGGGGCGCACGAGAAACGAACCGCTGGAGGGACTCGACAGCGAAACCTTGCGGCTCGCGAGCAGCGTCGAGCGCAGTCTGAGCGCCACCGTCATCGAGCAGGCGTTGTCGGAGTCGGCCGCCAGCGTCACGCACGTCCAAGAGAAACGCAGCGCGCCGCCGACCCGGCGTTGCGGTCGCACGGACAACGTCACTCCGAGCATCTTCACCCGTTCGCAGCCATCGAGCACCTGACCGCGGGGCTCGCCGTCGATCGTGTCCGAGCCGCGGCCACAACTGAGCACGTTGGCGGGCTTGTAACTCGCCTGCAGCGTGTCGTCGCCGGCCCCGCCGAAGAGCCGGTCGACGCGCTCTCGGGAGTTCAGCGCATCGTCTCCGGCACCGCCGCGCAGCGTGTCCGTGCCGCGCCCGCCGGTGAGCGTGTCGTTGCCCGCGCGCCCGTCGAGGCGGTCGTCGCCGGGGTCGCCTTCGAGCACGTTGGGGCCGCCATCGCCGAGCAGGACGTCGGCTCCGAGGCCGCCGATCACGTCCTCGATTGAGCTGAGTCGGTCGCGCTCGTCGCCGCGACCGGCGGTACCGGCTGCGAGATCGACGCGCACGCCCGCGCGGCGCCCGATGTACAGCACGAGGTCTTGGCCGTCGCCGCCGTCGATCGTGTCGTCGCCGCCGCCGGGATCGGGCGACGCCTTGAGCTCGCCGTCGCCGTCGCCGATGAGCTGGTCGTGACCGGCGCCGGCGTGCAGGACGTCGTCGCCCGTTCCGCCGAGCAGGACGTCACCCGCTGGGCTGCCCGTGAGCGTGTCGGCTCCCGGCCCGCCGGCGAGCCTTCCCCACCCGGTCAGGCTGTCGTCGCCGTCGCCGCCGTGTACCTCGCTGCCGGTGCGTACGCCGACACGGAGATGACGGCTCGGCTGCGGCGGCCCGAGTGCGACGTCGGAGGCCGGGACGGACGGGATCGTCACGCTGTCGTCGCGGTCGCCGGCGTCGATCGCGACGTCGGGCGCCCCGCAGCGCGCCGTGTGCGCGTCGATCGCCGTGCATCCCGGGCCCGTCTGCACGACCGCGCCGCCGTCGCGCAGCACGACGCCACCGGCGCCGTCGCGGGCGACGACGATCTGGTTGCGCTCGCCCGGCGCAGCTGTGAAGACCACCACAGGCCGGGATGGGTCGTAGCGGTTGCCTGTGCTCGTCGTGCCGACCTCGACCGATCCGGCGATTGCGGCCGGCGGAAGCATAAGGACCGGCACGATCGCGAGCAGGAGATATCGACGCATGAACCCATGACAAACCGCCGCGTGACGAAGTTGCGCCGGGGTGGAGGGCGGGCCTTCCATCATGGCGCGCGTGCCTCGGCGCCTCCTCACCCTCCGTCGACCGGGTCGAACGCCACGCAGGCGCTCGAGACCGTCGCGCACGATCCTGTTGTGGTCGGCGAACCCCAGGGTGGGACAGAACGGAGACCGGAGACGGCGACACCCCGGACCGACGGAGGGTGGCTCCCCGCCGGGCGCGTCGCCCCGCACGCTACCGGGGCTGATGCCAGCGCCGCGCCTGTCGCGAGCGCTGGTGCACCACGAGGTCGCAGCCACACAAGCCGATTGGCACGGACCCGACGACACAGCCCGGGCGGGGCCCAAGGACACCCATGGGCGCTCCTCGACAACGGATTTCATGCCCGATATTGAAGGTTATGACATCCGGCGTGCAAATCAGCGGGTTCGGTGGGCCGTCGCTGATCAAGACAAGGCGACGGTACGCGACGTTCTGTGGGCCTGAGCCGGCCGCGGTGGCTTACGGAAGGAAGCATCGGGGCGGCGCGACCTAGAACAGCAGATCCAAGACGCTCTCCTGCTTGGGCCGCTTCTGCCCTTGGACCGTGACCGAGCGGACCTCGGCGGCTGGAAGCGATTGGAAAGAACCGCGTCTAGCCGACAGGACATAGCGGTCGCCGTTGAACGTGATAAGCGAGCCGCGCACCACACCCGTCTTTGTGACGACGGTCGCCTTCGGGAGCACCGGTGGATTCACATAATAGTTGGCGACCCACGGTCCGGCAGTTACTAGCCCAAGGAGTGCGTACCACACGACTGTCTGCCCGTGCCGAAAGAGCTTGGGGGCCGCCACGCCATAGAGCAGACCAAGCGCAAGGTATCCAACGGCGTAGACCGGCGGCAGAAGAACCGCACCGATGATGAGGACGGCCCCAAAAATTCGGAAGAATCGCGTGTGGTGCCGCTCGAAGAGGTCCTGCCATCGCTGCGAACGGCTGAGAGCGCTCGTGGCTTCCTCCATCCGACGCGTGAGGTTCTCCACTGCGGCGAGTTGCCCGGGTCTGGCGTCCAAGTCCGCGGTCATGGCTTGAAGGCGTTGTCGCCGTTCTTCACCGCGTTGAAGGAACTTAGCCACCTTCTCGTCGAGGCTCGCTCGCGCATCGTCATTAGGCGAGTCCTGCACATCAGCCACTTCAGCCCTGATTGCCCGCGCCTCTGCGTCTGCGGCCTCCTTCTCTGCGCGGAGGGCTTCGGCAGCGGCATTGGGGTCGTTCCGTCCAAGCGACTCGAGCAGCGCCTTAGCAGCAGGCAAACTGCTGTCGATGGTTTGGGCGTGCCTCTGCGAGGATCGCGAGATCCCGTAGAGATAGAGCACCGTCAAGAACGCGAGCACGAAGAGCACCAGCAAAGGGAGCGACGTGAAGACCGCTGCGAGACCCTTCGTAAGGTGCTCCTGGAGAGGAATCAGCGGCAGAGCATCCTGCACCGGCAGATGTGCTCCCAGCAGCTGCGTGACGCTCGTCATCACGCCGAGGCCGTACAGCGCTGCCAAGGCCAGGCCTGAGACTGCCGGCAGGCCGGCGGCCACGTCGCGCAGCAATGGTTTGGCGCTTGGTGAGGCTGCTTCTGGAGACATCGGCCACCACATTACGGCGGCACGGGGCCGACCAGCCTGCTCTCCCAGCAACGGGGTCAAGCTCTTCGTCACCGCTAGGTGGCGTCAGCGCGATGGGCGGCGCGGCTCTGAGCGCCGCGCAGGCACCGCCCCCGTGGACTGCCCGTGCCGAACGCTACGCAAGGTGGAGCAGCAAAGCTGCTCGGCCAGCTTCGCGGCGTCGCGGGCCGTGCAGTGCGCTCCCGCCGCTGGCGACAGCGTCCTAGGACGCACGTGTAGCGAACGCTCGGGAAGCCTCCTTATGTATACGTGCGACTTGAACTCGATGTGCGTTCGGCCAGGGTCATCGACTCCGTCGCCGGCTCGCGATCAGCAGGAGTGCCAACGCGATTACACCTGGCCAGGGCACGTGACGACTTCGAGGAATCGAGACTGTCTGCGGGTGGACCGTGGTCGCTGGCGCTGATACGAGCGCGTCCGGGCGCCGTCCCAGCAATGCAGGAAGCACGATTCCAACTGCGGCTGCGGCGAGAGCTCCGACTACGAAATTGAACTCTCCACTTCCTGCGTCGCCACTCGCCAGCACGCGAAGAGCCTCATACTCGGCGTACACCAGCGCCAGAGCGATGACGGCAGCTGGTCGTAGGTCTTCAGCGCTCCTCGGGCGGTCGGTCCGAAAGGCGTGAATTTCGACGGCTAACGCGATGAATACGACGGGAACGAGCTGCGCCGTGGCCTCGTAAAAGCGCAGAGCCGCTTGGCCGTCGTTTGTAGCGAGGACGCCCGCACCGAACGCGGCGATGCTTAGGGCGAAAACGCCATCACGCAACCATTCCGGCCGATATAGGACGATCAATAACGCTAGCCAGAACGCGACCATGGCCAAGGCGAACAAGATGCTGGTCGCGAGAGCGATCAGCGCGAGAGCGCCGACGAACACCAAAACGTCGACAACGCCGGCGATCGCGCGAAGCCGCTTCACGACCTACCGGAGGGGATCACGATGCACGAAGCAATCATCGTGCGGCCTGCGGACGTTTCGCAATACCGGGCCTGCTCCGCGCCGGCTTGTCCCCGGAGCTACATCCACGCATGGCACGGCTGACCAGCGGCCGTGCTGGCCCTACGGGGGAGGCGCGCGAGGACGTAACTGAGGTTTCATCGACGGTTGAGAAGATCTGCGACGAGCTCTTCTACCAGCGTGAGTTCGAGCCTCTACGTCAGGCATGGCTCAATGGCTGCTAGCTCGCGCCCAGGCGGCGCTCGGAGTTGTACGTGGTTCGCGAGCTAAACCAAGTGACCCGTATCAACGGCAACGCAGGCCCAGTCCCCGGTCGGTTCAGCTCGAGCCGGTAGTCCTTGGCGGTAGTGCTAGACTATCGCTCACGACTACCGTCGAGAGAGAGGACGCGACGTGCCCCGGACACCTGTCAGCTTCAAGCTCACCGACATCGAGCGCGCCCTGCTCGACTCGATCGCCGACGAGATCGGCGGCGGGCGCCCGGAGGCGCTGCGATACGCACTCGTCGCAGCCCGTAAGCAACTCGGCCTTTACGCCAGCGCTGCGGAGAGCTTCATCGACGGACTGCGCGCGAGCATGGACGACGCCGCCACGATCGTCATCCAGCTCGACGAAACGCTCACTCCCCGGGTGACCGTCGACGGCATCCCGCGCGAGGACATCTACGTTCCGTCCGAGGCGATCTCGATCGGTCCCGGCGAGCACTTCTTGAGGCTCTACTTGGCGGACGTGGACAGCGAGGTGCGCATTCCGGTAGGGGTAATGCCAGCTCGCACCGGCGTGCCCCTGCTCATCAATGCCGAGGATCTGAGCCCGGACATGGCGCCTCGAGCAGTCGCCTACTTCGTCAGCGGTTAGCACGCGTTGCTGGGGCACTGACACCGCTCCCCAGACTGCCGCGAGATTGGCAGCGCGAATTGCGGAAGTCGACCTTTCTGCAGGGGAGGGCGTCGTCGAGCGTCCGAGCGCCCGGGTAATATCCGAGTTGGCGTCGCACCGAAGCGCCAATCCGAAACGGGAAGGAACCCTAGGCGGGCGCATTCGTCTAGGTAGGTCGAGTACCTGCAGCACAGACCGCCACGGCCAGAGAGACCAAACGCTCGGAGCGCCCCGAGCCCCAGTCACTTTGGAGGTCGCTGTGCAGCTGGTCCCAAGGAATCGCGCGAAGCCCAAGCAGGACCATCCCCGTCCGCGTACCTGGCCGATTACAGCGATTGGGCGCTTGAGCACTGATCGCGAACTTGATCTGGAGGCGCGTCGGCAGCTTCTGCTCAACCGGCGCTGGCGACGCTGGCAGAGCATCATCTTCACGCTGATGGTCTCGATCGGAGTGCTGGGCGGAGCGGTCCCCATCTATCGCGCAATCCATTGGCTGCTTTCGTTGGGCTAGTCCAAGTGGATTGTTATCGGCAAAACCGGCTCATTGCAGGCGAGTTGTCATTTTGAGGCTTATCGAGCGCAACCGGTGGCCTGCGTTTTCGCAGGCCACCGGGCATGCGCACCTCTATGTCGCAGCGCGCTGCGCCGATCGCACGAGCTCGTCGCAGCAACCGGAGACATCGAACTCGAAGCGGGCTCCACGACGGCTCTTGAGCGTTGCGCGGGCCCGCTGACCGTGCTTCGAGCAGCGGGTTGATTCGATCCGTCTCTTGACTGTGTCGAGCGCTTGATCGATGGCTTGCTTCTCGAGGCCGTCAAGGAACTGTTGCTCGGTTACCCGGCGGCCGTTGAGGGTGTATTCCAATCCGAAGCCCATTGGCTCCTCGCTTTTCGGCGGACGCTACGCTGCGTCGCCGTGGTCTTGTGACGAGGCGGAAGCGCTAACTCCCGCCTCGTCGTTGGTCAGGACTGCTTCTCGCGGCGGACGCCCTTGAACGGCGTTCCATCGGTCTTCTGGTCCAGGATGCGACCCGTGTTCGCGTCGCGCTTGGCCCAGAGGCCGCTGGGTGTTTGGAACTGCGAGCGCTGCCTCACGGCGCCCCGCCTGCCGGGTCCCTTCGGTGCATTGGTGGCCATCTCGGCCCCTTTCGTGGTCGTTTGAGTCGTGTGCTCGATCGCACACGCCAAAGTCTACAAGGTCTCTATAGTCATGCAACCGTCCAAGATTGACAATGTTGCTACAGTCGCTAAACATCGGGTACGAAGAAGCCATAGCCCGCATCCGACCGCCAATCCAACAAAGGAAGCCATGAGCCCTACACAGGAGTTCGCCGCGGTGACCGCGGCTACGGACGCCTCCGCTCAGGCCGATGCTCAGACGGTCCTGAACGTGCGCCAGACAGCCCGCGAACTCGGTGTCCACGAGAACACCGTCCGGAACCTTGAAAAGCGCGGACAGCTGAAGGCCATCCGCCTGCCAGGCTCCGGCTTTCGGCGCTTCAAGAAGGCAGACGTCGACCGCATTCGCCAGGAGATGTTCAAGCAGTTCGCACCCGACACGCCTCATGGCGACGAGCGTGACGACATGCCTGAGCGGATCCTCGATCGTCCTGAGGACTACCACCAGCTTTAGGTCCGACGGCGTCGGGGGTCAGACTGCTTGGGCATGAGCCCCGAGCCTCGACCCGACGACAGCGATTACTACGACTGGCGGACCGAGTATCTGCGGCAGGGCGACCTGTTTGCAGAGGTCCCGCTTGGACTGCAGTTACCGGCTGAGGCCTTCAATCATGGCGACCGGAAATTCGTCGCTGGGCCCTTCGAAGTGGGCTTCGCGATGCTGATCACGCCATCGTGCTCAATGGCTGCCCAAGGGCAGCCGGGAAGCTACGCCCATGCGTTTCGCACGGTCGTCCCGGTCTGGCCGCTCGAGCAGTTGATCGCTGAGGGCGCTATCAAGCCCTCAGCGATCGATGACCTTCGACGTCTAGACCACCTTGTCAACTACATGTACTTGCCCGCGATCGAAGGCGCGCAGATGCCCGAGAGCCTGGCTCTTCTTTACGCGCCCACAACGCTGCATCACGAGTATCTCGAGCAGCGACGCATCGCCCAGCTTGCTGTGGAAGCGGCCATCCATCTCAAGCGCCAGCTCACCGCCCACTTCGGCGGCAGCATCTTCAAGCACGAGGCCTTTCGCGACTAGGCGGCTGGCTGGGCTTCTTCGGACTCGACCACGACAAAGGGCGAGCCATCGACCCAGACAACGGGATCTCCGTTGTAGGTGCCGGCCCACCCACGAGCTCCGCACACAAGTCGGCAACGCAACGGGGGTACTCGGTCATCCGGCAACACCGGCAAGCCATAGATCTCGTCCCATCTCAGCAGCTCGAGATTGGCCGGGTTCAACAGCACGAGATACACGGCGTCTAAGCACTCACGATCATGCTCGTCGAAAGCCGTGCCGAGGGCGCAGAGCAGTTGCCCCTCGACGTATACCTGCTCCGGATCACGGTCCTCCGCCACGTAGCAATGTTGGCATGTCGTCCCAACGGGCTTCGAGTGCTACAGCGGTGCGCAAACACCAACCTGATAGGGCGTGGTCCTAGCGCGCGAGCGACGCCGTTCCTGGACCCGGATCGGCCGGCAGAAGATTCCGCCGAGACACGTGCTTGACTACATCGTGTGGTTGGCGAGCGCGACGCTCGCGCCGGACCCCAAGGCGGGTTCTCCGGGAGACCGCCGCGACATCCGGCTTGACGACGGCACCAAAGCTGCGTCGCGTGAATTGCAGGTACGTACCGCAGTGCCGTCCCGCGATCTTGCAAGAGCCCCGGCGTCTGGATTGAACCCGGTCGGGGTTTCGTGGTTCTGGAGCCGGGTGACCCAGGGGCACCGCACCGGCCATTACCCAGCCAACGGGTGTGGCGCCTGTTCGAGGGCTGCGATGCCGTCGGCTTTGCGACGGTCGGTGACATCAACGTAGATCTGGGTCGTGCGGATATCGACGTGTCCCGCCAGGGCGCGAATGACCTCCATCGCGACTCCTCGCTCGGCGAGCATCGTGCAGAACGTATGCCGCAGAGCGTGGGCGGTGCGCCGATCGTCGCGGACGCCGGCGGCAGCAGCGTGCTTAGCGACGACGTCGCCGACCGCACCGGCGGAGAGCGGCTCGGCAACCGCCGAGCGGCGGGTGCGCAGGCTGACAAACAACGCATCCGTCGCGGCCGCCGGCCGGCCGGCGTACCACCCACGCAGGGCCTCGAGCGCCTCGGCGTGAAGCGGGACCGTACGGGTGCGCCCGCGCTTTGAGCCGCGCACGACGACCTCGAGCGGGGTCTGATCTCCGCGCCGTGGGGCAATCGCGGTCCGCCGGCGCCCATCAGGCTGGCGGCCGCGCTCCTGGATGTCTGAGAGGGTGAGGCGTGCGAGCTCGGATCGGCGGAGTCCGGCGCGCGCGAGGAGCTCGAGGATCGCGCGGTCGCGAACGCCGATCGTGGTGCGCAGATCGGGACGAGCGAGCAGCGCCGACAGCTCGCGATCGGAGAGCGCGTTGGGCCGCTCGTGCTGGACGTGGGTGCAACGCACCTGCGCGATGAGCGGGTCGGCGCCGAGCGCGGCCGCCAGGCGCCGCACGGCGGAGACGCGCTGCGCGACGGTGCTCGCCGCAAGCCCGTGCGCGGTGAGCTCGTCGCGCCAACCGGCGACAGCCGACACCGTGAACGTCTGCCGCGAGGCGTCGCCGTAGCGCTCGTGCAGGAATCTGGCGAAGGCCCGGTAGGCGATCGCGTACGCCCGCCTGGTGTTCGGCGCCGCGGACGACGCCGCGATCGCCAGGGCACGCTCCTTGAACGCGTCCACGAGCTCGAGCTCTCCCCCACTCCCCACGCGCTCGCGCAGGGCGACGTCGGTCACGCGCAGCGCTGCAGCTGCTCGGCGACCGCTTGGGCGCGTAGCGCGAGCTCGTACGGGAGGTGGTCGCCGACCGACAAGGCCAGGATCCGGGTGTGCTCGTCTTCGAGCTCGCGGCGGTCGACGATCGTCGGCGTCATGTACCACGGCTGCGGCGAGGAGGGCAAGAGCGGCAAGGCCCGCCCCTCACCCGCCAGATCGATGCTTCCAATGGTCGTGCTCATAGGCGAATTATCACGCTCGGGTCGGACGGAACGTTGCCTTGATAATCGCCATTATCACGGGTAGATGGTGCGTCCTTGTGCAGGCAAGATGCCCTCTTGCCTTGCATACCGCGCGCAATTACCAGCGGTGGAAACCGCGCTTGCGGGATTACAGCCCAGCAGCCGGCGCGGCACAGTTTGGTTCCCAGCAACGAATCCCCGAGACGGCAATCGCCAATCGAGGAGGGACATGCACGGGGCTTCGTCCGGGTAACGGGACATAGCCCGCGCAGAGCGTCAGACGGCGAGTGCGGCGGGGCCGAGCACCTGCTCGAGTTCCGCGCGCAGCGTCGGCGTCGGCGCCACCTTGTAGGACGGCCCGAGCTTCAGCGTGCGCGGGTCGCCCGAGCTCATCTGCACCTCGAGCAGCACCTCGCACTCGCCGGGGTAGTTGGCGA
>Ga0190275_10003937_pt1 | contig 10654 bp, 6 predicted proteins | sample Popmic550T_FD_133745 | JGI IMG/M metagenome (GOLD analysis project Ga0190275, IMG submission 133745) | Populus adjacent soil microbial communities from riparian zone of Yellowstone River, Montana, USA - 550 T | ecosystem: Environmental > Terrestrial > Soil > Riparian zone > Trees stand | place...
CAGAACCTGTACTTCCTGCTGACCGAGATGTCGGCCGTGCTGGTCGGTGGCCTCATCGCCTCTCGCCAGTTTCGAAACCCCGTCGGCTGGCTCATCTTGGGCCACGCGTTCTTTTTCACGCTCGGTGAGTTCGGGCGCCAGTATGCGATCTACGGCGTTCTGACCAGCCCGGATTCCCTGCCTCTCGCCGGTGCGATGGCTTCGGTGGCCTACTGGGCCTGGTTCCCTGGTCTCATGTTGGTCACAGCCTTCCTCCCACTCTACTTCCCGGACGGGCATCTCGTCTCGCGCCGCTGGCGTCCGGTGGCGGGGCTCGCCGTCGTCGTGACCGTCTTATCGACGGCCTTCGCCGTGGTAAGGCCAAGTGGTGACGAGACGAGGGGCGTCCCGAACCCGCTCGGTATAGAGAGCCTTAGTGATCTCGAATCTCTCTCGAGGGTGTTCGAGGTACTCCTGCCGGCGTCGTGGGTGTTGGTAGGTCTCCTTTCCGTAGGGAGCCTCGTGGTACGCTTCTTCAGGGCGAGGGGTGTAGAGCGTCGGCAAATCGAATGGGTCGCTTACGCCGCGATGTTCTTTATCTCCTGGGCCGCCCTCGCGCAGTTTCTACCTGAGGTTCCCGTCCTGTCCATCGTGGACGAGATCTTATTCGTCGCCAGCCTGCAGGGGCTTTGGTTCGCCACCGGCGTTGCCGTTCTGAGGTACCGCCTCTACGATGTGGGTCTCGTCGTCAACCGCGCCCTGGTCTACACGGTTCTGACGGTACTGCTCGTGATCATCTACTTCGGGGGGGTGGCCGCTCTCCAGCTGATCCTCCGTCCGCTACCCGGTGACGAGTCTCAACTTGCGATCGTGGCCTCGACGCTTGCTATCGCCGCCGGGTTCAACCCCTTGCGCCTTCGCATGCAGGAGCTCATAGATCGCCGCTTCTACCAACGTAAGTACGATGCGAGGAAGACGCTTACCGCCTTCTCCCACAAACTGCGCGAGGAGACGGATCTGGACCGGCTGGGATTAGAGCTGGTCTCGGTAGTTCAGGAGACGATACAACCGAGTCATGCCTCGCTGTGGTTGAGGCCTACGGACGGACAGAAGTGGCGTGAGAGAGGTTCGAACGATGTTTGAGATAGTCGTGATCGGTGGGGGACCCGGCGGGGTTACCGCGGCCCTGCGCGCCCGCGAGCTCGGTGCGAGCGTCGCGCTCGTCGAACGCGGGAACATGGGGGGCACCTGCACCAACGATGGCTGCGTCCCGACCCGCGTGCTAGCGAGGGCCGCGCGCCTTGTGCGCGACGCTGAACAGTTCGCCGACTACGGGCTCGTTGGGGAGCCACCCGGCGTCGACTTCGCCAGGCTTCTAAACCGGACGCAGCGCATCGTGTACGAGATCCAGGAGAAAAAGCAACTACGAAGGCAACTCGAAGCGGCGGGCGCTAGGGTCCTGGACCAAACCGGAGATGCCAGGTTCGTGGACGGTCACACCCTGGCTCTCGGGAACGGCTCCCGGGTCTCGGGCGAGAAATTCATTGTCTGCGCTGGCGGCCACGCGCGGCGGATGGACTTTCCCGGCGCTGGCCTCGACTTGACCGACAGCGACGTCTGGACTATGCAGCGCTTGCCATCGTCTGTTGCGATCGTCGGCGCGGCGGCGACGGGTTGCCAGCTCGCCTCGGTCTTCGCGGCGTTCGGCTCCAGGGTGTCCCTGCTCGAGGTGGCGCCACATATACTCGGTGGCGAAGACGAGATTGTCTCGGATTGCGTCGCCAGGGCGTTCTTGCGCAGGGACATCCAACTCCTCACCGGCATCGGAGGGGTCGAGCGTATAGATAGAGGGGATAAACTTCTCCGGCTCTCGTATACGCAAGGGGGAGAAACTCGCGCGCTCGACGTGGAGGCGGTGGTGCTCGCGGTCGGTTGGCCCGGCAATGTGGAGGCGTTGAACCCCACCGCCGCCGGAGTAGAGACAAAGCGCGGTTACGTGGCGGTCGACGACACCCTGAGGACGAGCGCCCCCCACGTCTTCGCCGCAGGGGACATCACCGGCAGGATGATGCTGGTGCAGAGCGCCACCTACGAGGGTACCCTCGCCGCAGAGAACGCCGTGCTGGGTGAAGATCGAGACTACAGGCACGCGATCGTGCCGCACGGCGGGTTCACGGACCCAGAATACGCCAGCGTGGGGCTGACCGAGTTTCAGGCCCGTGAGGAGCTTGGCGACGAAGATTGCGCCGTCGCCGTCGTACCCTACTCAGACCTTGACCGCGGGGTGATCGACGGGCATCCTGATGGACTTTGCAAGCTTGTCGTGTCCCGCTCTTCGCGGCGGGTCCTCGGTGCGCACATAGTGGGCGAGCAGGCCGTGGAGGTAGTCCAGCTCGTCGCGACCGCCATGGGTGCCGGCATGCGTGTGGAGGACCTTGCGAACCTGGAGCTTGCCTACCCCACCTTTACCGCGATAGTCGGGCTCGCCGCCAGGCAACTGGTCCGGGATCTCGACCTGGTCCCCGTCTCACCCCGATGGCGCACGACCGCACGCCCCGGCGCAACAGAGTGGGAACATAATGACAGGGCTTGAAGGCCATGGCAGCACGCCGCCTAGCTCCGCGCGGCGGCGGTTGGCACTTGAGCCAAGTCGTCTCGTAATGCTTCCACGAGTACAGAATCGACCGCGGCAGACTGCAGTTCCTCGTGCGCGGCGGGGCGAGACCAGGAACAGAAAGTCTGAAATGCCGATAGGTTGAGGTTGTAGGCCGAAGCGTCAGGCCAACCGCGGAGCCCGAAGGGCGCAACATGCCGAGAAAAGCCTCAAAATTCTTCGAAACGGTATCTTCGTAACGCTTCTCGTAACGACCCCGTAACGGGGGTCGGCTAAATTGGGGGCATGAAGGCTTCCAAGAGAGAGGAGAGGCGGATGAAGATCTCGGTCCTGATGCGGTGGGTCGGGCCCGCGGCCATAGCGGGCGGCGTGTTCATGGTGTTCTCGGAACTCTCCGGATTGCCCATCACCGTTCCTTTCCTCAGCACGGTCGAACCCACCGGCTTCGACGCCGTCGGGTCTGGTTTGATCCTCGTCGCGCTCACGCTGCTCCTGGTCGGCATGATCGGGCTTTACGCGAAGGTGCCTGCCCCCAACGCCGCGAGGGTCATCGAGTACGGGGAAGCCCATGAGGAGGACGTCCCCCACGTCGAGCAGCCCGCCCCCGAGAAAGCTGTTCACGAACCCGCCGAGAAACTGGACGATACACCGGCCCGTAAGGTTTCCCGGACCGGCGGCGTGCTCGTCCTGGGCGCCGGGCTCGTCATGTTCTTCCTGCTCAAGCAATAGAACAAATCATGCGGCGTAAAAGGAGGAAACGTGAACCGCTCTTCACGCAGCGTCGCAAAGTTTCCGCCCGAGATAGAAGATGTCTTCAGGGAGTTTCGGACGTGCGAGACGACCACGCTGGCCAGGGATGGGACCCCGATTACCTGGCCCACGTTACCCTTCTGGCGTCCCGATGAGGGGCACTTTATGATAACGACCTCTATCGGTCTCGCCCAGAAGGTGTTCAACGTCCGCCGCGAACCACGCGTCTCGCTTTTGTTCTCGAACCCAACGGCGAGCGGCCTGGAGAACCCGCCGGCCGTTCTTGTGCAGGGTGATGCCGAGGCCCCTGACGAGATAGTTACCAGTATCGAGGGGTTCGAGGACGAGCTACGCAAGGTTTACCGTAGGCAACCGGCCTCCCGCGTATACAGCAGCAACCTGCTCCTGCGTTATCTCATGGACTGGTACTGTATGCGGCTCGTGATCCACGTGACGCCCCGCCGCATCCTGTGGTGGCCGGGAGGGGAATTCTGGCAAGAGCCGCTCGAACTGGAGATGGATTGTGTGGCCTGAGATCAGGAAGCACCTCTACCAGTTCGATAGTGCGGTCCTTACGGGCCTCGATGCCGGGGGCTACCCGTTCAGCGTGCGCTGCCGACCCTACCCCGACAAGTCGGGCGATGGGGTGCTGATGCTTGCGCTACCCGCAGGCACGCCCGTCCGGCCGGGCCCAGCGAGCCTGCTCTGCCACAAGCACGACGAGAACCTGTGGAACCTGAAGAGCTTCCTCGTTCGCGGATCTCTGGGCCACGACGTAGGCGGATGGAGCTTCGAGCCCATCAGGTTTGTTCCAGGGGTCGGTATCGGGGGGCTCCCCGCCATAATGCGTTTCTTTACAAGCTCGCGGCGGAACGCCGCACGCTACCTGGAAAAGCGTGGGCTCGCGCGACCCCGGATTCCCTGGGATGAGATCAACGCCGTCAAGGACGAGGTGTTCTCAGCTCCTGATCGGTAAAGATCGGCCCTTCTACCACTCCACTAGTTTCCATACCTCGGGCCGCAGTTCGCCCCTCTCGCCGATCTCGGCGAAGAGCTCGACGGCCTGTGTGAGATGCTTCCTCGATTCTCTCTCGCGACCAATAGCGTGGAGTAAATCGGCCAGGTTGTTGTGCAGCGCCGCCTCCCTGTGCCTGTCGCCCGTGGCCACGCACAACTTGAGGGCGGTCTCGGCGAGCCTCAAGGCTTCCTCGTGCTCCCCTCCACTTTCACGCGCGAGGGATAGGTTGTTTAAGGCGGCAACCCGCGCGTCGGAGTCTCCCAGTGCCTCCGCGAGATCCAGGCTCTCCCCGAGGTGCGTGAGCGCCGCGCCTTGATCCCCGGCCTTGCCGGCAAGGATGCCGAGCATGTTGTGGGCCTGGGCTAGAGATTGGGTATCGCCCGCGCCTTCGGCCAGCTCGAGCGCCCGGCGGGCTAGTGCTCCGGCCTCTTCGGGCTCGTCCCGGCCGTGGGCGAGCAGGCTCCAGTCCGCGTAGAGACGCGCGACTTCGGCCCCGCCTTCCTTCGCTTCGAGATCTTCGAGGGCCGACTGGTAATGGCTGCGCGCGAGGTCCCGCTCGCCCCTGCGGGCGTGCACGTTGCCTATTTTGTGCTCGAGTACGCCGAGGTTTGCGGTGCCTGCCGAGGAGGCTGCTCCCTCGTAGCTGGCGAGCGCGGCGGCGTACTCCCCGGCGCGGGTCTGTAAATCTCCGATGTTCTCGTGCAGCGTGGCAGCGTCAAGATGCCCGAACGCGAGCGCCTGCTCGTAGTGGGCCAGGGCTTCGCTGTTGGCGTGCAACCCCCGCGCGTAATCGCCGGCCAGGAGGTAATAGCGTGCCGCTTCGACGTCCTGCCCGGCGAGCCTGTGATGGTAGGCTATCTGGCCCGCGAGGGATTCCGCTTCGCGTCCGCGGGCCTGTCCCGCGAGCGCCGCGGCGGTGCGGCGGTGCAGGAGACGCTTGCGGGCCAGGCTGGTCTCGTCGTAGACGAGGGTTCTGAGCTTGTCGTGGTCGAAGTCGTAGGTAGAGGCTACTCCCGCTGCGTCGCCCACCTCCCGGATGAGACCGCGGGCGAGGAGCTCTTCGAGCGCGGTCAGAGCCTCTTCTTCGCCCCTGCCGCTTGTCGCCCTAACCGTGTCGAAATCGAACGACCGCCCGACGACGGCGGCTGCGGCGAGGACCTGCCCCGCGGTCTCGTCGACGCTGCCGAGGCGGGTCTTCAAGAGGTCCTGCACCCCGCCCGGTAACGTCCAGGTGTCTTCCCCGACATCCAATTCACCCTTCTCGATGGCGGTCAGATACTCCGTGAGGAAGAGCGGCAGCCCCTCCGTTTCGTCGCCGAGCCGTGGGCCTAGCATCCCGGCATTTGGCACGATGCGCCCGACCAGCTCAACGACGGAGTCGGGGCTCAAACGGTCGAGCGTTAGGCTCGTCGCCACCCCCGACCTCCTGGCCTCGGCGAACAGATCTCGCATAGGGTGTCTTTCCGGAACCTCTTCCGCGCGCCAGGTAAGGAGTACGCAGAGCGGTTTGTCGTCCAAACGCCGTATCAGGTAGGTCAGCAGGCTCAGGGAGGCGTCGTCGGCCCAGTGCAGGTCGTCGAGAAAGAGTACGCCGGGGGGAGGCCCGTCGAGCACGGCGAGCAACACCCTGACGACCTCCCCGAAAAAGCGGCTCCTGGCGCCCGGCGTGTCGAGCGGCGGGGCCGGAGGCGAGTCCGGGGATAGGTCGGGCAACAAGCGGGAGGCTTCTTGTAGCGAGCCGGCCGGCAGGCTATCAAGGAGATACCCGTCTTCCCGCCCGAGGGCTGCGGAGAGGCCCTCGACGAGGGGCCCATAAGCCAGGTTCTTCTCGCCGGCGTAGCAGCGCGCCGCGACGATAGTCGCACCTCCCTCGCTGACGTGACCCACAAACTCCTTGGCGAGCCTGCTCTTGCCGATGCCGGCCTCCCCCTCGACGACGATGATGCGTCCCCCCTCGTTGATAGAGTCGTACGCCCCGAGCATCGCCTCCCACTCGGTTTCGCGTCCAACTAGAGGATTGTCCTGCAACGACGGCGCGGCGGCCGCGACAAGAGTCTCCTCCCCACTAGGGACCGACGGGCCGCCCTCTGAGAGGACCGGTCGTGGTGGCAGATCGTTCTCCTGGATGGCCCTGTAGAGCAGGGTTGTCTCTTCGAGAGGGGCGACGCCAAGCTCCTGGCCGAGGATTCTGACGCACTCCCTGTACTGGCGCAGGGCGGCGGCACGCTCGTCGGACCACGCGTAGAGCGCCATTAGTAGCCGGTGGGCCGGCTCGTGCAGGACGTCGAGGACCAGCCACCGCCTGGCGTGTGCTACCGCCTCCTCCCACTCGCCCAAAGCCCCCCGACCGCGCGCGAGCCTCTCCAAGGCGCCCGCCAGCTCCCGCCGCAGGCTCTCGGCCTGGAAGAATTGCCAGTCGTCGAAGGTGACGCTGTCGCGCAACCCGAAACCGGCCATGAAGTCGTCGTGGTACAGCTCGACGGCCTCGGTCAACAGCGGTAGGCATTCGGGGCATACCTCCGCTTCTCGGTGCCCGTGCGTCTTGCACTGCGCTAGGAGGTCGTCGAAACGGACGACGTCTACCAGGATCGCGCCGTGGTCAAGGTCCACGTTCTCTCTGTCGGTGACCAACCAACCCTCCGCGCGGGCATTGCCCAGCGACGAGAGGGTCCTGCGCAGGGCGGCGCGGGCGCGACGCTGATTGTACTCGGGCCAGAGCAATCCAGCGAGCGCGTCCCTGGTGTGGCCCCGCCGCGTTACGGCCAGGTAGGCGGCGAGCGCGGTCGCCTTTCGCGTGTCGACCTCCACAAGCACGCCATCGTGCTCGATGCGCGGCGCGCCGAGCAACGAAATCGTCGTTCGAAACAAAACCCTATCTCCCATGACTCTCCAACGACGCCATTATGCCGCTAGTTCGGTGGTGTCGCAACGGTTTTTAGGTGAGGAGAAGATCCGTAACGCTCGAACCAAGGTCCGGCTTACGGTGGCCCGCTGTCAGGAAGAGTCCCGGTGACCCGTTCCAGCGCGGCTGACGACGCGGCAAGTGTGATGGGCGCCGGGAAGGTGCCCGACGCCCTGGCTTTGCGGGTTGTGGTCCGTCCTAGCCGTTTGCCAGCTTGCGCACGGCGTCGACTATGTGGTTTGCGTCGATACCAGCGGCGTCCATCAGCTCCTCGGACTTGCCAGAGCCTGGCATGATCCCCACGGCGAGGTGCTCGAAGTGGAGGGGGTCTGACCCTTCTGAGAGCGCGGAGAGGACGGCTTCACCAAGGCCGCCCTCGGGCCAGTGGTCCTCGACGGCCACGACTTTGCCGTCCGTCGCCCGCGCTGCTTCGCGCAGCGTATCGCCGTCGATGGGCTTGATGGAGTAGGCGTCGACGATGCGCACGGATACGCCACTTCCTTGCAGCTCGTCCGCCGCCTTTATGGCTTCCGGGACCGTAATGCCCGACGCGACAACGGTCACCGCGTCGTCGTCCGAGGAGCGCACGACCTTGCTGCCGCCGATGGGGAAGTCTTCGGACGGATCGTAGATCACCGGCGTCTTCGGGCGCAGGGTCCTCAAGAACACGATGCCGTCGGTATCGGCCATCTCGGCGACGAGTTTCGCGGTCTGGTTGGCGTCGCAGGGCTGGAGCACGGTCGAGCCGTGCACGGCCCGCATCATCGCGATGTCCTCCAGGGCCATCTGGGAGGGCCCGTCTTCGCCGATGGAGACGCCGGCGTGGGAGCCTGAGATGCGGATGTTGGCGCGGGAGATCGCGGCCATCCGGATAAAGTCGTAGGCGCGGGAGAAGAAGGCGGCGAAGCTCGAGGCGAACGGGACCCTGTGGCGCACGCTCATCCCCACGGCCGCCGAGACCAGCTGCTGCTCGGCGATGAACATCTCGAAGTATCGGTCGGGGTATTCCTCGGCAAAGTCCTGAGCGTGCGTAGAGTTGCTGACCTCGCCGTCTAGGGCGACGACGTCTTCCCTGGCGGCACCGAGCGCCTTGAGGGCAGCGCCGTAGGCCCCGCGGGTTGCTTCTTCGTCCCCGACCTCCCAGGTCGGAAGCTCGAGCTGGCCCGTCAGGCCGGCGGCGAAGGTATCGCCCGAGCCTGGGTCTGGTTTCTGTACCTCGACCAGCAGGTCGTCGGTGTCGCCGAGCTCTTCCAGTGCCGCCTGCTCCTGGTCTTCCCCGACGGGCTTGCCGTGCAGGCCGTCCTTGTCTTCGAGGAACGAAACCCCGCGTCCCTTCTTGGTCTTGGCGACGATCAGGGTTGGTCCATCGGACTGTTCCAGTGCTTCGGCGTAGGCCTGATCGATCTGCTCGGGGGCGTGGCCGTCTATCTGGATCGCGTTCCAGCCGAAGGCCTCGGCGCGGGCTGCGTAGTGGTCGCCGTGCCAGCCGTCCATCGTCTCGCGGGTCTGGCCGAGGCGGTTCATGTCCAGGATCGCGACGAGGTTGTCGAGCTTGTAGTAGGAGGCGTGCTGGAAAGCCTCCCACATCGAGCCCTCCGCCATCTCGGAGTCGCCGCAGAGCACCCAGACGCGGTAAGGAAGCTTGTCCAGGTATTTACCCGCCAGGGCTACGCCCACGCCGATTGGCAATCCCTGGCCCAGGGAGCCTGTCGCCACGTCGACCCATGGGATCTGGGGTGTCGGATGGCCCTGAAGGCGGCTGTCGAACGTGCGGAAGGTCAGGAGTTCTTCGTCCGAGATCGCGCCCGCCGCCTTGTACACCGAGTAGAGCAGTGGGGAGGCGTGACCCTTGGAGAAGATCAGGTGGTCGTTGTTCGGGTTCTCGGGCTCGTCGAAATCGTAGCGGAGGTACTTGCTCATCAGCACGGCTAAAAGGTCGGCCGCCGACATCGACGAGGTAGGGTGTCCCGACCCTGCTCCCGAGCTCGAACGGATGCTGTCGACCCTGAGTTGCTGGGCCAGCGAATGCCACTGCTCGGTCCCCGCGGTCTCCTGGTTGATTTGTTGCGTCACTACTTACCTCCTCGGCAGAATCGCAGATAGGGTAGATACTACTCCTACTACCCCACGCGTGCGATCTGGAAACTGCTGCGGCGCCTGGTCCGGAAGGTCGCCTCCTCAAACATGAACGGCCCGTTGGCGGCTTTGTTAGAATTCGTGGGCGAGAGGAAAAGACCTGGACCGGCAGTTCTGGCGTGTCGGGTTCGACTGGGTGGAAGGGAAAACTATGGACTTGGCGGTTCGCAAGATGACGCTGGGGCGCTTCGGGGTAGAGAACGTTGGGGCCGTGCACGAAAATCTGCCGCCCGCGCGCCTGGTAGAGGCGTCTGTGAGGAGGAGGGAGGGCATGATCTCCGGTTCCGGGGCCCTGGTCGTCAGGACGGGCAAGCGGACCGGTCGCTCTCCCAAGGACCGTTTTATCGTCGAGAACGATGTTACGAGAGAATCAGTCGACTGGGGGACGGGCAACAAGGCCTTTCCTAGCGACGCCTTCGGGGATCTACTCGAAAAGGCCGCCACCTACGTCGAGAACCTGGAGGAGATCTACGTCGTCGACGCATACGCTGGCGCCGACCCACGCTACAGCCTCAACGTCCACGTGGTTACCGAGCACGCCTGGCAGGCCCTCTTCGCGCGGCAGCTCTTCAGGCGTCCCTCCAAAGAGGAGATCGACGCCTTCGAGCCTGACTGGACCGTGATCTCGGTCCCCGGGCTCCTCACTGACCCCGAGGTGGACGGCACGGAGTCTGAGACCTTCGTAGGCATTGACTTCGAGCGCAAGGTGGTCCTCGTCTGCGGAACGGCTTACGCGGGGGAGATAAAGAAGAGCATCTTCACCGTGCTCAACTTCGTGTTGCCGACCGAACGCGGCGTCTTCCCGATGCACTGCTCGGCCAACATGGGGGAAGCCGGGGGTGATGTGGCCCTCTTCTTCGGGCTCTCGGGGACGGGCAAGACGACCTTATCGGCCGATCCTGAGCGGGACCTGATCGGGGACGACGAGCATGGATGGTCCGACTCGGGCGTCTTCAACTTCGAGGGCGGCTGCTACGCGAAGACGATAGACCTTAGCGCCGAGAAGGAACCCCAGATATGGGATGCGATCCGCTTCGGCGCCGTTCTGGAGAACGTGGTTATGGACCGGCGCACGCGCGAGGTCGACTACTCGGACCGCATGCTGACGGAGAACACCCGCGTCGCCTACCCGCTGGAGTACATAGCAGGCGCGGTCCCCGAAGGCATGGGCGTGCATCCTTCGGCCGTCCTCTTCCTGACCGCCGACGCCTTCGGGGTGTTGCCCCCCATAAGCGCCCTCACGCCCGAGCAGGCC
>Ga0190275_10003938_pt1 | contig 10652 bp, 12 predicted proteins | sample Popmic550T_FD_133745 | JGI IMG/M metagenome (GOLD analysis project Ga0190275, IMG submission 133745) | Populus adjacent soil microbial communities from riparian zone of Yellowstone River, Montana, USA - 550 T | ecosystem: Environmental > Terrestrial > Soil > Riparian zone > Trees stand | place...
ATGGCCCTCGGTTACGACGGAAAGCTCTACATCCTCGCCTTCGACCACCGGGGCTCCTTCCAGAAGAAGATGTTCGGGATCGAGGGCGATCCCACCCCGGAGGAGACCGAGACGATCAGCGACGCCAAGAAGCTGATCTACGAGGGCATGGAGATCGCGGTCGAGCGCGGCGTCGACGCCGACGCCACCGGCGTCCTCGTCGACGAGCAGTTCGGCTCCGACATCCCGGAGCTCGCCCGCGAGCACGGCCTCAAGCTCGCCCAGCCCGTCGAGAAGAGCGGTCAGGAGGAGTTCGACTTCCAGTACGACGAGGACTTCGGCAAGCACATCGAGGACCAGAACCCGGACTTCTCGAAGGTCCTCGTGCGCCTCAACCCGGACGGCGACGACGAGATGAACCAGCGTCAGCTCGGCCGCCTCAAGGAGCTCGCCGATTGGCTGCACGCGCACGACCGCCTGTTTCTCTTCGAGCTGCTCGTGCCGGCCGAGGACTCCCAGCTCGAGTCCGTCGGCGGCGACACCGACCGCTACGACGCCGAGCTGCGCCCGGAGCTGATGCGGCGCGCGATCGAGCAGATCCAGGACTTCGGCGTCGAGGTCGACATCTGGAAGATCGAGGGCGTCGACGCGCAGGAGGACGCGGAGATGCTGATCCGCCAGACGCGCTCCGGCGAGGGCCGCGAGGGCGTCACGTCGGTGCTGCTCGGGCGCGGCGCCTCCGACGAGAAGGTCGACCACTGGCTGCGGCAGGCAGCGCCGGTCGAGGGCTTCATCGGCTTCGCGATCGGCCGCTCGATCTGGTGGGACGCGCTGAAGGGCTTCCTCGCCGGCGACCTCGAGCGCCGGGCGGCCGCCGAGCAGGTGGCCGACAACTACCTGCGCTTCATCAAGGTCTACGACGACGCGGAGTCCTCCGCCCGCGTCTAGCTGCAACATCGCGCCCGCGGCGCCGGGCGCCCGGCTAGCGTCGGGCGCCGATGTCGCGCGTCCGCCTCCTCGCCGCTCTTGCCTCGCGCAGAGCGCTCGTCACCGCTGCGCTCGCCGTGCTCGCCGTCGCGGCCTACACCGCGACGGCGGGTGACGGAGCGTCCGAGGCGTCCGCCGGCCGGGTGGTGCGCATCGTCGACGGCGACACGATCCACGTCCAGGTCGACGGGCGACGCGAGACGGTGCGCTACATCGGCGTCGACACGCCGGAGTCGGTCAAGCCGGGCACGGCCGTGCAGTGCTTCGCCAAGCGGGCGAGCGCGTTCAACGGGCGGCTCGTGGCCGGCGAGCGGGTGCGGCTGGTGCCCGATGCCGAGGAGCGCGACCGCTACGGGCGGCTCCTGGCTTATGTCTATCGCGCCCGCGACGGGCGCTTCGTCAACGCCGCGCTGGTGCGCGGCGGCTACGCGGTCGCATTGAGGATCCCGCCCAACGTCGCTCACGCGGACGAGTTTCGACGCCTGGCCGCGGCGGCACGCCGCAAGGGCCGGGGCCTGTGGTCATCTTGCCGATCGTCATAAGATCAACTGTGTGTCAATGCGGATGCGAAAGAGCCTGGCCGACATCGAGGCCGCCTTCGTCGAGGAGATCGACGCCGATCGCGAGCGCCGCGAGCAGATCCAGGCGCAGGCGATCAGCCGGACCCGTGTCCGGCACCGCGAGCGCGCCCACAAGCAGGGCACGCTGCGCTTCTGGCTCGTCCTGCTGACGCTGATCGCGACCGCCGTCATCGTGACGATCGCGATGTTCGAGACGCTGTATTACGTGATGGGCTGAGACGGCTACTTGTCCGGCTTGGAGCTAAGCCGCTTCAGAGCATCATCGACTTCCGCCCGCGCTGATGCGCCGGCTGCGACGTTCTCCTGCTGGATCTCCAGGTAGACCTCTTTGCGGAACACGGGGATATCCCGCGGCGCCTGGATGCCGATCCGCACCTTCTCGCCCATGATCGACAGCACCGAGACCTCGATGTCGTCGCCGATCATGATCGACTGATTTGACTTCCGGGTCAATACCAGCATGCCGCCGTCTCCCTGCCGAGTCGAGCGCTGCTATGGGCGTACCCTGCGCCTTCCACCCTCATCCTTCCAATGCGGAGCGTCCACTGCACTGTTGCAGCGAGGTTAGACGGATTTCGACGCTTGCGGAATGGGGCCTGCACCCGAGTGGCCGGAGGCGTGTGCGCTAGTCTCCCCGCCCGCCATGAGTCGCAGGTCGCTGCGCCCGCAGCTGAATCAGATTCGCGGATGGGTCCGACAGGGCCGAACCGACGCCTGGATCGCGCACCAGCTCGAAGTCACGGTGCAGCAGATCCAATCCTTCAAACGCGAGAACGAGCTCGAGGCCGACGGCGACAGCGCCGGCGCCCCCGAGGAGGTCGATCTCCGCGCCGAGGACGACGCCGCGATCGCCGCCGAGCTCGAGGCCGAGGAGGCCCGCCGTGCGGAGGAGGAGGCCAAGCTCGCCGAGGAGGCCGCCAAGCGCGCCGCCGACGAGGACTCCGAGGACGAGGCCGAGGAGAAGCCCGCGCCCCGGCGCCGCGCCCGCAAGGCCACCGGCTCCCGCAGCCGCAAGCGCGACACCGGACCGCTCGAGGGCACGTTCGACCACGGCGAGGAGGGCTACGGGCTGTGGCTCGACCCCGCGGTCGAGGACAACCCGATCTACGCCGAGCACTGGGCCGGCCATCGTCCCGTGGAGGTCACGATCGAGGAGGACCAGATCGTGATCAAGCGGGCCGGCGGCGGTGACGAAGAAGAAGCCTGAGCTCGAGCGCCTGCGGGCCTACCGCCGGGCGCACTTCGAGAGGATCACCAGCAGGGCCGAGCCGTTCGCGCACGGCGTGGCGGTCTTCACCCCCACGCATCCCACGAAGTGGGACCTCAACCTGCTGATCGTCGACGACGCCGCGGGTGTCACAGCCGAGGAGCTGATCGCGGAGGCCGAGCGGCTACAAGCGCCCGCGGGCCTGCGCCACCGCAAGATCGAGCTGCTGCAGGGCGGGGACGCGCTCGTGAACGCCTTCAAGGCGGCCGGGTGGAGCACCGACCGGGTCGTGGCGATGGTCCTGCGGGCCGCGGATGTCCGTGGCGAGGCTCCGGCACAGGCGCGCGAGGTCTCCTTCGATCACGTTCGCGGGCTGATGGAGCAGTGGTACGGCGAGACGATGAGCGCGGCGGAGGCGAGCGATCTCGCCGACGCAGACGCGGACACGGCGCCCGCGGGCGGCGGACGCTTCTTCATCGTCGAGCGCGACGGCGACCCGGCGTCGTGCTGCGTGCTGCTCGGCGCGGACGGCATCGGGCAGGTCGAGGAGGTCTACACGGCCAAGGCCCACCGGGGCCGAGGCCTCGCCAGCGCAGCGATCCGCGCGGCGATCGCGGCCTCGCACGAGCGCGGCGACGACCTCGTGATGATCCTGGCCGATGCCGAGGACTGGCCGCAGCGGCTCTACGAGCGGCTCGGGTTCGAGACCGCCGAGGTGTTCCGAACGTTCACGAAGAAGCCGCCTAGCTGAGCTTGCGTCCCCCTGCGTAGTCCGTGGCCCCGCGCAGGTAGCGCGCGAAGGCGGCGTCGGTGACGACCCGGACGTCCCAGGCGTAGGGCTGCTCCGGCGCCATCGCGTAAGCGAGGTCGGAGGTCCAGCCCGTGCCCTCGTCGTACAGGTCGGCCAGCTCCTGGGACGTGAACGGGCCGCCGAGGCGGCGGCGCAGCTCGTCCTCGATCCGGCGCGTCACGCGCTCCAGGACCGGGCGCTGGTCGGACGGCGCCTGCTCGAGGCGGCGCAGGCCCGCTGCCCACTGGTCGGATGCGGTGTCGAACGGCACCGCGCCCAGGCTAGCGAGAGGGCTTGGGCAATCCTTCGACGATGTAGGCCCGCTCGCCGGCCTTGACCATGCCCAGGCGGCGCGCCTCGCGCTCGAGCGCCGACGCGCGTCTGAGATCGTCCCGGCGCGCCCGCAGGCGCTCGTTCTCCGCGCGCAGCGTGGCGACCTCACCGCGCTTCTGGCGCGCCTCCTGCCACGTCGAGACCCACGTGCGGGCCGGCCCGATGTAGAGGTAGATCACAAGCGCGAGGACGAAGAGCAGCGCCCACCGGCCCAGCCGGTCCCAGCGGATGCGGTTGTGCACGGTGGCCATCGGTTGCGCCTTCGTTCGACGCGGGCCGATTCCTTCCTACGAACGAAACACCGCGCGGCCTGGATACTCCGCGTCGTCCCCCAGCGCCTCCTCGATCCGCAGCAGCTGGTTGTACTTCGCGACGCGGTCCGAGCGCGACGGGGCGCCGGTCTTGATCTGGCCGCAGCCCGTGGCGACGGCGAGATCGGCGATCGTAGTGTCCTCGGTCTCCCCCGAGCGGTGGGACATCACCGCCGTATAGCCGGCCTCCCGCGCCATCGCAATCGCGTCGAGCGTCTCGGACAGCGTGCCGATCTGGTTGACCTTGATGAGGATCGAGTTGGCGACGCCGAGCTCGATGCCGCGCGCGAGGCGCTCCGTGTTGGTGACGAAGAGGTCGTCTCCGACGAGCTGCACACGGTCGCCGAGCAGCTGCGTGAGGCCCTTCCAGCCGTCCCAGTCCTCCTCGTCCATGCCGTCCTCGATCGAGAGGATCGGATAGCGCGAGCAGACGTCGCCCCAGTAGCCGGCCATCTCGTCAGGGGAGAGCTCGCGCCCCTCGTGCTCGAGCCGGTAGCGGCCGGAGTCGAAGATCTCGCTGGTGGCGGGGTCGAGCGCGATCACGAGGTGCTCGCCGGGCGTGTAGCCGGCCGCCTCGATGCCCTCGACAAGGGCCGAGAGTGCCGCCTCGTTGGACTCGAGGTTGGGCGCGAAGCCGCCCTCGTCGCCGACGCCGCCGCCGAGGCCCTGCTCGTGCAGCCACTTCTTCAGGTGGTGGAAGACCTCCGTGCCCATCCGCAGGCACTCCGCGAACGAGGACGCGCCGACGGGCACGATCATGAACTCCTGGAAGTCGATGGAGTTGTCGGCGTGCGCGCCGCCGTTGAGCACGTTCATCATCGGCACGGGGAGGATCCGCGCGGCGTCGCCGCCGAGGTAGCGCCACAGCGGCAACCGCTCCTCCGCCGCCGCCGCGCGGGCGGAGGCGAGCGAGACCCCGAGGATCGCGTTGGCCCCGAGGCGTGCCTTGTTCGCCGTCCCGTCGAGGTCGATCAGGGTGGTGTCGAGCCCGCGCTGGTCGAGCACGTCAAAGCCGCCCACCGCCTCCGCGATCTCGCCGTTGACATTGCCGACCGCCTGCCCGACCCCCTTGCCGAGCCAGGCGTCGCCGCCGTCGCGCAGCTCCGTTGCCTCGAACTCGCCCGTCGAAGCCCCGGAGGGCACCGCCGCGCGGCCCTGGGCACCGGAGCGCAGGACGACGTCGACCTCGACCGTCGGGTTCCCGCGGGAGTCGAGGATCTGGCGCGCGTGGACGGTCTCGATCTGGCTCACCGGGCGGACTGTATAGAGCGCCGGCGTCAGCGTGCCTGGGCGAGCAGCGCGGGCAGCGGTGGGCCGGTGAACTCGACGCCGCGGGCGCCGAACGCCGCGCTCATCGCCGCGATCGCCTCGGCGGGCGGCGGGCCGGCGGGCAGATCCGGAAGCTCACCGCGGGCAGCGGGCTCGGCGACGGCGGCGAACGCCTCCTCGAGCCCGCCGGGGCTGCAGACGAAGAGCACCCGCGCCGCCTCCGAGCGGACGACGAAGCCGTGCTGGATGCCACGCGGGAGGACGACCGCGTCGCCGGGGCCGGCCTCGATCAACTCGTGCCCGCGCTGGAAGGTGAGCTCGCCCTCGAGCACGTAGTAGGTCTCGTCCTCGCGGGCGTGGACGTGGACGGGCGGCTCGGCGCCGGGCCGGGTGAGCGCTTCGGCGAGCGAGAACGCGCCGCCGGTGGCCTCGGCGGTCACGTGCCAGGTGAAGGCGGAGCCGGCGAACGCGTGGGTGACGGGGGTGCTGGTGTCGGTCATGGCGCCGAAGCTACGGGCGCCGGGGCCGCAAGGGAAATACCGATTCACGCCCCGATTGATCGCGTGCGGCGATCAATTCGACACGCAGGCCTCGCGCGCGCAGGCGGCGAACGCCTCGACGAGCGGGTCCTCCGAACCGGCCCGGCGGCAGATCGCCACCGTGGCGCCCGGTAGCCCGTTCACGGGCCGTGCGGCGATGTCGGCGAACGGAAGCCCGGTCGCGATCGAGGCGGGGATGGCGGCGATCGCCGCGCCCGCCCGCACCGCCGCGAACATGTCCTCGAACCCCGTCACGGTGGCGCCGATGGCCGGGGGCGCGCCGCGCTGCTCGTCGAGCGTCCAGAACGCGCCCGCCACCGGGTCGACGCCCTCGACCCAGCACATGGGCTCCGTGAGCAGCTCGGCGACCTCGAGCTGCTCGTGTGCGGCGAGCGGATGGTCGGAGGCGAAAACCGCCACGCGGCGGTCGTCGAACAACGGGTCGCAGGCGAGCCCGTCGTCGCGGAAGGGCAGCCACACCATCGCAAGGTCGGCGTCCCCGGACCGCACGCCGCCCGACGGGTCGGCGAAGTCGACGTTCCGTACCGAGACGGCCACCTTCGGGCGCTCGCGCGCGAACGCGCGCAGGATCCGCGGCGTGACGTCGAGCGCGGCCGTTGCGAGAAGCCCGACGGTGAGCGCTCCCGTCTCCCCTGCGGCCGCCATCCGCGCCGCCCGCAACGCCGCGTCCATGCCGTCGAGCAGCGCCGGCGCCTCGTCGAGCAGCGCTCGACCGGCGGGTGTCAGCTCGACGCGACGCGTCGTGCGCTCGAACAGCCGTGCGCCGACGCGCTGCTCGAGCTGGCGGATCTGCGCGCTCAGCGCCGGCTGGGCGAGATGCAGGCGTTCTGCCGCGCGCGTGAAGTTGAGCTCTTCGGCGACCGCGACGAACGAGCGCAGATGCCGGAGCTCGACGTCCACGCTAGCGCTCGCGGAGGCGCGCCTCGGCGTAGTAGCCGAGCTGCGCGTCCGGGCTCAGCGCGGCCCAGTCCGTGCCGGCGCTCGCCGCGAGGGCGGCGGCGGCCTCGACGCGGCCGCGGAAGCGCTCGGAGGCGGCGCGCAGCGCCAGCTCCGGGTCGACCTTGAGCTTGCGCGCGACGTTGACCGCGGCGAACAGCACGTCGCCGGCCTCGTGGAAGGCGGCGTCGCGGTCGCCCTCGGCCGCCCGCAGCTCCTCGAGTTCGCCCTCGACGGCGTCGTAGGGGACGTGGTCGAAGTCGAAGCCCGACGTCGCCGCGCGCCGCTGGACCTTGCGCGCGTACAGCGGGCCGGGCAGGTTCTCGGGCACCTCGCCGAAGATCCCCGGCTCGCGCCCGGGCTCGCCGGACTTGATCGCGTCCCAGTTGCGCAGGACCTCGCCGGCGTTCTCCACCTCGACCTCCCCGAACACGTGCGGGTGGCGGCGGATCAGCTTCTGGCGGCAGTGCTCGGCGACGTCGGCCAGCGAGCCCGCGCCGCGCTCCTCGAGCAGCAGCGCGAGGAAGTGGACCTGGAAGAGGACGTCGCCGAGCTCGTCGAGCAGCTTGGCGTCGTCGCCCGCGTGCGCGGAGGCCGCGAGCTCGTAGGCCTCCTCGACCGTGTGCGGGACGATCGAGCGCTCGTCCTGCTCGCGGTCCCACGGGCACTCCACGCGCAGGCGGCGGGTGAGCGCGTCGAGGCGCTCAACCGCCGCTGCGGAGTCCTTCGGGTCGCTCAGTTGCCTTCGGGCGTGGGCGTGGGCTGAGCGGGAGCCGGCTGGGTGCCGCCGGCGCCGCCGGCCGGAGGCGTCGGCGTCGGCGTCGCCTTGGGGGCGTTCTTGCAGTCCTGCGTGCGGTAGCCCGCGGCGCAGTCCGTCTTCTCCTTCCAGCGCTTGCGGAAGGACTTGACGAACTTGTCGAGCGCCTTCTGCTGGTTCTGGGAGGCGAGCGTCTGCTTGATGGTCGCCTTCGCCTGCGCCAACGTCTGCTGAGAGGCGGGCGTGATCTTCGTGACCTCGAAGACGTAGTAGCCGAACTGGGTCTTGACGGGGCCGGTCAGCTCGCCCTTCTTGGCCTTGAAGATCGCGGTGTCGAGGGCCTTCTCCTGCTGGCCCTTGGCGACGGCCGGCAGCTTGCCGCCCTGCGCCTTGGACGCCTGGTCGATCGAGTACTCCTTCGCGACCGACTTGAACGACTCGCCGTCCTCGAGCGCCTGCTTGGCCTGCTTGGCCTTCGCCTCGCCCTTGGTCAGGACGATCCGCAGGTCGCGCCGCTCGGGCTGCGCGAAGCGCTGCTTGTTCTTGTTGTAGTACTCCTCGATCTGGGCGTCGGTGACCTTGTCCTTGCCCTTGGTCACCTTCTCGCGGATCTTGGTCGAGAGCGTGTCGAGGCGGACGCGCTGAAGGACGTCGGACTCGGTCTGGGACGAGTCCTTGAGGAACTTCTCGAAGTCGGCGGCCTTGGGGAACGCCTCCTTCTTCTGCTTCTCGAAGGACTTCTTGACCTCGGAGTCGGACACCTTGATGTCCATCTCCTTGGCCTCGCCCTCGATCCACTCGAAGGAGATCAGCAGCTGGAGCACCTGGTCGCGCAAGGCGTCGTACTCCTGCTTGCACTGGGTCTTCAGCTGGGCGTCGGTGACCTTCGGCTGGCCCTTGGCGGGCTTCGGCGTGGTCTTGCGCTTCTGGTTGATGCAGGCCGTGTAGGCGGGCGGCTTGGGCGCCGCCGCGGTGGCCTGGCCGCCGGCCTTCGAGGCGACGGTCAGCCAGTGCTCGAAGTCCTTCTTCTCGATCTGGGTTCCGTCGACCTCCGCAACCGCGTTGCCGGAGACGCCCCCACAACCGGCGAAAATCGCGGCGGGCACAAAAAAGGCGCCGAGCGCCAGGGTGTACAGCTTCGTCTTCATCCTCATCACGCGAACCGAGGGTAGCGGGTCTGTTGTTAACCGCTGCTAAGAGCGAGCAGGGCGTCGGCGGCCCGGACCACGGCCGGAAACTGCTGCGCCGGGTCGTCGGGGACGCGCATCGAGAGCTGTGACTTGCCGGACTCGTAGAGGATCCCGGGGATCTGCTCACGCAGCTTCTTCGCCCGTACGGAGTCGAGTTCGATCGGTGTCACGGCCAGCCGGCCCTGGCGGAAGGTGACCGCCCGCGCGCCAGCTTGACCGAGCTTGATGCGCGCCTGCTGGAGCGTGATCAGGTTCTGGAGCGGCTCCGGCGGCTCCCCGAACCTGTCGGTGAGTTCCAGGCGCAGCTCGGCGAGCTCCGAGACCTCGCGCGCGCCGGCGATCCGGCGGTGGACCTCGACCTTCGCCTGCTCGTAAGGGATGTAGTCGCTCGGCACGTAGGCGTCGACGTTGACGTCGAGGCGCACGGGCTCGGGCAGGTCGTCCTCGTCGACGGCGCCGTCGCCCATCGCGCGCACCGCCTCGTCGAGCATCTGCATGTAGAGCTCGAAGCCGAGCGCCGCGACGTGGCCGGACTGCTCGTCGCCGAGCAGGTTCCCGGCGCCCCGCAGCTCGAGGTCGCGCATCGCGATCTTGAAGCCGGAGCCGAGCTCCGTGTAGTCGGAGAGCGCCGACAGGCGGTTGGCCGCCTCCTCGGTCAGCGCGCCCGCGCTCGGGTAGAGCAGGTAGGCGTAGGCGCGCTCGCGGGAACGGCCGACGCGGCCGCGGATCTGGTAGAGCTGCGACAGGCCGAAGATGTCCGAGCGCTCGACGATCAGCGTGTTGGCCTGCGGGATATCGATGCCCGACTCGATGATCGAGGTCGAGACGAGCACATCGGCCTCGCCGCGCAGGAACTCCATCATGCGCTCTTCGAGCAGCTTCTCGTCCATCTGGCCGTGGGCGACCGCGAACGACATGCCCGGGCACAGCGCGCGCAGGCGCTCGGCGGTTTCGTCGATGTCCTCGACGCGGTTGTGCAGGAAGAACGCCTGGCCTTCGCGCGCCTTCTCGCGCTCGAGCGCCTGCTTGACGAGCACCTCGTCGTACTCACCGACGTAGGTCTTGACCGGGCGCCGGCCCTCCGGCGGCGTCTCGATCACCGAGATGTCGCGGATGCCGGCGAGCGACATCTGCAGCGTCCGCGGGATCGGCGTCGCGCTCATCGAGATCACGTCGACCTTCAGCCGCAGCTGGCGCAGCAGGTCCTTCTGCTTGACGCCGAAGCGCTGCTCCTCATCGACGATCAGCAGCCCGAGGTCCTTCGCCCGCACGTCGCGGGAGAGCAGTCGGTGGGTGCCGATGAGGATGTCGGTGCCGCCCTCCGAGAACGACTTGATCGCGGCGCGCTGCTCGGCCGGGGCGCGGAAGCGCGAGACGTGCTCGATCGTGAAGGGGTAGTCGCGCAGCCGCTCGGTGAACGTGCCGAAGTGCTGTTGGGTGAGGATCGTCGTCGGCACCAGCATCAGCACCTGCTTGCCGGCGTTGGCCGACTTGAACGCGGCGCGCAGCGCGACCTCGGTCTTGCCGTAGCCGACGTCGCCGCAGATCAGGCGGTCCATCGGTCGGTCGGCCTCCATGTCCCACTTGACGTGCTCGATCGCCTCGCGCTGGTCGGGCGTCTCGCGGTACGGGAACGCGGTCTCGAAGTCGCGCAGCCAGTCCGAGTCGGGCGGGAACGCGAAGCCGCGGCGCCGGCGCCGCTCGGCGTAGAGGTTGAGCAGCTCGCCGGCGAGCTCCTGGGCGGCGCGGCGG
>Ga0190275_10003939_pt1 | contig 10649 bp, 9 predicted proteins | sample Popmic550T_FD_133745 | JGI IMG/M metagenome (GOLD analysis project Ga0190275, IMG submission 133745) | Populus adjacent soil microbial communities from riparian zone of Yellowstone River, Montana, USA - 550 T | ecosystem: Environmental > Terrestrial > Soil > Riparian zone > Trees stand | place...
CCCGCAAGCAGCCCACGATCGCGCTGGTCTTCGGCAACTCCACCGCCGGCGGCGCCTACGTCCCGGGCATGAGCGACTACACCGTCATGGTCAAGGAGCAGGCGAAGGTGTTCCTCGGCGGGCCGCCGCTGGTGAAGATGGCCACCGGCGAGGAGTCCGACGACGAGTCGCTCGGTGGCGCCGAGATGCACGCGCGCACATCCGGCCTCGCCGACTACCTCGCCGAGGACGAGCACGACGCGCTCCGGATCGGCCGCCGGATCGTGGCCCGCCTCAACTGGCGCAAGGCCCGTCCCGAGCCCGGCCCGTACGCCGAGCCCGACGCTGATCCCGAGGGCCTGCTCGACCTGATCCCGACCGACCTCAAGGAACCGTTCGACCCGCGCGAGGTGATCGCCCGGCTGGTCGATGGCGCCGGCCCCCGGAACGAGCGGGCCTTCGACGAGTTCAAGCCGCTCTACGGTGCCTCCCTCGTCACCGGCTGGGCGCGCATCCACGGCCGGCCGGTCGGCATCCTCGCGAACTCGCAAGGTGTGCTGTTCAGCCAGGAGGCGCAGAAGGCGACCCAGTTCATCCAGCTCGCCAACCAGGTCGACACCCCGCTGCTGTTCCTCCACAACACGACCGGCTACATGGTCGGCGCGGAGTACGAGCAGGGCGGGATCATCAAGCACGGCGCGATGATGATCAACGCCGTCAGCAACTCGACCGTCCCGCACCTCAGCGTGATCATGGGGGCGTCGTACGGCGCTGGGAACTACGGCATGAACGGCCGCGCCTACGACCCGCGCTTCCTCTTCACCTGGCCCAGCGCGAAGTCGGCCGTGATGGGTCCGGCGCAGCTCGCCGGGGTGCTGTCGATCGTGGCCCGGGCCGCCGCCGAGGCGAAGGGGAAGGAGTACGACGAGGAGGCCGACGCCGGCATGCGTGCGTTCGTCGAACAGTCGGTGGAGGAGCAGTCGCTGCCGCACTTCCTCTCCGGGCTGCTCTACGACGACGGCGTGATCGACCCCCGCGACACCCGCACCGTGCTCGGAATCTGCCTGTCCGTCATCGACACCACCCCGTTCGCCGGCACGTCCGGCTACGGCGTCTTCCGCCCATGACGCCGAGTCGTCGCAGATCTGCGCGCCAAAGTCCTCGAGTCGGCGCAGATGTGCACGTCGAGCGGGAATCTGAGCCGACTCGGCGGCTCCTGCATGCACATCCGAGCCGACTCGACGGGGAGGGGGGACGGTGATCACGAGACTGCTGGTCGCGAACCGCGCCGAGATCGCGTCGCGGGTCTTCCGCACCTGTCGCAAGCTCGGCATCCAGACCGTCGCGATCCACTCCGAGGCCGATGCCGGTCTGCCGTACGTGCGCGAGGCCGACGTCGCGGTGCGGCTCCCGGGGAACGCCCCGGCTGAGACCTACCTCGACATCGACGCGGTGCTGCACGCGGCGAAGCGCACCGGTGCCGACGCGATCCATCCCGGCTACGGGTTCCTGTCCGAGAACGCCGACTTCGCGCGCGCCGTCGAGGCAGCCGGGCTGACGTGGATCGGGCCGGCGCCGGAGTCGATCGAGGCGATGGGCGCGAAGATCGAGGCGAAGCGGATCATGCGTGAGGCCGGCGTGCCGGTGTTCGAGGCCCCGGGGTTTCGAGACGGGCCCGGGGGGCCCTCCTCAACCACCGTGGTCGACGCCGACCTGCCGTTGATCGTGAAGGCGTCGGCGGGCGGCGGCGGCCGAGGCATGCGGATCGTGCGCGACCTGGCCGCCCTGGACGGCGAGATCGCACGCGCCAGCGACGAGGCCGCCAGCGCGTTCGGCGACGGCACCGTCTTCGTCGAGCCGTACGTCGAGCGCGGCCGACACGTCGAGGTGCAGGTCGTCGGCGACCGGCACGGCGACGTCCTCGTCCTGGGCGAGCGCGACTGCTCCATCCAGCGGCGCCACCAGAAGGTCGTCGAGGAGGCACCGGCACCTGACCTGGCACCTGAGGTCGCCCGGTCGATGCACGATGCGGCCCGCGCTGCGGCCGAGGCGATCGGCTACGTCGGGGCCGGCACCGTCGAGTTCCTCTACGACCCCGAGACCGAGCGGTTCCACTTCCTGGAGATGAACACCCGGCTGCAGGTCGAGCACCCGGTGACCGAGGAGGTCTTCGGCGTCGACCTGGTGGAGCTGCAGCTCGCCGTCGCCGAGGGCACCGCGCTGGCGCACCTCGACGTCGGAAACCCGACGCCGGTCGGGCACGCGATCGAGGTCCGGTTGTACGCCGAGGACCCGGTCGCCGACTTCCAGCCGCAGAGCGGGGTGCTCACCGCGTTCGACGTCCCGGCCGGGGAGGGGATCCGGGTCGAGTCCGGGTTCGCGGCCGGCTCGGAGGTCTCCACCCACTACGACGCGATGCTCGCCAAGGTGATCGCCCACGGCCCGACCCGTCTCGCCGCGGCGCGGCGGCTGGCCGCGGCCCTCGACCAGGCCCGGATCCACGGCGTCGCCACCAACCGCGACCTGCTCGTCGCGGTCCTCCGCGACCCGGACTTCCTCGCGGCCCGGGTCGGCACGGACTTCCTCGACCGCACGAGCGTGGTCGCCGCCAGCGAGCGCCGCGATCCTCATCGGCACCTGCTGGTGGCCGCGACCGTCGCGCTGGAGGAGAACCGACGGTCCCGGCGGTCGGTCCAGCGCGGGATCCCGGTCGGGTGGCGCAACGTGACGTCCCAACCCCAGCTGACCCGGTTCGAGCCCGACCACGACGTGGCCTGGCACGGCGACCGCGACGGCTACCGGTTCGACGGGCTCGAGGTCACGGCCAACGGCCCGGATTCGGTGACCCTGGTCGAGGCCGGCATCGCGGCGACGTACGCCGTGCGGGTGGAAGGCACCGCGGTCGAGGTGGACGGCCCGGCCGGGCACGCCCGGCTCGTCGAGCGGCCGCGGTTCACCGACCCGGCCAAGCAGCACCGCAGCGGCAGCCTGCTGGCGCCGATGCCGGGCACGGTCGTCAGTGTCGCGGTGAGCGCGGGCGACCAGGTCGCGGCCGGAGCACCGGTGCTGGTGCTCGAGGCGATGAAGATGCAACACACCGTGAGCGCGCCGCGCGCCGGCACGGTCAGCGAGATCGACGTACGACCCGGCGTGCAGGTCGCCGCCGGGGAGGTCCTGGCAGTCGTGGAAGAGGAGCAGGCATGACCCAGATCGCGTTCACGGAGTCCGAGGAGCGCCAGGAGCTGCGCCAGGCGGTCGCGAGGCTGGCGTCGAAGTACGGGCGCGAGTGGTTCACGGAGAAGGCTCGGTCGGGTGGGAAGACCACCGACCTGTGGCTCGAGATCGGGAAGAACGGCTACCTGGGCATCAACATCCCCGAGGAGTACGGCGGCGGGGGCGGCGGCATCGGCGACATCGCCGCGGTCTGCGAGGAGCTCTCCGCGCAGGGCTGCCCGCTGCTGCTGATGGTGGTCAGCCCCGCGATCTGCGGCACGATCATCAGCCGCTACGGCACCGAACAGCAGAAGCAGCGCTGGCTGCCCGGCATCTGCGACGGCACCGGCACGATGGCGTTCGCGATCACCGAGCCCGACGCCGGCACCAACACGCACAACATCACCACCACCGCCCGCCGGGACACGCTTCCGAATGGCGAGAGCGAGTGGGTGCTCAACGGCCGCAAGGTCTACATCTCGGGTGTCGACGAGGCCGACCACGTGCTGGTCGTGGCGCGAGCGGAGGCTCTGTCCGATGACGGCGGGCGGACCGGCCAGGTCAAGCCCGTCCTGTTCGTCGTCCCGACCGACGCGCCGGGCTTCGAGGCGCAGCCGATCCCGATGGAGATCGTCAGCCCCGAGCAGCAGTTCACGGTCTTCCTCGACGACGTCCGGCTGCCGGCCGACGCCGTGGTCGGCGACGAGGACGGCGGGCTGGTCCAGCTCTTCGCCGGCCTCAACCCGGAGCGGATCATGGCCGCGTCGTTCTCCACCGGGCTGGCCCGGTTCGCGCTCGACCGCGCGGCGTCGTACGCCAAGGAACGCACGGTGTTCCACGCCCCCATCGGCTCCCACCAGGCGATCGCCCACCCGCTGGCGCAGAGTCACATCGAGATCGAGCTGGCCCGGCTGATGACCCAGAAGGCCGCCGCCCTCTACGACGCCGGCGACGACCTGGCCGCGGGCGAGGCGGCCAACATGGCGAAGTACGCCGCTGCCGAGGCCGCCTGTGACGCGGCCGACCGCGCGGTGCAGACCCACGGCGGCAACGGCATCACGCAGGAGTACGGCATGGCCGGACTCCTGGTCGCGACCCGCGCCGGCCGGATCGCCCCCGTCAGCCGCGAGATGATCCTCAACTTCATCGCGATGCACAGCCTGGGACTCCCCAAGTCCTACTGACGCCGCACACGCCGCGTCGGACGTGCCACCATCGTCCGGTGACGCTGGACAACCTGACCCGCCTGAAGGAGAAGCGCAGCTCGGAGCGCGCCGAGCTCGACCGGCTGCTCGACGAGGAGCTCGTCGGCACGCTGGCCACCGTGACGACCGACGGACGACGACCGTGGGCGGTGCCGATGCTGTACGCGCGCGACGGCGACCGGCTGCTCCTCCATGGCTCGACCGGAGCGGGGGCGCTGCGGCAGGTCGCGGCCGGCACTGAGGCCGTGCTGGCGGTCCACGCGATCGACGCACTCGTGCTCGCGACGTCGCTGTTCGAGCACTCCGCCAACTACCGCTCGGCCGTGGTGCGGGGCGCGCTGCAGCAGCTGACCGGCGACGAGGCGGTCGACGCCCTCGACCGGATCTCCGACGTCATCGTGCCTGGACGGCGGGCCGAGCTGCGCGGCCACCTCAAGAAGGAGCTGGTCGCGACCGTCGCGCTCGCTCTCGACATCACCGACGACAACTGGCTGCTCAAGGTCAGCGACCAGGACGTCGACGAGGAGCTGGACGTGATCCCCGACGACGTGTGGACCGGCATCCTCCCGATCCACCGGTCGTACGGCGAGCCGGTGCGCTCACCCTGGCTGCCCGCCGACCTGCCGGCGCCGCCGTCGGTGATCTCGCTCCGGGACGCAGGACCCCAGCGGCGGGGTCAGCCCAGGGGTCAGCCCAGGGGTCAGCGGAGCGGTACGAACCGGTAGCCGCCGTGGCGGGTCACCACCGCGCCGGGGTTCGTCACCCGGAGCATCGTGCCCGCCACCGGGATCACCATGACCCCGTCGTCGGCGAGCTGGTCGACCAGCTCGGCCGGGAGCTCGCGCGGCTCGGCCGAGACCAGGATCCGGTCGTACGGCGCCTCCTCCGGGCGACCGAGCAGACCGGGCACGGCAGGCTCGATGTGCGCCCACGGCTGCCCGGTGCGGCCGAGGTTGGCCCGTCCGAAGCTGACCAGGTCCGGCTCCAGCTCGAGGCCCAGCACGGCGCCACCAGGACCGACGAGGTGCGCGAGCAGCGCGGTCGTCCAGCCGGACCCCGCGCCGACGTCGAGCACCCTCTGACCTGGCCCCACGTCGAGCAGCCGGAGCATCGCCTCGACCGTGCGCGGCTGGGAGTTGGTCTGGCCGCCGGAGAGCGGGAGCGGGCCGTCGTACGACGCCCGCCGGCGCTGGCTGCGCGGGAGGAACCCCTCCCGCGGGCAGGCCTCGAAGGCGGCATCGACGGCGGCCCTGCCATCCTCCATGCCTCGACTGTGCCACGGCGGGCGGGATGTCCACGGCCTGTGGCAGGCTCGGTCCGTGGCCAGCCGACCCGAGCGACCGCTCGTGCCCGAGCACATGGTGCTGAGGATCGGTGAGGTCATGGCCCGCTTCCCGCGGGCGGTCGAGGAGAACGCCTGGGTCGGCACGCGATGGCGGGTGGGCCAGGCGACCATCGCGCACGTGTTCGGTGGCGAGGACCAGTTGTTCCGGATCACGTTCCGCGCCGAGGCCGACGAGGTGATGGCGTTCGAGCACCTCGGGGCGCCTTACTTCCGTGCGAGCTGGGGCGCCAATGTCGTCGGGATGCTGCTCGACGACGACACCGACTGGGACGAGCTGGCAGAGCTGCTCACGGACTCCTACTGCCTGCAGGCACCGCAGCGGTTGGCCGAGCAGGTCAGTCGCCCGGCCTGAGCCGACGCGGCCAGCTACCGGGTCGTCGCGCTCGGTACGGGCACACTGATCCCATGGCGGGAGTGAGCGGCGTGGACAGCTTCCAGCGACGCCACCGCGTCGTCGGCTTCCCGATCGGCGTCACCTACAAGTTCTTCGATGACCAGGGCAACCTGCTCGCCGCCATGCTGACGTACTACGCGTTCGTGGCGATCTTCCCCCTGCTGCTGCTGGCGTCCACGATCTTCGGGTTCATCCTGCAGGACCGGCCCGACCTGCAGGACGACGTGCTGAACTCCGCGCTGGCCCAGTTCCCGATCATCGGAGACCAGCTGGGCAGGCCGGAGGGGCTGACCGGGTCGACGACCGCGGTCGTCATCGGCAGTCTCGCGGCGATCTATGGCGCACTCGGCCTCGGCCAGGCCATCCAGAACGTCATGAACACCGCCTGGGCAGTTCCCCGCAACAGCCGACTGAACCCGTTCCTGATGCGCGTGCGCAGCCTCGTGCTGCTCGTGTTCGCCGGGCTGTCCGTGCTGGCGGTGTCGGTCTTCTCAGCACTGGGCAGCACGACCGAGGTGTTCGGGCCGCGCGTCAACGAGACGATCCGGTGGCTGATCGTGATCGGCACCGTGCTGATCGTGACGGTAGTGCTGACGCTGCTGTTCCGGCTGGCGGCATCACGCAGCCATTCCCCGAAGCGGGCAGTGCCCGGAGCGTTCCTGACCGCGGTGGGCTGGCAGCTGCTGCAGTTCGCCGGCACCTTCTACGCAACCGAGGTGCTGGCCCGCACCAGCGGTCTGAACCAGACCTTCGGGCTGGTGCTCGGGCTGATCGGCCTCATCTTCATCGCGGCCCTCATCGCGGTCTTCGGGATCGAGGTCAACGTCGTGCTCGCCAGGAGGCTGTGGCCGCGCGCGCTGCTCACCCCGTTCACCGACGCGGTGGACCTCACCGACGCGGACCGCCGTGCCTACGCCCTCTACGCGCAGACCCAGCGACACAAGGGGTTCGAGTCGGTCACGGTCCGTTTCGAGGGACGCGACGGCGACACCCACGAGATCGACCACGTGCACATAGACGGGTGACCTCGCCCGTCAAGGCTTGCGGCGTCAGGAGCTGGCGCAGAACGCGATCGCGCGGAGGTTGTGACTTACGCCGTCGAAGTTGAACCCGGACGTGCTCCAGCGGCGAGAGTTGCTCGGGTGCGGCGCCGAGGTCGACAGCAGCACTCCTGAGATCCCCACCCCAACATCGCTGAGGGCGCCACCGCCCACGAGCCGCTCTCCTCGCCGGCAACGCGCCGTCGCCGTCCCTGCGCTCAAGCCGGCCACGGCGACCGGGCTACCGGCGCGCTTCACGATCCGGTGCACCTGGTCAGGCCGGGCAGCGCGTGCACAGAACGCGTACGCACGCAGCGTCTGTGTGGCCCCTGAGTTGTTGTAGCCCGTCGCGAGCCACCGCCGGGCGCGGATCGGGTCCGGGGCGGACACGGTGAGCAGCGTGCTTTCGGGCGGCGTGCCGCTGCCCCGAGCACCACCGCTCACGAGTCGCTCGTCGCGGCGACAGCCGGCGGTGTCGTTCCCTGCGACATCGGCGGCGAGGTCCGTCGCAACGCTGTTCGAACGGACGATCACCCCGACGCGGTCGCGCCGCGCGGACTTCGCGCACATCGCGTAGGCCGTCAGATCGTGGTTCGCCCCGAAGTCGTTGTTGTAGCCGCGCGCGAGCCAGCGCCGAGCTTTGCCCGGGTCGGGCGCGGAGGCGCGCAGGAAGACCGTGTTAGAGCTCGTCCCCTCCCCGAACGCTCCACCACCGATCAGGGTTTCCCCACGCCGGCACTTGGCCGTGGCCTGAGCACTCAGGCCCGGTCCGATCGAGACCGGTGCGCCGGTGCGTTTCGTGACCGTGCCGACCTTGTCGGCGGCCTGCGCGGCCGGCGCGCCGCCGATGGTTGACAGTCCGGCGACGGACAAGGCCACACACAGGCCTGCTGCCAGCCGGGAACGACGGTGCGACATGGCTGCTCCCTTTCCCGAGTGACGCGAGCAACGTTGTGCCGACGACTCTCGGAGATCTTCCGTAGCGAGCGTAAGCCCCGGGGATGCGGCGACGAAGATTGTCTAGACCATCGATCAGCCCTTCTCACCCTGCTGGGCGTTCCGGCACCGTGGCGCTCAGTCTCGAGGCGTGACCGAACGCGGCGGCCGAGGCACGAAGAGCGGTACGCGGGCGGCGTACTCGTCCCAGCCGGGACGCTGCGACATGGTGCGCTCGATCAGCTTCGCGCCGGTGACGTTGCGCAGGAAGTGGGTCATGGTGAGCGGGGCGACCACGGTCACGAGCGCCACCAGCCAACCGGCCGAGAGTGCGCCGGTCAGCCAGATGCCCCACCAGACCAGCGCGTCGCCGAAGTAGTTCGGGTGCCGGGTCCAGCCCCACAGGCCGGTGTCGAGCACCGGCGGGCGCTGGTCCCGCGGACGGGCGCGGTACGCCGCGAGCTGGCGGTCGCCGACCACCTCGAAGTACACGCCGGCGGCCCAGACCGCGACGCCGAGCACGCAGGCCCACGGCCAGTTGACGTCGGTGACCGCGGCTGCCTGGAGGGGCAGCGAGACCAGCCACACCGCAGCGCCCTGGACCACGAACACCTTGCGGACCGCCGTGCGGAACCCGCCGTCGCCGAGGATCGCGGCGTAGCGGGGGTCCTCGCCCTCCCCGCGGGACCGGGCGAGGATGTGCCACGACAACCGCCCGCCCCACACCGTCACCAGGCCGACCAGCAGCCACGCCTCCCAGGTGGGGGAGATCAGGGCGCACACGGTCGCGACGGCGACCAGGGCCAGGCCCCAGGTGACGTCGACGACGTTGACGCGACCGAGCCGCCGCGCCACCAGCGCCGTGACCGTCATCGCCCCCACGGCGACCAGCAGCGACGCACCGGCGACGACCAGCAGGTCGGTCACCACCCCGATCACCAGGGCCGCACTGGCGGCACGGTGTGGGCGCTGCCGGGTCGCACGCAGAGCATCTGGTCGACCCCCATCCGGCCGTCGCGGAAGCTCAGCATCCCGCCGACCAGGTAGAGCCGCCAGACCCGGGTGACCTCCTCACCGACCAGGTCGACGAAGCCGGGCAGGTCCGCCTCGAACCTGTCGAGCCACGCCTGCACCGTCCACACGTAGTGCTCGCGCAGCGCGTGCACGTCGCGTACCTCGAGCCCCCCGCGCTCGAGGTACGCCACGGTCTCGCCGACCGGTCGCATGTGCATGTCCGGCGCGATGAAGCTCTCGATGAACGGACCGCCGCCGGGCCACCGCCCGCGTGGCCGCGACATCTGCTGCACCAGCACCCGGCCCCCGGGCCGCACCGAGCGGCGCAGCACGTCGACGTACGCCGGGTAGTTGCCCTCGCCGACGTGCTCGCCCATCTCGAGCGAGCCGACGGCCTCGAAGTGGTCGCGCTCGGGCACCTCGCGGTAGTCCTGGAGCCGGATCTCGACGCGGTCGCCGAGCCCACGCTCCGCGATCCGCTCGTCGATCAGCCGCTTCTGCTCCGCCGCGATCGTGACGCCGGTGACCTGCGCGCCGAAGTGCTCGGCCGCGTGCAGGGACAGTGACCCCCAGCCGCAGCCCACGTCCAGCAGCCGCATCCCGGGCTCGAGCCCCAGCTTGCGGCAGACCAGGTCGAGCTTGTCGAGCTGCGCGTCGGCCAGCGTGTACGCCGGGTCGGTGCTCGTCCAGTAGCCGCAGGAGTAGGCCATCGTCGGGTCGAGCAGCATCCGGTAGAAGTCGTTGGAGAGGTCGTAGTGGTGGGCGATCGCGCGACGGTCGCGCAACGGCGAGTGGAGCCGGCCACGGATCCGCGCCTGCGACACCGGCGGGTCGGGTGGCCTGCCGAGGTGCTTCGGGTTGAGCACACCCAGCCCGGCCGCAGCCCGGATCGCGCCGACCAGCGCCGACGGGGACGGGCGCCCGCCGAGGCCGCGCTCGCGGGCCACCGCGAAGGCGTGGGTGAGCGCGGCGGCGAGGTCACCGGGCACGTCCAGCTCGCCGGTCACGTAGGCCTGGGCGGCCCCCAGCTCGCCCGGGTGCCGCAGCAACCGGCGCACCACGTCGGGGGTACGGAGCTCGACCAGCGGCGCGTCCGCCGGTCCGGCGACCGACCCGTCCCAGGCCTGCAGCCGCACCGGCAGGTCGCCGCCGACGAACGGTCGCAGCGCCTCCGCAAGCCGCGGCGCCACACCGTCTCGGGTCGTGGGCCGGTTGTCGGTGACGGTCACGGGCCAACCTCCTGGCGGTCAGGCTCTTGGCGGTCGAGCACCAGCTGGTGCACGTCGAGGTAGCCGGACGCGAAGCCGGCGCGGGAGTACTCGAGGTAGAAGTGCCACATCCGCACGAAGATGTCGTCGAAGCCCAGCGCGGCCACCTGGTCGCGGGCGGCGAGGAACCGGTCGTCCCACTGCCGCAGCGTCTCGGCGTAGTGCTGCCCGAACGAGTGCCGCCCGCGGAGCCGTAGCCGGGTGTCGGCGCGGGTCACCTCGTCGATCACCTGCACTGACGGCAGGAAGCCGCCC
>Ga0190275_10003940_pt1 | contig 10649 bp, 8 predicted proteins | sample Popmic550T_FD_133745 | JGI IMG/M metagenome (GOLD analysis project Ga0190275, IMG submission 133745) | Populus adjacent soil microbial communities from riparian zone of Yellowstone River, Montana, USA - 550 T | ecosystem: Environmental > Terrestrial > Soil > Riparian zone > Trees stand | place...
ACGATCACAAGGGCCTCGCTCATCTCCTTGAACAGCATGGATCGACTCTTCTGGCCCACGGTGCTGTCGACACATTGATAAGAGCGATCGAAAGAGTCCCACCCGCGCAGCGCGGCCTTCGAACTCATCAGCTTGAAGGTGAGGCCCTGCAGGTACGCGGCGACTGGGTTGGGGCTCTGGCATGTTACGAGCGTGTTGCCCGCGGAACCGATCATCTCGAGCCCGACATCGCATGGCGAATGGTCCTTATTCACTACCTGAGCTCAGAGCCTGATCTTGCTTTGGCCACGTTCGACCGCGCGCGCATCGACGGCTCAGATCCACGAAACGAAGCAATGCTGCTGGCATGGACTGCGACGGTCCACTGGATGAGGGGCGAGGCCAAGATGTGTCGCGAGAGAGCCGAGCAGGCCATGACTCGGGCTCGAGGGGTTGGTGACTCTGAGGCTCTGGCAGTGACTCACACGATCCTTGCACTGCTCGCGGCTCTCGAGGGTGACCGGCGGGCCAACGATGCTCACTACATTCAGGCTCTCGAGCACGCCGAACGGACGCGCGACGTGCTTCTAATTGCACGCGTTAGAACCAACCGTGCCTCCCATCACATGGAGGAAAGCTCGTATCCGGAGGCCCTTGATGAGTTGGACATCGCGATCCGACTTGCGGACCTTGCCGGTTTCGTAATCATCCAAGCGCTCGCCTTGGCCAACAGGGGCGAAGTGAAGTTCTACCTAGGCAAACTTGACGAAGCCATAGCAGACAACGAGGCGGCGAAGTCTCTCTACCAACGTGCTAACTCGCGGCGCGTGTCATATCCGCTCTGCACGCTGGCCGACATCCACCGTGAGCGCGGCGAGAACGCGCTTGCGCGCGCTGCTTACGAGGAGGCAATCGCTCAATCAGAACAACCAAAGGACCTACAGGCACTGGTGCCTGCGCTGTCTGGCCTGGCGCGACTCCTAGCCACCGAGGATCCGGAGAGAGCTACGGAACTTGCAGCCAGAGCTCTGGCGCTTGCCGTCGGGCTCGAACGCGTGCCCGCGATGCTGGCATCGGGATGGGTGACAGCGGCCCAGGGCAACCGCGACGCGGCGTTGAAGCAGGCGGTTGAAGTCGCCCAGGAAGCGCGCACGCGTCGCGACCGCGCAGGACTTGCCGAGGCCCTCGAGCTGCGCGCAATGACGTGTGGGGACGATGCCGAAGGTGCGCGACTTCTCGAGCAGGCCGGAACCGTGTGGCGAGAGATTGGCAACCCGCTCGGTGAGGCCAGGGTCAAGCTCGCGGCCGCCAACCTTCACGGCGAGCCACTCACAAGTGCTCGCGCCGAGCGTGCCACACGATTCCTGCGCGATTGCGGCGTGCGGTTGGGGACCGTCAACTCCGCCGGCCTCCTTCACTCCCTCCACAGTCAGTCCGTCGGAACAGTCGAGATCCAAACGCTCGGTGGTTTCAGGGTGATACGTGATGGCACACCGGTGCCCCGCACGGCGTGGCAGTCGAAGAAGGCTCGTGATCTGCTCAAGATCCTTGTCGGAAAACGAGGACGCTCCGTGTCACGCGAGTACCTGATGGAGACGCTGTGGCCCGACGAGGAGCCTCGGAAAGTCGCCAATCGCTTCTCGGTCGCACTTGCCACCCTCCGGGCGGTCCTCGACCCCGACAAGCGGTTCGACCCGGGACATTTCGTCGCCGCCGATCAGAACGACGCTCGCATCGACCTCGATCGCCTCAGCGTGGACGTCGAGGCGTTCTTTGCCCAGGTCACCGCGGGGCTGGAAGCCCAGCGTGCGGGAGACGAGGCTGGGGCGATCGATCACCTGACGCGGGCCGAGTCGCTCTACTCGGGCGACTTCCTCGAGGAGGATCCCTACGAGGACTGGTCGATCGGAGTCAGGGAGGAGGCACGCGACAGCTACACGAAGGTGGCTCGGGGACTCGCCGAGAGAGCCGTCAGCCGCGGAGATGATGAGGCGGCCGTCCGCTATCTGCTGCGCATCCTCGAGCGTGACGCCTTCGACGAGCAGGCGTATCTGGAGCTAATCGGGACGCTGAGCACGGCCGGACGCCATGGTGAAGCGCGGAGATGGTACGGAGTCTATTCCCGACAAATGGAAGAAATCGGCATCGAGTCCGCGCCTTTTCCTGCACCTCTTCAAAAAGTCTCGGGACTTTAACGGCACGCTAAGACTACTGAAAGACCCATGGCCATCATGGGGCCATGAAGAACTTCGCAGTAAGCAGCCGGCCACACACCGACGAAGGTTGGGGTGTGGTGTCACCACTCGCCCTCCCGGCACAGAACAGCTCCCCCCGCGATTCTGTGCACAAGGGTTCTCTCGAGATCGATGCTCTTCTCCTGGCAGGTCTCCGAGGGTTTGGACGAGTGGAAGCGAAGCGGAGGCGGCGCGAAGGCAATCACCTCACGCTGTGGGAGTGAGGTGGGTGAGTTCCAGATCTAGGGCGAAGACTGGACCACCTGCGAGCCCCGGTCCCCGCGAGCCGGGGCTCGCGTCCCACACTTTTCTAACCGTCTGAATCCGGCTCGTGGGCAGAGTTCGGCTCGCTCCTCACCGTGTTTCGCAGGAGGAGGATGGCCGCAGCCAGCAGCAGCACGGGCCCCGTCAAGAGCCCGATCTCGAACATTGCTCTTCAGATCAGGTCAGGGCCCTGCGGACGCGCTCCCCCAGGCTCCGCAGGCGCTCGACCGGCTCCCTGCTGAACACAAAGCGAACGTGGCGAGGAGCCACGGTCTGGCCCCAGACGGTCATCGGCGTCGCCGCGACCTTCTGTTCGAGCAGCCGTCTGGAGGCTTCGGGAGGCGGGATCCCCATCGACTCGGTGTCGAGAAGCAGAGACCACCCCCCGGAGGCGCTGATCGCGGGCAGATCAACCAACTCCTCCATGACTGTGTCGCGCCGCCGCTGGTACTCCTCGACCGATTTCGCCAGATCGTCAGGCGACGATGTCAGTGCCTCGATCGCGCCGGCTTGAGCAAACCCACTCGCCACGAGTCCGTTGTAGATGTGCGCGATCCCGACCGCGTCGGCCGTATCTGCATCCGACACGACCCACCCGATCCGCCAGCCGATCATGCGATACTCGATCGACACCGAGCCGAGGGTGATCGTTTTATCGCGCATACCGGGGAGAGATGCGGGATGAATCAGCGGGCGGTCGTCGAAGAGGATGCTCTCCATCGAGCCCCAGTAGATGAGATGAAGCGACCTCTCCAGGATCAGGTCTGCAATCGCGGTCCATTCCTCTTTCGTGAAGACCATCCCGGACGGAAACGTGGCGTTCTGAAGAAAAAGTGCTTTGGTCTTGTCTGAGACCGCGCCATGCAGGCTGTCGATGTCGAGTCGCCACTCACCCTCGTCCGAACGGCACTCGGCGAAGCGAGGAATCGCACCGGCCAAGCGAACACGGTTGATCATCCCTGCGTAAGTAGGGTCCGTGAGGATAACCTCGTCTCCCGGGTCCGTTGTCGCGAGCAGTGCATCCAGCAAGCCATCTCCTTCGGCAGTGGTGATGACTATCTCGGAGTAGGGGTCGTAGGGCACTCCGCTGCGGGCTTCGACGTGGTCGGCTACGGCCTCCTTGAGGTCGTAGCGCCCGCTGAACGGGAGCCAGCTGTTATATCCAGGGTCTCCGACAGCCCTGCGCGTGGCTTCCACGACCCCCGGCGGCGGCGGCAAGTCCGTGTCGAGGTTCTCCATCCTCAGGATGTCCGGATCGGCTCCGGCTGCAGCCGCTACTTTGTCAATGCCGAAACCCGGAACGTCGGCAAGTCGGCGAGCGCGCAAGGTCGAGCCCCTTTCGTCGGTTGCGAGCACACAGGCTCGCACTGGCTCCGGTAGGAGGCAAGCGACCCGATGCCGTGCCCGTTCCTGATTAGGGGAGTCAGTTCTTGAGGTGGCTTACCGCGAGAACGTTGCCCTCGGAGTCCTTGAACCATGCTGCCAGTTCCGATCCGAGATCAGCGATGCTGTCGACCGTCTTGAGGTCGGGGTAGTCGTACTCCTCGAATTCGACCCCGAGGGCGCGCAACTCTTGGACCGCGGACTTGATGTCCTCGACGAACCATGAGCCGAGGGTGTGTCCGGCCCCCGCCGTTCGGCTCGGATAGAGAAAGAATCCGGAGCCCTCTCCGAACCGGTAGATGATGCCGACATCCAGGACTCGCTCTGGAAAGAGCCCAAGCTTGTGTTCGTAGAAGTGCCGTGCTCTGTCGAGGTTGGTCGCCGGGATCGTCGCTTGGAACTCCGCTTCCTCGAGGATCATGCTTGCTCCTTGGTCGAGATGCGCCGGACCTGCGTCTGAGGTGGGTCCCAACGCGGGAGAGACAGGCCCTGCCCACCGAGAGAAACGATCGGAAGATCCCTCACAATCCCTCCAATGGTAGCGTCCGCCAGAGCTATGCCTACGGAACGTATCTCGATCGTGACAGCCCTCCTCACTCCGTTTGACGGCCGTGGAGAAGTCGATCACGAGGCCCTTCGCGCGCATGTGGACGACCTCGTGTCCGAGGGTGTCGACGGAATCATGCCGTGCGGGACGAGCGGCGAAGGCCCGCTTCTCGACGAAGCTGAGGCTGCGGGCGTGATCGCAACGGTGGTGGAGGGAGCCGCGGGGCGAGTACCCGTACTTGCGCACGTCGGCCGCGCCGCCACCCGTGAGACGGTGCGGCTCGGGCGGCAGGCAACGGACGCTGGTGCAACCGGGCTCACTGCTTGCCTGCCGTACTACTACGCTCTCGAGGAGCGACAGATCGTTGACCACTTCACGACTCTTATGGCTTCGACGAGGACACCCGTCTACGCGTACACAATCCCTAGCAGGACCGGAAACGAGCTGAGCCCCCCAGCCGTCCGGGCCCTCGCCGCCGCGGGACTCGCGGGCATCAAGGACTCCACGAAGTCCTTCGAGCATCACCTCGAGTACCTGGATGTTGCCCGAGCTGTCGCTGACCTGGACAGTTTCGCGGTGTTCATGGGCTCGGACACGATGGTCCTTGATGCGTTCGAGGCGGGGGCCGCCGGTTCGGTGACGGCTCTCGCCAACCTACGGCCCGATCTCCTGGCCTCGCTCAAGAAGGCTTTCATTGCAGGCGAGAAAGCGGAAGCCAAGTCGCTCCAAGAGCAGATCGCGCGTATACGGGCCGAGGTTTCACGAGGCCCGGCTCTGTCGGGTCTCAAGGCGGCCGTCGCGCGTCGTCTGAACGCAAAGGGGATCGCCTACCCGGCCGGGCTACGCGCTCCGCTCGGTTGATCTTCGTGACCATCGCGAAGTCGTTCCGACGAAACGGCCGGCCGTCGCTCAACGTTGCGACGGTTAGCGGCGAGCCACCTGAGTCGGTGGTTCGTCCGTGCCCGCCCCGGTCTCTTGGATGATCCGTTCGATCTCCTCGGCCACTTCGCTCGATAGCTCGAGGTCCGAAGCTCCGATCCATCCATCGATCTGCTCCGGTCGTCTAGCACCGACAATAGCGGCAGTGACTCCCTGGACCGCAAGGGTCCAGGCGATCGCAAGCTCCGCGAGGTTGCAGCCGATAGCTTCTGCGACCTTCCGAAGTCCGTCGACAAGGGCGAGGTTCTGGGAGAATTTCGGTTCCTGGAACGCTGCGGTACCGCGACGCCAGTCGTCCTTCGCTAGAGATTCGACGCGTTCGCGATCAAAGGCACCTGTGAGAAGTCCGGATTGCATGGGCGAATAGACGATCACTCCAGTGCCGTTTTCATGGCTATAGGGAATGACGTCGTTGCGCGCGGATCGGTTGAGCATGCTCAGCGGGGGCTGCAACGAGTCGACGTGTTGCAGCGGCTCGCAGCGCTCCAGCAACTCGATGCTGAAGTTCGAGACGCCGAGCCAACGTACCTTTCCCTCCTCGACGAGCTCCTTCATAGTCGCCCAGGAGTCCTCGACCTGGGTACCGGTCGAGAAGTCCGGCCAGTGGAATTGGTACAGGTCAATGCGCTCGAGACCGAGCCGCTTCAGGCTCTGCTCGCATTCGAACCGAATGGACTCTGGACGCAGGTCGTTGACGATCTCCTCACCCTTTTCGGAGCCATACCAGCTGCGTCCACATTTCGTGAAAACGAGTACGTCCTTCCCAACATCAAACGGTTCGACCGCGCGCCCCACCACTTCCTCGGAGTGGCCGAGCCCGTAGACCGCCGCCGTGTCGATCCAGTTGATACCCAAATCGATGGCGTGACGGATGGCCACGATCGATTCATCGTCGTCCACAGGACCCCAGCCGAACTTCCACGGGCCCCCGATTGCCCAGGCGCCGAAACCGACGGTGGTGATCTCCGGGCCGTTAGAGCCGAGTCTTCTCGTTCTCATCTGATGGTGCCTCCTTGTGTCCAACTATTCGAGTGGATTGTGGGTGCTCTCTGCGGTTCCCCAAGCTCACGCGGTGCGAGATCGTTCTCGATGTCCGCGAGATACGGAAGTGTCTCCCAGTCTCCGGTACCGCGCAGCGCCCTCGCCGCGATGGTGTTGCCCGCGCGCGCACAGTCGATGAGTTGCCACTCGTTGAGCAACCCGTATACGAAGCCCGCTGCGAACGCGTCGCCGGCCCCCACCTCGTCGCGCACGTGCTCCAGGCGATCCGGCGCCACGGTGGTGATCAATGCCTTGTCGTGGACAAGCACACCTTCCCGTCCGACGCGGACGACTGCACGGAGTTCCCTGCGGCTGAGGGCGTCGAAGAGCGACGCCTCGTCGGCTGTACCCCACAGAAGGTTGCCCTCCTCGAAGCCGCACAGGTACCAGTCGACGAAGCCAAGCACCTCTTCGTGCGCGGTTGCCGCTTCGTCCGGGCCCGACCACAGCGCGGCACGATAGTTCGGGTCGAAGATCACAGGGATGCCGCGCGTTCGCGCCCGGCGCGCCACGTCCACGACGGTTCTCCGAGCGGACTCGCTGAGCGCCATGGTGATTCCGGTGAGGTGAACGAGAGCAGCGCCGTCGAGGGCTTCGTCGGGCACGTCGTCGGGCTCGAGGAGCGAAGCCGCCGAGCCCGCCCGGTAGTAGAGCACGCTGCTCTTGCCACCGGATCGCCACTTGAAGAACAGACCGGTCGGAGCGTCATCACGACGCACATGGGAGAGATCGAGTCCTTCGCTTTCGAGGGTGCGGTAGATGACGTCACCAAGAGCGTCGGAACCAAGTCTCGACACCCAGGTGACGTCGATGCCCAGCCGCTTGAGAGCGATCGCAAAATTCGACTCGGCCCCCGCCAAACGCAGGGAGAACTCCATTCCTGGTGCAATCGGACCGTCGGCTGTGGGGTCGAGCAGAGCCATGGTCTCGCCCACGGTCAGCACCCGAGGTGGAGCGGCAGTTGTCATTCCGCAGACAAGCCGTCCGTTGAGGTCGTGGATACATGGGTGTACATACCGAGCACGTTCTCGCGGTTATGCCCGATCACATTGATCATGGCCTCTCGGGCACTTGCGGGATCCCGTTTCGCGATTGCATCCACGACGCGACGGTGTTCATCCACCGCGAACTGCAGATCGCCGACCCTGCGGATGCTCAGCTCGGCCCCTAGCTCGAGGTCCCGCCGCAGCATGGATCGAATTCCGCCCATCGCCTTGAGCAGATAGCGGTTGTTGGCGGCTTCTGCCAGCAGAAGGTGCAGCTCGACGTCGGCAGTAAGGAATGCCGCAGCGTCGCTATGGCCCTCCTGCATGCGCTCGATGATCGATTGAAGCGTCGCGATCTGCTCCGAGGTGGCCCGAATGGCCGCCATCTCAGCGATCGCGCCCTCGAGCACCTCGCGCGCGTCGATCAGCTCTTCCACCTTGACGCGGTCCAGGGGGCTTGCCGACCAGATTGTCGGTATGTGCTCGGTGCCGTCCGCCACGAAGGTTCCATGACCAGCCCTCGTCGCGATGAGCCCCTCGCTGACGAGCATGCTGATTGCCTCCCGCACCGACCCCACGCTGACCGAGAACATCGCGGCCAGCTCACGGTGACCGGGGAGCTGCTCGCCCGGTTTGAGTTGGCCGCTTCCGATCTGACGCCGAATGCGGTCCGCGATGCTGGATGGGAGATTCGCCCTCTTGAGAGGCTCTAGGGAGCGCGGCATATGATCCAATGTTCCGAACACATCGTGTTCTTGGAGCCTAGCACGCTGGTCCCCCTTGAAGAGGGTTCGCGTGCTGGTGTTCGGAACGGTTCCAGCAACAGGAAATTTCCTTCGGAAGGAAGCCTATGAGCCTCAACCTCGAGGGGAAAACCGCAGTCGTCACGGGGGCGTCCTCCGGGCTCGGCCGAGCGGCCGCACTGGCCCTGGGGCGCAGCGGCGTCTCCGTGGTCGCCGCAGGCCTGGAACCCGAGGGCCTCGAGGAAACTGCGGCCATGATCCTGCGCGATGGGGGCGAAGCCACAGCCGTGGGAGTCGACATCTCGAAGGCGGACCAGGTCGAGGCGTTGGCCGCCGAGGCGAAAGCCGCCTTCGGAGGAACCGACATCCTGGTCAACAACGCCGGCGTGTATCCGAACGGTCCGTGGCATGAGATCACGGAGGAGGAATGGGACTTCGTCTTCTCGGTGAACGTCAAGGGCTACTTCCTATGCTCCAAGGCGATCCGCCCGCAGATGCTCGAACACGGCGGTGGGTCGATCATCAACATCTCGTCCATCACCTTTTTCGTAGGTGCCGACGAGTTTCTCCACTACGTTTCCTCCAAGGGAGCGGTCATTGGATTGACTCGTGCGATGGCGCGGGAATGTGGCCCCGAGTCCATCCGGGTGAACTCGATTGCGCCCGGGGCCTTTCCCACCAGGGCCTACTTTCTGCCGGGGCGCGACATCCCGAAGCTCGATCAGGAAGTGCTGGACAGTCAGGCGATCAAACGCAAAGGCGAACCAGAGGACATCGGGAACGCGGTGCTGTTCTTCGCGAGCGAGCTGAGCAGTTTCGTCACGGGGCAGACCCTCCTCGTGGACGGTGGTTGGTTCCTCCACTGAGTCGGCCAGCAACTAGGTGTAGGTGCGGGAGCGTTCGATGACGGGCGAGCGGCCTTTGAGGAAACTGAAGTCGCAGCCCTCGTTCGCCTGGAGCACATGGTCCTCGTACAACCGCCGGTAGCCGCGCTTGTCCAGTTTCTCCGGGGGCGTCCATGCGGCCCGGCGCGCCTGAATCTCCGCGTCATCGACAAGCATGTCGAGGCGCCGGTTGGCGACGTCGAGCCGGACCTTGTCTCCCGTCTTGAGGAGCGCTAGTGGCCCCCCAACCGCCGACTCCGGCGCCACGTGGAGCACCACCGCCCCGTACGAAGTCCCACTCATGCGGGCGTCGCTGATGCGCACCATGTCCTCGACGCCCTCCTTCAGGAGCTTGGCCGGAATCGGGAGGTGACCCCACTCGGGCATGCCGGGAGCCCCCACCGGTCCCCCGTTTCTCAGTACCAGGACACTGTCGCCGGTCACGTCGAGGTCGGGGTCCTCGACTCGTTCACTCATGTCGTAGACGTCTTCGAAAACGACAGCGGTTCCCTCGTGCTGCAGCAGCTTGGGATCGGACGCGGAGCGCTTTAGAACGGCTCCATCGGGACAGAGATTGCCGTAAAGCACCACCAGGCTGCCGCCTTCGGACAAGGGGTTCTCGCGCGGGGCAATCACGTCCGGGTTGACGATCTCGGCCCCCTCGAGGTTCTCCGCAACCGTGCGCGCCGAGACGGTCAGCGCGTCGGTGTGCAACAAGTCGGAGATCTGGGCCATCATCGCGGGCATCCCGCCCGCGTAATAGAAGTCTTCCATCAGGTACTCCCCCGACGGCTTGAGGTTCACGAGCCAGGGCGTCGTCTCCGACAGCTCGTCGAAGAGGGTCATTGGGAGGTCGACACCGACGCGCCCGGCGATCGCGAGCAGGTGGAGGATCCCGTTAGTCGAGCCGCTGATGGCGTGGAGCACCCTGATCGCGTTCTCCAACGCCTCACGGGTGATGATGTCCGCCGGACGGATGTTCTTTTCGACGAGCTCGACGATCTTCCGGCCCGACATCTCTGCAACTGCTTTGCGACGAGAGTCCGCGGCGGGAATGGCTGCGGCTCCGGGGAGCGTCATGCCGAGACCCTCCGTGACACACGCCATAGTGGAGGCGGTGCCCATCGTCATGCAATGACCCGCACTTCGGGAGATCGAGGCCTCGATCTCCTTCCACTCGACATGGTCGATGCGGCCGGCACGCAGTTCCTCGTGGTAATGCCAGCAGTCGGTGCAGGAGCCCAGGTCGAGGTTGCGCCACTTCCCGTTGAGCATCGGTCCGCCGGTTACGACGAGGGCAGGCACGTTCGCGCTGGCCGCTCCCATGATGCTCGCCGGCGTGGTCTTGTCGCACCCCGTGAGCAGCACGACTCCGTCCAACGGATACGAACGGATATTCTCCTCGACATCCATGGCCATGAGGTTCCGGTAGAGCATCGTCGTCGGTTTCATCAGGGACTCGCCGAGAGACATGACCGGGAACTCGAGGGGGAAACCTCCGGCCTGGAGCACGCCCCGCTTCACCGCCTCGGCCAGGTCACGCAGGTGCGCGTTGCAATTGACTACCTCGCTCCAGCTGTTGCAGATGCCGATGACCGGCTTGCCCTCGAATGTTTCGTCGGTGAACCCCTCCGTCTTCAGCCAGGAGC
>Ga0190275_10003941_pt1 | contig 10648 bp, 12 predicted proteins | sample Popmic550T_FD_133745 | JGI IMG/M metagenome (GOLD analysis project Ga0190275, IMG submission 133745) | Populus adjacent soil microbial communities from riparian zone of Yellowstone River, Montana, USA - 550 T | ecosystem: Environmental > Terrestrial > Soil > Riparian zone > Trees stand | place...
CGGCCGCTCAGTCTAGCACTCTCCGGTACCGGATTTGAACCGGGCGAGGCCAAACCCCCTGCGGCGTTTGGCCCGCCGTGACACGAAAAAGGCCGCCGGGGTCGGCGGCCTCTTGAAAAGGCCGCCTCAGGAGGCGGGCTTCTCGCTTTCCAAATTCTTGACGACTTCGACCAGGGTCTTCACGGCCCCGACCGAGCTGTCGAACTGCGCCTTTTCCTCGGCGTTCAGTTCGATCTCTACGATCTTCTCGACGCCGCCGGCGCCGATGATCACCGGCACGCCGACATAAAGGTCGTCCACGCCATACTGGCCCGTCAGGTGGGCGGCGACCGGCAGGACGCGCTTCTTGTCCTTCAGGTAGCTTTCCGCCATGGCGATCGCGGAGGCCGCCGGCGCGTAGAAGGCCGAACCGGTCTTCAGCAGCTTGACGATCTCGGCGCCGCCGTCACGGGTGCGCTGGACGATGGCGTCGAGCTTCTCCTGGGTGGTCCAGCCGAGCTTGACGAGGTCGGGCAGCGGGATGCCGGCGACGGTGGAGTAGCGGACCAGCGGGACCATGGTGTCGCCATGGCCGCCCAGCACGAAGGCGGTCACGTCTTCGACGGAAACCTTGAACTCTTCGGCCAGGAAGGTGCGGAAGCGGGCGCTGTCGAGCACGCCGGCCATGCCGACGACCTTGTTGGTGGGCAGGCCGGACGCCTGCTGAAGGACCCACACCATCACGTCGAGCGGGTTGGTGATGACGATGACGAAGGCGTCGGGGGCATGCTTGCCGATGGCGGCGCCGACCGTCTTCATGACACCGGTGTTGATGCCGATCAGGTCGTCGCGGCTCATGCCGGGCTTGCGGGGAACGCCCGCGGTAACGATCACGACATCGGCGCCCGCAATGACCGAATAGTCGCTGCCGCCGGTCATCTTGGCGTCGAAGCCTTCGACCGGGGCCGACTGTGCGATGTCCAGCGCCTTGCCGTCCGGCATGCCTTCCGCGATGTCGAACACGGCGATGTCGCCAAGTTCCTTCAAGCCTGCCAGCAGGGCGAGCGTGCCGCCGATCTGGCCGGCGCCGACGAGCGCGATTTTATTGCGTGCCATGAAGCGTTCCCCAAGTGTTGCGGAGATGATTATGCGAGGGAGCGAGGGTCACTTTTGGCCGGGCCTGACGACCCTCAAATCCGCGCGGGTACGTACTCCGAATCTGGCCGGAGGGCAAGGGGAACGGGATGGCCTTAACCGAGCGGCGGTTGAAACGCACCCGCTAAAGACCGGCCTCAGCCCCCTGTCCGGAATCGCACTTCGGGAACCGGGGCCGGACACTTAACGTTTGGATGGTAATACCAAAATTCGGCGATGGAGGGCGTTCATGAGGACTTGGATCTCCGGTTTGTGCGGCGCGGCGGCGCTTATGGCCATCTCCCCGCCCATACAAGCTCAAGTAGTATCGGACCCCGGCGAGCGGGCCAGGGCGACCGACGCGGCGCAGCCCACGCCTCCGGGCTTCACCGTCGTTGAACCGCGTTCGGACGCGGTGGAGACGTTCGAATGCCGGTCCCTGCTGACATTGCTGATGGTTGCAATCCCACCTTGGGAAGAAGCGGGCGCCTGGTTCGAGGCGCCGTTCAAGCAGCGCGAACCCAGTCTTGAACAGGCCGCCGCGCGCCAGCGTTGCCTTGACGCGCTATCCAGGCCAGTCGTCCGGTTCGAGGCGAATGTCCCGGTCAAGCGGCCGGTCGACCGCGTGCCACGACCGGGTATGTAGCCGCCGGAGGGGCTAGCCAGACCCGGCGCAGAGGCCCCGAAGCGGCCCGATAACGGCCGGCCGGGGTCGTGGCGGCAGATTGACGCAGTATCCGATAGTCTGCCGCCAAACAGCCCCGCTGGAATGTTCGACGCGTTATCTCCGCTTAATTCGAACTATTCCGAATTATTTGAAACGGCCGATTAATCGATCGTTTCCTCACTGCCTTTGCCGGGAAGACGGGTGGCCGCCTGTCGCCCCGACTCCGACGGACAGGCGCTCACGACAGCTTAAGGATGACCGCTCCGGAAACCACGGCCAAGGCGGCGGCGTGGCGATGCCATCCGAAACGCTCCTTCAGGACCACGGCCGAGAGTGCCGTTCCGAACAGGATCGAGGTTTCGCGCAGTGCCGCGACCAGGGCCACGGGCGCCTGGGTCATGGCCCAAAGCGCCAGGACATAGGCCCCCAAGGTGCAAGCTCCGCCGATCAGCCCGAAATGCCAGCGGGAGCGGCAGTGCGCGACCAGGTCGGCCCGCCGCAGCAGCAAGGCCCAGGCGCCGATAGGCAGCGCCGTAGCCAGGAAAACCCACATGGTATAGGCGGCGGCGCTGCCGGACAGGCGTACGCCCGCTCCATCGACGATCGTGTAGAGGGCGATGACCGCTGCGTTTGCCAGCGCAAGCGATGCCGCGTTTCCCCTGCCCCCCGAGCCTGGACGTGATTTGGCGAAGGTCATGCCGAGGACGCCGGCGCTGATCAGCAGGACACCGCCCCAGGCGCCAAGGCCGAGATATTCGCCGATCAGCGGACCGCTGGCAAATGTCACCAGAACAGGCGCCGTACCCCTCATCAGGGGATAGGCGAAACTCATGTCGCCGACACGGTACGCGGCACCGACCAGGGCAAAGTATCCGACATGGATCACGACCGATGCCGCCGCATACGGCCAGCTTGCCGGGTCCGGTACGGGAAGGAACGGCAGGACGAGAGCCGAAAGCAGGGCTGACCCGCCGGTGACGAGCACGATGTCCAGGAACTTGTCGCTGCTGGACTTGACCACAGCGTTCCAGCTGGCATGGAGAAACGCCGACAGGAGCACCAGAAGCATGACCTGGATCGATATCGTGGCGGGGGTCATGCTTTCCGGCTCGCCCCGCTCATGGCCCAGCTCTTGAGATGGCTTCCGGTCATCCGGAACGACTACAGCTTCGCACCATAGAATTCCAGTTGCCAGTTCATTTCCACCGGCGTCAGTGGATAGTCGAAGCCGTTGCGGGCGTTCAGCAGCATGCGCGGAGGAATGTTCGCGGCACGCGACTGAAGCTGCATGGCGCACCGCATGCTGAGACCGGCACGCCACGCGAGCGAGGTGACGCCCTTGGGGCTCTGCGCCGCGATGATGTCTTCCACGATCGCCGGGACGACACCTGCCAGCAGCGCCAGTCCCAGCCTGACGAACACCATGTCGTTCCACGACAAGGCGTCGCTGATGGCGCTTTCGTCCAGTTGGCCGATGGCGAACAGCCGCCGGGCGCGCTGCTCGGGCGATTCGCCTTCCGTCCGCTGATCGCGGTAGTCGATCCGGCGGCGGGCGACGCTGACCACTTCCTCCGCTGTTTCCGCATCGAGGTCGCGGCGCTGGCGCAGGATCGTCAGGACATGCTGATCCACGAACTCCGCCAGCCGGACCGCCAGACGGCCCGGCAGTTTCGGACGGCGCGCCAGCGGCGCCTGCCAAGCTGGATAGCCGGCCGAGTCCTCGACCATGCCGGCAAGGGTGTGCTCAGGGATCAGGGCGCCGGAGTTGTCCAGCAGGGCGGTGGACGCCGCGACGTCGCCGGCATTGTAAAGTGCCGCCGAAACCGGGGCCGAAACGCCGTTTCGCTGGGCGATGGCGCTCAGCACCCAGGATTTCGGCTGATCCGCGATGATGCTGAGCAGGTCCTTGTCGGTCAGCGTGGCGCAGTAATGGAGAATGGGTTCGGCGACCTCGTGCTCGATATCGCGGGCCAGATGAAGACACAACTCGGGCGGCGCGCAGGCGACATCCTTGAGGCTGGTCGCCAGCGCCTGCCTGACGCCGACCGCCTGATCCCGCGCCAATTGCTCAAGCGTCCGTACGGTCAGTTGAAAAAGCTGGCTCTGGGCCTCATGCGACAGGTCAGGCAGCAGGCGGGCGAGCTTGCCTGCCAGCAGGCTCCGCACGCTGTCGTCGGTGTCGCGCGCCAGGACCGCGCTGGCCTGGGACGGCGCCGCCGGGTTCGCCGCCACTTCACGGCGCACTTCGACAGCGGGGTCGATCGCCAGATAATACAGCAGTTCCTGGCGGACGTCCTCGCGGCCTGCCACCCGTGCGCGGATCGCCGCATCGCCGCTCTGCGCCATCAGCTTCGAGGTCTCATAGTCGAGCGCGCCGCCTGACGATGGATTCTGCTCTTTGATGGGCACGGTCGTTCCCGGAATACCGAACTGAAAGGTGTTCTATCCCTTTATGGCCCACCATGGTTTCCAGAAGGTGAACACTTCACCTATCGGCACGCCGGTCACAGGCCTTTCAAAGGTCATTCACAGACCGGAGGGCGGCGGAGGTTCCGGTTCCGGGTTGGTGGCGGGGCTGAACTCGTGCTCGCGGCGGCGCCTGTCGTACTCGTCCAGCGCCCAGTGAACCGTGGGAAAGGCAATGGTGTCCCAGGGGATCTCGTCCCAGCGGAACAGCCCCACTTCCAGGCTTTCCGGACCCGGTTCCACGTCGGGGGAGCACAGCCGCGCGCGGTAGATGAGCTGGACCTGACTGATTCGTGGAATTTCATAGACCGCGAGCAGGCAATCGATCTCGATCCTGGCCCGAGCCTCCTCCCACGCCTCGCGTCTGGCGCCCTCGGCCGTCGTCTCGTTCAATTCCATATAGCCGGCCGGCAGCGTCCATAAACCTTTGCTCGGCTCGATCGCGCGGCGACATAGAAGTATCCGGTCCTCCCACGCGGCGACGGAGCCGACCACGATCTTCGGGTTCTCATAGTTGATGAAGCCGCAGTCCGTGCAGACCAGACGCTGGCGGTCATCCCCCTCGGGGATCATGCGGACGATCGGCCCGCGTGGGCTGGATTCGGAACTCATGGCCGTAATGTGGCTCAGGCCGTGCCGCGCGGCAAGCGGAACGGCTATCGCTGAGGCTCGCCATGACCGGAACCGGGCGGGTCGGGGTCCAGCCCCCTTGGGATCTGCCGCACAGAGTCAGGCGGTGATGTTGACGATTCGTCCGCGGGTCGCGTTCGGGTCCTGAATCGGCTGATTGCCACCGCCGTTGCCGCCGTTATTGCCGCCACTGGCCTGAACGCCACCGTCCTGCTGGCCGCCCTGGGAAGCGGCGGCGCCGTCGGCCGGACGCCGTCCGCCCGACTGGATCGCTGAATAGCCGGCAGTGGGGCCGGTACCCGAAGACTGAACCTGCATCGAACTCTCCCTGACCGGCTATTTGGAAATTACTCGAAAGAACTATACCTTGAACCGGCTGGCTACTGCCACACCAATGCGACAAAGAGACCTTCCCCCTTCGGGCGAAAAGCCAAGCCATCGGTCTCATATCCAGGCGAACCTGGGAATATTGGTCCAAAACAAATAAAATGTCACTGTTTTGCTCCATACTCCACAGCATCCGTGAGGCCTGCGGCAGACAAGAGTTAACAACTTGCTAAGGAAGAATCCGCATGCTTGGGGAACTGCGAAGTCAGTGGAGACACGGCTCCATTTTTATATCCGGCCGACCAGAAGGGTCGTGACGATGGGTCACTGGTTATCGATGTTTCAGGAATTTCGGGAGCTCTCAGTAAACGCGCCGTCCGGCAGATCCAGTGATCGCGCTCCGCTCCAGCGGAAGCGCATGGACGCCTGCCGATGAGCGGAGCGGAGCTGGAGCCCGGTATGGAGACCGGCGGCGGTACGATGGCGCATCTTGCCAAACTGTTCGATATGGCCCGCGACCGTACTCCGGTGGGGCGGCGCGCATTGGCCGATCAGGTCGGCGACTTCTACTTCGCCGGGCATGATCTGTCGAAGCGCGAGCACGATCTTGTCGTCGATATTCTCCGGCAGGTGATTCGGGATGCGGAAACGGATGTCCGCCTCGGATTGGCGGAGCGTCTGGCGGTTCACGAACAGGCGCCCCATGACCTGATCGTCACCCTGGCCAACGACAAGATCGAGATCGCCGAACCGATCCTGATGCGCAGCGGCGTCCTCAAGGATGCCGATCTGATCGACATCGTCCGGCGCCATGCCGAAGCCCATCAGGTCGCCGTGGCGAAACGCCCGGCGGTCAGCGCTTCGGTGAGCGACGTGCTGGTGGAGACGGGCAGCATCCAGGTGGCGGAAACGCTGCTGGGCAACCAGGGCGCCAGCTTGTCTCCCCAGGCTATGGCCAAACTGACGACAGCCGCGCGTCGCGTCCCACCGCTCCGCGAACCGCTGCTCGGGCGGCCGGAACTTACCCCCGACCTCGCGACCAGGATCTATTGGCTCGTCTCCCAGGAACTGCGGCGGGTCATCCTGGACCGGTATTCGATCCCCCGGCAGCAGCTCGACGCGGCGCTTCAGTCGACGGTTCAGGATCTGGTGGACGGCACGCGCGGGCGCACCAGCCTGACCATCGAGCAGTTGGAAACGGTGGAGCGCTTGGCCGAAGCGGGGGCGATCACCCCACCGATCCTGATTCAGACGCTTCGATTGGGGCAGATCGACCTGTTCAAGGCGCTGTTCGGCCGAATCGCCGGTCTGGGACCGGAGACGATGCATCTGCTGATCGCGGAAAGCGGCGGCGAAGCCCTGACTTTGGCGTGCCGCGCCCTGAAGATCGACAAGGGATTCTTCGCATCGATCTTCCTGCTCAGCCGGGCAGCCCGGCCGGGCGAGCAGATCGTCGATCCGCGTGAGCTGTCGCGCGTGCTGGCGCTCTACGATAGGGTCACGCCGGAAGCGGCGCTGCCGATCCTGCAAAGCTGGCGCATGAACCCCGGCGCCACCCAACTCATGCCGTCCCGCCGCCGCGAACGCCCGGAAGCGTGACCGGCTGGCGTGACCGGTCGCCTCAAGGTTTTGGTTTGGACCTTGGGAAGGTTCAGGAATTGGTCGTCGGAACCCAGGGAATCCGCTCGACCACGATCCCCTCCTCCTTCAGCTCCGTCGTCTCCGTCTCGGTCGCTTCGCCGTAGATGTCGCGCTTCTCGATCTCGCCATAGTGGATGCGACGCGCTTCCTCGGCGAAGCGGTCGCCGACATAGTCGCATTTCTCCTCGACCTTGCGGCGCAGCTCGACCAGTTCGCGCATCACCTCCGCCCGCCGAAGGGCGGCGGTTTCGGTCTTCTCGGCATCCTGGCGCGATTTTCCGATGCGCGGAGCCATCGGGGCTTTCGCGATGCGGCTGTCGCCGCAGATCGGGCATGCTATCTCGTTCGCGGCGGCCTGTGCATCATAGGCGCCGCTGTTCCTGAACCAGGCCTCGAACACATGGCCTTCGCCGCATTTTAGATCGAACAGGATCATCGGCCGTTACTCGTTCCGCTCCTGATGGCGTCCGCAGGATCACCGCCTTGTCGCCGGCCTGCCGTCTTACCGGCAAGCCTACACTGTAATATATGTACGAATTCAATAGACCAAGCCGAAAGGTCGCGCGAGGGTAGCGGAATGCTCAACTCTCCCAAAGCTTCTCCCTGGGTCCGCCGCTTCGCGCCCCTGGCAGCCTCCGGCGGCGCCGTGCTCGACATAGCCTGCGGCGGCGGCCGCCATCTCCGCCTGTTCGCCGGGGCCGGTCATCCGGTAACGGGAATAGACAGGAACCTTGATGGTGTGGCCGACCTGATCGGCCGCCCCGGCATCGACCTCGTGCAGGCCGATCTGGAGGACGGCAGTCCGTGGCCGCTGCCGCCGGAACGGCGGTTCGCCGCCATCGTCGTCACCAACTATCTACACCGGCCGCTGCTGCCGTTGCTGGCCGGACTCCTTGCCCCCGGCGGCTTGCTGATCTACGAGACCTTCGCGATCGGCAACGAGCGGTTCGGCCGGCCTTCCTCGCCCGCTTTCCTGCTGGAGCCGGGCGAGTTGCTGAGGGTCGCCGCGCGCGGTCTCCAGGTGGTCGCTTTCGAGCAGGGAGAGATCGAAACCCCGAAGAAGGCCGTCGTCCAGCGGCTTTGCGCACTATCCGCCGATCACCCGCATCCTTTGTCTTGGCCTCTGCCGGCCTAGAGCCTATAGATTGTGGCTAATCCGTAGATTCAACGGATAACTGCAAAAATAGTACGGATATTACCGGCATGGAAAGCTTCCTTCAGTCGCTCGCCGCACCTGGAGACTTCCTGCCCCATGGGTTATGCCTGACATGGCGGCCGGAACTGATCTGGGTCCATCTCCTATCGGACATCCTGATCGGCCTTGCCTATTTTTCGATCCCCGTCGGGCTCCTGTACTTCGTCGCGCAGCGTCAGGATTTGGCCTACAAATGGATATTCTTGATGTTCTGCGGGTTTATCCTGGCCTGCGGCGTTACCCATATCTTCGGCGCCTGGACGCTCTGGCATCCCGACTACGTTGCCCAGGGGGCAGTCAAAGCCTTCACCGCCGCCATCTCGGTGGTAACCGCGGTGGTCCTGTGGCCGCTGATCCCCCAGGCTCTTGCCCTGCCAAGCCCGGCACAACTCCGGGAAGCCAACAGCTCTCTCGAATTGCAGATCCTGGAACGTCGCCGTGCCGAGATGGAAGTGCGGCGCATGGTGGACGAACTGGAGGCGCGGGTGGCCGAACGGACCGCTGAACTCCAGCGCGCCAACGAGTCCCTGGAAACGCGTGTCGCCGAGCGTACCGCCGAACTGCTGGAGACGAACCGTCGGCTGAGCGCCAGCGAAAGCCACTATTCCAGCATCTTTCACCATCTGGTCGAAGGCCTGTTCGTCATCCGGGTCATCAGCCCCGACGAGTTCCGCTACGAGGCGCTCAACCCCAGTCATGAGCGTCAGACCGGTCTCAGGACGCAAGACGTCGCCGGCCGGACGCCCCACGAGATTTTCAAGACCGACTTGGCCGACCATCTGGTCGAGCGCTATCGCGCCTGCTGCGAACAGGGCCAGCCGATCCAGTATGAAGAAACCCTGGAGTTGCCGACCGGTGTCAGGATCTGGCAAACCAACCTCGCCCCGCTGCTCGACGCCGAGGGCCGGCCGGTCAAGCTGCTGGGGACATCGCGCGACATGACGGAATACCGGACGCTCCAGGAGGAACTGGCGCAGACATCCAAGCTGGCGACGCTCGGCACGATGGCAGCCGGTATCGCGCACGAGATGAGCCAGCCGCTCAACATCATCAAGATCACCGCTGACGACTGCGGCCTGATGATTGGGGAGGGCCAAACCGACATCGGCTACCTGTCTCGGGGAATGGAGCTGATCGCGACACAGGCCGCCCGCATGGGCGAGATCGTTGATCAGATGCGCTCCTTCAGCCGGCGGGATACCGCCGAAGTCGCCCTGTTCGATCCCGTGCCGCCGGTCCGGCGCGCGATCAGCCTGCTGGAGCGCCACTACGCCAGCGAGGGCATGACCCTTGTGAGCGGCGATATGCCGGAAGAGGTGCAGGTGGCAGGCCGTCCCGGCCGGCTGGAACAAGTCGTCATCAACCTGCTGAGCAATGCGCGGGACGCCATCGCCATGCGGCGGGAGGACGATCCAGAGCTGAGCGGAAGGATCGAGGTCGCAGTCGTCGCGGACCGTTCCGCCGAGCAGGTTCGCATAACGATCACCGACAACGGCATCGGTTTGCCGCCCGAACTGGCCGAGCGTATCTTCGACCCGTTCTTCACCACCAAGGACGCATCGAAGGGCGTCGGCCTTGGCTTGTCGATCTGCGCCAGCCTGATCGGGGCCATGGGAGGAAGGATCATTGCAGAAACCCTGGAACAGGGAGCCCGATTCACCATATCTCTGCCGATACGCAGAAATTGAATAAGGGAATATGATGCCTGACCCTGAACCGTCGGCCACGCGCCACATCCTGGTGGCCGACGACGAAGCGATCGCAGCCATGGCGCTGGAACGCTTCCTGACCCGTAAGGGCTATCGCGTCACCACGGCGGTCAACGGCATCGAAGCCCTCGAATTCCACCAGCGGGACCCGGCGGACGTGGTCGTCACCGACATTCGGATGCCGCGCGGCGGCGGACGCGAGCTGATCGCCAGCCTGCGAAGCCGGGACGCGGTCCTGCCGATCGTGGTGATGACCGGCTACATGTCGCTGAACGACGAGGCATGCATCGCCACCGACGAGCGGCTGGTGGTGTTGCAGAAGCCGATCGAAATCGAGCGGCTCCTGCAAATCATCAAGAACTTCACCGATACCTAGATGACCGGTAGCTAAAAAACGACCGGCGCCGCAATGCTCCGGTCGTGCTTGAGCGACGGCACCATGCCGCGTGCGTTTTCGATCTCGCCCAGATCGAGCCGCGCGGTGACGACTCCCGGTTCCTCGCCGCCGTCGGCCAGGATCTCGCCCCACGGACTGACGATCAGCGAGTGGCCATAGGTGGTCCGGCCTGCATCATGCGTACCGCACTGGGCGGGAGCTATCACGAAGCAGCCGGTCTCGATGGCACGGGCTCGCAGCAGGACATGCCAATGGGCACGCCCGGTCGGAACGGTAAAGGCCGAAGGCACGGTCAGGATCGAAGCGCCCGCCTGGGCCAGCGTCCGGTACAGATAGGCGAAGCGCAGGTCGTAGCAGACGGTCATGCCGACGCCGCCCCAGGGGGTCTGCGCCAGCACCGCCTTGTCGCCCGGCCGGAATGTCGCCGATTCCCGGTAGCTCTCGCCATTGGCGAGATCGACGTCGAACATGTGGATCTTGTCGTAGCGCGCCACAATCGCGCC
>Ga0190275_10003942_pt1 | contig 10648 bp, 12 predicted proteins | sample Popmic550T_FD_133745 | JGI IMG/M metagenome (GOLD analysis project Ga0190275, IMG submission 133745) | Populus adjacent soil microbial communities from riparian zone of Yellowstone River, Montana, USA - 550 T | ecosystem: Environmental > Terrestrial > Soil > Riparian zone > Trees stand | place...
ATGGTGTCTGGCACGAGAGCCCGTTCGACCTCGAAGATCCCCGCTGCGATCAGGCTGGCGCCGGCCACAGCCAGAAGGATCGAGACGAGCCTGGTCGAAGCTCTTCGCTCGATCGCCCATGTGAGGCGGAAACCCAATGCGATCGACGCGAGGCCGAAGGCGTAGAAAGCGATCGTCATGATCAAACCGTTGCTTCCATTTGCGTAGTCGCTCATCACCCGACTGATTGGGTGGATCTCGTTCCGCAGGATGTGCAGAAGCATTACGGCACAGAAGCAGAGTGTGGCAAGGATGATGACCGCCAGCGATGCTCCCGTAGGGCCACGCGTTGTTCGTTCGAGGGGGGGAACGCCGATCTGATGGGCCATAACGGCTCCCTCCTGAGCGACGGGCTGTCGACTGTTCCAACGTACACCTGCGCCTTCTTCATAAGAAGCCGGTTGGTACATATCGGGTTGCGGTGCGACTTCGCCCCATGAAAGGGTTCCGGCCGGAAGGGATGACGGGTCACACAGAACGGATGAGCATGGGGGAGCGTCTAGCCGGAAAGACAGCGATCGTCGTCGGCGCGGGCCAAACGCCCGGCGCCACCATAGGTAATGGGCGTGCAACCGCAATCAGATTCGCTCAGGAAGGCGCGCATGTCCTTCTCGTCGATCGCGATGAGGCTTCGGCTGAAGAGACCCGATCGATGATCCTCGAGAAGGACGGGCGCGCCGATGTCTTCACCGCGGACATCGCCGAGGCGGGAGCCGCCACCACGATCGCCGAACGTGGCGTCGAGGTACTCGGGCGGATCGACATCCTTCACAACAACGTCGGGATCGGGATGGGAGACAACACCCCAACGAAGCTCACCGAAGAGGTGTGGGATCGGGTCTTCGACGTGAACCTGAAGGCGATGTGGCTGACATGCAAGCATGTCGTGCCGATCATGCGCGAACAGAAGAGTGGGTCGATCGTGTGCATCTCCTCACTCGCGGCAACCGCGGCGGCAGGAAGCATCACCGCCTACAAGATCTCCAAGGCAGGAGTCAATGCCTTGGTCCATTCACTTGCCGTGACCAACGCGCATCACGGCATCCGGGTGAACGGGATCATGCCGGGGTTCATCGATACTCCGATGGCCGTCGACGCGGTTTCGGAGGCACTCGACATCCCACGCGATCAGCTCGCGGAGTTCCGCGACAAGTTGGTGCCGTTGAACAACCGTCAGGGAACGGCCTGGGATGTTGCCAACGCGGCCCTCTTCCTGGCGTCGGATGAAGCGGCATTCATCACGGGAGCGCTTCTCCCGGTCGACGGCGGGCAGGGGACGAAGATCGGCGCGTGATGGGTTTCAGGAGCGGGACGGGAACTCCGGTAACCCCGGCTCCGGCTCGACACCAAGCGAGTTGAGTGTGAACGCGACCAGGTGGTACTGCCCGATGACCATGCAGATCTCGATCAGCTGTTTCTCGTTGTAGGAGGCGGCCAACGTCTTCCACGTTGCGTCGGAGATGCAGGTATCAGCGTGGAGCTCATCGGCGGCCGCGAGTAAAGCTCGATCGTTCTCGGACCATCCCGAAATGTCCTCGGCCGGTATGCGCTCGATCTCTCCGTCCTCGAGGCCCAACCCGCGCCCGATCAGCACGTGCTGTCCCCACTCGTACTCCGCATTGCATAGCCAAGCGGTTCGCAGGATCAACAGTTCGCGGTCCCGCGGGGGGAGCTCACCTCCGAACAGAAGGGTGCCGCCGAACTGGGCCCAGCGCTTCAGGAGCTTGGGGTGGTGGGCGAGGGTGGCAAAGATGTTGAGGTCCGTCCCGTCGGGGCGTCGCATCATGCCCGCGAGGAGCTCTTCCACGCGCTCGTCCCTGTCGGCCGGCGAGGTGGGGGGTATCCGGGGTGCCATCGGCGAAGCCTCTCACGCCTCCGACCCACGAGAGGGGCCCAAATCGGGCAAACATCGCTGTAGTTGGTTGACGGCTTTCGGATTCGGCGCGCAATCTATGTACTGGCTGAGGGAGGAAGGTGTCGCCATGGGGGCATTGCGTAGGTCCGCGGCGGTTGTCCTCGTTGCCGCGCTGGCCTGGGCGCCGGGACTAATGGCCACCGCGGCCCAGAACAGAGCGCCCGTCGGAAAGATCCGGGCTCAGTCGTCGGGCCTCACGACCACCTTCACCGCGGTGATGACGGACCCCGATAACCACAGCATGTTCTACAAATGGCGCTCCCAAGTGGGATGCGGCAAGTTCACTCCCGGCGAGGCCGAAACGGCGACCTGGGATCGTGGAGCCGGTACACCATGCGCGCCGGGCGCCGATGCAAGCGGATTGGTGTGGGTGCACGTGACGGACATCGTTGCTCACGTGGGGTGCTTCTATCGTGGCTCGGCTTCCGGTGATGGCGGCGATTGCGTCTCGGGAACCGACATCTCCCGGAGGACCAGGCTCATCCTGAGAGACAAGGCGGGGAAGTTGGTCGTGTCGGGAAACATGAAACTGACCACATCGATGGAGGGCGCCGACCTTTCGGGTTGCGTAGCAAACCAAGAGCTGTTCCTGGTGAAGAAGAAGGGCAGCAAATGGGTGACCAAGAAGAAGTTCGCCACCAACGAGAAAGGCGTCTTTTCAACGGAGGTCGCTCCCAAACCCGGAAGCTATCGAGTCGAGTCGGATCAGCTCTTCTTGGGCGAGCCCTCCGGCGATTCGGTGGTGTTCTACAACTGCCTTTACAGCTCATCTCCGCCGATCCCGAATAGGTAGCCGTACCTTCATCCAGCTTCCGCCGGCTGAAAAAAAGCTCTGACCTGCGCTTCTGCGCGGTTGCCGGTGCCTCGCGGCGGGTAAAAACCCCTCTTGAGCCAATAGGAGCGGGGAGGCAATTCAATGACTGAGCAACGCACGAGGTTCTTGGGCTTCGGCCTGACGATCGCCGTCGTTGTCGGAGCGATCGGGATCCTTAACGTGGGGATCTCACCTGCGGCAGCCGAATGTTCGGCCACCGGCGGGGGAAGCTCTCCGACACCAACCTCAACGACTCAACCCTCCGGGTCTGGGTCACCAACGGGGGCACAAACCGCTCCCGTCGATCAGCTTCCGGTACCGGCGCAATCGACCGCCAGCCCTTCGGGCAGCGGGAGCGCGTCGCCTTCGAGCACCGATGACGGGCCTTTGCCAAACCTGTCCACGATCCTTCCGGGGGAGGACGAGTCATCCGCCTCGCCTACCGGTTCGGGCACGGGGACCCCTCAAGGTTCACCCACTAGCGGCCAGGGCCAAGACTGCCCGACGAAGGTGTCGATCAACTACAAGGCGGCGTCCACCCGCACGACCGATCCGCGCGATCGCTTTGGAGGCAAGGTCAAGTCGCCGAACCAGAACTGTGAGCGAGGCCGTGACGTCATCCTGAAGAAGGTACGCAAGAGCGGTAAAGCCAAGACCGTTGGACGGACCGTCAGCCAGAGGGACGGCGCGTGGAAGATCCGAGGCGTCAAACCCAAGGGTCGCTTCTTCGCAACCGCCCCTGCCCGCGACGTGGGAGACGTCTCTTGCCGTAAGGGCAAGTCCAAGAGGTTCAGCCCATGACGGAGGTTAAGGAAATGACCGAGGCAACCGCCGAGAGTGATCCTCGAACGTGGAATCGGACGCTTGCGGCTCTCGGCGCCGTACTTCTCCTCTTCGCGCCCGCTTGCGAGGCGAACATCGATACCGATGAAGACGGAGTCGAAACCGAGGACGAGGGCGACGTGGACCTGGACGACGACGATGTCGACGTCGAAGAAGACACTGATGTGGATGTCGAGGTCGACGAGGACGAAGACCTCTAACTAGTCGAGCTTCACGGCCTCCGCGCTTCGACGGGCACGTCTCGTTTGCCACAGGCCGAAGATGGCCAGAGCGGCGAGCAGGCCGATCCAGGTCGCAGAGCGACTGCCGGCGGGGCTGATGGCCCCATCCGGCTCCAGTCTTGCGACGTCGTCTGTGTACAGGGTCGTAGCCGTGCATGCGTTGTCGCTGAAGGGGGGCTGAGTGTTCTCCGGGACGAATAGGTATCGTTCGCCGGTCTCGAACGTGCGGTCCTCGGAGGTGGCCAGGCTTACTTCGGCAGACCCCGCGACGTCCGGAACGCCGAAGACTTCAACGGTGGCGGGTAGTCGGGGGCCGAGCCAGATGCTTTCGACGTTGACGACAGCCTTGCGGTCCTCATCCGTTGTTCGAACCACCATCCCGACGAACGCGGCCTGGGCCTCACCAAGGCTTTCTCGCAGGGGGGGCAGGGGAGCGCAGGCCGCCGTGGCCGGTCCTGATCCGAGGACCACGATCAGGAGGGCGGCGGCCAGCGTGCCCATAGGTCTCATGCTCCTAGACTGGCATGGACCCGCTACTAGGACCTAACGGACGGAGACGACATGGAACGACGCGGCGACGAACCGGATCGGCAGCCACAGGACGAGACGCAACCCACCGAAGCTCCTGTCGACGGCCCCGACGCCGCCGACTCTGGGGACTCGAGCCAGGACGAGCCAACCTCTTCTTAGTTACTTCGCAGGAGTTTCGGCAGCTCCCTCCAGAAGCGGCCCCGGGGTATCGCCTCTATCCCCGCAGCGGTCGCCTTGCGGCCAAGGTCCTCCGCGACGTGGGAGAAGAAGCCGACCCATCGAACACCGGGCGAGTTCTGGCTCAGCTCGGTCACGCTGGCCACCAGCTCGTCTCCGCCGGCATCCAGATCCAGCAGAACGAGGGTCACCCCACGAGCTACCCCCTCCAAGCGGGACCGAACCGCGACCGTCGCCCCATCGGGGGCGGCCCCTTCCACGCGGGCTCGCGCATTCAGATCACGGCTTACCAGGAGGACCGTATGGGCGGGAATATGCTTCTCCTCTCCAAGGTTGATGGCATTACACTCAGATTCTATAATCTGAGGCACATCAAGTTTCAGTCTCTTCACAACAGGAGGAAACCATGCCTAAGGCAGTAGGTATAGACCTCGGTACGACCAACTCCGTGGTCGCCGTTCTAGAGGGCGGGGAGCCCACAGTGGTCCCCAATGCAGAAGGGGGCCGGACCACACCGTCCGTCGTCGCCTTCTCCAAGGGGGGCGAGATCCTCGTAGGTGAGGTCGCCAAGCGTCAGGCGATCACCAACCCAGACCGAACGATCCGCAGCATCAAGAGAAAGATGGGCACGTCCGACGCGGTCGAGATCGATGGCAAGAAGTGGACCCCGCAGGAGATCTCTGCGCGCGTTCTGATGAAGCTCAAGACCGATGCCGAGGCGTATCTCGGCGACAAGGTCACCGAAGCGGTCATCACCGTCCCCGCGTATTTCGACGACGCACAGCGCCAGGCCACCAAGGAAGCCGGTCAGATCGCCGGTCTCGAGGTATTGCGCATCATCAACGAGCCGACCGCTGCTGCTCTGGCCTACGGGCTCGACAAGAGCGAGGGCGACCAGACGATCCTCGTGTTCGACCTCGGGGGTGGGACGTTCGACGTCTCGCTGCTCGACCTGGGCGAGGGTGTCTTCGAAGTCAAGGCCACCCACGGAGACACGAATCTCGGTGGGGATGACTGGGACCAGCGGATCATCGATCACCTGGTCAAGACCTTCAAGGACCAGAGTGGCGTCGACCTGTCCAAGGACAAGATGGCGCTGCAGCGTCTGAAGGAGGCCGCAGAGAAGGCGAAGATCGAGTTGTCTTCGACGCAGGAGACCAACGTCAATCTGCCGTTCATCACCGCGACTGAGCAAGGCCCGCTGCACCTCGACGTTTCACTGTCTCGCAACGAGTTCGAGCGCATGACCGAGGACCTGCTCGACAAGTGCAAGACCCCCTTCTTGCAGGCCGTCAAGGACGCCGGCATCGAGATGTCCGCGATCGACCACGTGATCCTGGTCGGCGGGTCGACTCGCATGCCGCAGGTCCGCGAACTGGTCAAGGAGCTCAGTGGCAAAGACCCGCATCAGGGTGTCAACCCCGATGAGGTCGTGGCGGTTGGTGCCGCGGTTCAGGCTGGTGTACTGCGCGGCGAAGTGAAGGACGTTCTCCTTCTCGACGTCACGCCGCTGTCGCTGGGTGTCGAGACCAAGGGTGGCGTCTTCACCCGTCTCATCGAGCGCAACTCGACGATCCCGACCAAGCGTTCCGAGACCTTCACGACGGCAGAGGACAACCAGCCGTCGGTCGAGATCCACGTCCTGCAGGGTGAGGGCGAGATGGCTCACCGCAACAAGTCGCTGGGCAAGTTCCAGCTGGTTGGCATCCCCGCCGCTATGCGAGGGATGCCTCAGATCGAGGTCACGTTTGACATCGACGCCAACGGCATCGTGAACGTGCACGCCAAGGATCTGGGCACCGGTCAGGAGCAGTCCATGACGATCACCGGCGGAACGAAACTCGCCGACGACGAGATCGACCGGATGGTCAAGGAGGCCGAAGCTCACGCGGATGACGATCGCAAGCGCCGCGAAGAGGTCGAGGTCCGCAACCAGGCCGACAACGTCATCTACCAAACCGAGAAGACGCTCAAAGAGCAGGGCGAGAAGCTCGACGAATCCGACCGCAAGCTGGTTGAGGACGCCCTCACCGATGCCAAAGAGGCATTGAAGGGTTCGGACGTCGACAAGATCCGTCAGACGAGCGAGTCGCTCATGACCGCCTCCCAGAAGTTCGCCGAGGTTCTGTATCAGCAGGCCCAGAACCAGCAGGCAGCGTCCGGAACGACTGGGGCAGCGGCTCCCGGTGACGACGAAGTCGTCGACGCCGAGGTCGTGGACGAGGGCGGCGAGCAGCAGAGCGCCTGATGACAGATCGCAAGGACGTGAAGAGAGTGACCATTAAGGACAAACGACATTCGGCCCCCGCCGAAACCGGATCGACCTCCCTCGGAGCGCACACCAACCCCCAGCGCTCCTCGGGAGGCGACGATCCAGTTTCGGCTCAGAACGTTGCAGGGACTGAGGCCGGGTATCTCGCAGATCTGCAGCGGGTTCAGGCTGAGTTCGAGAACTACCGCAAGCGCATGATGCGCGAGCAGAGCGACACTGCTCGGCGGGCTACTTCAAAACTCGTCGAGCGGTTGTTGCCGGTGCTCGACAACTTCGAGCTCGCTATCGCTCATGGCGAAGGTGGAGAGGGCGTTGCGCTCGTTTATCGCGAGCTCAAGACCGTCCTCGAAGCCGCGGGCCTCGAAGAGATTCCGGCCGAGGGGCAGGCCTTCGACCCGATGGTCCACGAGGCGATCATGTCTCGAGAGGACGAGTCGGTCACACAGGAGACCGTTACCGAGGTCCACCGAGCCGGTTACCGCTTGGGTGATCAGCTGCTGCGAGCAGCGACCGTGGTCGTCGCGCGGCCCCCCGAGCCTCAGGCTTCCGCGGAGGAAGTCGCGGAGGCATAGCCATGGCTCAAAGAGATTGGTTCGAGAAGGACTACTACAAGGTTCTTGGCTTGTCGAAGAACGCAACCAAAGACGAGATCAAGAAGGCGTATCGCAAGCTCGCCCAGCAGTACCACCCCGACGCGAACAAGGAAGACGCGAGCGCCGAGACGAAGTTCAAGGAGATCACGGAAGCTCACTCGATCCTGTCGAATGACGAGAAGCGCAAGGAGTACGACGAGTTCCGCCGTTACGCGGACGCGGGGGTGGGCGGGGGAGCTTATGGATTCCGTCCCGGTGGCGGGGGCCGCGGCAACGTGCGCGTCAACATCGGCGATCTGCAAGACATCCTGGGCGATCAAGGCGGTGTGTTCGAAGACCTCCTAGGGGGCTTCGGGTTCCGAGACTCGCGCCGGCCTCGGCGCGGGGACGACCTCGAGACAGAAGTTCGTCTGAGCTTCGAGGACTCGATCAACGGAACTACCGTGACCCTTCCACAAGGAACCAAAGCCAAGGTCCCACCCGGTGTGGGCGATGGCGCGCGGATCAAGGTCGCCGGTAGAGGCGCCGCCAGCGACAACGGTGGCCCTTCGGGGGACCTCTACGTGCGAGTTCGTGTCGAACCGCACCCGATCTTCGGCCGCAGCGCGACGGGCGACCTGACCGTGAAGGTCCCGGTGACGATCGCGGAGGCGGCCCTTGGCACGAAGGTCGAAGTTCCGACGCTCGATGGTTCGGTCACCGTGAAGGTTCCCGGTGGCTCGCAGCACGGAAAGAAGCTGCGTGTCCGAGGACGAGGGGGGCCCGCCGCCAATGGTGGCCGCAAAGACCTGCTCGTGACCGTCGAGGTTCATGTCCCCACGAAACTCAGCAAGAAAGAGAAACAGCAGCTGGAGCAGTTCGCAGAGATACACAAGGATTCGCCTCGCGCTGATCTCGAGAAGCACCTCGAGAAGGCGCGAGCGAACCAGGCGTCCTAGGAGGCCGGCATGGCGAGGAGAGGAAGAATGAACGATCCGAACCAAGCGACCTATGTCATCTCGATCGCCGCGGAGCTGGCCGGTGTGCATCCGCAAACCCTTCGGGTTTACGAGCGCAAGGGTTTGCTCAACCCGCAACGAACCGAGGGCAATACCCGGCGCTACTCGGATCACGACATAACGAGGCTGCGCCGCATCCAGGCGCTCACGCAGGAGGGGCTCAACCTCGCCGGCGTGATGCGCGTCATGGAGCTCGAGCACGATATCGCCCGGCTCCAATCGCATCACGAGCGAGCGATGCAGGCGGTCGCTCAGCTGCAGGAACAGTTGCAGGAGCTCATGGAAGCACGGGACCACAACTCGATGGTTCCACTCCGCGACGTACGTCGAGTGCGCCGCGCGATGAAAGCGGATTTCGTCGACGAGGCCGGACGCCGCCGGGCATGGCCGGCTCCGCCCATCGGCGGTTAACAACTTGGTAAAGAGGTGAACCAACATGGATCTCAACAAACTCACGGTTAAGTCACAAGAGGCACTCGCAGAAGCCCAGCGACTCGCGACCGAGCTGAATCATCAGCAGGTCGAAAGCGCCCATCTGCTGGCGGCATTGCTGCGCCAGGCCGAAGGTGTCATCTATCCGTTGCTGCAAAAGCTCGGAGCCTCTCCGCGCGCTATCGCGGTCCGGTTGGACGGTGTGCTCGACACACAGCCCAAGGTCTATGGCCAGGTCGAGGTCTACCTCGGTGCGAGCCTGAAAGCCGTACTGGAGAAGGCATTCAAGGAGGCGGAAGGTCTCGGGGACGCTTACGTCTCGACCGAGCACCTCTTCCTCACCATCCTCGAAGAGGGCGGTGACACGGCGGCGGTTCTAACCGAGGCCGGGATCGATCGCAGGAAGGTGCTCCAGGCTCTGAAGGAGATCCGCGGCTCCCAGCGGGTCACGGACCAAACCCCGGAGGAGAAATATCAAGCGCTCGAGCGCTTCGGTCGCGACCTCACGGAGGCGGCGCGTAGAGGGAAGCTCGATCCGGTGATCGGGCGGGATGACGAGATCCGTCGCGTCATCCAGGTGCTCTCCCGCCGGACGAAGAACAACCCAGTTCTGATCGGCGAGCCCGGCGTGGGCAAGACCGCGATCGTCGAAGGCCTGGCCAACCGCATCGTGGCCGGTGACGTGCCGGAGTCGTTGAAGAACAAACGCTTGATCTCGCTCGACATCGGCTCGATGGTGGCCGGCTCGAAGTACCGCGGCGAGTTCGAAGAGCGGCTGAAGGCCGTCCTAAAGGAGATAGCCGACTCCGAGGGCGAGATCATCACGTTCCTCGACGAGCTGCACACGATCGTGGGGGCCGGAGCTGCGGAAGGTGCGGTCGATGCCGGCAACATGATCAAACCGATGCTTGCCCGGGGTGAGCTCAGGATGGTCGGAGCCACGACACTGGACGAGTATCGCAAGCACATCGAGAAGGATCCCGCCCTCGAGCGCCGGTTCCAGCCCGTTCTGGTGGACGAGCCATCAGTGCCCGATTCGATCGCGATCCTGCGCGGCCTCAAGGAGCGTTACGAGGTACATCACGGTGTCCGTATCCAGGATGCAGCGCTCATCGGCGCAGCCGTTCTGTCGGACCGGTACGTGACCGGCCGTTTCTTGCCCGACAAGGCGATCGACCTCGTCGACGAAGCCGCGTCGAAGTTGCGCATCGAGATCGACTCGATGCCTACCGAGATCGACATCCTCGACCGCAAAGCCAAGAAGATGGAGATCGAGAAGGCTGCGCTTCAGAAGGAGAAGGACTCCGCCTCCAAGGATCGCCTCGCCGGCATCGAAGAGGAACTCGCGTCCCTCCACGAACAGATGGACGGGATGAAGGCCCATTGGGAGCAAGAGAAGAAAGCCATCGACGAGATCCGGACGCTGAAGGCCGAGATGGAGCAGGTCAAAGGCGAGGCCGAGCGCGCCGAGCGCGACGGAGACCTAGGCAAGGCCGCCGAGCTTCGTTACGGCCGGCTAACCGAGATCGAGAAGCAGATCGAAGAGTCAAATGCGCGATTGATGGACCTCCAGAGCGAACGGAAGTTCCTCAAAGAGGAAGTCGACGAGGAGGACATCGCCGAAGTCGTCTCGCGCTGGACCGGTGTACCCGTATCCAAGTTGATGGAAGGCGAGGTCGAGAAGCTCATACACATGGAGGAAGGCTTGCACCATCGCCTCGTTGGCCAGGACGAGGCGGTCGAAGCCGTGTCGAACGCGATCCGCCGGGCCCGCTCCGGGCTGGGGGATCCGAATCGTCCGATCGGTTCGTTC
>Ga0190275_10003943_pt1 | contig 10645 bp, 5 predicted proteins | sample Popmic550T_FD_133745 | JGI IMG/M metagenome (GOLD analysis project Ga0190275, IMG submission 133745) | Populus adjacent soil microbial communities from riparian zone of Yellowstone River, Montana, USA - 550 T | ecosystem: Environmental > Terrestrial > Soil > Riparian zone > Trees stand | place...
AGCGGTTGCAGACCGACTACGTCGACCTCTACCAGTTCCACCACGTCGACCGGGCCACACCGTGGGAGGAGATCTGGCAGGCCGTCGAGGTCGCGGTGCAGCAGGGCAAGATCCTCTACAGCGGCAGCAGCAACTTCGCCGGCTGGCACCTCGCCCAGGCGCAGGAGGCCGCTGCTCGGCGGGGCTATCTCGGCCTGGTGTCGGAGCAGTCGCTGTACAACCTGATGGCCCGGACCATCGAGCTCGAGGTGGTGCCCGCCGCGGAGCACTACGGGCTCGGCATCATCCCCTGGTCACCCCTGCACGGAGGCCTGCTCGGCGGCGTGATCCGCAAGCAGAACGAGGGCGTACGCCGGCTGGAGGGACGCGCCAAGGACACGCTGGAGAAGCATCGCGACCAGGTCCAGGCGTACGAGGATCTGGCCGCCGAGCTGGGCACCGAGCCCGGTGAGCTGGCCCTGGCCTGGTTGCTGAGCAGGCCGGCCGTCACCGCTCCCATCATCGGGCCGCGGATCGCCGATCAGCTGGACAGCGCCGTCAAGGCCGTCGAGCTCGGGCTCGACCAGGCCACGCTGGACAAGCTGGACGAGATCTTCCCCGGTCACAAGACGGCGCCGGAGGACTACGCCTGGTAGACGCTGGTCGGCGTGTCGATGGCGACACCCGGATCTGCCGTCAGCCGGCCCGAACGCAGAGTCGGGCCCGCCATCCCCATGGCGGGCCCAGACTCGACTCCCCGATTCCCACCGGCGCCCTTCACGCCGATGTGAGTACTGCACTCAGTGATCACGAGGAGCCGTAGATCCTCATGTCCACTGGGCGCGCACTCAGCCCTCTGCCAGCCAGCGTCCTCCCCCTAGATAGACGCCTCGGCACCAGGCTCGGGCAGCAAAATATCCACCCGCAGAATCGGGTGTCGAGCCAGATCGAGCAATTGTCATCAACTGGTCATGGCATAAAGCGGACAGAGTCGATGTCATCAACCGGACACCGCGGCCAGCGGTCTCCTCTCCAGTCCCAGCAGCTCGCGGATCTCGTCGGCTCCGAAGCCGGCCGACGCGAGCGAGTCACCGCCCAGGACGGCATCGAACAGCGCGCTCTTGCGCTCCTTGAGAGCCATCACCTTCTCCTCGATCGTGTCCTTCGCGACCAGCCGGTAGACCATCACCGGTCTGGTCTGCCCGAGTCGATGGGCGCGGTCCACTGCCTGCTGCTCGGCGGCCGGATTCCACCACGGGTCGAGGACGAAGCAGTAGTCCGCCTCGGTCAGGTTCAACCCGAAGCCGCCGGCCCGGAGACTGATCAGGAACACCGACGCCTCACCTGCGCGGAATCCCTCGATGACCTGCCGACGGTCACTGGTGGCCCCGTCCAGGTAAGCCGTGCTCAATCCTGCCGCCGCGAGCCGGTCACGCACCCGTCGCAGGTAACTCGTGAACTGGCTGAACACCAGCGCCCGGTGGCCCTCCTCGACGATCTCGGCGAGCATCTCGACCAGGATCTCGGTCTTGCTGGCCGCCACCCCGTCATGCAGGTCGTCGACCAGCACCGGATCGAGCGCCAGCTGGCGCAGCAGGGTCAGCGACTGCAGGACGGTGAAGCGGTTCTCGTCGAGGTCCTCGATCAGGCCCAGGACCTTCTGCCGCTCGCGTTGCAGGTGGGTCTGGTAGACCCGGGCGTGCTTCGGCTGCAGCGCCACCTCGAGCACCTGTTCCTGCTTGGGCGGCAACTCAGCGGCCACCAGGTCCTTGGTGCGCCGCAGCACCAGCGGAGCGATCCGTCGACGCAGCTGTGCCAGCCGAAGGCCATCGGCATCCCGCTCGATCGGACGCAGGTAGTACTCGGTGAAGCGCTCCGCGCTGGGGAACAGGCCGGGCGCAGTCAGCGAGAGCATCGACCACAGGTCCATCAGGCTGTTCTCCACCGGCGTGCCGGTGATCGCCAGCTTCATCCGGGCCGGCACCAACCGGGCGGCCTGGTAGGTCTTGGCCCGGTGGTTCTTCACGAACTGTGCCTCGTCCAGCACCAACCCACTCCAGGCCTGCGACGCGTACGCCTGGTGGTCGATCCGCAGCAGGGCGTACGACGTCACCACGATGTCGGCTCCCGCAGTGTCCTCGCCCAGCGGGCGTCGACGCTTCGCCTGGGAACTGGCCACTGTCCGTACGTCGAGGCCCGGAACGAACCGGGCCGCCTCGGTGGCCCAGGTCGTGACCACGCTGGTGGGCGCCACCACCAGGAACGGTCCAGATCCGGGATCCTGCTCGCGGGCGTACGCGATCATCGCCAGCGTCTGGATCGTCTTGCCCAAGCCCATGTCGTCGGCGAGCAGCCCACCCAACCGGTGCCGCCAGAGCCCTGTCAGCCAGCCGAAGCCGTCACGTTGATACGGCCGCAGCTCGGCGTGCAGACCCTCCGGCAGGGCCGGAGTCTCGTTGCCCACCCCGTCGGGGCTCGGCGCGGCGAGGGCCCGCACCGCCTGCTGCCACTGGTCGGCCTGGCCGAGGACCGTCGCGACCTGGGTCAGCTCGTCCCACAAGGCGGTCTGAAACCGGCTGATCCGCAGCTGGGGACGGGCTCGATCCTGCAGCGCCCGGGCTTCCTCGATCAGCTTCCGGAGCCGGTCGAGGGTCGGGTTGTCGAGCGGCAGGTAGACCCCGGTGTCCAGGATCAGGAACTCCGCTCCGGTGCTGAGCGCGACGAACAGGTCCTCGAAGGGCACCAGCTCGCCGTCGACCCGGACCTGGATGTGTAGGTCGAACCAGTCGCTGGACTCTGTCGGATCGCTCGAGGAGGCCGCCGTGGAGACGGTGACCTCGGGATCACCCTCGGCAGGTCGGTAGTCGACCACGTCTCCATCCGTTTCCACCGCCACCCCCTGCTCGATGAGGCGCGGCAGTAGGTCGTGGACGAACCGGGCTGCGTGGACATCGCCCAGCAGCGCGTGCGCGGCCGGACGACGCGGCCGATCCGGATCGGCCAGCTGCGGAAGCTCCCCGTACGGAAGATCGAGACCGGCGAGCAGCTGGCGCTCGGCGGCCAGGTCCCGCAATCCGGCCGAGCCGAGCGTCGAGTCGTCGATGCCGAAACGACGCCAGTCGTCTCTGTGGCGGTAGCGAACCGACCAGTCCAGCCGGATCCGGTGCTCGGGCCGGAAGCCGACGCCGAGCACGAGCTGTGGGACCGGCGTGGCGGGTAGCTCGATCGTCTCGTCGTGGGCCGTCACCGGCACCGCGCGGCGCAAGGCCGGCAAGTAGTCGGTCAGGAACCGGTCCCGGTCCGCGGCCGGCACAGCCAACGCCGAACGCTGCAGAACCACTCGACGCAGCTCGGTCGGCAGCGCCCGCTCCAGCCGGGCCAGCGTCAGCCGGCGCGGACCACCGGGCACCGACGGCGTCGACAACCAGTAGACGCCGTGAGCGGGATCACCGAGCAGACCGAACGTCGGCTCGCCGACTTCTGTGGCGTCGAACAGCTCAGCCGGCGCCCACACCTGATCGGGCAGTCCGATGTCACCGGTGAGCCCTCCGTCGGGTGCGCTCCGCAGCTCCAGTCGTACTCCCACTCGTTCCGGCAGCACCGTCGGCGGACCGGCCTTCTCCGTGACCAGCTCCAGTCCGAATCGCTCGGCACCCTCCAGCAAGGACCAGAACGCCGTCGAGACCTCCTCCAGGCTCAGCCAGGCCGACCGCGGACTCGCATAACGGGCCGCGGAGCCGGCGGCGGCCCGTAGCTGCAGCAGCAGGTCCTGCACGTCCGTCGACATCCCATCGGAGGGATAGTCCAGATCGGTCCACGAAATTCCCGAATAGATCCAACGGCCACGGTTCCCCCGGCGCACAGGCCGCATCAGCAGTCGGGGAGACGGCTGGAAGTCCCCGTACGACCGTCCCACCTCGACCGAGAGCTCCAGCCCGACCTCGACCGGCACGGTCGCCGGCGACGGCGCTTCCCGGACGAGACGACCCACCAGCTGCTCCCACTCCGGACGCGACGTGCGCGCCTCGTCGGCGAGCTTGGCGCGAGCCGTGAACATCACCGCTGCGGCGTGCTTGCAGTCGCGCACCACGGGACAGGTGCACGTCGCCCGGTGTCCGGTGTGCTCCCCCAGATCGACCAGCTCGACCAGGACCAGGTAGCGCCGCCGATCACTGCCCATCACCTGACCGGTCACGGTCAGCTCGTTCGTGTCGACCCGCACGTCGGCGACGTGGCCGTTGCGCGCGTACACCATCCCGCGCGCGAACGCCTCATGACCGACCATCGCGATGATCGCGTCGTTGGAGAGCAGCCTGGCCCACATGCCGGGAAGGCTAACCCCGACGACCGACATCGAGCGTCGGCTAGGCGGCAGGCTTCAGCAGCTCAGTCGACGACCGACATGCCGGGAATGGCATGGGCTGCTCGCACCGCCGCAGTCCGCGACGACACATTCAGCTTCAGGTAGATCGAGCGCAGGTGGGCTTGAACCGTCCGCCGGCTGAGTGTCAGCCGGCTGGCGATCTCGGCGTCGCCCAGCCCTTCGGCGACGAGACGGAGGATCTCGATCTGGCGGTGCGAGAGGCCGGTGGATGAGAGATCGAGGTCCTTGCGCAGGTCGTCCAGAACGGCAGTGGCCAACTCGGTTGCTTCCTCCATGTCGAGCCGACCGCCTGCGACGTACAGGTCGGTCCAGGCTCGTTGTCCGAGCTGCCGCCGGACGCGGTCCGGCTGGAGGAGGCTGCGCATCTGCGGCGCGTACGAGACACTCTCGTAGGCGGCACGCCAGCCAGCCGAAGCTCCGTGGAGCTGAGCCGCCGTACTGAAGCGGCGCAGCTCGCCGCTGAGCCGCGCGACAACGTCGATGATGTCGGCCCATTCGGCTACCAGCCGGTAGTCCCGCTCGTACTGGAGTGCACGCTCACAGGCGTCGACGGCGGCGATCCAGTCGCCGCGCATCTGATGAGCGATGGACAGCTCGAACAGCGAGCGGCATACCCCGAGGGGAGTCGACCGTTCGGCGAAATCGTCGGCCGCTCGGCTGAGCTCGTCGACGGCCGCATCCCAGTTCCCGGCGAGCAGCGCGGCTGCGCCGGCACTTTCCAGCGCCCACGCTGCCGCCTGCCGGTCGCCGGCAGCCGTGCAGCCCGCCACAGCTCGGAGGCAGTCGCTCCGAGCGCCGCCGAGATCGCCGAGGAGCATCCGGGCGTTTCCGCGGATGCTGATGCAGAGTGCCAACCCCGCGGAGTCGCCGATCTGCTCGAACAGGCCAGCTCCCTCCTCCAGCTTTTCGATGCTGCGCTGCGGATCCGACATGAGCCGCAGGCCGTAGCGCTGCAGCGCCTGAGCGCGGGCCAAGACCGCGGAGTCGGAATCAACCAGGCTTGGGAGAGCCAGAGACTCCTCCAGCACGGCACGTCGCCGAGCTTCGGAGGGGAAGCAGAAGAGAAAGAAGTGGTCAAGGGCAACGGCCAACCGCTGCGCTGCCTCGGCGTCCTGCCGCCTCATGGCCCATCCTGCGGCCGCATCGATGTTGCCGAGATCGGAGCCGAGCGGATCCGACCAGAGCGGCTCGACAGGTGTACCCCACGGTCTGCTCTCGACCAGTTCGAGGAAGTAGCTCACGTGCCGATCACGGGTCTCTGCTGGTCGTTCCAGCCGCTCCACGGCGTAGGAGCGGACCAGCTCGTGAACGTGGAAGCGGGAGCTGCCGCTGGCTTCGGGAAACCGCTGGATCAACGACAGCTCGGCAAGATGAGCAAGGGTCGCCAAGTCGGCTCCGGAGACCGCGCGCGCAGCCGCCGGGGTGAAGCCACCGACGAAGACCCCCAGCGCTGCCAGCACCGATTGCTGCGCTGGGGTCAACCACTGCCACGAGCTGTCGAGGACGGCTTGAATGCTTCGGTGTCGTTCGTCGACGTGCGGTGCGTCGGCTGCGAGCGTCGTAGCTGCCGCGGACAGATGACTCAGCAGCTCTTGTGGCGAGAGCACCCGGATCCAGTTCGCGGCGAGTTCGATGGCCAACGGCAAACCGTTGAGTACACGACAGATGTCGGCCACGGTGTGCGCGTTCAACTCGGTCATCCGGTAGGGAGGCGCAACAGTTCTCGCTCTGTCCATGAACAAGGCTGTCGCGTCGTTCACAAAGGGATCCGACTGATCGCCGACAGACCCCAGAGGTGGGATCGGATACACGACTTCAGCACCCGCTTCCAGCGGAAGTCGGCTGGTCGCCAAGACGGTCAGGCGCGGGCAGGACTCGACCATCTCAGTGACCAGAGAGCCGCACGCGCCCCTGACCTGCTCGCAGTTGTCCAGGACGAGCAGCACCGGGCGGGGCCCCACGGCTCGCGCAAGAGCGGCAGCGCTGCGCTGCGCGATCGGTCCGGAGAGCCCGAGCGCGGTCGCCGTCGCCGGCCCCACCTCGCCTGGGTCGACGACACCAGCCAGAGACACCCAGAAGACGTCGAGCGGCACTGTGGCACCAGCCCGACGGGATCTGACGCGTTTGGCCACTTCCAGCGCCAAGCGGGTCTTTCCCGCACCGCCGACTCCGCAGACGGTCACCACACGCGCATCATCGAGGCAGGATGCCAGGGCAGCACATTCGCGATCACGGCCGACGAAGCGGGTCAAGAACGTCGGCAGCGGATCGCCGAACAACTCCTCGTCTGCAGCCAAGACCGAATCCGTTCCGAGTGAACCCCGTAACTCCATCGCACAGGCTGGTTCCCTCGTGACGAGCATGGCCTCGCCGAACCGAGTAGGCAAGAACGGATCGGTCAGGCCTCTGGCGTAGTGGTCAGGTCTGACACTCCGCGGGCTAGGTTCACCCCGCGGCGAGCTCGGCGACCGTCGCCGCTGCGCCCTTGGTGTGCAGCGACTCCAGAGCGCGCAGGTAGGCCTCGGCGAAGCGGGGCTGGTCGGCGAGATCGTCGAACAGGTCAGGGTTGCGGACGAACGCCAGCGGGTCCTCCGACTGGCGGGAGGCAGCGGCCATCCGCTCCTCGGCGATCCGGTCGACCACGTCGATCGGCTCGCCGTCCTCGTCGACCCCTTCCGCGTACCGGGCCCAGCTCGCCACGATCGCTGCCGAGACGTCGATCTCGCCACCAGAGGCGAGATTGGCCTTGATCACCGGCACCAACCACTTCGGGATCCGGTCGGAGGACTCGGCGGCGAGCCGGGCCACGGTGTCGCGCACCTCGCCGTTGCCGAACCGCTCGATCAGCGAGTCGGTGTAGGCGGTGAGGTCGATACCTGGCACCGGAGGCAGCGTCGGGATCCCCTCCCGACGCATGTAGCGCAGCAGATACGCCGCGAAGGTCGGATCCTGGGCGGCGTCGTGGACGTAGCGATAGCCCATCAGGTGAGCAAAGTAGGCAACCCCCTGGTGGCCGGAGTTGAGCAGGCGCAGCTTCATCAGCTCGTACGGCTCCACGTCCGGCACCAGCTGCACACCGGCGTCCTGCCACTCCGGCCGACCGGCCACGAACGTGTCTTCGAGCACCCACTGGAAGAACGGCTCGGCCACCACCGGCCAGGCGTCCCTGACCCCGAACCGCTCGGTGATCGATGCGATGTCCTCACTCGTGGTGACCGGAGTGATTCGATCGACCATGGCGTTGGGAAAGGCCACCTCGGCCTCGATCCAGTCGGCCAGGTCCGGGTCCAGGGCTCGCGCGTACGAGCTGAACGCCCGCCGGGCCACCTCTCCGTTGCCGGGGATGTTGTCGCACGACATCACGGTGAAGGGGCCGGTGCCGCGATCGCGGCGCCGGCGCAGACCTTCCACCACGAGGCCGAACGTCGTCGCCGGCGGTGCCGCGCCGGTCAGATCCGCGGCCACGGCCGGGTTGGCGAGGTCGAAGGCACCGGTGACCGGGGAGAAGTTGTAGCCGCCCTCCGTGACGGTCAACGAGAGGATCCTGGTCGCGGGGTCGGCCAGCCGCTCGATCACCCGCTCCGGGTCGTCCGGCGCGAACAGGTAGTCCACGATCGACCCGATCACCCGTGCCGTCCAGGTGCCATCGGGTGACTTCTCCACCAGCGTGTAGCACCCGTCCTGATCCGCCATCACCTGCCGCATCCGCCGGTCACCCGGCAGCAGACCGACACCGCAGATGCCCCACTCGTACGCCTCCCCCTGCCGCAGCAGCCGATCGACGGCGAGAGCCTGGTGCGCACGGTGGAAGCCGCCGACGCCGATGTGCACGATCCCGGCGGTGATCCGAGATCGGTCGTAGTCGGGTCTGGCGACCTCGGTCGTAGCGGTGGAGAAGACGTCGGCGCTCACCTGCTGCACGGTAGTCCGCCCGGCGGCGAGCCTGCACGCTCCCCCGGGCAGCGTGCCGCGTGTGACCCATGACACAGTGGGTATGACGTCGGCGGGACGCCAGTCCTAGCCCATCTGGGCTGCACACATCTCATCCGAGGAGGGATCGATGACCGAGTCGACTCTGGGTCCGAGCGAAGGCACAGAAGAGCTGGAAGGACCGGCCGATGGCGGCGCCAGCGGCGTACCAGGCATCCAGGACGGCGGTGCCGATGGTGGAGCCGACGGCGGGGCTGACGGTGGAGCCGACAGTGGAGCTGGCGGCGGCGCCGAAGGGCCGGCTGACGGCGGCGCGAGTGGCGTAGCAGGCGTCCAGGACGGCGGAGCCGACGGTGGAGCCGACGGCGGGGCTGATGGTGGTGCAGACGGTGGAGCCGACGGCGGCGCCGAAGGACCGGCTGACGGCGGCGCCAGCGGAGTAGCAGGCGTCCAGGACGGCGGCGCAGACGGCGGAGCCGATGGCGGCGCTGACCGTAGCGTCTAGCACGCAGCAGCCAGCGCTCTCCCGGCTGATCGGCATCGATGTCGAGGAGTTCGCGCGGAACTACTGGGGTCAGCAGGCTCTGCTGACCCCAGTGGTCGTTGACGGGAACGGTTTTGCCGACCTGCTCGATGTCGACGCCGTCGACGAGCTGGTTTCCGAACGGGGACTGCGGACACCGTTCCTACGCGTCGCGCGGAGCGGCGCCACGCTGGGCGACGCCACGTTCACGGCACCGGGCGGTGTCGGCGCGACGATCGGCGACCAGGTCAGCGACGACAAGCTCGTCCGGCTGTTCGCCGACGGCGCGACGATGGTGCTGCAGGCCCTGCACCGAGCCTGGCCACCGGTGGCCATGTTCTGCCAGCGGCTGGCTGCCGACCTCGGTCATCCCGTCCAGGCGAACGCGTACGTGACGCCGCCTCAGAACCAGGGCTTCAGCAACCACTACGACGTGCACGACGTGTTCGTGCTGCAGATCGCCGGTGAGAAGCGCTGGATCATCCACGAGCCGGTACATGTCGCCCCGCTCCGCCACCAGCCATGGACCGATCGCCGAGCGGCGGTCGAGCAGCGCGCCGGCCAGGAACCGCTCATCGACGTGGTGCTGCGGCCCGGCGACTGCCTGTATCTGCCGCGCGGCTTCCTGCACGCGGCGACCGCACTCGGCGGGGTGAGCACGCACCTGACGCTGGGCGTGCACAACTGGACCCGGTACGCGTTGGCCGACCACCTGCTGCAGCAGGCGCTCCACACCGTCGCGACCGACCCGGAGGTGCGCGCCTCACTGCCGCTGGGGATCGAGGTGACCGACCCCTACGAGCTGACAGCCGACGTGACTCTGGTCCGTGAGCGGCTGGTCGACGCGCTAGAGAGGGTCGATCCGGCGACGCTTGCTGCCGCGCTCGCTCCGGCCGCGCGCTCCGGTCAGCGAGCGGCACCGATAGGTCCGTTGCGCCAGCTCCGGTCGGCCGACCGGCTGGACGAGTCGAGCCGGCTCGCCGTCCGGCCGTACCTGGCGGCCTCGCTCACCGACCGAACCGACGGCGCTCTGGTCGTGGCCAGCCGGGCCGGCGAGGTGACAATCGCCGAGGCCGATCGGGACTCCTTCGTCGCGTGGTGGCATGCGGGAGCCGGGACGGCCGGGCAGCTGGGTCTCGCCCTCGCTCGCACCCTGCTACTGACCGGCCTGGCCGTTCCCGGGTGAACCCGGACGGCACCGGTCGCCCCGCCACGTTCCGCTGCGCCGACACGGCTCGGGACCGCGACGACCCGCTCATCGGTACGGCGCCGACGCCGACCGCGTTCCTGTTGGTCGAGCATCCTGGCCCCTGGCGGTTCGATGCGCTGGCTGGCGCCGGCTGGTTGCCTGAGGTGACGGCGGCGTTGACGAGCGCCGTCCGCGCGACCCGCGCGCGGCTGCTCGTCATCCGACGGCCCGGTCGCCGCTCGACCCAGGGAGCTCGCCGCTGGGCGGTGGTGCGGGTGGGCGTCGGGACGCACTGGGGCAGCTGGCAGCAGGAGGCGGATCTGCTGGCCGCCGCAGACGCACTGCAAGCGCCCCAGAACCCGGCGTCGCTCTCACCCCGCCCGGTGCTGTTGGTCTGTGCCCATGGGGTGCACGACGCCTGCTGCGCCATCCGGGGTCGACCGGTGGCCGCTGCTCTCGCCGAGCGCTGGCCGGAGGAGACCTGGGAGTGCAGCCACGTCGGTGGTGACCGCTTCGCCGCGAACGTTGTGGTCGTTCCCGACGGGACGTACTACGGAGGCCTCGACGTGGACTCCGCTGCGCAGGTGATCGGGAACCATCTCGGCGGTCGGGTCGACGTGGACCACCTTCGCGGCTCCGC
>Ga0190275_10003944_pt1 | contig 10645 bp, 11 predicted proteins | sample Popmic550T_FD_133745 | JGI IMG/M metagenome (GOLD analysis project Ga0190275, IMG submission 133745) | Populus adjacent soil microbial communities from riparian zone of Yellowstone River, Montana, USA - 550 T | ecosystem: Environmental > Terrestrial > Soil > Riparian zone > Trees stand | place...
CCGGAGTTGAACCACCGGCCGCCGAACAGGAACGGGCCGCCCGGAACTCCGAGCCCGGCGGCACCCGGCACCACGGAGAAATCCTGGTAGAGGATCTCACCGCCCTTGCCCTGGCTCGGCCGGACGGTCACCGGGCACGGCCCGTATTGACGGCCGGTCTTTCCCCAGAGCCAGGTGGACGCCAGCCAGAGCGCGGTGTCCCTGGTGCTCTGGGGGAAGCTGTCCCAGTCCGAGCAGTAGTCGGACGGAATCACGGTGTCCCAGGCGCATGGCATCGTCATCAGCAATCTCCTCCTGGGAACGACTTTACAGCCCGGGCAGACCAGGAGTATCCGCTGAGTGAGGAAGGTGCGAACGGGAATGCCGGTACGGGGCAACCGACATCACCGTTGGAGCCGGTCGCCGAGACCGTCAGGCCGAGGCCCAGGGCCGACACACCGGATGACGTCCGTAATCCTGAACCGGAGACCGCGAGATTCAGGATTACGTCTAAGGAGCCGCTGGCAGGCCGGGCCCCGGCAGCCGCCACTGTGAGGCCCAGCCCGGCAGCAGCTACGCCCTCGGCACTGATGGAGCCGCTGCTGGCCACGGCCAGCTCGAGCCCCATAGCCGCCACACCGCCGCTGTCCCTGGCACCGATACCCGCCAGTGCCAGCTCCAGCCCGAGAGCCGCAGATCCTTCCGCCGGAACTTCCTCGGTAGTGAACTCGACATCTACGAAATAACACCCGTTGTTGAACGAGTCAGTAGGGAACTGGACGTCCGCGTCATCCGAGTCGTTGAACCGGCCAGCGTTGGTCGGTGTCGAGAGATCCCCGTTGGTTATCGGCCATGGCGAGGATGCTCCCGTGGTCGCTGTGTAGAACTGGGGCGTACGGACCACAACGGCGTATTGAGTGCCCGCCACGACAGCGACCGGGGAGGCGAAAGCGACCTCTACCCATCCGGGTCCGGCGACACTCCCGGCGAACGTGACGTCCGCGCCGATCTTGGCGCTGTCAATGGTCCGGAAGAGAGCCGCTTTTACACTGCTCTGCGATGTGGTCGGCGGGTACCAGCGGGCCTTGGTGACAGACCCGTCCACGGCCGGGGTGAAGTACGTCCCCACGTGAATAGGGCTGGCGTTGTTGGCATTGGTGACGGCCGGTGTCTGGCCGCTGAAGATCGTAGCCACAGTGGCCTCCCGGCTAAGCCGGTGAAGACCCGGTGATGGTGAGCGCGGTGATGTTGTACTCCCCGGCGGCATTGAACGCCTGGTCACCGCTGAGCGCGTCGAAACCGTAGAACGTCCCGGCGGCGTTCGCGCTGTAGAACAGCGCATGTGTCGCGCCGTCCAGCGGGGTGCCGGTGAAGGCGTACGGGACACCGGTCGCGGTGATGACTCCGGCCGCCACAGTGCTGGTGAGCTGGACGCGCGCCGAGCTGGTCTGGTCGGTTGAGGTAGGCCCGTCGCCCACGGCCACCCAGACCGTGGCCTCGTTTCCGTCGTCCAGGATCGCGTTGATCCCGGCTGTGTTCAGGCCCATGGCCGATCCTCCCTTGACACTTAGCAGTCAAGCCGGTTGATAGATGAACGGATCATCTATCAACCGGCCCACTTCACAGTCTTAGCTGGAAAGTGACTGACATCCACAGCTCGCCTCAGGCGGCGCGAGCTGGGTCCAGATCGGCAGGTGATGCGTGTCGTCCGGGATCGCCGTGAACAGCGGGCTCGGTGTCTCGGTCTCGTCGATCACCACGTCGTACGGGCCGACGCCCCACGGCGTGCCCTTGCGGGTCCGGCCCGCCACGGTGAACGTGATCAGGTCGTTGGTGATGGTGATGTCCTCGGCCAGCGCACCCTCGACCACCCAGGGCAGCAGGTTGTAGCCGTAGAACGGCAGCGGATCTCCGGGGAGGCAGACCTCCTCGGCGTTGCCCATCCATGCCTCGAGAGCAAAGTTCGCGGTGGCGAAATGCTCCTCCGTGACCGGGAAGCCGATCACCCGGCCCTGGTCATCCTCGTAAGGCTCAAGCCCGGTGACGATGGTGAACAGTTCCGGATCCACCTCGGCGAACTGGATCGTCACGTCGTACCAGTTCAGGCTCGGCCGACCGCGCTGGTTGACGATCGCAATGCCGTTGGCGTTGCGCTGAAGGAAGCGCTCGCCCTCCTCGACATTGGGGGTCATCACCAGCTCGACGTAGCCGTCCGAGACCGCGTACGCGCAGTCCCCGTACTCGGGGTTGCCACACTCGTCCAGGCGGGTGACCCGGATGGTCTCCCCCTGAAGCGGGCGTGCACACAGAAGGTTGGCCATCAGGAAACTACCTCCAGGGGGTCGAACGTAGCCCGTCCGGCCAGGCAGTCGAACGAGACCGAATAGGCGCGCTCAGCTACCAGGAGCATCTCGTTCGAGGCATTCTCGAACGACTGGTAGACCTCGATGCCAGACCGCCAGACAGTGGTCTGGCCGGTGACGATGACCTCCCCGGGCGGGTAGGCACCGAACGCCCACACCGACCCCATCGGGGTCAGCTTCCGGCCGTTCGGACCCGGGCTCTCGGGGACGATCAGACCGGCATTGGCGGCGTAGGCCGCGACCTCGACCGGCGCATGGATGTATGCCGCCGAGCCGTAGCCCTGGGTCGTGTAGGCGTAGCGCTCGAGCGCGGCGATGACCGAGATGACCGACTCGTCGTCGTAGCCACCGCCGATCGAGACGGCTTCCTCATCGAGATTGAGAATCCCCAGGTCGTTGCCCTGGAAATCCTCCCCGGTCCAGAGAGCAGCCTCGACGGCTGCCTGCTCGGCACCCTCGAGACGTCGCCGGGCCTGATTCTCCAGCTCGGCGCTCGTGTAGCCGACAGCGCCACAGTTGAGCACCGAGAGAGCGACGAACACGCCGGTCTCGACCTCAGCGTTACCGCCGTCGAGAGGCTTGGCCGGGGCCGGGGTCTGACCCTCGCCGGAGCCGTAGCAGACCACGCCATAGGCGTAGGCCGCGCCACATACCAGCGGCGAGTAGCGGACACCTGATCCCTCCCCGTGCAGGGGAAGGTCCAGTGGACCGCTGGCCGCGTCGAACAGGCCATAGCGACGTCGCAGCGACTCAGGCGCGGCGACGATGGGGCTTGGTGTCAGTGCCATCCGTGATCACCTCCTCAGGTGAGTTGTCCCGCCAGGAGCGCTTGTACTGCTGGGTACCCAGCAGCACTGCCTACTCCCGGCGGAAGCTGAGGTGGTTATTCGACGGGGCAGCAGCCGACGACACCGGAGACGTCGATCGGCACCTGGTAGAGGCGCGAGTCGGCGCACATCTTCAGCACGTTGAAGCCGTCTTCGGCGAACAGCGCCGTGTACTGGTTCTGGGTCAGCAGCGCGTTGTCGTACACGGTGTCCAGGTTCACCACGTCGCGGACCGGCTTGACCCAGGTACCGGCCGGGTAGACCAGGAACTGGACCGTAGCTGGCCACGCGGTGATCGCGGTCTGAGCGCCGGGGCCGCCGGAGAGGCCGGAGTAGGCGTCTTGCCAGTCGTAGACGAACCGGGGGACGGCACCACGGGTGGTGAACGCAGCCAGGAACTCCGCGTTACTCACGTTGATCGTGGCGGTGCCGTTCCGGCGAGCCATGGCCGCGCGCATCGGCGCGATCACCCAGGCCGGGAGCACAACCTCCAGGGTGGACGAACGGGCCATCCGGTTGCGGTAACGCATGTCCTCGATCGCCAGCTCGACGGCCGAGAGCAGAGCCGAGGCCGCGTCGTCGCCGGAGGCGTCGGCCGAGATGACCACCGGGGCACCGGAGCCGGTGACGATCCGGTCGATGACCGACTCGTTCACCTTGTGCGCCAGCGCCACCATCGCGCCGCGCGAGAAGCGCGAGACGGCTTCCGGGTAGCCACGCCGCTGGAGCAGGGAGCCGGTGATACAGATGTACGCCACGTCCAGGCGCACCTCGACGAAATCGGGGCACGGGATCTCGACACAGACCTTCTCGACACCGTTCTCGACGTCGTACTCGGTCAGGATGACGTCACCCTCGTCACCGATCGAGTCGTAGATGACCGAGAAGTTCGGGCCACCATCCTCGGGGACGAAGAAACCGCCGCGCGTCGCCTGGACCTCGGCGATGTCGAGCATGCCGTCCATCGTCTCGAGTTCACACAGATCGTAGATCGTCTCGGACGGCGCACACCAGCCGACAGCGGCGGTGAGGCTGGCACCACGGCCGACCGCCGCCGTTACGGCGTTGATCAGCGAGCCACCCTCGAGACGACGCTCGTCGGTCGCGTAGTCGAGCACGCGCTCCACGTCCTTGGCGTCGCGGATCCGCAGCTCGGCCGGGAACTCGCGCTGGAATGCCACGTTGGCGTGCCGGGTCACGGTCCGGTCGCCGAGCTTGAAACGGGAGTTGCCCAGCGCGCGGGCGGGGTCGAACTTACCGCCGGGGCTGGTGGAGTAACGGGCCAGACGGCGCTCGAGGATCTGGCCGACCTGGGAGAAGCTGGTCAGCTCCTGGCCGGAGTTCGCGGCGTCCGAGCTGGCGACCATCGTCGCGTAGCGCTGGGGCTCGACCACCGGGGGCGTGTCGATGGTGCTGGTGGCGACCACGGCCGGGACCGGCTCGGATCCACCCGGCTCGGGTGCCGGGACCGGATCGGGCTCGGGAGCCGGAGCAGTGGCAGGCGCGGCGGCCGGGGGGACGAGACCGGCGGCCAGCTCCTCGCGGGCGGCGGTCGCGGCGGCGGCCTGCTCGGTGCGCCGGGTGTCCTCGGCGGTCACGGCGTTGAACAGGTCACGGGTCGCGGTGAGCGCGGCCGGAGTCGCGGTGTTATCGGCGACGATGCGCTGGGCTTCGGTCCGGACGCTCGCCGCGAAAGCGGCGAACTTCTCCGCGCTGAGCGCGGTCAGGTCGGCCGGAACCTCGAACGGGAATTCGTATTCCACGGGGTCCATCCTCTGGATCAGTCGGATATCGATACGGCGACGTCCGGCCGGTCCGAGGCTCTGACACCGGGATGTCAAGTGCCAGCCTAGCAGCACAGATGGCCAGTTCGGCCCAGATGTCCGGGCAGCTCCGGGTGGACACATACCCGCCACGGCTGTAAGGTTTGATCCGATTGACCTCCTCTGAAGGGAAGACCAGATGATCAAACGTAAGCTGGCCGCTCTCGCGGTCGCTCTGATGGCGTCGCTCGGGCTGGCTGTCAGCCCGGCTCTGGGCACCAGCCCGGCCACGGCGGCCCCGGTTCAAGTCTGCGAGACCACGGTTGCGGTTGACAACACGATCGTCAGCAAGACGTGTAAGACCGCAACTCAGCAGATGAACCGCTGGGGTTATTGCACCGTCTATCCGCAGAGCCCCTACGTCACGTTCTACGACGAGCAGGGCTATTGCGGGTCGTCGGTCAAGTTCTCCATGTCGGAGTCTCCGGCGTGCCGGTACATCCCGGCTCAGTGGCAGAACTGGGCGGGCTCGGTCTACAACTGGGTCGGCCCGTACGACCTCGGGATCTTCGACGCGATCAATTGCTCCGGCCAGCCCAACACGGCGGGTCTGGTTCCGGCGGGAACGAGCCACCCGAACCTGTATTCGATCAACGGGGTCAACATCGGCAACAAGGTGAGTTCCTTCACCCACTGGTACACCGAAGACTGATTCCCGCGAGAGCCCGGCCGTCTGCGAAACGGCCGGGCTCTCTCGCGTTGACACTTCGCAGTCAACCCTGTAACGTGGCCCCCGTGACTGAAGAGGATCTACTGGACAGCATTCCGGACACGGACATCGACCCGGAGGTCACGGCTGATCCACCTGGGAAGACCGGCCGGTGTGAAAGATGTGGTCGCAGGCTGAAAAACCCTGACGACAAGATCGGCCCAACCTGCCGGAAGAAGTAACACCAGGTCGGGGGACCTAACCGAGGTCCCCCCAACCCGAGAATGGGGAGCAGCATGGCAGAGAAAGTGATCGAGATCCGGCCAGCCCGGATCCAGGCCCGGTACATCGAGATCGGCGACATGCTGGTCTCGTCCCCGATCGGCACGGACGGCGCTCGGCCGACCCGCTGGATCGGCCGGGTCGAGCAGATGATCGAGCCGACCCACCCGGATGGCGTGGTCATGGACCTGGATCAGGCGCTGATCTACCGGCAATGGAGGCTGGCCGTCGTGGACGGGTCGTTCACCGAGACGGCAGCCGTCCCGGCGGACGGGTTCGTCTGGGTCCACCTGCCGGGCGTGGCCGAGCTGACCGGCGGTGCCTGATGCTCAGCTCAGAGGTCGTGGTCGGCGCGACCATCACAGACGGCAGCAAGGCGATGAGGGTGACCGAACGGGCCGGTAAGGACGGCTGGATCGGGCTCTACATCTCGTTCTCCTCCGGACGCCTGACCGGCATGCCGTGCCTGGTGCCGATCGAGGAGTTGCACCACTGGCAGCCGGTGGCCTGGCAGTGGACGCCTCTGGACGGCTCCGGAGTCGAACACCGCTACGTGTGGTCGGACGACCTGCGTTCGCTGGAGCACGAGATCCGTTCGATCCCGGCCGGAATCAGGGCTTGACACTTAGCAGTCAAGCCTGTAACGTCTCTCTCGTACGGCAGACAACTACACAGCGGGGCCGGGGTAGTGAACCGGGAGCGTGAGCAGCTCCCGGGAGGCACGACCCGAGGGAGTGGCTCTGGCAACCAGCCAGATGCGCACTGATCCCGGCCCCGCTGCTCACCCCTTCACAGAGAGGCACACGCAGCGATGCCCACCCAGATCGAAACCGCCAGCCTGATCGTCCACATCTGCGCAGAGCGCCGGGGCTACAAGGTCACCTTCTCGAACGAGGAGCAGGCCATCGCCTTCTTGACCCCCAAGACCTCGACCCACACCTGGTGGGAGATCAGCGCGGAGGACCACACCGGAACTGGCTCGGTGCCGATGTCCTGGACCAAGCTCCAGGATTTCCTCTACCCGGCCTGCGAACACGGTCTGAGCCTGGACCTGTGCTCCGGTCCCAACCACTACATGACCGCCGACCAAGAGCAGGCGATGGGCTGGGACTACTCGGACGCACCCGCCGGATTCTGATCCACACACGCAGAGAAGCCCAGGCCCGCCGGGACCTGGGCTTCTCCTCGTTCTCCATCGGGGGCTGAGCTGCGGGGCCCGGACGGAGAGGCTTTCTACCGGCCGTTGCAACTCCGCTGGCCCGACGTGGGCTGGAGGAACGAGTACGCCTGGATCGTGTTCCAGTTGTTCACTCCGGCCGTGCTGTTGATCCGGTCACCGGGCCGGACCGTGCCGACGAACCGGCCGCCCGCGCTCATGCACGACGGATTCTCGTACACGTAGACGTTGCGGCTCGTGTCGTTCCAGATCGAGCGCGGGTTATCGAGCCAGTACGGCAGAACGGCACCCCAGACACCGCCGTTGGACGGGTCCTTGTAGGCACCGAAAGAGCCGGTCTCGAGCGGGTCACCGTACGAGCGGGTCCAGAAGCCGAGACGGCCCCGGGTCAGCTCGGACCAGGCGGCCTGAGCCGGAACGGCCATCAGCGCGCTGGCCGTGACGCCCACAGTGGCCGCAGCCAGCAGCTTGGTGATCTTGTTCATCCGTTATCCATCCTTCCCTCCCCGTTCTTCCTTGCAGTGAAGACTACGCCTGTTTGGTCACCTTGCTACCCGGGTGTGCTGCCGAGAAGCTGGTGGCAGCAGCCTCGCTGGTCTTGGTGACCTTCATGCCACCGGGGAGGGTGACGACGTACTTCTCCCGCTTGGCCTTGCCTTTCCCGCACGAGCAGGCCAACTGTCAGACCTCCTCAGTCGTCCCCAGAGCAGCGGCCAGGGCCGCGCGCTCCGCATGGGCATGGTTGCTCAGATCGGCGCTCAGCGCGCTCCTGGCGGCCTGCGCGGCCCGATCCTCGGCCAGGGCGGCCCAGACAGCAGCCTTGATGTCGGAGCCCCTGAACATCGACCCCTGAACCTGAGCCTCGGCCACCGGGCCGAGCGCGGCGGTCAGCGCCACCTGACGGCCCGAGCGGCTGAACGTGCCGGGGATCGGGAAGCCGGGCTCCGAATGAGCACGCGGTCCCGGGGAAAGAGCCAGTACTTCGATCAGGCTCAGCCCATCCGCCGTCTCACGCCAGTCACCCGACACCCGGCGGCGGTCCACGATCGCGCGGTCCGGCGAGTCGGCGGCCAGCTCGATGGTCCCGGCCAGCACGATGCCGTACTCATCCTCGTACGCGCGCACGTACGCGGCCACGGTCTTGTCGTCGTAGACGTTGATCGCGCCGTCGCTGGCCAGCTCGAGACCGGCGTGCCGTCCGCCCACGGTCAGCCGTCCGGCCCAGATCACACCCTCCTGGGTCTCCACCGGGTACCGGTTGAACCAGGAGTAATCGCCGGTCTCGTCCCTGGGCGCGGTCACGCACACCTCGGCATAGCCGACGTGGCAGGTCTGCCAGGTCGCGATGTGGCCGTAGACCCGGCCGGTCTCCCAGTCCCAGGTGATCGGGGTGGGTCCGGTCAGCACGGGCATGTCGAACTCGATGACCGAGCGGCCGGTCTGCGGTCCGGTCGTGACCGAGGCGACCAGAGCATGCTCGGCCTGGGCCGCCAGCTCGTCCAGCTCGGCCCGGTGCTCGGCGTCAGCCGATTCGGTGTCCTCGGCCTCGAGCAGCTCGAGCGGACGACTGGTCTCGGCGAAGGCGGGGATGGAGACCAGCGTGGCGGCACGCACCCGGCCCTGGGTGATGAGCAGCTCGATCTTCGGCTCCTCGCCGGTCTCTTCCAGGATCTCCTCGATCCGGTCCCAGGTCACCTCCTCGTCGGTGCCCTCGATCACCGGCACGCCCTCGAACGAGTCGAGATCGACGGACGGCCCGAGCGTGCCAGCGCCGATCAGGTGCATCACCTCGGCGACGTCTTCGGCCAGCCGGGGCATCTCCTCACGGCTCACACCGTCGAACAGCTCACCGCGCGCCCAGACCGCCTCGAGCGTGCCGGGCAGGCCCTTGACGGCAGCCGACGAGATCCAGCCGTCCTTGACCGCCTGGGTCACCGTCGCGATGGTCGCCTCCTGGACGGCACCGACCGCTACCGCACCGTCGTGGCCACCCTCACGGGTGCGGGCCCACTCGTACGGCATCGGCAGGTCGGCCAGGCTGATAGCGCCCGACTTGAATCGCCGCCCGTCGCCGGTCGAGACACCGATCGGCGCGAGCATGGTCTGGAACTTAGTACCCATGACTTCCTCCTCTGACCAGGCTACCGGGTGCGCCGGAACTGGCGATTGCTCAGGTCTACTGACTCCCCGGCCTCGACCAGCAGCGACGTGCATCGGCAATTGTGTGAGATAATTTTATTGACGATGTAGCACCCGGAGTACGTTTCGAAGTTGTAGAGGTGGCCGTGAAACGCATCGACCTGGACACTGACGATCTTGTGCAGCGCTACCGCTCCGGAGTATCGGAGAAGGCTCTGTCGGAAGCGCTCGGCGTCTCTCGCCCGGTCATCCGGCGTCGCCTCACCGAGGCTGGGGAGCCCATCCGGGGACGATCCCAGGCCGAACGAATGAAGTGGTCGCACATGACGGCCGAGGAACGCGCTCGGCAGACCCAGGCGGCCCACATCGCTGTCCGAGGTCCCCGGCCCAAGGAGTGGACCGCTGCTCTCGCCGCCAGCCGCTCCCGGAAGATCGGGCGTGGAGAGAAGGAACTTCTCCAGCTCCTCGCCGTGCGCGGTGTTATGGCCGACCACCAGATGAACGTTGGTCGTTACAACCTCGACCTGGCCATCCATCCCATCGCCGTGGAAGTCCACAACACGACCACCCAGCCGGGACGTATTGCCCGAGTGCGCCAGCGCATCGTAGAGCTGCGCTGCGCTGGGTGGTTCTCGCTCTATGTCATGACGCCAAGAAACGCTGCCATCACTGAACGGTGCGCCGATGAGATCGTCACCTTGATCCAGCTCGCCCAGAGCGACCCATCCGCCTGGGGTCAGTACCGGGTGCTTAGGGCTACCGGAGAGACGTTCCCCGCTGTCCAGCTCGATCGTGACGAGTGGTCCGCGATAGAGGCGACGGTACGCGCGGCGGAAGTCACCGAATGAGACTGGGCTGTCTCCAGTCACGCACTGGATCACTTCCTGAGCCGGACCCGTCGGATCACCGGGGAACATCAGCGGGAACCCGCCGACGATGAAAGGCTGACTGACCGGAACCCGCTGACCGTCCGCCAGGTCGTGCGTCGGCCGGGTCCGGCTGTCGTCGGTCGAGAGCCACATGCGCTCGAACTGAAGGTCCGGCTGCTGCTCGGCGATCACCGCGAACGCCTCGGCACGTCCGGCGTTCAGCGCGCCGATGGCCTCGGTCCGGGCGATCACGACAGCCCGGTTCGGCCAGCGCTCGGACTTGGTTGTTGACAGTAAGTCGTCAACCCGCCGGGACAGCTCGGGGATGCTCTCGCCGAGGTTGACGCCCTGGCTCACCGCACCCGCGATCAGGTCGTAGACCTCTTCAGGGATGCGTACCAGCCGGTTACGCACCTCGGCCAGGTAGCGCACGATGAACGCGCGGGTGTCCCACTCGAAATCGGGACCGAGCAGCCGGGCGAAAGCCGCGCCGATCGCCTTCCATATCTCGCCGTTCAGGATCAGGTCCACGGCTTC
>Ga0190275_10003945_pt1 | contig 10644 bp, 8 predicted proteins | sample Popmic550T_FD_133745 | JGI IMG/M metagenome (GOLD analysis project Ga0190275, IMG submission 133745) | Populus adjacent soil microbial communities from riparian zone of Yellowstone River, Montana, USA - 550 T | ecosystem: Environmental > Terrestrial > Soil > Riparian zone > Trees stand | place...
CGCCGGCCGACAAGACCACCGACGTGTGCAATGCCGGCATGCGCATCCACGTCGCGTTGGGCCGACCGTAACCTTCAGGCAGCGGCAGGTTGGACGTTCCGCACACGCCGGTGTCGATGAGCCCGAGCGGCAACACGAACTCATGATGGATGAAATCGGCGAACGGCATGCCCGTGATCGATTCGATCGCCAGGCCGAGCAGCATGTAGCCGGCGTTGCTGTAGCTCCACTGATTGCCAGGCGGGAAATCGAGTAGTTGCCCGCTGTTCAGGCCTTTGATGGTCTGCTCACGCGTGACCGGCGCGGTAAGGTCGAGCCACGGCGGCCCGGGTGGGAACCACTCGCGACGAACGCCCGACGTGTGGCTGAGGAGGCGCCGCAGTGTGATCGTCGCTCCTCGCGGGTTGAGCTCGGGTACGAACTTCTCGATGCGATCGTCGAGTGTCAGGGCCCCCCGCTCGGCCAGGCGGAGAATCGCCGCTGCTGTGAATTGCTTCGTGACCGAGGCGATCTGCAGCACCGATCGCGGTGTTGCGGCAGTCGCGCTCTCCTTGTCGGTCACGCCGAATGCCTCGGAGTAGATGACGCGGCCGCGGTGGGACACCGCGATCTGAACCGCCGGAACGCCGGCCGCCATGGAAGCTTCGGCGGCCTGACGTGCCGCTGTCACGAGGGCCGTCGGCACGACGGGCGCTGCCGGGGGCTGCACCGCTCGCCTCTTCGCCGCCGCGGCGACAGGAAGGTGACCGAGAATCAGAAGCAGGGCGAGGAGTGCTCGAGTCATTGGATCGTTCCCAAGATCGCGGCGCCGGAGATTCGCGCCCTCGCGATGCAGGATGTGGAGTAAGCGTAGTGGGCGAGGGCCGCGCGAGCGTCACGATGCAGTGACAAAGCCCCGGACCTGACGCGATCCGCGTGGGCGAGGGGGACCGACCGGGGGCCTCCGGCGGGCAGCGCACGGCGCTGCACCCGTTTGTTGCTGGCGCTACGCGGGCGCTTCCGGCGTAAACACGATCGGTCGCGATGTCGGCGGTGGCGCAGCAATCAACGGGTGCAGCGCCGTGCGCTGCCCGCCGGAGGCCTCTCGTCAGTCCTCTCGTCACGGCCGCTGAGCAGCGTCACGCGCCCATGCTCGACCACCACCCGCACCCCCGAGCCGATCGCGAATCCATGCTCTTCGAGCCACCGCCCCGACATTCGCAAATACGGCACGACCGCCTCGGGGAGGGTGCGCCGCACGATGCGCCGCGACGACAGCGTGAGGACATACGGCGCCCGCGCCGGCCGCGCCTGCGCCTCTTTGCGAGCCTCGACCGGCCGGTTCGTCACTTTCGCAACGCGCCGACGTCGCGGACGGCTGAGCGCCGGAAGACGGCGGATGGCGTCGGATAGACGTGAGGACATTGCGGATTACCTCCAGGTCGGTTGCTTCAGCAGGTACGGTCGCCCTCTCCTGCCTCAGGCCAGGCGATGGCGTCCGTGAGGCCGGGGATGAGACGGGAGAGGCGCTCCTGATTGAGGTCCGTCAGCTCCTCGAACATCCGCGTCAGCATCGCGTCGACCGACTCCCGCCCGTCACCCGCCAGCACCCGCAACGCTCCGATCTGATACTGCGGCAGCCGCACCGTCAGCTTCCGCGTCCGCAACGCGGGCGGGAGGATCAGCGTGGCGTCGCGCCCGAGGGCCTCCTCGATGGACGTCAACGGCCACTGCTGGAGCGCGTACGCCGCCAGCTCCCGCAGCTCGATTCGCTTTCCGCTGCACGTCTCGACCACCTCGATCTCGCCGTTGCGGATGGCGCGGTTCATCTCCGCGCGCGACCACCCGAGCATGCCCGCCGCGTCGGCCATCGTGACGCGGGACTCGTGATGTAGGAAGATGGCGCGGATGCGTTGGATGAGGGCTGGGTCGAGCATGATCAATCACCTTGTCTCTATGACCTTAAGCATATATTCACGTCGCGACAAAGTCAAGGGGAGACAGCCTCTTTGGCAGAGCTGACATCAGCAGGTACGTTGTTCGGTGAACGCCTCCGTGACCTGCGAAGGAAACGCGGAATCACGCAAGTCATGCTCGCTGAAGCGACCGGCATTCCGCAGAATCACGTCAGCTCGATCGAGCGCGGGACGAAGGTGCCGAACCTCCTCACGTTGATCCGACTCGCCCACGCGCTGGAGTGCAAGGTGAGCGCGTTGGTGTCGGTCTTCGATAAGGAGGATCTCGGGAAGCTCGTGCTGAAGTAAAGCCATGTAGCGGGCTACGCCGGCCTCCTCTAGATAGTCGTGTGGCGACGATCGTCTGCCGTCCGATGGGCGCAACAGCGGAGCGGTCTCTGTTACCTGACAGGTATGTTGATGTTGAGACGCGGCCCCGGGTGATCTCGTGACGCCCACACCGGAGCTGCGCCGATTTCAATCGACGTCAGCGGGTGCTGGACGCGCCCGCTACCGAGTTCGGGCCACCGCTTCTACTATCGACTTCGTAATGCAGCCGGACGCCGTTCGCGAGATCCTCTTCCAAGCGAATCGCGAGGAGCGTCGATTCGGCCGGAGCCGAGGTCAAGCTGAACTTGCGGATCATGTGATGGTAGAGCGATCGGTCACACGTCGAGATGATCAGCTGTTTCGAGCGCGAGTGCCTCGCGACATTGCGCAACCCATCCAGCAAAGCCAAGCAATCCAAATCGTCAAGGTGCTGCACCGGGTCGTCGAGCAGGATCGTGTCAAGCCACGACCACGTCTGCGACCGCGCGAGCGAAAGGAAGATCGCGAGCGCGAGCGCGCTCATCTGCGCCGCGCTGAGAAAGAACTCCGGGGAGCCGCTTGGCACGGTGAGAGTGCGGAAGACGAGTCCGAGCCGCAGGCCCTGACTCGTGTCATGGTCGACCAAGATCCGTTCGAACCGGAGGGGGTCGGCGACGAGAGAACGAAACGTGTTCTCGATTTCCGCAGCGCGGGGGAAGACGAAATCACGAACCGCAGCCTCGACGCGCTGTCGCAACGACGATTCCCATCTGTTGAGCGTAGTGCCGACGGAGGTAAGTGCGTCCAGCTCACGCTGCGACACCAGCGCGTCGCGTTCATAGTTCTCAAGCTCCTGTTTCGCGACTGCAAAGTCGCCGACGGTGCCAGAGTTCGCGATGTCTACTAGCTCGGACATCATCCCAGCGAGTTCGCGCAGACGGACCTGTCGCTCTCGCGCGGCGACACCCACCAGCTCTATGTCCTCACGTGACGCTGCGGCTGGGAGGCCTAATACGGCGAGTTGCTGTGTCCGGACTTCTCGGCGGCGAATCGCTTCGTGTAGCCGCCGCTGATCCGACTCGTGCCGCGTTTCAGCGTTCGAGAGATCTTCCGAGGCGCGAGTCAGCGCGTCTGTTACTGCTCGGACCGTGGTGGTGTGCGCGGCCGCGTTCTCGCGCCCCGCCCGGAGTTCCTCGTCGAGACTGGACACCACATTCGTAATCGCGTCGAGTTCGGGCGCGACGCCGAGTTCTGCGGCGGCCCGACGCACGTCGGATTCGAGTACGGCGCTCTTCCGTTGCGCGTTTTGGAGCGCCGACACGGCAGATCTCAAAAAAGCAGATGCATTCTGACGTGTCAGGCGCCCCGCTGCGAGACGAGCCGATGCGTCGGTCGAACTGCGGCGCAGTTCGTCGACGCGCGCGGAGGCGGCGCCGAGTCTGGCCGACACATCCGTTAAGGTTCGCGCGACGTCTGTGTCGCCGTTCGCCAGTTTCGACAGCTGTTCTGCAGCATTCTCGCGCGCGGCGCGGGCGCGAGACCGACTCGATTCGAGTGTCGCCAATCTCTCCGTGACACCGGCCAACGCGGCATCTGCTCGGCTCGCGGCGCCTTCGAGCCGATCCTGCTCCCGCCGGCGCGCGTCCAACGTTCGGCGCGCGCCGTCGAGAGTCGCGGTTCGTCTTTGGCCGTGCTGGACGATCGCACGGGACAGCGCAGAAGGCGATCCGAAGTTGCTACCGCAGAGCGGGCAATCCGACTCACTGTGTATGAGTGCCTGCAATTCGGTCGTGAGTCGGTCGATGTCTGGCGCAATGTTGGTGAAGCGTTGCAATTCCTCGTCGAATGCGTCGCGCGCTGCGCGGGCCGTTGATCGAGCCTGCTCGGCTTCGAGCGCAACACGACTCATGTCTGCGCGAGCGCTCGCGATGTCGCGTTCGAGTTGCTCTTCTTCGCCGACCGCACGTGCATGCGAGTCGGCCGCCGCGGCGACGTGCGAACGTTGCGCATGTAGCCGCGCATGGGCGTCCACTGCTTGCGTGAGCGCGGCAGACGCCGTGTCCGCTGCAGTTGCGGCGCTATTCTCCTCATCTTTCGCGTTCGTTTCCGCCACGGAAGCTTCGTGTCGCGCCGCTTCCAACGTCGGAAGCTCCTGTCCAAGTTCCCGGAGTCGTGTGGCGTCGAAAAGCAGCTTCTCCGCCGAGGCGTGGCGCTGAGCGCGCGCTGCTTGGGAGCGCGTCGCATCATCCAGAATTGCGTGTGCCGAGGCGAGTTGCTGTACCCACGATGATCGCTGCGATTCGGTTGTGTCAATCAACTCCCGAAGCGCCGCGAGAGAACCTCGGAGCGCCGTTTCGTCGACGCTTTCGGGCGGACTGTCGGATAGAGCGCGCACTAGCCCGACTTGTTCGGCCGCTGTCGCGACCGCCGCACGAACGTCGGCGAGAATCCGCGCCCACTCCGTGGCGGGAGCTGCGACAGTCAATGCCGCCACCGTCGGAAAGTGAACAGCGTGCGGTCTCATCTCAACGAGCAACTCGTCACGTCGAGCCAACGACGCGGCGATACGGTTGAAGCGGCGGAGTGCCTCCTCACGCCTCTGCACGAGCTCGTCGCGCTGAGCAACGCTCGTCTTGTAACGCGATCGTGCGTACTTCAGCGCGTCTGCGGCTTTGCCACGGCACCGTTCGATGTAGCCACTGCCGGTCAGCGCGGCGAGCTTCTCGCCGTCGAGAGTGCCGGAAGCGGCAAACCCTGCGATCTCACTTTGCAGCAGGAGGTGTGTCGAGAGGGCGAGGTCGTGCATTGCGGCGACGCTGCGTCTGCCGCGCGTGGTGTCCTTCATCAATCGGCTGTAGATGAAGTCGCGTCGGTTGGAGTGGTTGACCCAGGACGATCCGTTGTCGCTGCCGTCGGCGGCACGATGAACCTCGATCGTTGCGCCGCTCTGAAATTGCAGGCCGATGTCGAATGATCCGTCGCCAAGCGCGTTCGGCAGGCAGCTTTGCCAGTCTTTATCATCTGACCGTTTGGCGAGGTTTTCGAGTCGCCGGTTACATCCAAAAAGCGCATACTCGATCGCGTCGTAGATCGTCGTCTTCCCGGCACCGTTGCGGCCATAAATGAGGACGACGTCTGCGTTGCAATCGATAGTCGCTCGGCGGATGCCGCGGAAGTTGTGGATGTCGAGCGCAGCGATCTTCAGAGAACTCATTGCGGGTTATCTCTTTCTACGTTCCGCGCGGTCGCGAGCAAATCGTCGACGATGTTCTCCGCGCTATTCCGGTCGAGGAGGTCGAGTTCCTCGGGTCCGGGTTCCCGCACGACGTCGTGCGTTACTTGCGGCGACTCCTCCGGCGTATCGGCGAGCAGGGGAAACTGACGCAGAAGTGCGCTCGATGGGTCGGCGTTACCGAGTTCGATGACCGCTTTGCGGCAAATCAGCGGATCGTCAAGTGCCTTTCGGACGTGCGGATAATCATCAGCCGAGACGCTCGGAACTACGAGCAGCAGGTATGCGTCGATCGGTCGCTGCAACTCCACGCGTGCTTCCTTCAGCGCTTGTTGCACCTGTGGGTATTCGACCGCAGCCTCGGCGACGCTCGACGTTGCGAGAACGGCGATGAGCATGTCGCTGCTGAGGAATGCAGCCGTGCAACCGCGCACCTCACGTGTGATCTCTTTCCACCGTTCTGCTGCAAAGGCGCGCCTGACGTCCAGCTCAATCACGGAGTACCTCGTCAATTCGTGCAGCGATGACCGACGCCGCGGTTTCGTGCGATTCCGCTTCGCAAAGATAGCCGTACAGCACGTTCCCGCTGATCACTTTGATGTGGCGGAGGCGCGGTGCGGCCGTGATGTCATCAGGGTCTATGCCTTCTCTTTCGGTGATCAGCGGCGGCAACTCGTATGTCGTGCCGGACTGCACGTCGGTCAACGTCTCCTGCAGGACGACCGTCGGGGGTTTCGTCGCCGTATCCAGCGCGGTTCGCCGACCGTCGTAAAACTCGTTCACCGTCGTGTCCCACGTCCAGCGATGATGCCCAGAAACGAAGGCGATGTCGCTTCCCGCCGACGTCACGTTCCCGAGGGGAGTCGCACACAGCGCGAACGCACGGTCCGTACCGAGACTGACCAGTACGAAGTTACGTAAGAAGAGTCGGACGGTCGTTGTCAAAGACCACTCGCGCGGATCGGACGCGTCGAGCGAGCCAGCGACGATGCCGAGGTGGTGGCGCGCGACGTTGTCGTCGCCGAGCCTCGCTTTCCACCAAGCGATACCAGCTGCGCACGCTCGCGTCCAGGAGTTGAGTGCTGCTTCCTTTTTCGCAGCCGATGCTCGAAAGTTCTTCTCGGCCTCGTGGGCGATGAGCTTCTGGTCGCGAGTCCACGAGTCAATCAACCAGTGGGTGACCGGCTCAATCTCTCGGAACTCGAGCTGTTTAGCGATCGTCCGCAGATCGGCATATAGAGCACGGCGGAGGAGGGGCGGCTCCGTGCTGCCGGGTTGTCCTGGATTACGCCGATGGAGGGGGACGTACTCGACCAGGTATGCGGCCGGTCCGTCCTCCCGAAAAACGGCAGACAGATGATTGTGCCCGTCGTGCTTTTCGACGCAGAACGTCCGTGAAACACCCGCGCGGCGCAGCGCTCCCGGGTCGAACCGGAAGTGAATGGTAGACCGACCGTATTCTTCTTTCGCCCCGGTGCGGGCTTGATTTGCGAAGACGATGATGCTCTTGTCAGTCGCAATCAGCGTCGCCTCTTCTGCCATTCCTGTCACTGGAGCATCAAAGAACGCGGCCACGCTCGTCCGGAACTGCACTGCGTTCTGATTCGGATTCATCTGCAGCACGAACATCAGATCGAGCGCGGTAACGTCGTTCAACGTACCCATGTCGCGCCGGATCCGCAGCACCTCGTCCTTGTTTGTGAAGTCGGCGCAGATCGCCACCGCGAAGTTCAGCCGGCGGCCTTCGTGCTGGTCGGGAGATCGGAACACGAATGACTCGGCGCCGCGCATGACGGTCTGAAGTTCAATATCGGCAGGGCCGCGCTTGAGCTGCAGGTATCGCCGTGTGCCTTGGTCCGTCGCGATCCAAACGGCTGCCGCGTTGATCCGACGACCCGACGAAGCGTCCACCGGCAAGGTCGCTCCATCGAACGAGCGGTGGAGATCGTTATATCGGTCGAGCGACATGTGCTCCAGCCCGGCCACGACGACCAGCGGCTTAGCCGTAGTGTCGATCAACTTCTCGACGTCCGGAAGGAGAGCGAGAGGCAACGAAAGCTCGGGGATGACTACGAACGTCGGAGCGACGCGTGCGCGCAACGTCTCCGCTACGGCCTCGAGCAATGCACGCTTGTACGCGATCTCCTCGTCCGCCGCCGGGATCCACGCGCCGTTCGCGGCATTCACCGGGGAAGGCGTGTACCACTGTAGGATCAGCAGCTCGATGCTGGCGCGCGTGAGCGAGATGCCGGTGTCCACGCTATGCGGGGCTGAATGAGAAACTTGAGGATCTGAGGGAACCAGACCGGACATACCGACGTAGGATGCAGGATAGCATCTAAGTGACATTGCTTCGGGCGACGCGACCGCTGCAGGAGCCTCTGTCGAGCAAACAAGCCCCGCCCGCTTTACTCCCGCGACATCGGGGTCAGACCTTCTATCGGGGGCGTCGGCGTCAGACCTTCTATCTTCTGCGGCGGATGCAACCCTCGTCGTGGCATTTGCCGCTCACCGGGATGTCGAGTGGCCCGCGGTTGACGGCGCGAAGACTTTGTTGCGCTCCGAAAAGTACGAAGGTATGCACCCGCGGTGCACTCACCCGCCGGTCCCTGCGACTCTGGTAAGACTTGCGGTTGAAGAGCCGCCGTTTGGCGACCTCATTTGTGACCAAAAGCAACCGGCCCGGTAACCGTTGCGTTACGGCTGAAAGTCGTGACTCCAAAACCAGCTACATTCAGTCCGAATTCTGTATCGCGCGATACACCAGACGTGAGGGCGCGAATCTCCGGCGCCGCGAGATTGGGGACGATCCATTGACTCGAGCACTCCTCGCCCTGCTTCTAATCCTCGGACACGTGCCTGTCGCCGCGGCGGCGCGCAGGCGAGCCGTGCAGCATCCGCCAGCGGCCACCGCGCCAGTGGCCATCGTGACAGCGGCACGTCAGGCCGCCGAAGCTGCATTGATGGCCGGAGCTCCGGCGGTTCAGATCGCGATGTCGCACCGCGGCCGCATCCTCTACTCCGCCGCCTTCGGCATGAGCGATCGGGAGAGCGCGACTGCCGCAACACCGCGATCGGTGCTGCAGGTCGGCTCGATCACGAAGCCATTCACAGCAGCGGCGATTCTCCGCCTTGCCGAGCGCGGGGCCCTGACACTCGACGATCGCATCGAGAAGTTCGTACCGGAGTTCAACCCCCGAGGAGCGACGATCACGCTGCGGCACCTCCTCAGCCACACCTCAGGAGTGACCGGGGGGCCCGCCGACCAGTACTCGCCGCTCACGCGCGAGCAGTCCATCCAGCTCATCAACGGGCAGCCGCTCGCGTTCACCCCCGGCAGCAAGTACAGCTACAGCAACGCCGGCTACAGGCTGCTCGGCTACGCGATCGAGTCGATCACAGGGAGGTCCTTCGCCGATTTTGTTCAGAGTGAGCTCGCGTTGCCGCTCGGGCTCCTCGACACAGGCGTGTGTGGAACGTCCGGCCTGCCGCGGCCTGACGGCTACGGCGTACTCCAGGGGAAGTGGACGCGAATCCCGGCAATCGACATGTCGGTTCCGTTCGCGGCCGGCGCGCTTTGCTCCACCGCATCCGATCTCGCTCGCTGGTCGCACCTCCTCGCAACCGGCCGGGTCATGCTCCCTGCCTCGTACGCGACGATGACCACCCCTGCACGCCTCACCAACAACACCCTCACGCCTTACGGGCTCGGCATGTTCCTCGGCAAAATGCTCGGGCAGCCGGCCGCGTCACACACCGGCGCAATCGCCGGTTTCCAGAGCTCTCTCGTGTATTTCTCCGAGCAGGAGATCGCCGTTGCGGTCATCGTGAACGCGAGTCTCGGTCCAGCGGGCGTCGATGCGCATCTCATCGCGCTCACCGTCGCGGACGCTGCGCTCGCCACGCAATATCAAGTCGCCCGTCTGTCGCCATGAGATCCGTCATCGCTGCCGCGTCGCTGCTGCTGATCGCCGCGGCGACGACTGACGATCCGCTCCGCACGTTTCTCTCGTCGCTCTCTCCGGCAATGCGTCAGAAGGCGCTCATGCGCTTCAGCGATGAGGAGCGCTTCGACTGGCATTACGTTCCCCGGTCACGCGGCGGCCTTCCCCTCGGCGACCTGAACAGCGACTTGAACAGGGATCAGACATCGCTGTTTCATGCATTCCTGCGCGCAAACCTCGGGCCCGCCGGGTACCGGAAGGCGGCGGGCGTCATCGAGCTCGAACCGATCCTCGGCCGGCTGGAAGGAAGCCGCTTCCGCGACCCGGCGCGGTACTCGTTCTCGCTGTTCGGTGATCCTGCCGCGCTGCCGTGGGGCTGGCGGTTCGAAGGGCATCATCTCTCGCTCAATGTCAGCCATACGCCGCGCGGTCCGTCGTACACACCGATGTTCATCGGCGCGAACCCTGCCCGCGTGCCGAACGGTGCTCGCGCCGGATGGCAGCTGCTGCGCGACGAGGAGCACCACGCGCGCGCGTTTCTGCAGTCGCTCGACACCGCGCAGCGCGCGCGGGCGGTCATCAGCGCTCGTGCGCCGGCCGACATCGTCACAGGAACGGATCGCTCCTTTCGCCTGCAAAGGTTTGAAGGCCTCCCCGCCTCGGCGATGACCGAGCGGCAGCGACAGGCGCTGCTCGAGCTCGTGGCCGTCTACGTCCGGAATGCGCCGCAGCCGGCGGCAGACGCCGAGATCGCGAAGATCCGGCGCGCCGGAATCGAGAACCTGCACTTCGCGTGGGCAGGCGGCGCGCAGCCGGGGCAGCGGCACTACTACCGCATTCACGGTCCGACGGTGCTGATCGAATACGACAACACGGAGGACAGCGGGAACCACATCCACACTGTCTGGCGGAATCCGCAGGGCGACTTTGGCGACGACGTGCTGGCGCGGCACTATGCCGAGGCACCGCATCATGCGGCTGCCAGGGAGTAGCATCAGCCCAGCAGCGGCCGTTGGGCGTCACAAGAGAGGCTCATGGTGGACTTCGGACCCTTGGTTCTCGCGCAGTTCCCTCAGTACCGCTCCCCGGGAATAGGTGGCCGGTCATTGCTGGCGCCGACGGGCCAGATGCGAGGCGTCGCGACGAGGCGATGCGGGGCCATCGCGGAGGAGCGACAACGAAGCAGATGGCCCGTCGCCGCCTGCAAGGACTGGTCACCTATTTC
>Ga0190275_10003946_pt1 | contig 10644 bp, 8 predicted proteins | sample Popmic550T_FD_133745 | JGI IMG/M metagenome (GOLD analysis project Ga0190275, IMG submission 133745) | Populus adjacent soil microbial communities from riparian zone of Yellowstone River, Montana, USA - 550 T | ecosystem: Environmental > Terrestrial > Soil > Riparian zone > Trees stand | place...
AAGTCGCTCTTGAAGGCTGCCAGCGGCGTCAGCAGCGGGCTGAGCGCGTAGCCCTCGCCGCTCGTGGCCGGGTACCACTCCGCCGGGTACATGCCGTTGGGGACGAAGAAGGTCATCAACCGCCGCGGGGGAACGATGCCCGCCGTCTGGGCCCGCGCCATGGAGGGGACCATGGCCTCCAGCACCGGCAGCGCCATCCACGTGCCGGCCCCACGGAGGAAGGTTCTCCGAGACAGCTCCCAGGGCTTCTTCATTGGTGAACTCCCTGCTGCGCGCTGCGCATGCGGAAGGTGGGACTGAGGACCAGCTGCACCAGGAGCTCCTTCATGCGGTAGCCCTGGCCTCCAAAGGACTCTGTGAGCTGCTTCAGCACGGCCTCATCGCCGTACTCCGGCTGCCGGCCCAGCGCGTAGGTGAAGAGGTGCTTCACCATGCAGGCGGGCAGGTTCGGATCCTCCTTCAGCGTGCGGCCCAGCTCGATGGCCCCATTGAAGGAGCGGCCGTCCGGGAGCGTGCCGCGCGGATCGATGGTGTACGCGCCGTCCGTGGCCCGCCAGGCGCCGATGGCGTCGTAGTGCTCGAGCGCGAAGCCGATGGGATCCATCTTCCGGTGGCAGCCAGCGCACGCCGGATCGCTCACGTGCTGCTCCATGCGCTGGCGCAGCGAGCCCGTCGTGGGCCCCGAGGGCAGCTGGGGAATGCTCGGGGGAGGAGGCGGAGGCTCTTCGCACAGCAGCCGGCCCAGCACCCACTTGCCGCGCTTTACCGTCGAGTTGCGCGCGGGTGTCGCGTTCAGCGCGAGGATGCTGCCGTGGGTGAGGATGCCGCGGCGGTTGCCACTGGGAGACAGCGTCACCCGCGTGAAGCGGCTCGCGTCGAAGGTGCCAGGGATGCCGTAGTGCGCCGCCAGCGCCGCATTCACGTACGTGAAGTCCGCGTCCAGCAGATCCAGCATGCTGCGCTCCCCCTGCAGCAGCTCGGCGAAGACGAGCGAGGTCTCCGTGGCCATGGCCTGCGCGAGCTGGCGGGACGCGAAGGTGGGGAACAGGGCGGGGGAGGGCTGCACCAGGGCGAGCTGGCGCGTGCGCAGCCACTGGCTGGCGAAGTTGTCCACCAGTGCCTGCGAGCGCGGATCCGCCAGCATCCGCCGCGTCTGCCGCTCCAGCTCCACCGGGTCTCGCAGCATGCCGGCATCCGCCGCCGCCATGAGCGCCTCGTCCGGAGGGCTGCTCCACAGGAAGTAGGACAGCCGCGTGGCCAGCTCGTGGTTGCCCAGGGAGTGCGTGCTCAGCACCCCGAGCGCTGGATCCAGCTCCACGCGGAAGAGGAAGTGCGGCGAGGTCAGGATCGCCTGCAGCCCCACCGCCAGCGCCACCTCGAAGGCGTCGCCTGCCGCGCGGCTGGCCCGCACCAGCGCCAGCACCCGCTCCACGTCCTCGGTGGACAGCGGACGGCGCCACGCCTTGCGCCCGAAGCGCGAGAGGATCTGCCGGGCACAGGGCTCCTCGTTCGCCCCGGAGAAGTCACACGTCAGCAGCCGGGCCCGTCCCTCCGCATTGGAGGCGGCCAGCGCCGAGCCCACCAGCTCCTCGGCCGCCAGTGCGTACTTCTCCAGCAGCAGCGGGCCGATGCCCAGCACCTGCGAGTTGTTGTCGTAGCCGTCCACCTGATCGTCCGCGGGCAGCACCTGCGCGGTGGTGGCGGCAGGGCCCAGCAGCTCCCGCACCGTGTTCCAGTACTCCGTCCGGTTGAGCCGGCGGATCACCTGCGTGGGCAGGGCGCCGAAGGCGGGCTGCGTGTCTGGCCCACCTTCCTCAGGATCCGTGAGCAGCCCCTGGCAGCCGCCCAGGGCCATCACCAAGACTCCCCACGCCCCCCACTTCAGGAGCCAGGGAGTGTTTCTCGAGGAGACAGCACCGCGACCAACTGGGTCAGCTCGCCGCATTTCTCACCCCTTGAGAATCACTTCGTGAGAATCATGGCTCTTTTTCTCGCTTGATGAGAGGTGAGTTTTTCCCCACGCGCTCAGACATGTCTGCGCTTCATTCCGCGTCTCAGTCCAGACGCGAATGAAGCAACAGGGATGGAGACTTTGGGGCTGACTGGAATGCGGGCAGAGCGACTCAGGGCTTCGGGCCCGTGCTGACCCGCGCGGGCAGTGCGAGCTTCTGCTTGTCGAGCTTCTTCAGCCGCTTGAGCACCTCGCCCGTGGAGGGGGGAGGCGTCGCGTTGAGCGCATCAAGGACGGCGCTCGGCGGCAGCTCGAAGGACTTCCCCTCGCGGCTCAGGTACAGGGCGGCCTGGTTGAAGACCTGGTCCTTCTTGGGGCCCGTCACCGGCATGTACCGCGTCAGGGTCACCACGTCCTCGAAGCCGTCGTTGTTCACGTCCTTGAAGACGGCTCCCTCGAACCGGAGGATCGGCCAGCTCTTGTCCGCCGGCGTGGGCGCGAGCGTGTGGAGGATCTTCCCAGCCTGGACGAGGTGGAGCTGGAGCACCGGTGTCGAGGTGAAGTCCATCACCGGCACGAAGAAGAAGGCGCCGGTGCTCTTCATCGAAACCCACAGCGTCTTCTTGGCGATGGGCTCTTTGCCCTGGAGCGCCTCCTTCACCAAGGAGAGCTCCCGGCCCTTGGGCTTGCGCTGCTTGACGGGGCCGGCGTGAGCCGCGCTCCCCAGGAGGCACAGCCCGAGGAGAAACGGAACGAAAGCCTTCATGCGACCCTCCGCCGGTGTCATGCACTCTCCGTGAAGCCCGCCTCCACGTGCGCAGACAGTATGGACGAAGAAGAGGCCCGGCGTCGCCGCCCAGTCGCCCCTTGAGCGGCCAGCCAGCCGGTATCGGTCAACGTTTCCGCCTGCCCTGAACTGTTGAGGGGCAGGGGGCCTCTTCAGAACTTGGGGTCGACGGACCGAGGGTTGCGGCGCACGTAGTCGATGGCCTGGGGGCGATCGAGCCCAGCGCTGCCGGTGAGGAGCTCCACGGTGATCTGCCCGAGTGAGGTGTAGGGCAGGTAGGCGTCCGCGAAGTCGCCGCCGTGCTGGTTCATGTACTGGACCGACTCCTCGATTTCACGCACCACCTGCGTCATGGAGCCCTCGAAGGCGCGGCGCAGCACCGGATCGGAGGTCGTGCAGGAGGTGTCCGCCTCGAACTTCTTGAAGATGCGGGCATTGCGCAGCTGGAAGAGGCGGGTCGGGTTGTCGTCGACGATGATCACGCGTCGCAGGGACTCGTCGAAGATGCGCAGATCCTTCGACGGCTCGCGGACGGGCGAGCCCAGGCGTGGAGGGGCGACGCCCTCGGACTTGCTCTGCAGGATGAGGTGGCTGTTCGCCAGGATGCCCGAGATCGCGGGGGACTCGGTGAGCGCGACCCCATTGAGCTTCCACTGCGCCAGGTTCTCGAGGACGTTGGTATCCAGGTTGGCGGAGAAGAGGACCACGGCGCCGCCGAGCGCCTGGATGCGCTCGAAGGCCTGCTGCCAACCCGGGACGAGCTTCACGTACCGTCCGGCAGGAGGCTTCCCTCCCTGGATGACGAGATCGTGGCAGGAGGAAGCGGCCTCGGGAGGGTAGTACTGGTCCCACAAGGTCTCGTCGAGGTCGAAGACGACGATGAAGCGCGCCTTGCCGAGCTGCTCCAGGTTCAGATGGCTCTCGAACTCGCCACGGCGCACGCGCTCGAGGGCGGTGTTGAAGGCGTTGACTGGATCGGTGTCGGGAGTGGCGCGGAGCTGATCCCGGTAGTGGTTCTGCAGCTCGACGGCGTGGGCGCGGGTGAGCTGGAAGCGCTCCATCAGCTCGCTAATGATGAAGAAGCGCTTATCTGCCCGGTCGAGGTCGGCGTACTTGTCGACCCAGAGCGGCAGTGGCGGGAGGCTCAGTGCCTCGAGCTCCTCGCGCGAGGAGAGGCCAGCGCCCGAGGGCTGGGAGGCGGGCTTCTGGGTGGCAGCACCCGCCGCGCAGCCGATGAGCGGCGCGACGAGCAGGAGGAGCAGCGGGAAGCGGGGCATCGTGGGTCTCCATGGGGTCTATGGCTGCTGAGGGGAGGACGTGGGCGTCGCCAGTGAGTCGAGCGCGGCGCGGACCTCGCGTGCGACCGCCAGCGCTCCCGGCGTGTCCCCGTGGACGCACAGGGTATCGATCGTGCCTCCTCGGGCCAGTCGGAGGGCGTTCTCTTTGGCCACGCGCGGATCGGTGATGACGGCGCCGGGTTGGCCTCTGGGCACGAGCGTCCCATCTGGCAGCGTGCCCCGGTCGGCGAAGCCCTCCCGAGCGTAGGAGAGCCCTGCCTCCCGAGCTGCCTCGCGCAGCGCCCCGGAGCCCGGTCCGATGACGATGACGCGGGGGCCAAGCACCTCGCTCACTGCCGACACCACCGCTCGTGCGAGGGAGGGCTCCCGGTTCGCCGAGTGGTAGAGCGCGCCATGCGGCTTGGCGAACTCGACCGGCACGCCCAGGGCTCGGGCCTGCGCGGCGAGCCGGGCGCACTGCTCGGCCACCTGGGCGCGCAGCACCTCCGGCGTCACGTCCATGGCTCGCCGTCCGAAGCCCTCGCGATCGACATAGGAGGGGTGGGCACCGGCCCGGGTTCCATGCCGGGAGCACCGCTCCAGCGCCTGGCGGATGGAGGCCTCATCGCCCGCGTGGGCGCCGCAGGCGATGTTGGCCACGTGGGCGAGCGCATAGAGCTGCTCGTCTTCGTCGGGCAGCTCGCCGAGATCGATGTTGAGGAGACACTCCATGGACGGTGGTCCTCCCGCTTCGAGCCAGTCTCAATCCGCGACCAGATCCTTCCGCTCATGGATCGGGAGCAGGAAGGCCAGCAGCCCCGCCACCAGGAACGCCACGGCGACCAGGTGGAACGCCGCCCGCAGGCCATGGTCCACCGCGATCGAGCCCACGGCGAACGGCGCCACCGCGCTCAGGGCCCGCCCCAGGTTGTACGTGAGGCCCTGGGCCGTCGCACGGATGCGCGTCGGGAACAGCTCGGCAGTCATCACTCCAAAGCCGGTGAAGTAGCCCGTCCCGAAGAACGCGACGAAGGGCCCCAGCACCAGCAGCACGGAAGGGTCCGTGACGCGCGCATAGATGGGCACGAGCACCGCCGCGATCAGGAGGTAGGTGATGTACGTGGGCTTGGGGCGGAACCGGTCGCTGATGAAGCCGAAGCTCACGTAGCCGAGCCACATGCCTCCCTGCATCAACACGATCCAGGTTGACGTCTTCACGATGTCCAGGCCCGCGCCGCCCTTCTCGATCGGAAGGCCCAGGAACCTGGGGATCCACGTGAAGAGCCCCCACCAGGCGAACATTGTCGCCGCGTTCACCGTCGCCGCGATGGCCAGCCTGCGCAGCACCGCGGGCTCTTTCAGCACTCCGGCCATGCTGCCTTGAGTGGCCGTTGCCGCGCGGGAGCGGGTCCACAGCTCGGACTCCGGGACGGCCTTGCGGATCCAGAGGGTGAGCAGCGCTGGGAGAACTCCTACGAAGAACACGGCGCGCCAGCCGAACCGGGGCAGGACGATCGCTGTCACCACCGCCGCCAGCGCGTAGCCCACCGCCCAGCTGCTCTGCATCAGCCCCAGCGCCTTACCGCGGTGGCGCGTGGGCCACGTCTCGGAGATGAGCGCGGCCCCCGTGGCCCACTCGCCGCCCATGCCCAGGCCGAGCAGCGCCCGGCACACGGCGAGCTGCAGGAGCGTCTGCGCCGCACCGCTCGCGGCGGTGAAGACGGAGTAGGTGAGGATACTCGCCATGAGGGCCCAGGTCCGGCCGAACCGATCCGCGAGCACGCCGAAGAGCACGCCCCCGATGGCGGACGACAGGAGGGTGAGCGAGCCGAGGAGGCCGGCCTCGCGCTCGGTGATCCCGAAGTCCTTCATCAGGTGGGAGAGCACCAGCGCGTACAGCATGGTGTCCATGCTGTCGAGCATCCACCCCAGCGAGCCGGCCCAGAGCACCCGCCGCTGCTTCGAGTCCGCCTCCTGGTACCAGGCCAGCATCACACCACCGCCTTCTTGAGCCATGCCTTCTGCTCGTGCAGAGCTTGCCGTGCCTCGGTGAGCGTGACAGCACGAAAGGACAGCGAATCGCCAAGCCAGAGCTGCGCGAGCTTCGGCACGTCCGCGCGGATGACGTGCCCGAGCCGAGGATAGCCTCCGGTGGTCTGCCGATCCGCCATCAGCACGATGGGGTGGCCATCGGGAGGGAGCTGGAGGGTGCCGGGGGCCACCGGCTCGGAGAGCTGGAGCCCGACACGCTCGGTGGGCAGGTCAGGTCCTTCGAGCCGATAGCCCACGCGATTCGATCGGGATGAGATCCGGAAGCGCGAAGCACCGAAGCGCTCGAGCGCCTCTGGCGGGAGCTGGGTGCCCACCTCAGGAATGAAGCGCACCTCGTCGGGAGGCTGGTACCAGCGCTCCCATCCCTCGTGGACCGCCCGCGCCTGGAACGGCGGCTGGGGCGCCAGCGCGAGGGTGTCGCCAGCGCGCAGCGGCCGGCCACCGAGCCCTCCGAGGCCCGCCTCGATGTCCGTGGCCGCACTGCCCAGGAAGAGGCGAGCGCTCCGGCCCAGCCCACCAGCGACCGCCAGGTACGCCCTCGCCCCCAGAACCCGGGTCCCGAACCGCAGCGTCTGCCCCGCGAGCGCTCGGTGCGCATGGCCCGGTGTGAGGCGCGCTCCGTCCAGCGCTGCGCTGAGCTCCGCTCCAGCGAGGGCGAAGCTCGCCTCTTCGTCGAACACCAGCTCGGGTCCCAGCGCGGTGATCTCGAGCGCGTCCGCCTGCGCGCTGTTGCCCACGAGGAGGTTGGCGACCGTCAGCGCAAGCGGATCCATCGCACCACCTGGAGAGACTCCCCATCGTCCCGATCCAGGCCGGCCGAGATCCTGGATCGTGGTGAACAGGCCCGGCTTGCGGACGCGGAGGCTCATGGGGGCGCCTCGCCACCCAGAGCCCGGAACCGGTCCTCGGTGATGGAGACGAAGCGCACGCGATCACCCACGCCCAGCGCAAAGGGCGGATCCGCTTCGGGCGCGAAGGGCCTCAGGGTTGTCCTCCCCAGCAGCCTCCAGCCTCCAGGGCTCCTCAGGGGATAGATGCCCGTCTGCTGGCCACCGATCCCCACCGAGCCCGCGGGCACCGCTGCGCGCGGAGTCGCCAGCCGAGGGGCGAACAGCCGCGGATCCAGCCCGCCAAGAAAAGGGAAGCCGGGCCGGAAGCCCAACATGTACACGAGATACTCGGGCGCGGTGTGGAGCGCGATCAGCTCTTCCACCGTGAGGCCCTTCTCGCGCGCCAGTGGCTCGAGATCGGGACCCACGGACGGGTGGTACCAGACGGGCACCTCGATGACGCGGTGACCCGAAGGCTCGGGACGCGCGTGTGGGAGCGTCTCCGCCAGCCACCGCTGGACGTCCTCGGGCGTGGCCCACAGCGTGTCATAGATGACCATGACGCTCGCGTAGCCGGGCACGAGATCCAGCACCCAGTCCTCGCGTGAATTATCCAGGACACGCAGCGCTCCGATAACGCGCGCATGGAGCTCCAGAGAGATGACCTCCCCAAAACGGATCACGAAGGCCGAGTCACCCATCGGCTGGATGTGGGGAGCGTCCGCCATGCGCAGCACTCTAGCCGCGGCGCGAGGTTCGTTGAGCACGAAGCACGTTTCTGGGGATTCGAGCCGGTATCTATCCGACTCGTCTCGCTAGATGCGATCGGTTGTTCAACAACGTTAGGAATGCATCAGGACCGCTTCGTACATGCCGAATCCACACGTGAGAGAGTGCATGTTGGGGAACATCATGCTCATACCTGAGCTCTATTGCCCGTTTCCACCTGCCCTCAGCCCCCACGTCGAGGCCGTCCAGCGACACCTCAACCAGTGGATGCAGGCGCGGCGCTATCTCCAGACGGAGGCCGCGCTCGAGCGCTTCAAGGCGGGCAAGTTCGCCTGGACGACGGGACGTGCGCATCCGGACGCCAGCTTCGAGTCCGTCCTCATCGTCGCGACCTACATGAGCTGGCTCTTCCTGGTGGACGACCTGTGTGACGAGGCCGCGCTGGGTCGGGAGCCGGAGCGCTTGAAGATCCAGCACCAGGAGCTGATCGAGCACATGAAGCATCCGCGCCCCGTGGGCGAGGAGGACAGCCCGCTGGTGGTGGGCCTGGCCGAGATCTGGGCGCGGATGCGTCTCCGCGCCGCGCCCGGCTGGGTGGAGCGATTCATCCGGACCTTCGAGGACTACACCCAGGGCTGCCAGTGGGAGGCGGAGAATCGTGCCCACCACAGGGTTCCCTCGCTGGCGGAGTACGTGGAGCGCCGGCGGCAGACGTCCGCGCTCTACGTCTTCTTCGATCTGATCGAGCTGGCTGAGCAGGTGGTGCTGCCCGCCGAGATCCATGCCCGGCTCCACGAGCTGAAGGTGCGGGCCAACGATGGCGTGGCCTGGTTCAACGACATCATCTCGCTGGAGAAGGAGGTGCGGGTCGGCGACGTGCACAACCTGATCATCGTCCTGCAGCATGAGGACGGGCTGAGTGTGCAGGCTGCCGTGGAGCTGGCCGCGCGGCTCTTCAATGCCCGGATACGGGAGTTCGTCGAGCTCGAACAGCGCCTGCCGTCCTTCGGCGTGGAGATCGACGTCCCGCTCCAGCGCTACCTGCGGTGCTTGCGCGCCTGGATTCGCGGCAACATGGACTGGTCGTATGAGACGGGGCGCTATGGGCAGGCGCGCACCACGCCTGTCCTGGAGCGATGCGCCTCATGACTCCATCTGTTGCCGGACCGGGACGGTTCTGAAGAATCCGGAGGGAGCGTCAGCGGCCTGCGCTGCGCAGGTGGGGAGCTCCAGCGTGAAGGTGGCGCCCTTGCCGGGCCCGGGGCTGCAGCAGGTGAGCCGCCCCTTCATCTCCATGGCTGCCAGCGCGCTGATGTGCAGGCCGAAGCCGTGGCCGTCCTTCTTGGTCGTAAAGCCCTGGGTGAACATGCACGACACGTTCTCCGGAGCGATGCCGATGCCGTTGTCGGCCACCTGGATCATCAGGCGCCCTGCCTCGGGGACGGGGCGGATGCTGATCGTCAGGCGCTTGTCTGCCGCCCCGCTGGAGATCAGGGAGTCTCGGGCGTTGCTCAGCAGGTTGACGAGGATCTGCAGCAGCCTGTGCCTGTCGACGAAGAGGGGGGGCACGCTGGCATAGTCGCGCTCGATGTGGATGCTCAGGTGCTCGAAGGAGACGGCGTGCAGGCGCAGCGCCTCGTCGATGAGCTGGGGCACATACAGCTCCTCCTCGGCCCCGCTGGCGGCGCGGGCATACTTCTGCTGCATGCTGATGACGAACTTGATGTGCTCGATGCTGTCACTGAGCGAACGCATCTCCTTGAGCACGCAGCCGTACTCCTTGTGGAGCTGATCGGACAGGGCCGAGATGTACGTGGGCAGCAGCTGGCCTTGTGGATCCTGGGTGAGGAAGGCGCTCAGATCCGTGGAGCGCTCCCTCAGGAGGGCGGAGGCCTTGGCCAGCGCCGGGAGGCGGGACTGGCGCAGCTGGTCGATGACCAGGGTGGTGGAGACGTTGACGCTGTTGAGCGTGTTGCCCACGTTGTGGAGGACGCCGGTGGCGATCTCGGCCATGCCGGCCTGGCGCGAGACATCCACCAGGGTGCGGTGCATCTTGCCCAGCCGCACCTCCGCCTCCTTCCGGGCCGTGATGTTGCGGGCGAAGATCGTCACGCCCGTCACGAGGCCTTCCGTGCCGTGGACGGGGTTGAGGCTGATGTCGAACGTGTAGTGGTTGCCTTCCAGGTCGAACTCCTCTTCGTACCGCTGACGCTCCCCCTCCAGCACCCGAGCCATCCGCGGCGCCCAGGCCATGCTGATCTCCGAGTCCGAGTCGTGGAAGTAGGGCTGCCCCACGATGAGCTGTCGGCCGAAGCGGACGAAGTACGCCTGCTTCGCCGCGGAGTTGGCGGTGAGCAGCCGCCCCTGGGCGTCCAGGGAGAAGACCAGGTCATCGGTGCTCTCAATGAGGCTGAGCAGCTGGCCCTCGCTGTCGCGCAGCTCCTTCAACGTGTGCTCGAGCGTGGAGTGGGACTCGGAGAGCGCGGAGCTGTGGATCGAACCCAGCCCCCAGGCGGCCACGAAGGAGAAGGCGGCACACAGGTACAGCGGCCAGAGGAGCTCATCGGGCGTGGAGTGCAAGCCCGCTCCCTGCTGCGTGTAGTAGATCGGGAAGAGCAGCGCCGCGCAGGCCCAGATGAGGGCGACGAAGATGCCCCGGCGCGGGCCGAGCAGATACACCGCGAGCGCTGGCTGCAGCATGAGCCCCGCGTGGGTGCCGAAGTAGGGAGTGTCCCTCAGGACGTAGAAGAGGGCGAAGCCGCCCACGACGCAGGCCGCGCACAGCACGATCGCTGGCAGCATGTGGGAGCTGCCTCGTCGCAGCATCACCAGCACGGCCGCATAGCTCAGGCCGATCAGCACCATGACGATGCGGAGCGACGGGGAGGGAAACGCCGCCAGGGCCAGCAGCGCGAACAGGAACAAGAGGAAGCTGCTCCCCGCCAGGACCCGATAGCGCATCAGGTCCGAGGGAGCGCTACGCCGCAGCCCTTCCGAGAGCAGCGAGTCCAGGCGCGC
>Ga0190275_10003947_pt1 | contig 10643 bp, 12 predicted proteins | sample Popmic550T_FD_133745 | JGI IMG/M metagenome (GOLD analysis project Ga0190275, IMG submission 133745) | Populus adjacent soil microbial communities from riparian zone of Yellowstone River, Montana, USA - 550 T | ecosystem: Environmental > Terrestrial > Soil > Riparian zone > Trees stand | place...
CAGCTACGACATCCGCCTGTTCACCGACGCCGTCCACGACATGCTGGACCTGATCGAGCGCGAGACCGGCCCCCAGCCCGTCGATGCGCTGGCCCTGTCGCTGTCGTCGGAATTCCTGGCCCGCGCCGCCGTGGAAAAGCCGGAGCGCCTGCGGACGCTGGCCTTCGTGACCCCGACCGGTTTCAGCAAAGGCTCGACCCGTGCCCATGGCGGCTTGCGCAAGAAAGTGTCGCGCGAGATGCCGGGTCTTCATAAGGTTCTCAGCTTCCCGCTATGGGGCCATGGACTTTACAGCCTGCTGACCAGCAAGCGAAGCATCCGCTATTTCCTGGAACGCACCTGGGGCTCCAAGCAGATCGACGACCAGATGGTCGAGTACGACCACATCACGACCCACCAGCCCGGCGCCGAGCACGCCCCCTTCGCCTTCCTGTCCGGCCGCCTGTTCAGCAGCGACATCCGCGACCTCTACGAACGCCTGACCCAGCCCGTCTGGATGCCCCACGGCACGCGCGGCGACTTCAAGGACTTCAGCGGCGTCGATCTGGTTGCCAAACGGCCGAACTGGACGGTGCAGCCGTTCGACGCCGGAGCGCTGGTCCACTTCGAATGGCCGGACGAGTTCGCCGCCAGCTATCGGCGTTTTCTCGATAAGCCCTGATCAACCCGCCGGCTTGCCGGGAGCTTCGGTCAACTGCCGCGCGGCGAAGCGGGTAGCTTCACGAATCTCGTAGGCATCGACGATCGCGCGGAGTTCGTCCACCAGTTCATCGACGGTCCTGGGGCCGTCGATCAGCGGCTGAAAGCCTGGGTCGAATTTAGGGATGACCGGGCTGACAAGGCGACTCTTCACGCTTTCGAACGGATAGTTCCTTTTCATCCGCGCGACTTCGGCGGCGAATTGCTCCATCGAATAGCCAAGGCGGGTCAGGAAGAACCAGACATCGAACAGGTCCCGGCTGCGCGTCCGGTCAGTCAGCGCAAGAGCTTTCAAAGAAAAGACGGCGCTGGGATCGGCAACCCGGATCGTACCAAAGGGAATCGCAGGTGCGTCCTTGAGTGTGCCCGTCGGATCGACCGCCGCGAGAGCGACGAAGGTGATTTTCGTTCCGTCCGCCTCCCAATCCTGCTGAAAATCGTCCAGGTCCAGGCCGCCGATTTCCGCTTCCTGACGAGCATCCTCGTTCGGCATCAATCGCGGATCGAATCCGGCATGCCTGAGACCGCCAAGGATCTTGCCTATGACAATCCGATCAAGGTGAGCGCCGGGGCAGGCGAAGTCCAAGTCCTCGCTCAGCCGATGTCCATGGACAAGGGCAAGTGCCGTCCCCCCGATCAGGATGAACGCGCCGCACTCTTCGATCCCAGAGCAAGCCTCAAGAATCCGTCTCGTTGCCGGCGGCAGCGCGTCGATGCGCAAGGGCGAAGCCTTTCTCGATATTGTTGACCATCCGCCCTGAAATCGCCGCGGCGAAGCGGCCGATATCGCCGGTTTCCTGCATCTCCTCAAGGATGGCGCGCACCCGACCGATGCCGAAGGTCCAGCAGATCACCATCATGTCGTTATAGGTAGGGCGCGCCAGAACCGCCGCTATCGCGGCGTCGTCGGGGACCTTGTCCCTGGGGACGCTCCACGTCCTGTTGAACTCCAGCTTGAGCCCGGTCATTCCGCCCATGCCCTCCAATCCTCGGATAAGGGCAGGATGGTGCGGATAAGCCTGAAGGTCAATCGCAGCACGTCGCCGCATGAAAAAGCGGGGCCGTTGCCAGCCCCGCTTCCATGACGTTCGCAGAAGTCCCGGCTTACCGCACTTCGACGTTGGCGACCGCATCCGGCGCGCCGTTGTACTTCACCACCACGCTCGGCGGGCAGCCGCCGGTGGCGTTGGGCTTGCCGGTGTAGCGGAAGGCGCCGGCCTTTGGGTCGACGGTATCCTGTGGGACCACGAAGTTCGTGACGTAAGCGGCGGCGCCATTGAATGCGGCGGTGGGCGGATAGACGCCGATGACGGCTCCCTGTGCCCAGGGATAGACGCCGCCCCGGATTTCCCACTCGACCTGAGTCGTCGAACGGACCCGGCACTGGGCGCGTAGGATGCTGACCGTCGGGCTGGGGTCTTCGACATCGGAGACGCTGTCGATGCTGAAGGCGTAGAAGGCGTCGCCTTCTCCATTCATGTCCTTGCCGAAATAGCCTTCGAGGGCTGCATCGGCATAGAGCGGCACCTTGCTCGGGTCGATCGCGAAGCCCAGCTCATTCTTCATCGGCAGGCCGGGCAAGCGCGGGTCGAAGGTGATGCCAAGGGGATATGACGGCTTCGTGCTGGAAGGAGCCAGCAGGTAGACTTTGACGCCTTCCACCCGGAAGTCGCCCGGTGAATTGGCGGTCACGGCACCCAGGATGACGTTCTCGGCGGGCTCCATGAAGACGTCTGTCGCAGTCACTCCGCCGTCGCCCGATGTGCCGACGACGATCGCCGTGCCGCCGACGAACCCAGAGGTACCGGGACGGCCCGCGAAGGGTGTCGTGCTGACAATGTCCGCTATGGAAGTCAATCTGGCCGTCGGCGTATGGACCCCGTCGCTGCCGCCGCCTGTGATGAGGCCGTTAGGAATGAGGACTTCGATCCCGTTGACCTTCAGTTTGACGGCATCGCCGCTCTGCACGATCGACTGGATCGGGCCTTCGAATTCGACAGGTGTCTGTGGCCTTGTCTGGGCCTGTGCCGGCAGAGAGACCGTGACCATCGCGGTGGAGAGCAGTGCGGAGGTGTATATAACTGAGCGCATGACATGCATTGTGGAAGTCCCCCCTAAAGGACCCAGGCATCGGCTGATAACGGAAACTGTCGAGTGAGATTAGAAGAGGACGCAGGCCTTCCGGCCCAGGCGGTCATCTTTGCTGTACAGGTTGTAGCGGGGATTGTACGACTTCGGATCGTCCACCTTTTCCGGGTAGCGGACGGCATCGTCATGGAAGATCATGCCCGCAAGCTGCTTCAACTTGTCGTCCGACTTCAGACGCATCTTGTCGGCTTTGGAGATGTGCCGCTGATCCGGACGCGGCTGCTTTCCGGCGGATGTATAGACGTAGCAGCTCTTCATCTGGTCGTCGTTCGCAACCCCGCCGCCCTTATCGTCTTTACCCTTATCATCCTTACCCTTGTCGTCCTTGCCCTTGCCGGACACGTCCTTATCGTCGGCCTTCTTCGCGACGCTGTCTTCAACAGCTTTTTTAGTATTCTTCAACTGTTGTAGAGCTGCGGCGCGCGAGGCGTCTTCCTTGGCGCTGGCGCTTGTCGGGACAACGAGTCCCAGTGCAAGCATCAGTGCCAATGGCGCCATCAATTTACGCATGCCACTCTCCCTGTACTATCGACGAAACTTCGTCTCGATAACTGGATGACGGGCTGGTACTTGTAAAAAGTCCCGGAACTAACGTGTTACTTCCCGCATACTTAGGGTCGTGTTCATTCAGGCATGTCGGTATAGGGGAAGGGCCGGCTTTCAGGCCTAGGGATCGAACCATCCGATAGGCCGATATAGGCTAGGCACAGTGTCAACTTGATGTTACGTTCGTGATTGATGAATATCATGACACCCGCTGACGCGCGGCGCTCCCTTCATCTCCGGTCTTCACCGGACGCTCCCCACGCCGTCGTCATCGGCAGCGGGTTCGGCGGGCTGGCGGCTGCCGTCCGGCTGGGAGCAAAGGGCTACCGCGTCACTGTGCTGGAGAAGCTGGATGCTCCCGGCGGCCGGGCCTATGTCCACCGGCAGGACGGCTTCACCTTCGACGCCGGCCCGACCATCGTCACCGCCCCCTTCCTGCTGGAAGAGCTTTGGCAACTCTGCGGCCGCAGCCTGTCCGACGACGTCGATCTGCGCCCCGTCTCGCCCTATTACCGCATTCGTTTCGACGACGGCGAAGTCTTCGAGTACTCTGGCGACCCAGACGCCATGCGGGCGGAAGTTGCCAGATTTTCTCATGGCGATGTCGCGGGCTACGAAAGCTTCCTGAAAGCCAGCGAAGCGCGGTTCCGGATCGGGTTCGAGAAGCTCGGGCACGTCCCGTTCGACAACTGGACCGACATGGCGCGGGTGCTGCCCGATCTGGTGCGGCTGGCCGGCCATCGCTCCGTCTACGACCTCGTCTGCCGCCATGTCCTTGATCCCCGGCTGCGGGTCGTGCTGAGCTTCCATCCGCTGCTGGTCGGCGGCAACCCCTTCGCCACCACCTCGATCTACAGCCTGATCGCCTTCCTGGAACGGCGCTGGGGCGTCCATTTCGCGATGGGCGGCACGGGGTCGCTGGTCCGGGGTCTCGTCGGCCTGATCGAGGGGCAGGGCAACACGCTCCGCTGCAACGCGGAGATCGCCCGCATCCTCGTCACCGATGGGCGTGCTACCGGCGTCCGGCTGGCGTCCGGCGAGGAGATCGCGGCGGATGTCGTCGTCTCCAACGCCGACAGCGCCTGGACCTACCGGCACCTTGTGGCGCCGGAAGACCGGCGGCGCTGGACCGACAAGCGGATCGAGAAGGCCCGCTACTCGATGAGCCTGTTCGTCTGGTATTTCGGCACCCGCCGGCAATACCCGGACGTGGCGCACCACACGATCCTGCTCGGCCCCCGCTACCGCGAGCTGCTGCACGACATCTTCGAGCGCAAGGTGCTGGCGCCGGACTTCAGCCTCTACCTCCACCGCCCGACCGCTACCGATCCTGGGCTCGCCCCCGCCGGCTGCGACGCCTTCTACGTGCTGTCCTGCGTGCCGCATCTGGACAGCGGCACCGACTGGTCCGTCATGGCGGAGGAATACCGCAGCCGGATCGAGCGCCGCCTGTCCGAAACCCTGCTGCCGGGCCTTGGCCGTGAGATCGTCACGTCGCGCATGCTGACCCCGCAGGACTTCCAGGACCGGCTGTCGTCGTTCAAGGGCGCTGCGTTCGGCCTGGAGCCGATCCTGACGCAAAGCGCGTGGTTCCGTCCCCACAACAGGAGCGAAGAGGTGGACCGGCTTTATCTGGTCGGCGCCGGCACCCATCCGGGAGCCGGGTTGCCGGGCGTTCTTTCCTCCGCACGGGTTTTGGACATGGTGGTGCCGGATGCAGCAGAAATCCGGCGCCGCTGAACTCGCCGCTGATAGTGCCGCCAACCTCGCCGCCGACACCGCCGCGTGCCGGCGGGTGCTGCGGCGGGAGTCGCGCACCTTCCACGCGGCCTCCCTGCTCCTGCCGGCACGGGTGCGCGGCCCCGCCTCGGCGCTCTACGCCTTCTGCCGGCTGGCCGACGACGCCGTGGACTGCCCAGGGGACCGCTCCGCCGCCGAGCGCCTCGACCGCCTGCGCCTCCGTCTGGAGCGGATCTACGCCGGCCGTCCGCTGCCGTCGCCGGTTGACAGGGCGCTCACCGATGCGGTCGAGCGCTTCGGCATCCCGAGACGCATCCTGGAAGCCCTGTTCGAGGGCTTCGAGTGGGACATCCAGGGCCGCCGGCCCGCCGACCTTGGCGAACTCCAGGCCTATGCGGCGCGCGTCGCCGGCACGGTCGGCGCCATGATGGCGGTGCTGATGGGGCAGCGCTCGCCCGACGTGGTGGCGCGGGCCTGCGACCTTGGCGTCGCGATGCAGCTCTCCAACATCGCCCGCGACGTCGGCGAGGACGCCCGCATGGGCCGCCTCTACCTGCCGCTCGACTGGCTGCGGGAGGCCGGCATCGACCCCGACGCCTGGCTGGCCGCCCCGGCCTTCACCGAGGCTCTCGGCAGCGTCGTGCTGCGCCTGCTGAGCGCCGCCGATACCCTCTACCGCCGCGCCGACGACGGCATCGCCCGGCTTCCCGCCGACTGCCGCCCCGGCATCTCCGCCGCGCGCCATCTCTACGCCGGGATCGGACACGAGGTCGCCTTCCGGGGCGGCGATTCGATAGCCTCCCGCGCCGTCGTGCCGCGATCGAGGAAGGCCCGCCTGCTCGGCCGGTCGCTGGTCGCTGCGGCGGCCGGCCGCTGCTCCGGCGCCGCTCATCCGCCGCTGGAAGCGACGCGTTTCCTGGTCGAAGCGGTGGCGGCATCGGTCGCGGCGGAAGAAACCCCGGCGCAGTCTCCCGATCAGGTCATTTGGCTGATCACGCTGTTCGAACGCCTGGAACGCGGCCAGCGCGCCGCCCTTCAGCGCCATGGCTGACGGCTGGTTCGCCGCGATCGAACTCCTCCTCGTCTTCGGCGGCGTCGCGGCCTGGATCGTCTGGGAACTGAGATCGCTGAAGCGCTACGAGAAGCCGAACGAGAAACTAAGCAAAGACAAGGACTTGCCGTCCTAAAGGAAAATCCCGGAACTATTTCATCCGGATTCGGTTGGGAGCGTTCACGACTTAGAAATCGCACGCTCCCCGTATCAGGAAGGAACAGGTCATGGATGCTTCTGGAAGTGGATCATTGGTCTGGCTGCTGGCTGGTCTTACGCTCTTGATCGTGCTGGTAGCCGTTATTTATCAAGCAGTTCGCACCAAGCGCAAACAGCAGAACCTCGGCGAGACCGGCCCCGGCGCCAGCGTCCGCATGCCGCCGGAAAACCGGAGGCCCTGAATACCGGCGCCTATACATCGAATCCCTCCGCGTAACGATGGCCGGCGCTCCGCCGCCATCGTTCTCTTCCGTTAAACGATACGCTCGGTCTGATGGACGGCAAGAGGCGGGTGCATGTTCCAGACGTTCCCGATCAGCACGCCGAGTTTCTGGGCGGCTGCCGAAATCCACGCCGGGCGGAAGCGCAGGGAAAGATCGCTCGACGGCAACGCGGGAAGCAGGTGGGCCGAGGTCAGCAAGTGCATGTCCCTTGCAAGCTGTTGGGCCGGCAGCGCCGTAATCCCGAGATTGGCGCGCACCGCCGCGCGCAGGCCGGCAAGGTCGTCGCTTTCATAGACGATCCGCCACGGCCTGGAGGTCGATTCCAGCGCCTTGATGACCAGTCTGCGGAACATGCATTGGCTGTTGAACAGCACCAGGGGCACCGGCTCCGTGTTGTCGAACTGGTAGCCGTCGCCGCTGATCCAGGCGATGGGGATCTGGCTCAGGACCTGCCCCTGTCCGCCGCCGGTTTCGCTGAGCGTGAGGGCCAGATCGATCTTCCCCTGTTCCAGCCCGTCGATCAGGCTCTGGCTCATGCCGCTCTTGACCACCAGCCGGATGTCGGGAAGCTGGTGGGCGGCTTCGGCGATGATGAGGTGCAGAGCGGTATCGGAGAAATGCTCCGGCATCCCGAGGATGACGGTTTCGCGCTCCCGCTTCACATCGCTCAGGCGGCTGATCGCCTCGTCGTTGAGAGCCACGATCTGCCGTGCGTAGCCGAGCAGGGTTTCACCCTGCATGTTCAGCAGCATCGATCGGCCGTGCCGCTCGAAGAGCGGTTGCCCGATCAATTCCTCCAGGCGTCGCATCTGCTGACTGATGGCGGGTTGGGTCATGTGCAGGATTTCGGCGGCGCGGGCAAATCCGCCGGCGTCATTAATGGTAATAAAACTCCTCATCAATTGCGTATCGATATTGGTCAGTCTCATCCATGCCTCCCCTGTGCCAGTTTTCTTCCTGGCTAGGCAGTTTGTCAACCGGACGAGTCATGCTTTGTCCGGCTGGAAAACTATTGCACCTTTCAGGCAAGGGAGGATGGTATCCAAGCATTTAGGGTGTGCTGGTGAGGCATTCCGCCACAACAGGAAGGGAGGCCGGCCAGCCTCTGTAGAGGGTGTGGATCAGGCCTCCAGCCCCGAGCATCATTTCTGATTGCTGAGGTAGACCCCGAGCGCCGCCATGGCCAAGCCGACCAGCGTGACGGGGTTGGGCAGTTCGGCCAGGATGACCGACGCCATGATCGCCGTTACGGGCGGGATCAGGTAGAACAGGCTGGCCACGCGGGTCACTTCGCCGCGTCCGATCATGATGTAGAGCAGGCTGATGGCGCCGATCGAATTCATCAGGGCGAGCCAGCCGACCGAGCCGACGAATTCCGCCGTCCAGCGGATCTCCATCGTTTCGGACTGCGTCGCCAGCAGCAGCATGACCGCTGATCCGACCGTCATCTGGATGAATCCGCCTGTCCGCAGGTCCATGCCGACGCAGAAGCGCTTCTGATAAAGCGTGCCCGCCGTGATGCCGAACAGGGCGATGCCGACCAGCAGGTATCCCATGAAGTCGCCGCCTGCGGTGATCCGGTTGCCGACCACGACGACCACGCCGACGAGCCCGAGCACAAGGCCCACCCATTGCTGCCAGGACACCTTTTCCTTGAGGACCCAGCCGGCGCCGAGCGCCGTGAAGATCGGCATCGTCCCGACGATGAGCGCCGACACGCCGGCCGGCACGCCAAGATTCATGCCGGTATAAAGGCCGCCGAACTGGACGGCCTGCATGAAGAAGCCGACGACGGCGATATGTCCGACCGTGATCCAGCTATTCGGCCATGGCGCACCCGTGGCGAAGGCAATGCCCAGAAGTAGAATTCCAGCAGTGGCGAAGCGCAGGAAAGTCATCGTGAAGGGTTCTGCATAATGCAGACCGATCGCTCCTCCGATGTATCCTGAACTCCATAAGATGATGAACGAAATTGGCAATAGCAATCGAGTTCGTGACGGTGCCGGGATGGCGATCTGATAGGTCATGGCCCCTCCTTGAGATGGGCCGGATATTCGACTGTTCGCGTTTCAATTAAAAATCACTTTTATTCATGGAACTCGTGCCCGGAACTTATCGATCGGCGGCGACAAATTTTTCCCCGACCGTCCTTCCCAAGCCCTCGCCCCGACCTTGGCCCATAAGCGCTAACTTAGGCGTTCCAATGCGAAACTCCGGTAAAAATCGCCCACTTTCCGTCATACCCGGACTTGATCCGGGTACCTCCTGGCGGAGGCTGACGGGAGGACTTCAAGCTGAAGTCCAGATTTTACCAGCGAAGCTTCTGAAAGGAGGTGCCCGGATCGAGTCCGGGTATGACGGTAGAGTGGAGGAGAATGCCTATGGTAGCGCCCATGCGACCTCGCCCCGACCTTGTCCTCATCCCTCTTCTTGCTCCTCTCCCTCCGGGAGAGGAAGGGACCCGCCGCGAAGCGGTGGGAAGGTGAGGGAGCACGCCAGCCAGCTACCCCCACGCACCCAAAACCCATCGTCACGCCACCTGCTCAGGCCGCCAACGTCTCCTCAACCACCTTCGGGTTCCTCTGGATCAAAGTAAGATACGCCCGACTGGCCGCATCCGGCTCTCGAACGCCTCTTTCCCATTTCCGAAGCGTATCGACCGGCACAGCGAAGCGCGCCGCGAACTCCGCCTGCGTCAGGGAAAGGCCTTCACGGATGGACCTGACGTCAACGCGCCCCGGCACATTGATAGTAGTGGTGCGTGTCCCGGTAGGCTTCCCGTCAAGATAGTCGGCAGCTTCCTGAAGTCCCTCCAGGATTTCGTTCGCGATGCTTCGAGGCATGTTCAAATCTTCTCTGTAATATTTTTCAGTAACCTGCCGTATGTTCCGCCACGTGCTCATAAAGAGAGCGGTCAAAAAGATGGAGACAGACTTCATAACTGACGAAGTGGCCCAGCGGGCCATATAGGTCATGACTGTTACTGGCAATGAAACTGTAATCCGCCCCCGATGGCATTAGCCAGATATCGATACATCCTAAAATCTCAATGCGTCGCTGTCCTTCTCCAGCGCCAGCACGTCAGCTACCCGGCTATGATGATCGATCCAGTCTCGCGTACTCGGGCAAACCCAACCCGCTACTTCAAGGATGCTGGCATAGTCCGCAGCCAAGTGCCTACCGAAGATCGGTTCATGGTGAGCGATCCGATTGCGGAATGTCCGGAGATAGTCCAGCGGGCGATGTATGTCGGCACGTGCCTTGCGCACATGCGGGAATGCCCGATGAAGCGCAGGGCGCCATACGGTCATGTCATAGTTGGCTCGTACACGTTCAACTCCTCCCATGTAGCCGCCACGGCCCAGGAGAGAAACCCAGAAGCCAAATGCGAGGGTAGCCACCACATGTGGCGGATCAACGGCGTATTTTTCACGTCCTAAGTCGGTCTTAGTGTTCGCTACCCGGTTGACTGCACCGGCGTCGAGACGGCAATGGGGATTGTCGTACCAATCCGTCCCATAGACTGCGGACAATTCGCGGTGCATCGCATTGCGCACTGCCACTTCCAATCCCTGGATGGGACCGTAAAAGGCCGCACTGGCCGACGTATTCCAAGCGTACAGGCGCATTGCCTTTTCCCGGTCACCTTTGGCGGCTGCGATATAGGTCGCCATGCGTTCCGGTGAAAGCGACGCTTCCAGCGCGCTGAGGATTGTGGAATTGAAAGCAAAGACGTTGACGCTCATCGGGAAACCGCCTAAATGCGGATGCGTAGGCCCCGGACCCGCCTCTGCCGTAAGGCATGCGTCCGGGGCTCAGCATTTCCAGCAGTTGATACCCCGAAATTGCAGTCTATCGTACTCTTGGTTTGTCTGAGGGTTGGTGGAGCGTGCCCGCGCGCCTCTTCACCCTGGACAGGTCTATGCCGAGTTATCGATCGGGTGCGACAGCGGGCAAGGCCGAAGCTGACGACCTCGCAAGGCCGACCCGAAGCCAGGGTGCTGACGATAGGAAAG
>Ga0190275_10003948_pt1 | contig 10643 bp, 11 predicted proteins | sample Popmic550T_FD_133745 | JGI IMG/M metagenome (GOLD analysis project Ga0190275, IMG submission 133745) | Populus adjacent soil microbial communities from riparian zone of Yellowstone River, Montana, USA - 550 T | ecosystem: Environmental > Terrestrial > Soil > Riparian zone > Trees stand | place...
AGGACGGAGGGCAAGCACGGCGGCGATGACAAGCGCCGGCCTCAAGCGGTGTCAGTCGGCGTGTCGCGGCATCTTGGCTCGTTGAGGCACGCGAATGTCACGGGTCTGACCGAGAGGCTCCGGTCATGACGCGGATCATCTCCGGGGCCCGCGGTGGGCGCCGGCTGACCATGCCGCCCGGTGACCAGACCCGTCCGACCTCCGGCAGGGTGCGTGAGGCGTTGTTCTCCGCGCTCGCCTCCTGGACGGGTGGGTCGTCCGGGCCGGCCGATGTCGCGCTCAAGGGCTGGGCCTTCTGCGACCTGTTCGCCGGCTCCGGCGCGGTCGGGCTCGAGGCCGCCAGCCGGGGCGCGGCGCCGGTCACCCTGGTCGAGTTCAGCCGCCGGGCGATCCGGACGATCGAGCAGAACGTGGCCGCGGTCGGCCTCGAGGTCGAGGTGCGCCGCGAGGCGGTCGAGGAGGTGGTCCGTCGGCAGCCGGCGTACCCGTTCGACATCGTCTTCCTGGACCCGCCGTACGAGCTCGCCAACGGCGCGGTCGAGGCGATCCTGCGCGACTTGGTGACCAACGGCTGGCTGACCGCCGAGGGCCTGGTCGTGTTGGAGCGGTCCGGGCGGGAGCAGCCGCCACGCTGGCCGGACGCGCTGAGCGACACGTGGGAGAAGAAGTACGGCGAGACGGTGCTCTACTTCGGGTCGGGCTAGATACCGTCGAGACCGTGAGCCGCGCCGTCTGTCCTGGATCCTTCGACCCGGTGACCGCCGGCCACCTCGACGTGATCGGCCGTGCCGTCGATCTGTACGACGACGTGGTCGTCGCCGTCGGCTCGAACATGAGCAAGAACGCCCTCTTCACGCCGCCGGAGCGGGTCGAGATGATCGAGGAGGCCTGCGTCGAGTGGCCCTCGGTCCACGTCACGGTGTTCTCCGGGCTGCTGGTCGACTTCTGCCGCGAGCGCGAGATCGCCGTCATCGTGAAGGGTCTTCGTTCGGGCGGCGACTACGACTACGAGCTCGCGATGGCCCAGATGAACCGGAAACTCACCGGCGTCGACACCGCGTTCCTGCCGACGGCACCCCACTTGTCGTACGTCTCCTCGAGTCTGGTCCGGGAAGTCGCCTCGCTGGGAGGTGACGTGTCGCCGTTCGTGACGGCGGCCGTGCTGGAGCGGATCAGGCAGCGGCTGGCCGACCGGCGATGATCATCGGACCAACGATGGCGGATCTGGTTCATGACTCGAACGCCGGTCAGCTCGGGGGTTGACGCGGCCGAACGCTCGGTCGGCGGTGATCGACTATCGCGTCGTGGTCGAACCGATTGATGTCCAGCGTCAGATGGAGAAGCTGACGGCTGGGGATGAGCCGATGGACGAGGAGCACGTCGACTCAGTCGGCGCAGTCGACCGCGACGGCCAGGGCGGCGCACACCTGACGCATCCGCTCATCGCTCAGGCGCCCGAGCCGATCGACGAGGACCCCGAGCGACACACTCTCGACGGAGTCGAGGTTCACGGCGGCCAGCCGTGGTACCGGATCGACCAGCGGCTCCAGGACGACTTCGCTGGCCAGGCCACGGATGGTCGTCGTGCACGGCGCGATCAGGGTTCGCCGGTGCCTCGGGATCACGGCATCTCGCGACAGGACGACCACCGGCCGGCGACCGACCTCGGGCAGCTCACACCACCACACCTCGCCACGAGCAGGTGGTGCGCTCACGACGCTGCTGCGGCACGCCTGAAGGAAGCGAGGTCACCCCATGCGTCTGCTTCATCGAGCGGGTGCTCGTCGTACGCCGCGTAGCCGGAGTCGACCTCAGCCGCGCGATGGCGTGACAGCAACGCCGTGAGCGCCTCGTCGATGAGCACGGCATTGGTGACGCCCGGTCGGAGACCTCGGGCGTCCGCCAGCAGGGTCGCGTCCACCGTCGTACTGAGCCGTGTCCTACTCATGCCACAATCATGCCACGCAGGCCTAGGCATCGTGCTCAGCTCCCATCGCTGCCTCTCGCGCTGTTGCCCGGCCGGATTCCAGCCGGAGCGGGAGCACCCCACTCCCACCGGCGTACTACGCTCGACGTCGTTTCACCACTCGAAGAAGGACACATGGCCGACCAGAACACCGCCGAGGCGAAGCTCGCACGACTCCGCGAGCTGGTGGCGCACGCCCGCTCGATGCCGATGTCAGCGTCCTGTGTGGTGAACCGGCACGACGTGCTCGCCGCGATCGACGACGTCATCGACAATCTGCCGGACGAGATCGCCGAAGCCCAGGACGTGATCGAGAACTCTCAGGATGCGGTCGCCGCCGGCGAGGCGGAGGCCGAGCGGATCACCGAGCAGGCGAAGAGTCGAGCCGACCAGCTGGCAACCGAGACCGAGGTGCTCAGGGTCGCCGAGGCGAAGGCCGCCGAGATCGTGGCCGCGGCCGAGACCGACGCGGCCGCACTCCGCCGCGAGGCTGACGCGTTCGTGGACTCCCGGATGGCCAGCTTCGAGTCGGTCCTGGCCCGCACCTCCAGTCAGGTCAAGACAGCGCGAGCGCGACTGGCCGAGCGCAGCAAGCTGGACCGGCCGCAGCACGAGGCCGCCGAACCGGAGGTCGCCGCGGCGGCGGCCAGTGCCGGAGCCGGAACCTCCGCGGACTTGGGGATCTCGGGCTCATGACCGGCTCGTCACACCGCCAGCGCCGTCCGCACCAGCGGTCCGGGCTGATGCTGGACACCCACGACCTGGCTCGGCGGGCCGGCGAGCTTCGGACGGTGCAAACCACCGTCGAAGCGCCGGCCGATCTCGGCATCGCCGTCATCGGGGTGCCGGAAGGCTCTCCGCTGGAGCTCGATCTCAGGATGGAGGCAGTCGTCGAGGGCGTCCTGGTCACCGGCACCGCGTACGCACAGCTCGCGGGGGAGTGCGTCCGGTGCCTCACCCCGCTGACCGACGAAGTCGAGGTGGACGTCCAGGAGCTGTTCACCTACCCCGAGAGCGAGGCCTCCGACGAGGAGGCGTCGCACCTGGAGGGTGAACTGCTGGACCTGGAGCCGGTGCTGCGGGACGCCGTCGTCCTGGAGCTGCCGTTCCAGCCCGTCTGCGGTCCGGACTGCCGCGGACTGTGCCCGGAGTGCGGCGTCGACCTGAACTCGGTCGAGAAGCACAGCCACGACGACGCGGTCGATCCTCGGTGGGCCAAGCTCACTCAGTTCGAATCCGAGACCGAAACGTCCTAGACTGTCCCGGTTGCTCGATCGCTGACGCGTGCCCAGAAGCCGGTCCCAGCGCCCTGAGCACACCGAGATCAACGTACGAACAAACGAGGAGAAGATCGTGGCCGTCCCGAAGAGGCGCATGTCACGCAGCAACACGCGGCATCGCCGGTCCCAGTGGAAGGCTTCGGCGCCCACCCTGGTCACCTGCACCAACCCGGCCTGCCGGGAGAAGCACCTGCCGCACACCGCCTGCCCGTCCTGCGGCCAGTACGGTCCGCGCGCCAGCCGCCGCCAGGTGCTGGAGTCCTGACGGACTGCTCTTGACCGACCTCGACACAGCCGACCCCGTGGATGAGACCCCGGGGTCGTTTGTGCGCCCGGCCGCACCCAGCGCTACCCGACCTGTCCGGGAGCTGCTGGACCTGATCGGTCTGCCCGTCGAGAGCGCGCTGTTCGACCGCGCCCTGACGCACCGCTCGTACGCGTACGAGCGGGGCGGGCTGCCGACGAACGAGCGGCTGGAGTTCCTCGGGGACTCGGTGCTCGGGCTGGTAGTGACCGAGCACCTGTTCACGTCCTATCCGGATCTCTCCGAGGGCCAGCTCGCCAAGCTGCGTGCCGCTGTGGTGAACTCCCGGGCCCTCGCCGACGTCGCGCGCGGGCTCGAACTGGGGGCCCTGATCCACCTGGGCCGCGGCGAGGAGAGCACCGGCGGTCGCGACAAGTCCTCGATCCTGGCCGACACGATGGAGGCGGTGATCGGTGCCGTCTTCCTCGAGCACGGTATCGACGGCGCACGGATCTTCGTCCACCACCTCTTCGACGACCTGATGGCTGACGCGGCCACCCGGGGCGCCGGGCTGGACTGGAAGACCAGCCTGCAGGAGGTCGCCTCGCTCGGCGGTCACGGCGTGCCGGTGTACGACGTGACCGAGTCGGGTCCCGACCACGCGAAGACGTTCTCGGCGACGGTTCTGCTCGGCGACCAGACGTACGGTCCGGGCACCGGCCGGAACAAGAAGGAAGCCGAGCAGAAGGCTGCTGCGCTGGCCTTCGCGGCCATCAGCCCCGAGACCCTCACCACCCCGGTGACCGACGCCGTCGGCGCCTGATCCGCACCTTTCCCGACATCGCGTCGTGCCCGAGCTGCCTGAGGTCGAGTCCGTCCGTCGTGGGCTCGCTGCCGGCCTGACCGGCCGGGAGATCGAACGCGTCACCGTCCTGCACCCGCGACCGGTCCGCCGGCATCTTCTCGGACCCGATGACTTCGCCGCCCAGCTGGTCGGCCGCACGTTCGCCGAGCCGCGACGACGTGGCAAGTACCTCTGGCTGCCCTTCATCGACGGCGATGCGCTCTTGGCCCACCTGGGGATGAGCGGCCAGTTCCGGTTCTCGAGCACCGATGCGCCGTACCTGGCCAACACCCGCATCCTGGTGGACTTCGCCGACCACGGCCGACAGCTGCGGTTCGTCGACCAGCGGATGTTCGGCGGGCTGTCGCTGTCGGAGAGTGGCGCCGAGCTGCCCCCCGAGATCGCTCACATCGCCCGGGACCCGTTCGATCCCGCGTACGACCTCAGCGAGGTGGTCCGCCGGTTGCGCCGGAAGAGGACCGGCATCAAGCGAGCCCTGCTGGACCAGCAGCTGATCGCAGGGATCGGGAATATCTACGCCGACGAGGCGCTGTGGCGGGCCAGGGTCCACTACGCCCGAGCGACCGACACCATGCCGCGGCGGGCGGCTGTCGCGGTGCTCGATGCTGCGCGGGCCGTGATGGCAGAGGCGTTGCGGGCGGGCGGCACGTCGTTCGACAGTCTGTACGTCGACGTCAACGGCGCCAGCGGCTACTTCGACCGCGCCCTCGCGGTGTACGGGCGGGAGGGGGAACCGTGCCCGCGCTGCGGCACGGCCATCCGGCGCGAGGCGTTCATGAACCGGTCCTCGTTCCGTTGCTCGCGCTGTCAGCGCACCCCCAGTGCCGCTCACGTCCGCTGGTGATGGCCAATATCACGTCTGCCGGACTCTCGGTTCGACGAGGTCGACGGATAGGCTGACCGGATCGTGAAGCGTCTCCACCACTTCGTGTTCGTCCGGCATGGGCACAACTGGAAGCTGCTGATCAGGTTCGGCCTGGTCGGCGGCTCAGGCGTGCTGGTCAACATGCTGGTGCTGATCCTGTGCAACAAGATCGGTCCGAACGCTCACGGGGTGGCTTTCGACCTGCCGGTGACCGACTTCAACATCCGCTGGTACCACGTCTACTCGACCATCGCGTTCATGATCGCGAACCTATGGAACTTCCAGCTCAATCGCTGGTGGACGTTCAAGAGCGCGGGGCACGCGAGCTGGTGGCGGGAGTATCTGCCGTTCCTGGCTGTCGGCCTGATGGCGCTGGTGGTCAACCTGGGCATCCTGACGCTGCTGATGCATCCGGGATCGCCGATCGCCCTCTCGACCAGCGTGTTCGACGACTCGACCGGCTTCCGTACCCGGCTCTACTGGGGCCAGCTGATCGCCATCGCCGTCGTCACCCCGCTGTCGTTCCTGCTCAACAAGGTGTGGACCTTCGCCGCCGTACGGGACCACAGCAAGCGGCACCTGATCGAGGAGAAGGAGCCGGTGACCACCGAGCCGTGAGCCTCGGCGAGTGGTCACGAATGGACGAGGCGGCGCTGGCCAGGATCGCGCCCGACCTCGTACGGGTGGCTTGGGGTCGCGTCGTGCGCAGCGCGGAGCCGCTCGGTGGCGGGATGAACTCCACCACGGCTCTCCTGAAGCTGCCCGATGGATCGTTCGTGGCGAAGTGGGTGCCGACGGCAAGCGCAGGCGCGCTGGCCAGCGGGTGTGAGGTCGCCCAGCTGCTCGCGGGCCACGGCCTGGTCACCGGCGAGCCGCTGCCCACGCTCGACGGTCGGCTCACGGTCCCGGTCGGGCAGGGCGCCGTAGCTCTGCTCAGCTTCGTCGCCGGTGAGCCGCTGACCGCGAACAGTGTGCGCGATCAAAAGGCGATGGCGGTCACGCTCGCTCGGGTGCATGCCGCCGAGACTACGACGTCGTCCGCTCCGTTCATGAGCGATGAGGTCGCCGAGCTGGTGCATGACGTGGAGCCGTGGATCCGTCCGAACGTTCGCGTGGTGCTGGACGAGTACGACCGGCTGCCCGCGCTCACCTGGGGGGTCCTCCATGCCGATCCCGCGCCCGAGGCCTTCCTGCGCCAGGAGACCGGTGAGGTCGCGCTGATCGACTGGACCGCCTCGGCCCGCGGCCCGGTGCTGTACGACGTTGCCTCAGCGGTGATGTACCTAGGGGGCCGGGTCAAGGCGGAGGCGTTCTGGCACGTCTACGCCGGCATCAGTCCCGTGCCGGCCGCCGAGCTGGAGCAGCACCTCGAGGCGTTCAGCCGTCTTCGGGCCGCCGTGCAGGCGGCCTACTTCTCGATGCGGGTCGCGACCGCGGACCCGACCGGGATCGCCGATCAGCGGGAGAACTGGAAAGGGCTACGCGATGCCGAGCAGATGCTGCGGGCGAACGGCGTCGAACCCGTCGTCCGGCCGCGATAGCACGGAATGGTCGAATCGCCTGTGAAACGACCTGGAACCTCGAGCTTGGAGGACCGGTCCGGCGGTCGCCTCGCGGCGAGTGGCGCAACGCGGCTCCAGCCGAACGGTATTCCGCGAAGGCAGTTCTATTCGGGGCCCGGGGACACGTTCCGGACCGGTCTTGACTACCAACCTACGAGGCTCGGCCGGTATTCCGAAGGCCCACACCGCAGACATTTCGCCTGGGTGTGTGACACGCCGATGTGACGCTGCCGACGTCCGGGATGACGTCGGTGGCCGCGGCTAGGGTGGTCCAGACCTGGACAGCGCTCCGGGTCCTTCCCCGCGGCACCTGACAGCAGACTCAACCGGACGAAAGGTCCGTGGTGTACCTCAAGAGCCTCACGTTGCGCGGGTTCAAGTCCTTCGCGTCGGCGACCACGCTCAACTTCGAGCCCGGCATCACCTGTGTCGTCGGTCCGAACGGTTCCGGCAAGTCCAACGTCGTCGACGCGCTCAGCTGGGTGATGGGGGAACAGGGCGCCAAGTCGCTGCGAGGCGGCAAGATGGAGGACGTCATCTTCGCCGGCACCTCCGGCCGGGCTCCGTTGGGTCGCGCCGAGGTGCTGCTGACCATTGACAACACCGACGGCGCTCTGCCGATCGACTACACCGAGGTGACCATCTCGCGGACGATGTTCCGCAACGGTGGCTCGGAGTACGCGATCAACGGCCACGCGGCTCGCCTGCTCGACGTCCAGGATCTGCTGAGCGACTCCGGCATCGGCCGGGAGATGCACGTGATCGTCGGTCAGGGCCAGCTCGACTCCATCCTGCAGGCCACTCCGGAGGGTCGACGCGGTTTCATCGAGGAAGCCGCCGGCGTCCTCAAGCACCGCAAGCGCAAGGAGAAAGCGCTCCGCAAGCTGGAGGCCTGCGAGGGCAACCTGACCCGGCTGCAGGATCTGATCACCGAGATCCGCCGACAGCTCAAGCCGCTGGGGCGGCAGGCCGAGGTGGCCCGGAAGGCCGCCGTCATCCAGGCCGACGTCCGCGACGCCAAGGCCCGGCTGATCGCTGACGACCTGGTCCAAGTGCAGCTGTCGATGGCCTCCGACCTCGCCGACGAACGGGCGATGAAGCAGCGCCGGGTGGACCTGGAGAACGACCTGGAGGCGACTCGAGCCGCCGAGATCGAGGCCGAGCAGGCCGTCCGGGCCTGTGTTCCGAGGCTCAACCTGGCCCAGGAGACGTGGTACTCACTGGCTGCCCTCAAGGAGCGGGTCGCCTCGACCACCTCGATCGCGCGGGAACGGATGCGCAACGTCGACAACGATCCCGGCGAGACCCGGGTCGGCCGTGACCCCGACGAGCTGGACCGGGAGGCCGAGGCGGTGGCCGGCCAGGAGGCCGGGCTCGCGCGCGAAGTCGCGCAGCGCGAGCGGGCGCTGACCGCGGCGACCAGCCAGCGGACCGAGACCGAGCAGGCGCATCAGCGGGAGGAGGCGCGGCTGGCCGCTCTGATCCGTGCTGCCGCGGACCGACGGGAGGGCCTGGCGCGGCTCACCGGCCAGGTCAACTCGCTGCGCAGCCGGGCCGAGGCCGCCGACGCCGAGCTCGGCCGGTTGTCCTCGGCGCACGCCGAAGCGGTGCAGCGGGCCGAGCAGGCCGGCAAGGCGTTCACGTCGCTCGAGACTCAGGTGGCCGGCCTGGACGACGGTGAGCTGGGGCTGGACTCCGCGCACGAGGAGGCCCTGGAGGCGAAGGAGTCCGTCGAGGCCGAGCTTGCTGCGGTGCGTGCCGAGGAGCAGGCAGCCACCCAGGAGCGAGCCGCGCTGACTGCGCGGCTGGAGGCGCTGCAGGTCGGGTTGAGCCGCAAGGACGCCTCCGCCGCGCTGCTCGCCGCCACCGACACCGTCGGCGGCCTGCTCGGCTCGGTGGCGGCGTTGGTCACCGTACGGGACGGTCACGAGACCGCGGTGGCCGTGGCGCTGGGAGCCGCCGCCGATGCCGTCGCCGTGACCGACGTCGGCGCCGCGCTGAGCGCAGTCGACCATCTGAAGACCGAGGATCTGGGACGGGCCGGACTGCTGCTCGCCGGAGCCCCTTCCGCCGACGACCGAGCTGCCGCCGACGACGGAGCTGCAACCGACGACAGACAGGAATGGCCGGACCTGCCGACTGGCGTTGTGTACGCGGCGGACGTGGTGGAGACCCCGCCCGACATCACCGAAGCCACCCGGCGGCTGCTGCGCAAGGTCGCCCTGGTCCCTGACCTGTCCGCCGCCCGAGCACTCGTCGATCGGCTTCCGGACCTGACGGCGGTCACGGCGGACGGCGACCTGCTCAGCGCACACTTCGCCGCGGGCGGTTCGAGTGCGCAGCCCAGCCTGATCGAGATCCAGGCCGCCGTCGACGACGCCGAGCAGCGGCTGACTGAGGCCAACCACCGATGTGAGCGGCTGCGGTTCACCCAGACGGAGCTGGCGGAGCGGCTGCGGGTGGCCGAGGAGGCCGTCGACGCCACCCTGGCACGGCTGCACGAGTCGGACGCCGCGATGGCCGCGCTCGCCGAGGAGCTCGGACAGCTGAGCTCGGCGTCCCGCTCGGCGCACGCCGAGGCCGAGCGTCTGCTCCAGGGCATCACCCAGGCGGAGGAGGCCAGGGATCGCGACCTGAGCGGGCTCGCCGACCTGGAACACCGGCTGACGCTGGCCGAAGAGGCGCCCGAGACCGAGGAGCCCGACCCGGCGGAGCGGGACCGGCTGGCCGAGGCCGCCCGTGTCGCCCGGAGCGCGGAGATGGACGCCCGGCTGGCGCTGCGCACCATGGAGGAGCGGGTCCGGGCGCTGGCGGGGCGGGCGGACGCCTTGCGCCGGGCAGCGCAGCACGAGCGCGACGCCCGGGCGAGGGCCCAGGCCCGCCGCGAGCGGATGCTGCGTGAGGCGGAGGTAGCGCGCGCGGTGCATGCCGGCGCGGCCTACCTGGCACGCAGGATCGAAGCCTCGATCGGCCTGGCCGGGGCCGAGCGGGCAGCCGCCGACGCGGCCCGGACCGACGCCGAGGCCACGCTGGCCGAGATGCGTGGCCGATTGCGTACGCTCACGCAGGACTTCGAGTCGCTGGTCGACAGCGTCCACCGCGACGAGATGGCGCGGGCAGAGCAGCGGATGCGGCTGGAGACGCTGACCGAGAAGGCGATGGCCGAGCTGGGACTGGAACCGGAGAGCCTGGTCGCCGACTACGGACCCGATCAGCCGGTTCCGGTGCTGACCAGGCCGGACGGCACCGCGCTGCAGCCAGACGACGAGGTGCCGGACCCGGTGCCGTACGTCCGCGAGGAGCAGGCCAAGCGGCTGCGCGGCGCCGAACGGGCCCTCGGCGTGCTGGGTCGGGTGAACCCGCTGGCGCTGGAGGAGTTCGATGCGATGGAGGAACGGCACCGGTTCCTCGCCGAGCAGCTCGATGACCTGAAGAAGACCCGGTCGGATCTGATGGACATCATCACCGAGGTCGACAAGCGGGTCGAGCAGGTGTTCGCGGAGGCGTACGGGGACGTGGAGACGGCTTTCGGCCGGGTGTTCTCGCGGCTCTTCCCTGGTGGCGAGGGCCGGCTGGTGCTGACCGAGCCGCGAAGCTGGCTGACCACCGGCGTGGATGTGGAGGCCCGGCCGCCGGGCAAGAAGATCAAGCGCCTCTCGCTGCTGTCCGGTGGCGAGCGGTCGCTGGTGGCGGTGGCGTTCCTGGTCGCGCTGTTCATCGCCCGGCCCAGCCCGTTCTACATCCTCGACGAGGTGGAGGCGGCGCTGGACGACACCAACCTCGGCCGTCTGCTGGAGATCTACGACGAGCTCCGGGAGAACAGCCAGCTCCTCGTCATCACCCACCAGAAGCGGACGATGG
>Ga0190275_10003949_pt1 | contig 10643 bp, 8 predicted proteins | sample Popmic550T_FD_133745 | JGI IMG/M metagenome (GOLD analysis project Ga0190275, IMG submission 133745) | Populus adjacent soil microbial communities from riparian zone of Yellowstone River, Montana, USA - 550 T | ecosystem: Environmental > Terrestrial > Soil > Riparian zone > Trees stand | place...
GATTCTCACGTTAAGTGGGCGTCGGATTCCGTCGATTCGTCAGATGTGGCGTAACCCCTACGCATCACCCAGAGCGCCGGCGGACGGCGGGTGAGGGGCCTATGCGGGTGGTCGTGTGTCTTCTGATCGCCGCCTCGACCGGGTGCCACGGCGCCCGGTTCGGCCGCCTGTCGGGCGTCCACGGCACCCCGGCCGGGGAGGTCGCGGACGGGTCGGCCGCCGACGGGGAGGCGTGCGCGCCCGACGGCACGCCGCTCCCGGCGGGTCGCGGCGGGCCGCTCCGCAACCGCAAGGCGGCCGCCGGCCCCGGCAACACGCAGTGGGCGCCGAACGGCCAACAGTACGGGCCGAACGGCCAGCAATGGGGACCGGACGGCCAGCAGTACGGGCCGAACGGCCAGCCGTGCGGACCCAACGGCCAGCCGTGGGCGCCGAACAACCAGCAGTACGGGCCGAACGGCCAGCCGTATGGGCCGAACGGCCAGCCGTGTGGGCCGAACGGCCAGCCGTGTGCCCCGCAGCGGCCGCGGGACTTGCCGTCGCAGCCGCGCGAAGGGCCGTCGGCCGACCGGTCGCGGGAGCGCGAGACGATGTCCGAGTCGTCGTCGTCGAAGTCCGCGGGCGGGGCTGTGACGCAGGACATCCTGCTGATCCCGCGGACGGTCTACGTACCGTACGCCCCGCACGTCCCGGTCGCGCCGGCCCGGCTGGCAATGGCCGCCCCCGGCACGCGGGCGGTGCAGACCGAGGAGCGGACGCGGGAGTACGAGTCGAGCCGGTCGCGCGACTTCGAGGCGAGCCGGTCGCGTGAGGCCGAGGCGGGCCGCGGCGAGTCGCGCGACACCGCCTCCCGGGACGCCCGGCTGGTCGACTCGCTCGACCGCTGCCTCGACGAGATGCGGCGGATGAGCCAGCGGATCAACGACCTGGAGTCGCGCACGGCCGGCCGGGGCGTGCCGGGGCCGGCGCCGTGCCCGCCCGGCCCGGGGGTGGCCTGCCCGACCCCGGGGCTGATACCCGGCCCGGTCCTTGGCCCGGCTCCCGGGCCGGGTATCGCCCCGGCCCCGCTCGTCGCCCCGCCCCGGGTGTTCGGGTCCGGGGCGAACGACCCGCCGCCGATGCTGCCGCCGCCGTGACCCGCCGGCCCGGGTTCGACGCCCGGGCGCCGCCTCGCGGAGAGACGACTGTGATGACGTGGGTGCTCCGGGCTGTGGTCGTGGCTGCCGTCTTCGGCGCGGCCCCGGCGCGCGCCCAGGAGCTGCTGTTTCGCGGCCCGCAGGTACTCGAGCCGGGCGCCGGCGGCGTGCCGCTGCTACTCGACGCGGACGGCGTTCCGGTCGGAGCCGTGAACGCGGCGGTCGGGCCGTCCCGGTCCCGGTCGGTCCGCGACCCGGCAGAGGCGTCGCGGCTCGGCGGCGTCCGCGGCACCGTCGGCGGGTTCGGCCAGGACAACCAGGCCAACGCCTCCGTCGGGTTCACCTACGTCGTCCCGTTCTGGTCGTTCCAGGCGTTCCAGGTGCCCGTGCCGAACCGGTACGAGGGCCTCTTCCCGACGTTCGGCCGCACCGGCCCGGTCGACTCCCGGTTCGCCTACGCTCCGCGCGTCAACCTCGACTACTACGTCGCCGACATGGACGCCAGCGTCGGCGCCAGTGGCACGTTCCTGAACCTGTCCGGCCGGGTCGACCGCCAGGCGTCCGGCACGAACACCCCGTCCGGCCTCCTGACCGCCAACGCCACCCTCACCCTGGTGTCGGCCAACGTCGTCGAGTTCGGCCGCCGGTTCGCCTTCTTCGACCTCTTCCCGGACGCCAACCCGCACAAGCCCGGCATGGTCGACTCGGTCATCGAGCTGCGGATCGGCACCCGGTTCGTGTCGGTCGAGCAGAACTACACCGGGACGCTCATCGGCGGCGGGCTCGGGGCGTTGGGGACGAACGTGTCCACGCGCTTCTCGAGCCAGTCGTTCCGCGGCATCGGCCTGACGGGGGCGGTGACATGGGAGGTGCCGCACGGCGAGAACTGGGTGTTCTTCTCGACGACCCGGTTGTCGGCGCTGGTCGGGGAGAACCGGCGGAACAGCACGATCTCGGTGACGGTGGCCCCCCAGACCGGCGGGCCGAACCTGCCGTCGTTCTCCGACGCCCAGTTCGACAGCCGCACAATCCTGGTGCCGGTGACGGAGATGGAGATTGGGGCCGACTGGGGGCTGGACCTGGCGGCCCGGCTGCGGGAGGGGCTGGAGCCGCCGCGGTTCGTGGTCCGGGTGGCGGCCGTCGGGCAGTACTGGGGCGGCCTCGGGCCGCTGTCGGCCGGGAGCACCCAGAAGTTCCGCGACTCGGACCTGTTCCTGATCGGCGGCCACGTCCAGGCCGGGTTCCGGTACTGACCGGCCCGGCCCGCACTGGGGTCAGAACGGCAGCATGTCGCCGCCGAACCGCTTCAGCAGCTCGTCGCGCTCCGGCTCGGGGACACAGTACCGGCCGAGCGACGTGTTCAGGTGCCGGGCGAAGGCGTGGATCCGGGCCGTCTGGGTGAACTCCGTGTCGAACGTGCCGGGGAGGTCGAACGGCAGGGAGCCCAACCCAACCCGGCTGGCGGTGTCGCACCCGCCGCTGCCGAAGACCTGGTAGATCGTGCCGCTGGAGCCGAACCCCACCACCCGGCTGACGTCGGTGGACGAGCGGCTTTGCGCGTCCCGGAAGATGTGCGTCACCGCCTCGGACCCGCCGAGGCGGTGGACGAGCTTGGAGGGGTCACCCCGGTGCGGGGCGTTGAGGATGTCGTTGAGGGCGGTGCGGAGGATGACCGCCTTCTGCCAGTCGGTGTAGGTGGTCCCGGTCAGGTCGTCGGTGGAGGCGCTGCGGAGGGCGGTCGCGACGCGCCGCTCCAGCCCGCTGTTCGCCTTGTGCGAGGCCTCGAGCTTGTCGAGGAACGGCCACGCGACGAGCAGCCCCGCCCGGTAGTAGGTGACTGCCTCAGCGTACTGCCCCTGCTGGTAGCGGGCCATACCGGTCAGCACGGTGTACCGCAGCAGCCGGTTCACCCGCGCCAGCTCCCCGGGGTCGGTGCCCTTCAGACTCAGGGTGATGTCGGCGAGCGAGTTGCTCAGGCCCGGCACCTTGCCGGCGATGAGCTCGGCGAGCTCGGCCTTAGCCTTCGCGAGCTCGGCCTTAGCCTTCGCGAGCTCGGCCTTTTCCGGGGTGGTCGGCTCCGTCTTGGCGGGGAGAACCTTCGGGGGGGGAAGCTTCTGGGCCACGTCCTCCTCCTTCTGGGCCGCGGCCGCCTTCGGGGCTGCAGCCCCGGCGATGGTCCTTTGCAGTTCCACGAATTGATGGGCCGACTTCACCGCTTCCATTGCCTTCTGCTTCTCGTCCGCCGCCTTGGAAAGCGCCGCCTTGTTCGCGTCCGTGGCGCCTCCGGCTCCGTCCAGGGTCTTCTTGGTCGCCTTGTAGTTCTCGACGGCGGCGGCGAACGCCTCCTGCGTTTGTTGCAGGTTCTCTTGGGCCGTCAGCACCGCGTCTTTGCCGGCGTCCTTGGCCGGCTGGGCGTCGGTTCGACCGACTCCCATCGCAGCGGCGAGTGCGACGGCGAAGGCGAGTCGAGTCCAGGTCATCCGTCGGTCTCCGGTTGAAGGGCGGACGCGGAACGTGCGGGTCGCGTGCGTCGGGCGACCTGCGAGGAATGGTACGATTGTATCAGGCCCAGCGATGCCTGGGGAAGGAAAACTTGCCCAGTCCCCCCCAATTCCCCGGTCGGAGTTGATACGGTTGTGTCGGTCTTACGGGTCGTGCCGCGTTCGCCGTCCGTCGCACAGCCCGGCACGCCAGCCCGGGCTCTGGGAATGCGTCGCGGCCCAGCGTGGGGCCGGGCTTTCTGGCCCGATCCCCCGTTGGGCGTAACGCACACCCGGGGCAACCCGACGCCCTACTTGCCGCCGCGCACGCCGACGCTGGCTGCGTACACAGCCCGGCGGGCGCGGTTGATCCCCCCCAGCGGGCGGTGCTCGGCGAGCGACACCCACGGGTCGAAGACCGACTCGTCGCACTCCCCGACCTCCTGCGCGGCGATCGTGATCGTGGCGACCGGGACCGGCGCCCCCGGCCACTTCTTCGTCGGGTCCTCGACCGGCGTGTCCTTCGGGTCGGTCTGCGGCACGACACCGAGCACGAACACCGCCGCCGACTTGCCGGGCGCGAGCCGCTCGGCCAGCGCCGCGCGGAGGTAGTCCTTCGTTTTCTCGCCGGCATGGCCGGGGCCGTTCCCGGCTGCCGGGGTGGCGGTGTACTTCACCGCCGTGCCGCCGAGCTTGTAGGGCACCGAGCTGAAGTACGGCACCGTCAGCACCGACGGCGGCGGCGGCTTCACGAAACCCGCCAGCCCCTTCGCCAGGTCCGGCCGGGCCTTCAGGAAGTCGACGAAGACCGCCTTGTCCTTCTTCGCCGTTGCCTCCACCTTCGCCTTCATGAACGCCAGCACGGAGGCGGGGTCCGGGGCGAAGAACTCCTCGCCGTCGGCCAGGATGAAGTGCTGCTCCTCCCGGCCGTCGCCCGGCACCGCCCGCGGCCCCTTCACCCCGAGCACCCGAACAGCCATGCCGTGCGAGTCGTTCTCCTTGTCATCCTTCACCGTGCCGTTCGAGTAGCGGATCCGGGCCTGGTACGTCCCGGGCCGCGCGAACAGGCCGTACCGGTACTCCTTCGGCACGTCGTCGCGGACGGCGACCGTCGCCGCGACGCACCCGTGCGGCTTGGGGTGCTGGCCGCGCTTGGTGGCGTCGGCCTTCTTCATGAGGGCGACCTGGAAGGCGACGAGCTCTTCGATCACCTTGGCCTCGCCAGCGGGGGGCGCCTCCTGCCCGAGCTTGAGGGCGGGCTCGTCGGCCGCGGCGGGCAGCCGTGGCCACGCGACCGCGGCGGCGGCCAGGACGAACACGGAAAGGGTCATCCGATTCATGGGAGCTCTCCTGTCGAGTGAAGGATCGCGTTCCGTACTCATGGGGACCGGCCTCACCCCACCCGAGGCTCGACCGGCGGCAGCTGCAGGAGGTCAATCAGCTGGTTGATGGCCTCGCGGGCTGTGGCGGGCACGATCGGGATGACGACGGCCGAGCGGAGCGCGGTGATGTACTGCTGAGCCCGGTCCTGTTGGCGCCGCGCCCGCTCCCGATACCGCTCGAGGAGCAGTGCCTGGCTGTTGACCTCGGCGACCCGGGCGTCCACCTTGGCCTGCTTCGACTTGATCTCCGCCTCCTTCTGCGCCACCTGCTGTTTCAGGCTCCCGACTTCCTGATTCACGTCGTCGCCCGGCAGCCGCCGGACATACTCGGACCCGAACCCGATCATGCACAGGATGATCGAGAAGATCATGAACACGTGGATCGTCACCAGAATCGACCGCCGGGGTTCCACCCGCTCCTGCTCCTTGGACGAGAGCCGGTAGGCGAGGAACGCGAGGAGGAAACCGAGCCCGATGACCCCGTAACTCAGGATGTTGGTCGGGTCGATGTTCAGCGGCACAGGGCACCTCCGAATTTCGAGAGCGGGCGTGGGGCGGCGGGACACCAAGGAATACGGACCACCCTTTCCTAATCGGACACGGCTCGATCGGCCCACGGACGGTCGGACCAATTCTTTCCCGGGCGAGTCGAGATTTTGTCCGCCGATCGGTCCGGGGTGCGTATTCCTGCCTATCGACACTACTCGACTAACATGTTGTAGCGATCACCGGGCGAGGTTCACCCGCGAGTGAAGTTCTGACCTTCGGAGGCGCCGTGGCGGACACCAACGACGGGCAGTCGGTCGAGTTCGCGGACGTCCTCAAGGTGGAACTGGAGCAGGTGAAAGTCCGCCGCGCCGCGATTTTCGAGGCGGCGATGGAGCGATATCCCCACACCGATCCCACCCCGGCGGCCGACGGCGCTGACACGGAGTCGCGCACGATTCCTGACGACCCCCAGAAGCAGGAGCGGCTGAACGCCCTGAAGGAGCACCTGGCGGGGCTGGCGCTGTCGGGCGGCGGCATCCGCAGCGCGACGTTCGCCCTCGGGGTGCTGCAGGGGCTGGCGTCGCTGAAGCTGCTGAGCCGGTTCGACTACCTCTCGACCGTGTCCGGCGGCGGGTACATCGGGTCGTGGCTGGCGGCGTGGGTGAAGCGCGAGGGGCGGTTCTTCGAGGTCGAGGACCAGCTCGCGCCGGGCCGCGTGGAGCAGGCGGGGGCGGCCCGGCCGCCGCTCGCGGCAGGGCGCGTCGTGGACGAGGAGCCGGAGCCGGTCCACCACCTGCGGGCATACAGCAACTACATGACGCCCCGCACCGGGCTGATGTCGATCGACACCTGGACGGTCGGCGTGACGTACGTCCGCAACGCGCTGATCAACCAGCTGTTCATCCTCCCGCTGGCGATGCTCCTGGTGCTGCTCGGGCGGCTGCTCGTGTGGTTCTTCACCCGCCCCGAGGCGGGTGAGTCCGAATTCCTACGCCAGGTCTGCTTCTGGGGCTTCGCCGGCCTGTTCATGCTGTCGGTGTGTGCCCTCAGCGTCAACGTCCGGCGCGTCGAGCGGCGAGTGCTTCCGCACGGGCGGCGCCCTCTCTGGCGGCTCATGAGGACCATGATCTTGCCGATGGTGGCCGTGGCCGTGCTGGCGAGTTGGAGTTTCACCATCCCCCCGCCCGAGCGCGACCGCCGTCTCCAGGACCCGGCCCTCCGCGACTCCGAGTTCAACCTGCGGCTGCCGGCCGAACCGCGGGATGTCCACAACATCCAGCCGCACGTTGACGCGACCCCGTTCCCGTTTCTCAAGTACATCGCGAGCTTCCACGACGACGCCTACCAGTGGTGGTACAAGGACAGCCGCTTCCTCCTGTACTCGTGCCTGGAGTGGGGGTGCTGGTTTGCGATCCTGCTGCTGGCCGGTTACGTCATCGCGTTTTTCGTCCCCATCGGCTGGCCCCGCGGCGGCGCCGCGCCGGCCCGGTTCTGTCACACGTTGAAGGTCGTGGTCAGCACGCTGTTGGCCGCGGTCGGCACTGGGTTCGCCGGCGGGTTCCTGTTCGCCGCGTTCGCGTCGGAAGTGCTGTGGCGGCACCACTACGACCCGCTCCTTGTGGTGACCGTCGGCCCACCCGTGGTGCTGCTGGTGATGACGGCCGCGACGATCGTGAAGGTCTGGCTCCTCGGCCGGCTTCATCCGGACGGGGTCCGCGAGTGGTGGGCGCGGGCGTGCGCTTTGGTGGTCGTGATCGCCTGCGGGTGGTTCGCGTTCTTCGCCGTCACCCTGTATGGCCCGATGCTCGTGTACGAAGTCGCCGACCACTGGCAGGCGCTGGTCGGGGCCGGGGCCGCGTCGCTGGCGACGGCCGCCGGCGGGGCGTTCGCCGGCCGCAGCGCCGCGTCCCAGGACAACGCGAACGGCGGCGGTCTCAAGCCCGTCCTGCTCAAGCTGCTCGTCCGGGTCGCCCCGATCGTCTTCGTCGTCGGGCTGTTCGTGGTGGTGTCGATGGCGGTCGATGTATGCGTCGTCGACCATTGGAACGACCGGCAGCCGGCGGTCAAGGTCGCGCGACCCGACCGCGGGTCCGACCGGTACCGGGACGGCGTGCTGACCACCCAGCCGAAGGCGATCGGGATTGCGATCGGGCTGTGCGCCCTGCTCGCCGGGCTGGCCGGGTGCGTGGCGAACGTCAACCTGTTCTCGATGAACTCGCTGTACGCACACCGGCTGATCCGCTGCTACCTCGGGGCATCCCGGCAGAAACGGGAGTGGGCGGGCCGCGGTGCGACGTGGACGGCGGGGTCGGGCGGCGCCCCGACCGGCGTCGGCGGCAACGACCGGCGGGAGGAGCCGATCACCGGGTTCGACCCCGACGACGATATCCCGCTCTACCGGATGCGTGTCGGCCACGACCCGGTCCGAGAGGAGCAGGAGAAGAAGGAGCCGGAGCAGGAGCAGACGAAGGAGAAGGGCAAGAATGACGCCCCTCCGCAGTGCGACCACAAGGACTACGTCGGCCCGCTGCTGGTCCTGAACACCGCCCTGAACCTCGTGGCCGGCCGCGAACTGGCCTGGCAGGACCGTAAGGCCGAGTCGTTCATCCTCACCCCGACCTTCTGCGGGAGCAAGGGGACCGGTTACGCCCGCACCACCGCCGCCACGAAGGCCGAACTCACCCTCGGCCGGGCCGTGTCCATCTCGGGCGCGGCCGTGGACTCGAACGTCGGCGTGCACCAGTCGTCGGCCCTGATCGCGCTGATGACCGTGTTCAACGCCCGCCTCGGGTGGTGGATGCTGAATCCGCGGGAGAAGAACTGGAATGCGCGGAGCCCGGCGCTGGCCCGGCCGCTGATCCGCGAGCTATTCGGCCAGACCCACGCGAAGTGGGAGTACGTCCACGTCTCGGACGGCGGGCACTTCGAGAACCTCGGGGTGTACGAGCTCGTCCGCCGCCGCTGCCGGTACGTCGTCTGCACCGATGCCGGCACCGACCCACAGGCGGCCGACGACAACCTGGCCAACCTCATCCGCCTGTGCCGGACCGACTTCGGGGTGCGGATCGAGCTCGACACGTCCGCGTTCGTCCGGGCCGGCGGTACCGGCCCCTGCCGCGGGCACGTCGCCGTCGGCCGCATCCGGTACGACGACGTGGACGGCGGCGAGCGGCCGGGGGTGTTCGTCCTCCTCCGCACCACCCTGACCGGCGACGAGCCGCCGGACGTGCAGGAGTACGCGAACAAGAACCCGGACTTCCCGTGGCAGACGACGACCGACCAGTTCTTCGACGAGGCGCAGTTCGAGAGCTACCGGGCGCTCGGGTACCACGTCGCCACGGCCGCGTTCGCCGACGCCGTGGACGACCTGCGGGCGGCCCGGAAGGTCGGCCCGGAGGAGAGCCCGTTCTGGAACGAGGACAACTTCGCCCTGGAGTTCCGGCGGAACAACCAGCGGCTGTTCTCGGCGCTGCAGCGGCGGTGGGCGCCGGCCCCGCCGAACCTGGACGACACGTTCCGCGACTCGACCGCGGCGTGGGTCGCGTTCCAGGACATGCTCCGCACCCAGACCGAGCTGTCCGGGCTAAGCGCGCAGGTCTACCCGGAGTGGGAGCAGCTGCGGCTCCCGGCTGGCGGCGCCGCGGCCGACGACCGGGCGGTGGTGCACGCCGTCGCCAAGATGCTCCAGATCATGGAGGACACGTGGATGGGGCTGAAGCTCGGCGGGTACCGCGGGCTGCCGGTCACCCGCGGGTGGATGAGCGTGTTCCGCCGGTGGGCGGCGACCGACGCGGTGCGCCGGTGCTGGCCGGCCCTACGCGTCGAGTTCAGCCAGGACTTCGTGAAGTTCTGCGAGACGGAGCTGGGCCTCGGTTACGACACCGCCGCCGTCCGCTGCACCGCCGCGGGCACCGCGTTCGAGACGGCGGCCGTGGAGACCCTGGGCGCCGAGTACGCCCGGGAGTGGCCCGAGCAGGCGTCGCTCGCCGACCGGCTCAATGTCGCGGGGAAGACGTGGCCGGGCGGAACGGCCGCGCTGCCGAAGTGGCTGTTCGTCCTGGCCCCGGACGGGCCGACAAAGGTGAAGGTGGAGGACCGGGCCGACCGGTTCCCGTGCGGGATCGCGTTCGCGCGGGTGGTGCCGGACGACGGGCGGACGCACGTCTACGAGGTGTTCATCTGGATCCGCCGGGCGTATCGGTCGATGGGGATCGCCAGCCGCAGCGCGCTCGGCCTTGTGGCCTAGTTCGAGAGGCTCGTCAGCGGGCGGACGACGGAGGAGTTCACGCTGGTGGCGACGTTCCCGGCCGGGAAAGACGCACACGGCCACTCCGAGGAGCTGGAGATGTGGAAGAGCTTCTTCAGCCACTTCGACTTCTGCAACCCGGTCCCGGGCGGCAAGGCCGGCATGGACGGCAAGTGGCGGATGGAGCGGACGTTCGCGCGCGCCGGCGGCGCGCCACCGCAACCGGGGTGACGCGTCGGTCGGCCCCTTTAACTCGGAACGAGGAGGAACCCGTGGGACTCACGCGTCGGGACGCGATCCGGGCGGCCGGGGTGGCCGCCCTCCCCCTGGCCGCGACCGAGGGGCGGGCCGCCACCCCGCGCGGCCGTTACCTGATCCTCGCCTGCGACGGCGGCGTCCGAGGGTATCTCACCGCGCGGCTGATCAAGGAACTCGATCAGGCCACCGGCTTCCTCCGCCAGGTCGACCTGTTCGCCGGCACCTCGACCGGCGGCATCATCGCCCTCGGGCTGGCGGACGACCGCGTCGGGATCGACCGGCTCGTCGAGCTGTACCAGACGAAGGCGCGCGAGATCTTCAGCCCGGCCAACCCCCCGGAGTTGGCGAACCCGTCGGCGACCGTCGCCGAGAGCACTGTCAAGGATCTTGTCCGCAGGCGGTGGCCCGGCGCGGACTGGGGGAGCAGTCGCTGCGGAAGCTGTACGCGGTCAAGTACTCGCGGGAAGGCCTGAAAACCGCCGTCGAAAGGGTCTTCCGCGAGAACCTGCTGCTGAGCGAGGTAACCCGCAAGGTGCTGGTCACCACCTTCCGGCTGGACGGCCCGCGGAGCTGGGAGCCGCTGCGGCTCGACAACCTGCCGGGGCCGGACGCCTCCCCGGCCGGCGTCCGGGTGGTGGACGCAACCCTGTGC
>Ga0190275_10003950_pt1 | contig 10640 bp, 9 predicted proteins | sample Popmic550T_FD_133745 | JGI IMG/M metagenome (GOLD analysis project Ga0190275, IMG submission 133745) | Populus adjacent soil microbial communities from riparian zone of Yellowstone River, Montana, USA - 550 T | ecosystem: Environmental > Terrestrial > Soil > Riparian zone > Trees stand | place...
GGCAACATCACCGACCCGATGAGCCAGGTCATCACCTCAGCCGCCGCAGGCCTCACCGCCGGCGCCGCCATCAACGGCGACCTGGTCACCGAAGAAACCCAAACCGCCGTAGCCGCCTACCGCACAAGCCACTAACTGTCGGAGGCGCTCCCTAGGGTCTCTGGCTATGACTGGTCGCCGGTTGCCTTCAGTGGTGTGGGTGTTGGTGGTTGCCCGCGGGGTCAATCGGCTGGGGGCGTTCACGCTGCCGTTTCTTGCGGTGGTGTTGACGGTTGAGCTGGGAGCCAGCGTCGCGGAGGCAGGGCTCGTACTGACGGCGTTCGGGGTGGCTACGGTGCCGTCCCGGGTGTTCGGCGGGATGCTGGCTGATCGGCTCGGGCGCAAGCGGACGGTGGTGATCGGCCTGGTCGGGTGCGCTGTGGGGCAGTTGTGGATCGCGGGCTCGGACAGTCTGTGGTCCGCTGTGCCGGCGGTAGTGCTGCTGGGGTTGGCGTTCGAGATCTACGAACCGCCGAGTCAGGCGATCATCGCCGATGTCACCGAGCCGGGAGATCGACCAGCGGCGTACGGACTGTTGGGAGCGGTCATGGCCGTGGCCGGCGTCGCAGCCGGGTTGCTGGCCGCTTGGCTTGGGCAGTGGGATCTCCGGTGGCTGTTCGTCGTCGATGCCGCGAGTTGCTTGGCCTGCGCGATTCTGGTCGCGGTCGCGCTGCCAGGCGGCGTACGGGCGGCGTCGGCACCTGCGGCTGTCTGGCGGGATCGTCGGCTGCTGATCGTGCTTGCCTTCGGTACTGCGTTCGCAGTGCTCGCTATGGAGATCGTGTTCGGACTGCCGCTCACCCTGCTCGATCGGGGCGTCCATGCATCAGGCATCGGGATCATCTTGGCCGTTTCGGCGGTCGCCCAGGTCGCAGTACTGCCTGTACTGCGAAGTCGTCGGCTGCAGGCGCTAGACAACTTCCAGGTCATGACTCTGGGCTATCTACTGCTAGGCGCCGGTCTGATCGCTACCGCTTTCGCTGACAGCCTGCTGACGTTTCTGGGTGCTGCGTTGATCTGGAGCGTGGGGGATGTGGTGCTGATCGGTCGGGCGCTTTCGATCGTCGCCGATCTGGCTCCGGAGCATGCTCGAGGTCGGTACCTGGCCACGTATGGGCTCAGCTGGGGCGTGGCCACCGCTGTCGCGCCGCTGGCTGGGACGCAGGTCTACGAGGCGGCTGGACCAGTTGGGCTTTGGGCTGGTTGTGGAGTGCTGGCGCTTCTCTTGGCTGCCTTGCAGCCAACACTGCGGCAACTAGTCCGGTCATAAGCATGCGCTTTTGGGTAGGTGAGAGGTCTAATGGCCTCGGGAGGGTGGATGCGCGACACAGTCGACCCAGAGTTCGCTGCGTATGTTGATGCGCGGCAGGGTAGGTGGATCAGGGCGGCGTACCTCGTGTACGGCGATCTGGAGCGGGCCGAGGAGCAACTGCTGCATGCCTTCACCCGGTTGTCGTTGCGCTGGGGCAAGGTCGACGACCCGGACGCCTACGTGCTCGGGATCCTCTACCAGGCAGCGTTGTCGCGCTGGTCCCGGGCCAAAGTGTTCGAGGACGAGGAGGATGTGGTCAAGACCGCCTTGGCCGCTCTCAGCCCGCAGCAGCGCGCAGTACTGGTTCTCCTGTACTTCGAGGAGCTCACCGAATTCGAGATCGCCGACGCGCTAGGCATGTCCCACTCGGCTGTGCACACCAACGCGATGACCGCTGTCAGCCGCTTCCGGCTCGAGCTCGGTACTACCGACTGGCGCGACGTCACCCGGGGAGACTCGCGATGAGGCGCGAGGAAGTTCCCGTCCTGCTGCACCAGGCATCCGACCGGCTCCCTGAGCCCGAGCTCGCCGACGCGGCCTGGGAAGGCGGTCTCGCGTACCGCCGCAGGCAACGGCGCAGCGTCATCGCTGGGCTGGTCGCCGGACTGTTGGTGGCTGTGGCTGCTGTGCTGGTGATGACGGTCGGCGACGGCAAGAACGCGTTCACCCCGCCCGACACCACACCGAGCCTGCCCGGCTCCGTACCTCCGGCCGGTCAGATCTCGGGCATCAACTACTGGAACGCACCGCCCGCGGGCAGCGAGCGGTTCCTCGATCGAGTCAGCACGCCGCTGGGAGACCTGCTGCGGGTCCCGGACGACGCTGACGATCTCGTGGACAACCCGATGGATCGGGTCGCCGCCGTCGTCCTGACCTCGCAGGATGCCGACTACGTGCCGCTCTTCCTCAGCTCCGACTCGCGCTGGGCGCGGGCGGCTGTCACGCTGCGGCCGATCGCGACCGGCCAGCCGCTCAGCGCCGGAGCGATCTCGCCGAACGGGAAGATGGTGGCTTTTCCGCAACCCGGCGGGGTCTTCGTGATCGACGCCAGTACGTCGGACTTCCGGCTGATCCGGCTGCCGTCGCAGGATCTGCGCAGTGTGTCCTGGCTGGAGAACAGCATCCGGCTGATCATCAGCGGGCCCAGTACGGCGTACCGGATCGACGTCGACCTGGAGAGCGCCCAGGCGCCGGTCGTCGGCGGGGTTGCGGTCAGCAACGATGCCGAGGACGCCACAGCGCCGTACCGGCTGGACGGCGCGGCTGGAGAGGTGGCACTGCGGCAGTACGCCGGGGGCAACGGCTGGGTGGAGGTGAGCAACCCACGGTTGCCGGTGAACCGCTGGGTGGGACAAACGTTTGCTGGCAGCAACTTGGTCGCGAGGGTCTTCATCGCGAACCCGCTATCGCAGGTGCCGACCGTCGCATCGCCGGCCCAGGTGGTCGCGGCGATCTCCGCGCTCGAGCCGCTCGAGGACCGGCTGCTGGTGCTCGGCGAGACTCCGGCAGCGACGCCGACTCCTGGCCGGACGTCACCAGACCGGATCCGTGAGCCCGGCTGCTGCTCCCTGCTGGGCTGGTACGACAGCCAGACCGCCTTGTTCCAGGTGACTGACTGGCTGCTGGCCTGGAACCTGCAGTCGGGCCAGGTCCGCCGCGTCACCGAGCTCGAGGTCGACGGCGTCGCTCTCGGGCCCGGTATCCGCGGCTGACTAGGGCACGACGGTCTTCATCGTCATCGTCACCCACCGGTCGGCGTCTTCCACGGCCGGCATGTCTTCACCCGTCAGCGCCCGGACGATCAGTACTCCGGCCACCCACTGCACCATCAGTACCGGATCCGCGTCGGGCCGGATCGGCTCACCGCGCTGCCGGGCCCGCTCCAGCGCCGCCGCCGTCAGGGCGATCCGGCGCTGCAGGAAGTTCCGGTAGACAACGGTGAACTGCTCGTCGCGGTTGATCTCGCTGACGGCGAGCCGGATCAGCGCGACCCCTTCCTTGGTGTTCACGAAGGTCAGGGCGTCGCGGTAGACCTGGCGCAGGTCACCCGCGATCGACCCGGTGTCGGCGTCCGGGATCTCGATGTCGAACATCTCGGCCATCGCGTCACCGGCCAGTAGCTCCTTGCTCGCCCACCGCCGGTAGATCGTTGCCTTGCCGACGCCGGCCGCTTCGGCCACGTCGTCGACGGTCATTCCGTCGAATCCGCGCTCCAGCAGCAACTGGACGGCGTACCGCCGGATCCTCGGCTCGGCGTCCGGGTCCCGTGGCCTGCCGCGACGCGGCTTCTCCCCGCTGTTCTGCCCCATCTCAGTTTCCCCAGCTCGGACGGTCGCAGTGGCGCGGCTGCGAGCCGTGTGGTCTAGCCAGAGTGCCACAACTGGGCGATGTCACGCCGATGTCACTTAACGAGGTGCTTTGTCACATGCCTGAAACATGAGGACCGATCGGTTGAAACGGCGCGCCGACACCGTTTGCGGAGTGGGCGTGCGTGGGTTCCCCGGCGTTGTGGAGCTCTCCCCAGTGAGGACGCAGGGCCCACCCCCGATCGATGGAAGGGATGACGTTGATGGAGATCAACGCCGGCGATACCGCCTGGGTCTTGGTCAGTGCCGCCCTGGTGTTCTTGATGACACCGGGCCTGGCTTTCTTCTACGGCGGCATGGTGCGCGTCAAGAGCGTGCTGAACATGATGATGATGAGCGCCATCACCATCGCGGTCGTCACCATCTTGTGGGTGGTGGTCGGCTACTCGCTGACGTTCGGTGGTGACTCCGGGCATGTGATCGGCGACTTCTCGGTGGCCGGGCTGAAGGGCCTGATGGCTCCTGAGGCGGTCTCGGGCACGATCCCGACGCTCGCCTTCGTCGCCTTCCAGCTGATGTTCGCGATCATCACCCCGGCGCTGATCTCGGGTGCGATCGCCGACCGGGCCACCTTCCGCGGCTGGATCGCGTTCGTCGCGGGCTGGACCTGCCTGGTGTACTTCCCGGTCGCGCACTCCGTCTGGTTCCTCGACGACGGCAACGGCGGCTGGATCGGCGACAAGCTGAAGGCGATCGACTTCGCCGGTGGTACCGCGGTGCACGTCAACGCCGGTGCGGCAGCTCTCGCCCTGGCCATCGTGCTCGGGCGCCGGGTGGGCTGGCGCAAGGACCCGATGCGGCCGCACAGCCTGCCGCTGGTCGTTCTCGGTGCCGGGCTGCTGTGGTTCGGCTGGTTCGGCTTCAACGCAGGCTCGGCGCTGAGCGCCGGCACCTCCGCCGCGGTGGTCTTCGTGAACACGCAGGTCGCCACTGCGGCCGCCGTGGCCGGCTGGCTGATCGTGGAGCGGATCCGGCACGGCAAGGCCACCACGCTGGGCATGGCTTCCGGTGCGGTCGCAGGTCTGGTCGCGATCACCCCGGCTTGTGGTGCGCTCAGCCCGGTCGGCTCGCTCATCCTCGGTGTTGTCGCCGGTGGAATCTGCGCCTTCGCGGTCTCGCTGAAGTACAAGTTCGGCTTCGACGACTCCCTCGACGTGGTCGGCGTGCACCTGGTCGGCGGTCTGGTCGGCTCGCTGGCGATCGGCTTCCTCGGCACCGCAGCAGCCCCGTCCGCGGTGGACGGTCTGTTCTACGGTGGCGGTGCGGGCCAGCTCGGCAGGCAGGCACTGGCCAACTTGGTCGTAGCTGTCTACTCGTTCGTGGTCGCCTTCATCCTCGGCAAGGTGATCGACAAGACGATCGGCTTCCGCCTCAGCGAGGACGACGAGGTTGCCGGTGTCGACCAGGCCGAGCACGCGGAGACGGCGTACGACTTCCTGGCCGCGGGCTCTGGCCTGCGCGGTCACAGTACGGTCGTACGGACGCCGGCCGCACAGGATGACGTCGAGACGGCCGACAAGGAAGGTGTGAACGCATGAAGCTGATCACCGCGGTGGTCAAGCCGCACAAGCTGGAAGATGTCCGGGCCGCGCTGGAGACGTTCGGGGTGACCGGCATGACGGTCACCGAGGCGAGCGGCTACGGCCGGCAGAAGGGCCACACCGAGGTCTACCGCGGCGCGGAGTACGAGGTGGACCTGGTTCCGAAGGTCCGGCTCGAGGTAGTCGTCGAGGACGGCGACAGCGCCGACGTGGTCGACGTGATCGTCAAGGCCGCGCAGACCGGCAAGATCGGTGACGGCAAGGTCTGGGTCACGCCGGTCGAGACGATCGTGCGAGTCCGTACCGGTGAGCTGGACGGAGACGCCCTCTAGATGGTGGATCGAGCAGCACAGCGGCGCGCTCGTGCCGAAGAGGCCGACGCGCTGCTGTACCTGCTCCTCTCCAAAGCCTGCGACGCCCTCGGTGTACCCACCGAGGGCGTCGCGCTGGTAGCCGTTGGTGGCTACGGCCGGGAGGAGCTTTCGCCGTACAGCGATCTCGACGTGATGCTGTTGCACACGGAGGGATATCCACGGATCGACGAACTCGCTGCCCAGATCTGGTACCCGCTGTGGGACTCGCGGACCAAGCTGGACCACAGCGTCCGCACGGTTGCTGAGGCCCAGGTTGCCGCGGCTGACGACATCCGGGTCGCTCTGGGGCTATTGGATGCCCGGCACGTGGCGGGCGACTCGCACCTCACACTGCAGTTGCGGTCGGTACTGATGGCCGACTGGCGACGTACTGCGAAGACACGGCTGCCTGCGCTCGCCGAGGCTTGCCGGGACCGCGCCCGTACGGTCGGAGAGCTCGCGCATCTGGCAGAGCCGGACCTCAAGGAGGCGTACGGCGGACTGCGGGATGCGGTCGTACTGCGTGCCTTGGTCGCATCGTGGTTGATCGACGTGCCGCACCCGGTGGTCGAGCGGGCCCGGCTGGACCTGCTGAACATCAGAGACGAGCTGCACTCGGTCGCCGGTCGTGCGACCGACAAGGTGATTGCTGACGTAGCCGGGGAGGTCGCTGCCGGCGTTGGCCTGCCGGACCGCGACGCCTTGCTGCGAGAGATCTATTCGACCGGGAGGACGCTGGCGCACGTGTGTGACGTGTCGTGGCGGCGGATCGAGAGCCTCACGGCCCGGCCGCCTCGCTCACGACGACGTAACCGCACTGGTGGGCCGCTGCTGCTGGCACTGGACGAGGGCGTCGGGCAGCACGAGGGCGAAGTGGTCCTGATGCCGGATGCCCGTCCGGAGCGCGATGCCTCGCTGGGGCTGCGTGCTGCGGCCGTGGCCGCCGACAGGGATCTGGTGTTGTCTCCGGCTGTCTGTACTCGGCTGGCGAACTCTGCTGCTTTGCTGCCGGAGCCTTGGCCTGCTGAGGCTCGGCGGCTGCTCTGCGCGTTGCTTGGAGCCGGGTCGGGTCTGCTGGAGGTCTGGGAGGCACTGGATCAGGCCGGGTACATCACGCGGATCCTGCCGGAGTGGGACCTGGTTCGCTTCCGCCCGCCACAGTCGGCAGTGCATCGCTACACGGTTGACCGGCACCTGCTGGAGACCTGTGTCGAGGCGTCGAAGATGGTCCGCGACGTACGGCGCCCGGACCTGCTCCTGGTCGCCGCTCTGATCCATGACCTCGGCAAGGGGGTCGAGGGCGACCACAGTGTCACCGGTGCCGTCATAGCGTCTGACCTTGCTCGCCGGCTGGGCTTTGCGGAGCCCGACGTTGCCACGATCACGCTGCTGGTCCGCCAGCACCTGGTACTGGCGCAGGTCGCCACTAGGCGCGACCTAGAGGACCCGATGACCGTTGACCTCATCGCGGGCATCGTGGGCAATACAGAGACGCTGGACTTGCTGGAAGCTCTCACGTACGCCGATGCGCGCGCTGCTGGTCCTGCGGCCGCTTCGCCGTGGCGCATCCGGCTCGTGGGTGAGCTTGCCCGCCGGGTCCGTGGTGAGCTGTCCGGGGGAGGGGCTGGGCTGTGGACCGAGGCCCCGCCGATCCCGGTACCGGAGTTGCATCAGATAGTCGGTGTGGGACGGCTCGGCGTGACGGTGTCCGAGCACCGGGGTGATGTGCGGGTCAATGTGGCCGTACCTGACCAGGTAGGGACGTTGTCGACGGTTGCCGGCGTACTGGCGGTCGAGCGGCTCGCAGTACGGGCTGCTGTGGTCACGTCGGTGGATGGGCTGGGGATCTCGCAGTGGTCGGTGGCCGGCTCGTCGCCGGACCCGGTGCGGTTGCGGGACCGGCTTGCGGTCGCCCTGCGCGACGACAGCGATCTGGTACGCCGGTTGGCCGCGCGCGACCAGTCGGCTTCGCGGGGGAAGAGTGCCGCCAGCCGGGTCGACTTGTTGCCTGGGGCATCCGAGACGGCCACTGTGCTTCAGGTACGGGCTCATGACCGGCCGGGACTGCTCTACGAGGTCACTGCCGCGATTGCTGCGACAGGCGCGGACGTGAGGTCGGCACACGTGAGCACACTCGGTGCGGAGTGCGTGGACGTCTTCTACCTGACCGACCGCCACGGCTCGCCGCTGGAGGAGGAAGACGCGCGCACAACCGCCAAGTCAGTACTGGACCGCCTGACCTTCTAATGTCGTACGGGTGGATCTAGTAGCGACGTTGCAGCGGCAGGCGAGGGCTTGCGAAGACTTGGGCTCACCGATGTACGCCGACGTGTTGCGGCGGCTGGTGGACGACTACGAGCTGGGCGGGTCGTCTACGGCCGTACTGGTTGGCTTTGAGTCGTACCCGGCCGATGCAGCGGTTGGACTGCGGCTGCTGGGAGGCGTGCATCGGCTGGTGTTGTCAGGTGGTGCGCCTGAGCTTGCGGCGTTTTACCCGAGTGTTGGTGGCGAGTGGGACCCGGTGCTCGGCTGGGAGGCCTTCGAGCAGGTACTGGCCGCGCATGCCTCCGAGCTGCGGAGTCTGCTGACCCAGGCACCGCAGACGAACGAGGTCGGTCGCTCTATCGCGCTGTACGGCGGTCTGTTGCGGCTTGCCGAGTCTGTACCGCTTCCGGTGCGGCTGTTCGAGATTGGCGCGAGTGGCGGGCTCAACCTGCGTGCTGACCAGTACCGCTACGTCCTGGCCGACGGGACCAGCTACGGGCCGGCGGACAGCCCGGTGGTGCTGGAAGGGGCTTGGTCCGGTCGCTCGCTCGCACCGGCCCCGTTGCGGATCGCCGAGCGAGTCGGCAGCGACATCGCGCCCGTAAACCCATTGGGTGAGGAGGGCGCGCTCACCCTCACGTCGTACGTGTGGCCGGACATGACAGCGCGGTTGGAGCGTCTCCGTGGAGCACTGAAGGTCGCGCGGACAGTACCGGCCGATGTACGGCGTGAGGACGCATTGTCTTTCTTGCGCAACCTGGAACTGGCTGAGGAGCACGTCACTGTCGTCTGGCACTCGGTGATGTGGCAGTACCTCGCACCGGACGAGCAGACCGCCGGGGATGAGCTGATCGCGGCTCTGGGTGCCAAGGCGACTCCGACGGCTCCACTGGCTCGCCTGTGTCTAGAGCCGATGCGCCGTACGCCGGACGCCGAGTCGGAGTTCCTCATCGCGCTCCAGGTCTGGCCTGGGGGAGTACGGCGCATCCTTGGCAGCGCGGACCCGCATGGGCTTCCGGCGTACTGGGAGTGAGATCACCTTTAGCCGTTGATCGCGCTGACCAGGGTGTCGGTGAGCTCGCGGGCGTACCGGCCGTCGGGATCGAGGTCCGGGTCGAAGATGCCGATGTCGAAGCCGACGCATTTGGGTGAGGCGAGCAGCGGCGTCAGGAGTTCGCGAAGGTGCTCGTGCTGCAGGCCGCCCGGATCGGGACTGTCAACGGCCGGCATCACCTCGGCGTCGAGGATGTCCACATCGAGATGCACCCAGAACCCGTCCAACTCATCGCGCTCCAGCTGCTCCAGTACTGCGGCCGCAGCAGCCGTCGGGCTGTCGATGACGTCGAGCGCCGACCAGTGGGGGATCCCGGCCTCGCGAAGAGTGTCGAGGTACGCCTCGTCCTCCCGGTAGCCGAGCATCACCGCATCGGTGTCCCGAACGTAGGGCTTCAGGCCTTCCAGGTCAGTCAGATCGTCCTGCCCCCGCCCGGTCACCAGCGCCAGCGCCTCACCACCGGCGGCCCCGACGTACTCATCGTTGTCGACGGTTCTGATGTCCGAATGTCCATCCAGATAAACCACCCCGTACCGCCCACGTCTCTTGAGTGCGAGCGCCGGCCCGAGCAGGTTGCTGCACTCCCCACCCAGTATCACCACAAAGTTGCCTTCAGCAAGCAATCTCTCGATCCGGTCGGCCAGCTTGGTCGTGTAGCCGGCCATGGCCACGGCATTGAAGACCCCGTCCCCAGGCTTCCAATCGCCGCGGTCGTACCGGGGCGGTGTGACACATCCAGCGTCCGCTGCTCCGATCCGCCGCAGGAACCCCTGGTCCCGGATGGCTCCCGCCAGCTTGTAACACCCTGGCACCGTCCCCACCGCCGGCGGCCGCAACCCCAGGTTGGACGGCCCATCCACTACGACCACGTCAGGCAACACCGCTACCTCCTCGTTCCTGCACGTCTCAGCCCACAACGTACGCCAGTCCTCGCCGGGGGGAGGGGGCGATTTAGATCAGGATCGAAGGGCCTTGGCGGGGTGGGCGGGGTCGGATTTGCTGTGCTCCCAGGCCGCTCTGCCGACGGGCGCCCGACTGAAAGGCCCTCCATGCTCACAGGGAGAAGATCGGGTGCCAGTTGCACCGCTCTGCTGCTTGCTCTGTTGATCGGCTTCGCCGGGATCCTCGTCCCGGCCCCGGCCGAAGCCGCCGGAGCCCGGCCAGATTTCCACGCACCTTGGAACTGCCGGGAGTCCCGTTCCTACTTCCATCACGCCGCCGAGGTGCCACAAGCCCTCGACTTCATCGGCGCACCGGGTGGTGACCAGGGTGCGCCGGTGCTCGCCACGGCTGCCGGAACGGTCGTCTCCGCCCGAGCCAACGGCGGATACGGCAATGAGGTCGTCCTGTCCCACGGGGGCGGCTGGACCAGCCGCGTCGCCCACCTCAGCGCCATCCACGTGACGGTCGGACAGCAGGTCGACGCCGGCCAAGGCCTCGGCCTGGTCGGTTCCACTGGCAACTCCAGCGGACCGCACCTGCACTACGAACAGTTGGCCGACGGGGTGCCCGCGCCGATCGTGCTCGACGGTACGGCGCTGGTGTACCGGCAGACCCACACCACTCACGTGGGCCTCAACTGTCCGGTCCAGCGTTTTGCGTTTGTGAATGCTGGGGGTCAGGTGTTTGCGAAGGATGGGTCGCATTCGGCGTGGCCGGGTGCGGTGAATGGTGGGGGTGCGTCGCGGGTTGTGTTGAGTGGGCAGTGGA
>Ga0190275_10003951_pt1 | contig 10640 bp, 10 predicted proteins | sample Popmic550T_FD_133745 | JGI IMG/M metagenome (GOLD analysis project Ga0190275, IMG submission 133745) | Populus adjacent soil microbial communities from riparian zone of Yellowstone River, Montana, USA - 550 T | ecosystem: Environmental > Terrestrial > Soil > Riparian zone > Trees stand | place...
CAGCTTGCCGGACAACTTGAACCCCACCACCCGGGGAATCAGCATGCTCACCGGCTGGCCCAGCATGGCCGCCTCGGCCTCGATGCCACCCACGCCCCATCCGACCACGCCCAGGCCGTTGACCATCGTGGTGTGCGAATCGGTGCCGACGCAGGTGTCGGGGTAGGCCTGCAGTACGCCCCCGACCTCCCTCGGGAAAACCACCCTGGCCAGGTGCTCGATGTTGACCTGATGGACGATGCCGGTGCCCGGCGGCACTACGACGAAGTCGTCGAACGCCGTCTGGCCCCAGCGCAGGAACTGGTAGCGCTCGCGGTTTCGCTGGTACTCCAACTCGACGTTGCGGGTGAAGGCGTCGGGGGTGCCGAACAGGTCGGCGACCACCGAGTGGTCGATCACCATCTCGGCCGGCGACAACGGGTTCACCTTGGCGGCATCGCCACCCAGGTCGGCGATCGCCTCGCGCATCGTGGCCAGGTCGACCACACACGGCACGCCGGTGAAGTCCTGCATGATCACCCGCGCCGGGGTGAACTGGATCTCCCGGTTCGGATCATCGGAAGGCTCCCACGCCCCCAGCGCCCGGATGTCGTCGGATGTGATGTTGGCGCCGTCCTCGGTGCGCAACAGGTTCTCCAGCAGGACCTTCAGGCTGAACGGCAGCGTCTTCGAGCCCTCCACCTTGTCCAGGGCGAAGATCTCGTACGTCGTCCCCGCGACCTCAAGGGTGGTCCTGGCCCCGAAACTGTTGATGCTCATGCGGTCCTCCTGTGGTCACGCCGTCCGAAGATATCTCGATGTCGAGATAATATCTCATGGCCCTGCAGAAGCGGAAACGCTCGGCGTCCCCTTCAGAGTGCAACCTTAGGCCCGAATCCTGACCCTGGAGCCTGGAACGACATCGCTGCCGGCTGACACGTCATCTGAGACGCCGCGGCCACTCGGCCGCAGCCGATCGCAGGATCGCGACAAGCCAAGGGAGCGCGTGAGGGTGAGCCCCGACTCGGGGCGAGCGCGCCTCAGGCCGGGCGCAGGATCGCGACCGCCTCCAGGTGATGGGTCATCCCGAACAGGTCGAACCCCCGGATCGAGACCGCTTCCAGGCCCAGCTGCCGCGCCGTGCCGAGGTCGCGGGCCAGTGCCGCCGGATCGCAGGCCACATAGGCCACGGCCCGAGCACCCAGGCCCGCGATGGCGCTGATCACCGCCTTCCCGGCACCCGTCCGGGGCGGGTCGAGCACGACAAGGTCGGCGCCTCGGGGCAGCCGCCGAAGCGTCCGGGCGACGTCACCGGCGAGGAAATTCGCCCCAGGAACGTTGCGCCGCGCCAAATCCACAGCCCGGCGATCACCCTCGACTCCCCAGACCCGGCAGCCGGCATCCACCAGTGCCGCGCCGAACACCCCGACCCCGCAGTACAGGTCGAAGGCGGTCTCCCCGTCGGCGGGCTCCAAGCCGTCCAGCACCGCCCGGGTGAGCACCTCCGGCGCGGCAGGGTGGGCCTGCCAGAACCCGTCCGCCGCCACCACGAAGTCGCGGTCGCCGACCCGCTGGGTCACCTCGGCCCTCGTCCTCGGACGCAACAGGGCCCCGCCTTCGCGGCTGACCACCCCCAGCCACTCCATCGGCTCGCCGTTTGACGACCGATTTCTCGACTCCGCGCGCTCAGCAGGCGAGCTCGGCCCGAAATCGGTCGTCAAATGGCGGGCTCCCGGCATCGGGTGAGCGGACCTGGGCGATCGCAGCTCGGCGGTCGCCGCGTTCTCCTCATGGTGCGCCATCGGCATGGACGGATCGGCGATCGGACAGCCGCCGTCCGGCAGCGGCACGATCACGTGCGACCGGTGCGCACGCAGTCCCAGCCGTCCGCCGCCGGCGTCGACGAACCGCATCCGGCACCGTGAATCCAGCAGTGGAGGCACCTGCTCCACCTCGCCGTCCCACGCGATCCCGGCCAAGCGCTGCAACTGCTCGGCGAGCACCCGCCGTTTCAGCTCGGCCTGGAAGGCGGGGCGGACGTGCTGGAAGTCACAGCCGCCACAGACTCCCGCATTGGGGCACGGGGGTGGCACCCGTTCGACGGACGCCTCGATGATCTGCACCGCGTCGGCCCGCGCGAACCTGCTGGACACCTCGGTCACGCGCGCGGTCAACAGTTCGCCGGGCAGGGCGTGCCGGACGAAGACCACCCGGCCCTCCACCCTGGCCACGAAGTGACCGCCGTGGGCCACCGCACCAACCTCGAGCGGCCCGATCAGCTCACCCGGCCGCACGCTCACTCCGACAGGTGCTGGCCGGAATGCACGCTCCCGGTGCCGGCGCGCCGCCACGCGGCGGGGTTGTCCCGTTTGGCTCGATCGATCGCGTAGCGGGACGAGGCCAGCAGGTACGGCACCGAGGTCACCATCACCCCCGGCATGAAGTTGAGCCGGGCCTTGAGAATCAGGGCGGTCTGGTTGTGCAGCAGCTGTTCCCACCAGTGCCCGACCACGTACTCGGGGATGTAGACGCAGACCACGTCCCGCGGGTTCTCGGAGCGCATCCCCTTGACGAAGTGCAGCACCGGCGACACCACCTCGCGGTAAGGAGAGTCGATCACCCGCAACGGCACTCCCAGGTCCTCGGTGTACCACTCGTCCAGCAGCGCCTTGGTCTCGTCGGCATCGACCGAGACTGTGACGGCTTCGACTGTGCTGGGTCGGGTCGCCTTGGCGAAGTTGACCGCACGCACGGTCGGCTTGTTGATGCCGATCACCACGATCACGGAGTGCACCCTGCTGGGGAGCAGGTTCCGCTCCCCCGGCTCCACCGCGATCTCCGCGTCGACCTTGCGGTAATGGTTGTTTATTCCGCGCATCAGGACGAACAGGAGCGCCATCGCCAGGATCGCGATCCACGCGCCCAGCAGGAACTTCACCGCCAGCACGATGCACAGCACCACACCGGTGCAGGTCAGCCCGATCCCGTTCACGATCCGGGAGCGCTGCATCTGCCGCCGGGCCTGCGGATCGGTCTCGGCCGCCAGGTGTCGCGTCCAGTGCCGCATCATGCCCGCCTGGCTGATCGTGAACGACACGAACACACCGACCACGTACAGGTTGATCAGTGCGGTCACCGAGGCGTTGAAGGCCAGCACCAGCCCGATCGCCGCGGCGGCCAGCAGCACGATGCCGTTGCTGAACGCCAGCCGGTCGCCGCGGGTGTAGAGCGCCCTGGGCAGAAAGCCGTCCTTGGCCAGGATCGAGCCGAGCACGGGAAAGCCGTTGAAGGCTGTGTTCGCGGCAAGGAAGAGGATGATGACCGTCACGATGATGACGAAGTAGAACCCGGCCGGGAACGTGTCGAACACGGTGGCGGCCAACTGGCCGATGGCGGTTCCGACATCGCGCTCCACGACCTCGCCGTTCTCGACGAAATGGCTGTGACCATCGGGATCGACCAGCTTCAGGCCGGTCACGTTGGACAGCAGGATGATGCCGCCCAGCATCGACACCGAAATGCTGGCCAGCAGGGTCAGCGTGGTGGCAGCATTCCTGCTCTTGGGCGGCTTGAACGCCGGAACTCCGTTGCTGATCGCCTCGATCCCGGTCAACGCCGCACAGCCCGATGAGAAGGCTCGGGCCAGCAGCGCGATCATGGCGAACCCGACGAACGGGTCGTAGACGGCAGAGCCGACCACATCCAGGTACTTGGTTGGCGCCTCCAGGTCCTCCCCCATCACGAAGATCCTGAACAGCCCCCACAGCGTCATGCCCAGCACGGCGATCATGAACCCGTAGGTGGGGATGGCGAACACCGTGCCCGATTCCCGCACCCCGCGCAGGTTCATCCCCATCAGCACCAGGATCACCACCGCCGCGGCCAGGCCCTCGCGACCCTCCAGCCACGGCAGCATCGCCTTGGCGTTCTGCACCCCGGACGAGGTGGACACCGCAACGGTCAGGACGTAGTCGACCAGCAGTGCGGCGGCGACGGTGACCCCGGCCTTGGGACCGAAGTTGACGGTCGCCACCTCATAGTCGCCGCCGCCGGAGGGGTAGGCGTGGACGTTCTGCCGGTAGGACATCACCACGATCAGCATCACGAACGCCACCGCGATCGCGATCGGCCAGGAGTAGGCGAAGCCGACGATGCCGGCCATCGACAGCGTCAGCAGGATCTCGTCGGGGGCGTAGGCAACCGAGCTCAAAGCGTCGGAGGCGAAGACCGGCAACGCGATCCGCTTCGGCAGCAGGGTTTCGCCGAGCTGGGTGCTGGCCAGCTTGCGACCTACCAGCAGCCGCTTGACGGCATCGGTGGTGCTCACGTTCGCTGACTATAGGCTCACGCCGGGAGGGGTGCACCCACTGGCGAGGCCACGGGGGCGCCGCCCGGCGTCCCTATACTGAGGCCGCGGCCGAAGCGCCGCCCGGATGTCAGGGGACTGCGTCGTGCACATCGTGATCATGGGCTGTGGCCGGGTCGGCTCGTCGCTGGCCCGCAGCCTGGAACGGCGCGGTCACTCGGTGGCCGTGATCGACGCGATGCAGGACGCCTTCCGCCGGCTCGGGCCGGCATTCCAGGGCAAGACCGTCAAGGGCGTCGGCTTCGACCGCGGCGTGCTGGTCAAGGCCGGGATCGAGCGCGCGGACGGCTTCGCCGCCGTCTCCAGCGGCGACAACTCCAACATCCTGGCCGCGCGGGTGGTCCGGGAGACCTTCGGCGTGCACAACGTGGTGGCCAGGATCTACGACGAGGGCCGTGCCGAGGTGTACGAACGGTTGGGCATCCCCTCGGTGGCGACGGTGCGCTGGGCCTCCGACCAGGTGCTGCGCCGGCTATTACCCTCCGGTGCCGAACCCCAGTGGCGCGACCCGTCCGGGACGGTACGACTGTCGGAGATGCACGTCGACTCGGCCTGGGTCGGCACCACCATCGGTGAGATGTCGGTCGCCGCGCGCAGCCCGATCCCGTTCCTGACCCGCTTCGGAGTGGGTCAGGTGCCCAACGAAGCGACCATCTTTCAGGACGGCGACCTGGTCTACGTCGCCGTCCACAACGACCGCGAGGCCGACGTCGAGGAGCTCTTCGGCGCACCGCCCGCGGCGCACTGAAGGGGGTAGGTATATGCGTGTCATGATCGCCGGGGCAGGCAACGTCGGCCGTTCCATCGCCCGCGAGTTGATCGCCAACGGGCATCAGGTCCTGCTGGTCGACCGCGCGCCGGACGCGATCAAGACCGCGAGCGTGCCAGAGGCTGAATGGCTGCTGGCGGACGCCTGCGAGCTGGCATCGCTGGAGGAGGCCGAGCTGCAGACCTGCGACGTCGCGATCGCGGCCACCGGCGACGACAAGACCAATCTGGTGCACTCGCTGCTGGCCAAGACCGAGTTCGGGGTGCCCCGCACCGTCGCCCGGGTGAACCACCCAAGCAACGAATGGATGTTCGACGACCTGTGGGGGGTGGACGTCGCGGTGTCGACCCCCCGGCTGATGTGTGCCCTGGTCGAGGAGGCCGTCACCGTCGGCGACCTGGTCCGGCTGCTCAGCTTCCGCGGCGGCCACTCGAACCTGGTCGAGATGACGCTGCCCGAGACCAGCCCGCGAGTCGGTCTGCGGGTGGCCGAACTTACGCTCCCGGGGGACGCTGTGCTGGTGGCGATCATCCGGGACGGGACGGCGCGCGCCCCAGAGCGGGACGGCGCCATCGAGGCCTCCGACGAGCTGCTGTTCGTGGTGGACCCCGCCCACGAGGCGGACCTCGCGCACTACCTCAGCCCGCGGGACCGGGCGCCGATGGTCGCCCAGGCCTGACCTGCGGCTTGCCCCCTCATACCGGACTTGCCCCGGGATCCCGACGGTATTCGGGATGAGGTTGCGGTTTGCCACGTGATCTCCGCGGTCTCGACACGCTCGACCAACCGTTCACGACCGGGTCGACCAGCAGGTCTGCTCAGAGCAGTTCGTAGTGCGGGTTGTACATCCGCCGACGCCCGTCCACCCAGGACACGCGTCCGGTGACCCGCAGCTCGCGACCGGCGATCACTCCCGGAATCTCACGGCGTCCCATCCAGATCAGCGAAATGCTGCCGGAACCGTCGTCGAGTTCGGCCTCCAGCCACGGGGTTCCGCTGCGCGGGCGCAGGGTCAGCACCGAGATCCTTCCGCGCAACGTGGCCCGCTGGCGGTCGGCGCATTCGGCAACCCGGACCGGCTGCTCACGTGTGTCGGCGCCCTCGGCATCCGGTCCCTCGGGGGATCGGCTGAACCAGCGCAGCGCGCGCGTCAACGGGTTGGGGGCATTCACCGCTCAGCCCTGCGGCACCGTTGGCATGGTCATGGCGATCACCTCGCCGGGCACCATCGGCCCTTCGCCCCGGCGGACCACCGCGTTGCGGAAGAACTCGACGAACGGTGCGGCCGCACCCTCCTCGTCCTCGGTCAGGCCGGCCTCACCCAGCAGCGTGCCGCGCAGAAGCCAGCGCGGGCCCTCCGCGAACCACGTCCGGCTCACCTGGAACATCTGTTCACCGCCCGGCCCCTCGGCGGGGAGCACCCGGCGCAGTTCCGGCCCGAACGGTCCGGTGGCGGTGGTGGCGCTGCCGCCGGCCTGTTCGGCCTCCTCGGTCAGATCCTCCCGCAACTCCTCGGCCAGGCCGCCGCTGGTGGGTGCCGCCAACAGTGCCAGCTCCAGTCCTGACTGCTCCCAGAACGCCAGCGCCGCCACCACCTGCTGGCTGCCCTCGTTGACCTGCAGCTGCAGGCCCATGCCCTCCCAGGGGGTCAGGATCAGAGACCCCAGGTCCAGCCGTGACACCTCGTCGGCCGCCAGGTCCACCTCGTCGAAGTCGAACGGGCCGTCCTGACGCCAGTCGACGTCGTCGGGCTCGGGCATCTCGGCGTCATCGGTGAGTTCGGCGGGCAGGTCCTCGTCGGCTTCGTCAGCGTCGTCGGCCGCGACTGCGTCCTCGAGGGCGATTGCGTCCTCGATCGCCGCGTCCTCGACCGCCGCGGCCGCTCTGGTGTCCTCGGCCTTCTCGGCCGTGTCCGCGACCAGGTCGGGATCGCTGGGCTCACCGGCGTCGGTCCCGGTGACCGCCGCGTCGGGTTCCTCAACCGGTTGGGCCTTTGATTTACGTCCGAAGATCACGCCTGCTCCTTCATAGATTCGGTGGCCTCCAGCCACGCCTCGATCCCGCCGGTGGATCCGTGCCCACCCGCGCCCCGTTCGGCCGGCGGCAGTTCCGCCACTTCGACGAATTCGGCCCGGGCAACCTGCTGCAGCACCAACTGGGCGATCAGGTCACCGCGACGCAGCCGGACGCTGCTCCGGGGGTCGGTGTTCAACAGGCACACCCTGATCTCGCCGCGGTAGCCGGCATCCACGGTCCCGGGCGCGTTCACGATGGTCAGCCCATGCCGAGCGGCAAGGCCGGAACGCGGATGCACCAACCCCACCCAGCCGGCTGGCAGCGCGACCGCGACCCCCGTTCCGACCAGCGCCCGCTCGCCGGGTTCAATGGTCACGTCCTCAACCGTCGCCAGGTCGGCGCCGGCGTCGCCGGGGTGGGCGTAACGCGGCACCGGAACCCCGTCGTCCAGCCGGCGCAGCAGCACCCGGACGTGCTCGGAGGAGTTCACCCGCCGGAGTCTAGTCGCGACTCTTCCGCGGATCCGCCGACGCCCGAGGGCCGGTTGCGGGCGATCGCACGCAGCAGATCGTCCGGTTCCCGGGTGGACACCAACCAGCACAGGTGCGGGTCGGCCTCGTCGGTGACCCCGATCACCACTGCGCCGCCGGCATACGGCCGGAGCGCCAGAAATGCGTCGTCGCGAGCCAGCACCCGGCGTCGCAACTGCTCCCCTGCGACCAGGACCTCGCCGACGTAGCCCCACTCCAGCAGGCTGCGGCCCACCCGGATGCCCTCGGAACCGACGGTGATCGTGAGCGAACCCCACGCGATCAGGGTCCAGGCGATCAGGACGACCACCCCCACAGTGCTCAGCACCAGGATCAGCTCGCCGAGCATGAACGCCACGGCGGTGACGAAGGTGAGACCGAAGAACAGAGCGATCGCCCAGTATGAAACCGGCACGCTCAACCGTTCCCGGTAGGCGCTCGGTTGACCGCTCGTGCTCACGATTCCAACCTACTGGCTGGCACCGTAGCCGGTCTGGCGGAGCACCCGGACACGCACTCGGCGCGCTGGGTGCGACAGGCGCGTCGGTGGGCGGCGGCGGCGCCGGGCGATCCCGGCCGCGAGAGCTCGACCGACGCGCGGGCGAACTTCTCGCGCCGAGCACAAGCCACTCACCTCGTGTTAGCCGGATGGCTAGACTCGGGCCAAACCCGCAAGGCTCCGATGGAGGAACCGATGAAAATCTCGCAGCGACTGGTCTGGACGATCTACGCCGGCGTCGTGGGGGCCGTGGCCACCATCGTGTCCCAGAAGGCCGTGCGCGGCGCCTGGAAGGTCGCCACCGGCGACGAGCCGCCCGACCCGAACGACCCTGCCACCCCGCTGAGTGAGGCACTGATCTGGTCGCTGGCCGGGGGCATCGGCATCGGCATCTCGCAGATGATGATCAACCGCTTCACTGCCGCCCGGTGGGAGAAGCAAATGGGTAGCCCTGCACCGTCGAAGTCGTCGGTGAACGTCAGGCTCTAATCCTGCTCAGTCGGCGCAGTCCACGCAGTAGGAATGCCCGTTGCGGGTGACCGCGATCTGGCTTCGGTGCTTCACCAGGAAGCAGGAGTAGCAGGTGAACTCGTCAGCTTGGCGTGGCAGCACCCGGACGGTGAGCTCCTCGTGCGAGAGGTCCGCGCCGGGCAACTCGAAGGACTCTGCAGCCTCGACCTCATCCTCGTCGACCTTGCCGGAGTTCTTGTCGTTCCGGCGGGTCTTGAGTTCCTCGATGCTGTCTTCGCTCTCCTCGTCGGTCTTGCGTGGTGCGTCGTAGTCGGTTGCCATCGTTATCTCGTCACTCCTCAAGAACGTGCCCCCGCGAGCGGTGCAGCGCTGGGTGATACCACTCAATCCTCTGTGCGTCGGAGGCATAGATACCACACCGGCCCAAACATTTCGAGCCCGGCCGGCTCTGTCTCAGCCACGGGACGCCCCGCCCTACTGTGCTAAAGGTGTGGCCGGCGTCGAACCCGGTAGGTTACGCCTTAGCACGAACACAGGAGAGCGATCGAACGATGCGCACCGCCCGGCCCTTGGGGCTCAGCCCCGACGGGAGGAGCCTGATCGTCGTCGTCGATGGCGGCGAGCAGCTCGCGATCCCGGCGGACGAGAGGCTTCGGGCCGCCCTGCGCAACGACCGAGCACGCATTGGACAACTGGAGATCGACATGGAAAGTGCACTGCGCCCGCGCGACATCCAGGCCCGGATCAGGGCTGGGGAGTCGCTGGAGGCGGTGGCGCAGGCCGCCGGGGTCCCGTCCGAGCAGATCGAGCCCTACGCCGCGCCGGTGATCGCGGAGCGGGAGCACATCGCCGGCCTGGCACAGACCAACCCCGTCCGGCGCGCGGGCGACGCGGTCGCGCACCGTAGCCTGCGTTCCGTGGTCTCCGACCGGCTACTGTCCCGCGGAGTGGACATCGACACCGTCGATTGGGACGCCTGGCGCAGCGGCGAGCGGCGCTGGACGGTTCGGCTGTCGTACGAGTCGGGCTCAGCGGAACGGCAGGCGGACTTCACCTACGACCAGACCGGCCGGTTCTCCACGGCAGCCAACGACGACGCGCGCTGGCTGACCGGCGAACAGTCCAGTTCGCATGGACCGCAGCCGGGCCGCCGGCGCCGGGGCAGCGACCCCGACAACGAATCCACCATCGACCTCAACGACGAACTGGCCATCGTGCGTGCGATCCAGCCGCAATTCGAGGTGACCCCGGACATCGATGACGACGACGCGGAGGTCGCGGAGTCCGACGGCAGCGGCGACAGTGAGGACGCGTTTGCCGAAGGCGACCTGGAGGAGGTGAACGGCGTGTACGACATCGTGCCTGGTGACCGGTCGAGCCTGGACGTGCTGTACGACATGCTGTCCAGCTTCGACGAGGACTCGGTGCAGATCTATGCCGGGCTGGTGCGGCCGAATCCCGAGCAGACCGCGACACCGGCATTGGACGACGGGCCGGACGGCGCGGCCGAGGATGAGGGAGAGCCCACCGAACGGCTGGAGGACGAGGACTCCGAGCGGGATGATGCGGAGGACGTCGAGGATCCGGAGGGCCCGGAGGACGCCGAGGATCTCGAGACCGAGCGGCTGGCCGCGTTGCCCGATCCGGAGACCATCGCAGAGACGGATCTCCAAGGCGACCAGAGCTCTCAGAGGGCCGTAGTCGAGGACGACACCCCGCGATCCGGGCGGGTGGAAGCACCTGCAGGTGCGGCGGAACCTGATGAGGCCGGATTGGATCAGCCGGACGTGGACGGGACCGCCGAGGGCAGGGGCGTCGCCGAGGATCAGTCCGCCTCGACACCCGTCGAATCCACTCCTCGCAGCACTCGGCCCAGGACCAGGGCCAGCCGGACCAGATCCACGCAGCCCAAGCCCGCCAAGCCGCCTACCGAGCCGGCGCCCTCCGCGGAGGCGCCCGCCGAGGATCTGACGGCCGAGGATCTGACGGCCGAGGACGTGACCGCCGAGG
>Ga0190275_10003952_pt1 | contig 10640 bp, 8 predicted proteins | sample Popmic550T_FD_133745 | JGI IMG/M metagenome (GOLD analysis project Ga0190275, IMG submission 133745) | Populus adjacent soil microbial communities from riparian zone of Yellowstone River, Montana, USA - 550 T | ecosystem: Environmental > Terrestrial > Soil > Riparian zone > Trees stand | place...
CCCGAGCGCGAGCCGGCGGCCGCCCTGGCCGGCGAGCTCGGGATCCTCGACCGCATCGCGTTCCACTACGTCGCGACGCCGCAGGAGGTGGCCGCCCAGCTGCGCGCGGCCCACCTGTTCGTCATGCCGAGCCGGCGGATGCCCGACGGCGAGGTCGAGGGCTCGCCCGTCGTCACCAAGGAGGCGCTGGCGGTCGGCGTCCCGGTGGTCGCGACGCGCAACGGCGGCCTGCCGGAGACGATCCCGCCGCGCTATCGCGACGAGCTCGTCGCCGAGGACGACCCCGAGGCGCTCGCGGAGCGCATCATCGCGCTGCTCGAGGACCGGCCCAGCTGGTCCGAGCGCGCCCGCGAGGGCCGCCGCTGGGTCGAGCACGAGTTTGCGTGGGCCGCGCTCGGACGCAAGACGGCGGAGATCTACGGCCAGGCGTCGGACGGCGCGCCGGCCGACGGGGGACGCATCGCGCCACCCCGGAGCCTTCGCTGACCGCGACCTGAGATGTCAGCGGTCCCGCTCACGGTCGTCGCGCCCGAGGCGCTGCCGGTGCCGCCCATCCTCGGCGGCGCCGTCCAGACCTGGATCGCGGAGCTCGCGCCGCGGATCGCCGCGCGGCACCCCGTGACGGTGGTCTCGCCCGCACACCCCGACCTGCCGGCGACCGAGACGGACGCCGCCGGGGTGCGCCACGTCCGCGTGCGCCCGCACGGGCCGCGCGCGGTCCTCCCGCGCGTCGTCCCCGACCGCGACGCGTGGCGCTTCCGGCTCGCCGGCGAGGCCCATCTGCACGCCGCCCGGGCGGCGCTGCGCGGCACCCACGGCGCCGTACTCGTCGGCAACCGCGCCGCCTTCGTCCCACGGCTGCGGGCGCTCGCCCCCGCGGCGCGCGTGCTGCTGCGCCTCGACAACCTGCCGCTGCGCGACTTCGACGCGCTCGCCCGCGCCGACGCCGTGCTCGCCTGCTCGGACTTCGTCGCCCGCGCGGCCCGCGCAGCCGCGCCCGAGGCGCACGCGCTCGGCGTCGCCAACGGCGTCGACACGGAGCGCCTGCGCCCGGCGGACCCCGCACGGCGCGCCGCCGCCCGCGCCGCGCTCGGCCTCAGCGACGGCCCGGTCGTGCTGTTCGTCGGGCGCTTCGTCGAGGACAAGGGCGTGCACCTCCTGCTCGAGGCCGTCCCGCAGGTGCTCGCCGCGCACCCGGCGGCGCGCTTCGTGCTGTGCGGGTCCGCCCACTTCGGCCTGGCCTCGGCGACCGACTACGAGCGCGCCGTCCAGGCCCGCGCGGAGGCGCTCGGGCCGGCGGTGACGCTCGCCGGCTTCGTACCGCCGGCCCGCATGGCGGACTACTGGGCCGCCGCCGACGTCTTCTGCGCGCCGGCGGTCTGGGCCGAGCCCTTCGGGCTCGTCTACCTCGAGAGCATGGCCAGCGGCGTGCCCTGCGTGGGCACGCGGCGCGGCGGGATCCCGGAGGTCGTGCAGGACGGCGAGACGGGCCTGCTGCTCGCGGGCGACCCCGGCCCCGACGCCGTCGCCGGCGCGCTGAAGCGCCTGCTCGGGGACGCGCGGCTGCGCGAGCGCCTCGGCGCGGCCGGCCGCCGCCGCGTCCTCGAGCGCTTCACGTGGGACACGATGGCCGACCGCGTCGAGCACGTCCTCGCCGCCTGACGTGCGACACTGCGCCGCCGGGTCGACAGCATGGGTGTCTCGGAGGTCACAGCGGTGCTGAAGCAGGTCACCGTCGGGCACGTGGTACTCCGCTATGGCGCGCTCTCGGAGAGCTTCATCCCGGATGCGCTCGAGGCGCTCGAGTCGGCGGGCGCCTCCAACTACGTGACGACGCTGGCGGTCGACAACCGCGCGACCTATCCGTACCCGCCCGCTGAGCGCCTGATCGTCTGCCCCGAGCCGCCGACGCTCATGCGCGTCCTGCACCGCCTGCAGGGCCGGCGCGGCAACGAGCGCTTCGCGGCCACGGCGGCGAGGGAGCTGCGCCCGCACGAGCCGCAGATCGTGCACGGGCAGTTCGGGTGGGGCGGCGCCTCGGCGGTGCCGGTCGCCCGGCGGCTCGACGTGCCGTCCGTGGTCACCTTCCACGGCTCGGACGTCACGATGATCCCGATCCGCTCCGACGCCCCGGCGAACGGCTGGCGCGGCCCGCGCGGCCATTCCTACGAGCAGTTCTTCGGCCAGCTCGACCTCGCGTTCGTCGTGTCGAGCTTCATCGAGCGCCGCGTGCGCGAGCTGGGCTTCGCCGGGCGCACGGAGATCGTGCCCGCGGGCGTCTCGCTCGAGCGCCTGCGCTACCGCGAGCGCCAGCCGCCCGACGACGACGGCCTGCGGATCCTCTACCTCGGGCGCCTCACCCCGCAGAAGGGCCTCTCCGTGCTGCTCGACGCGATGCCGCGGGTGCTGGCCGCGGTGCCGGGCACGCAGCTCGACGTGATCGGTGGCGGTCCGCTCGACCGGGCGCTGCGCAAGCAGGCCCAGCGGCTCGGGATCGGCGACGCCGTCGCCTTCCACGGCCCGCTCCCGCGCCGCGAGGACGTCGTCGAGGTAATGCGCCACGCGCACGTGCAGGTCGTCCCGAGCCGCGCCATGCCGAACGGGCAGGCCGAGGGCTCGCCGGTCGTCACCAAGGAGGCCCAGGCCGCGGGCGTGCCGCTCGTGGCGACCGACTCGGGCGGCCTCATCGACACGCTGCCGCCCGAGCACCGCGGTGACATCGTGCCCTCCGACGACTCGGCGACGCTCGCCGAGCGGATCATCGCCCTGCTCGCCGACCCGGCGGCGCGCCAACAGCGCGCCGAGATCGCCCGCGCGTGGGTCGAGCGCGAGTTCGACCAGGTGCGGCTGGCGGAGAAGACCATTTCACTTTATGAACAGGCACTGAAGTAGTCTCCCGCGCCGTGACGGGCCCCCCAGACCTCCGCTGCCCAGCCACCGGCGCGTCCCTGCGCCGCGACGGCGACACGCTCGCGACGCCGGACGGGGTGCACCGCTATCCCATCGTGGGCGGCGTGCCGATCCTCATCGACGAGGCGCGCTCGGTCTTCCGCCTCGCCGACTTCGCGCCCTCCGGGCCGGCGCCCGCGCCGCCGGCCTGGCGGCGGCTCGCCGCGCGCGTGGCCGGCGTGCTGCCGGGCGACAGCCTCAACGTCGGCACCGAGGCCAACGTCGCACGGCTGCTCGAGCTGCTCGACGGCCGCAACGGCGAACCGGCCCGCGTCCTGGTCGTCGGCGGCGCCACGATCGGCAAGGGCCTCGAGGAGCTGTTCGCCAGCCCGGGCGTGTCGCTCACCGAGACCGACGTGTGGATCGGCCCGCGCACGAAGATCGTCTGCGACGGGCATGCCCTGCCCTTCGCGGACGCGGCGTTCGACGCCGTCGTCTGCCAGGCGGTGCTCGAGCACGTGCTCGACCCCGGGCGCGTCGTGGCCGAGATGCACCGCGTGCTGCGGCCGGGCGGGCTCGTCTACTCCGAGATCCCGTTCATGCAGCAGGTCCACGAGGGCGCCTACGACTTCACGCGCTACACGCAGCTCGGGCACCGGCGGCTGTTCCGCGAGTTCGACGAGCTCGCGTCCAACGCCGTGTGCGGGCCGGGGATGGCGCTCGCGTGGTCGGTCCGCTACCTGCTCATCTCCTTCGCCGGCTCGTCCGCGCTCGCGCGCGCCGTGATCGGCCGCCTCGCGCCGCTGCTGACGTTCTGGCTGCCGTGGTTGGACCGCTTCCTCGTGCACACGCCGGGTGGCGCCGACGCCGCGTCCTCGACCGCCTTCCTCGGCCGCCGGCGCGACGCGCCCGTGCCCGACGCGGACGTCGTCGCGAGCTACGCCGGCCTGCAGGGCACGCCTCAGCGCTGGGACTGAGGGGCGAGGCCCGCCGCGTGCCGGATCGCGGCGACGGGCGGCCCGAGCTCCAGACAACCGCGCAAGAAGCCGATGCCCCAGGCGAGGTGCATCGTGGCGAACACCAGCGGCAGGGACGCGACGTCGGCGGTGGATCCGCGCCCGAGCTCGCGCGCGCTGATCGCCACGAGGGCGAGCGCGTACAGGCCGACACCCGCCCGGGCGAGCGTGCGCAGCGGGCGCGGCAGCACGACCGCGCCCGCGAGCGCGGCCACGACGCCGGGCGGCAGCACGTGCGAGCGGCGCAGGCTCTCGGGATGGCGCAGGCTGGTCTTGACGCGGTAGAAGCCGTAGCGGTGGTACTGGCGCCACAGGCGCCCGAGCGAGTCGCGCGGGACGTACTGGGCGGCCATGGCCGGCACGCAGACGATGCGCCCGCCGGCCTTGCGGATGCGCGCCGCGAGCTCGAAGTCCTGGTCGTTGAGCCACTCCTCGTCCCAGCCGTCGAAGCGCTCGAGCGTCGCGCGCGTCCAGACGCCGGTGAACCCCGAGTCGACCTCGAACTCCTCGTCGGCGGAGAAGCGGAAGTCGGCACCGCCCGTCCCCAGCCGCGAGCCGAGCGCGAGCGCCACGCGGCGCGACCACGTGCCCGTGCCCTCGGCGAGCTGCGGGCCGCTGACCCAGTCCACGCCGCCCGCCCGCAGCCGCTCCACCCCGCGCGCCAGGTAGTCGGGCGGGTAATGCGTGTGGCCGTCCATGCGCGCCACGTACTCGCCGCGCGCCGCGCGCAGGCCGACGTTGAGCGCCTGCGGCGTGCGCCGCGCGGGATTGTCGAGCACGCGGATGCGCGGGTCCTCGGCGGCGAGCGCCTCGAGGATCTCGCGCGTGCGGTCCTCCGAGCGCCCGTCGACGAACAGGAACTCGACGTCGCCGTCGAAGCGCTGCGCCTGCATCCCGGCGACAACCTCGCGCAGGCCCCGCTCCTCGTTGAGCACCGGAATGAGGACCGAGACGTCGACGCGACCCTCCGTCATCCGGCGGCTCGCGGCGTTATCACAGTCAGAGGAGTGACGGAAGGGCGCACGACCCACTACCGTACTGATCTATCCGGCGCAAGTGCCGCGCCGGAACTGCGCCAGTCGCTTCGTTGTGTCTTGCGAGCCGCGCTTTGCCGACGGGCTCGAGACCTGCACCCGGCCCCAGGAAGTCTGTGAACATCAACGGAACACCGCCCACCCGCGGCTCGGGCCCGGACTGGCTCCAGCCGCGCACCGAGACGTCGTCGCTGGAGCGCTACCTCCAGGTCATCCGCCAGCGGCTGTGGCTCATCATCGCCTGCGTCGTCGTCTGCACCGGCGTCGCCGTGGCCTTCGTGGCCCTGTCCAAGCCGGTCTACGAGGCGCAGGCCGATCTGCTGATCTCGCCGGTGAGCGACGCCGACGAGTACGTCGGCCTGCAGATCATCCGCCAGTCGAGCGACCCGACGCGCGACGTCCAGACCGCGTCGCGGCTCGTCGCCACCCCGGAGATCGCCCGCGCGGTCAAGCAGAAGCTCGACTCGCCGCACTCCGTGCGCTGGCTGCTCGACCACGTCAAGGCCGAGCCGGTCGCCCAGAGCTCGATCGTCACCGTCGTCGCCCAGGCCGGCACGCGCCGCGAGGCCCAGCAGCTCGCCAACGCGTTCGGCGATGCGATCGTCGCCGACCGCACGCGCTCGCTGCACGCGCAGATCGACCGCATCCTGCCGTCGCTCGACGACCAGCTCAAGACGCTCCCGGGCGGCTCGGACGAGAACGACCGCGACCAGATCCTCTTCTACCGCACGCAGCTCTCCAAGCTGCGCTCGCAGCCCGACCCGACGATCCAGTTCACGACCCGCGCGGAGCTGCCGCAGAGCCAGATCTCGCCGCGCCCGGTGTTCACCACCGTCGCCGGCGTCTTCGTGGGCCTCGTGCTCGGCATCGCCGCCGCCTTCGCGCTGCAGATGCTCGACCCGCGCCTGCGCCGCGAGGAGCAGCTGCGCGAGCTCACCCGCCTGCCGCTGCTCGCCCGCGTCCCGAAGGAGGGCGGCCGCCGCAAGACCCCGCTGCGGCCCGAGCGCCTGTCGCCGAACACGATCGAGGCCTACCGCACGCTGCGCGCCACCCTGGCCGCGACGCGCGGCGGGCGCACCGGCCCGCGCTCCATCCTCGTGACGGGCGCCTCGGCCGGCGAGGGCAAGACCACCACGGCGATCAACCTCGCCGCGTCGCTCGCGCTCGCGGGGCACTCGGTGATCCTCATCGAGGCCGACCTGCGCCGCCCGACGATCGGCAAGACGCTCGGCATCGAGCCCGAGCACGACATCATGAGCGTCGTGCTCGAGCAGACGTCGCTCGAGGACGCCCTGGTGCGGACCGACCTCTACGGCGAGAACCTCGAGCTGCTGCTCGCCAAGCCGCCCGGCGAGGGCGGGGCGTCCTTCGCGGACGGCCTCTTCCTGCCGACCGCGCAGACGCTGATCTCCGACGCGAAGCGGCTCGCCGACTTCGTGATCATCGACTCGCCGCCGCTCACCGAGGTCATCGACGGCCTGGCGCTGGCCGAGCGCGCCGACGAGGTGCTCCTCGTCGTCCGCCTGGGCCGCTCGCCGATGGCGCGCATCCAGCAGCTCGGCGAGCTGCTCGCCCGCCACAACATCGACCCGGTCGGCTTCGCGGTCGTCGGCGTCCCGGCCTCGCAGGCCACGAGCCCGTACTACTCGACCCCGACCTACTCCCGGTCGGGCGGCAAGCTCCTCGCCCGCCGCTAGGCGGGCGGGGGCGCTCGCCCGGGCCGTGAGGTCGACATGACCGCAGCACTGCGCACGCAGGGGCCGTGGCAGGCCGTCGTGCTGCTCATCGCCGCCGCCTTCGGCCTGCTCGCCGGCATCGATCCGGTGATCGCGGCCGGCGCGGCGGTGGGAGCCGCCTTCATGCTCGTCGTGACGGTGAACCTGCACGCGGGCCTGTGCCTGTTCGTGTTCGCCGCCTTCCTCGATCACCTCCCGGGAATCGATGGCGGCAACCTCACGATCGTCAAGGCGCTCGGCGCGCTGCTGTTCCTGTCGTGGCTGGCGGCGGTCACGACGCACCGCTACCCCGGCAAGACGCTCTTCGCCGACCACCCGACGGTGACCGTGCTCGCCACGTTCCTCGTTGCCTGGATGGTGCTCAGTCTCGGCTGGGTCGAGGACCGCGGGCCGGCGCTGACCGACATCTCGCGCTGGGTGCTCAACCTCGCGCTGCTGCCGGTGCTCTACACCGCGGTCCGCGACCGCAAGGACCTCATCCGCGTGATCGCGCTGTTCATCGCGGCCGCCGGGATCTCGGCCGTCTACGCCCTCGTGGGCCCGACCACGACCGACGAGTACAGCCGCATCGAGGGCGTGGCCGGCACGGCGAACGAGCTCGCGTCGATCCTCGTGATCGGCATCGTGCTCGCCTCGTTCATGTGGCTGGCGGCCAAGGACAAGCCGCTTGCGCGGCTCGCCTGCACGCTCGTGCTCGGCCTGTGCCTCGTGGCGCTCTTCATGACGGTGTCGCGCTCGGGCCTCGTCGCCCTGGCGGCGGCGCTGCTGGCCGCGGTGTTCCTCTCGGGCCGCTGGCGGCTCGGCGCCGGCCTGCTGCTCGTGGCCGTGGTGGCGACGACGCTCGGCTGGTTCTCGTTCGCGGCGCCCGACGCGGCGCGCGAGCGCGTGACCACCTACGGCGACGGCGGCACCGGGCGCACGGACATCTGGACCGTGGCGCTGCGGATGGTCAACGACCACCCGGTGCAGGGCGTCGGCATCGGCAACTTCCGCACGACGTCGGTGCACTACCTGCTCCAGCCGGGCCTCATCCGCCGCAGCGAGTTCATCCTCGACCGCCCGCTCGTCGCGCACAACTCCTACCTGAACGTGCTCGCCGAGCTCGGGTTCGTCGGCCTGATCGCCTTCGTCGGGCTGCTGGTCTACTGCCTCTCGCGCGCGTGGATGGCGGCGCGTGGCTTCACCCGCGGCCCCGACCGTGTGCTCGAGTTGTGCGCGCGCGGCCTCGTCGTGGCGCTCGTCGGGCTGCTGGCGGCGGACTTCTTCGCCTCCGACCAGCTCAACAAGTCGCTGTGGCTGCTGCTCGGGATGTGCCTCGTGCTGCCCAAGATCCTGCGCCAGCAGCAGGCCGAGCTCGCGGGCGAGCCGGTCCTGACGCGCTCGCATCCCGTGCAGGTCTGATGGGCGCGGCACCGTCGTTCACGGTGGTCATGGCCGCCTACCGGACGGCCCCGACCATCGGCTCCGCCGTCGCCTCCGTGCTGCGGCAGACCCGCCCGGACCTCGAGCTGATCGTCGTCGACGACGGCTCGGGGGACGACACGGTCGCGGCCGCATGGGCGGCCGCGGGCGGCGACGTGCGCATGCGCGTTCTCGAGCGCCCGCACGAGGGCGCCGCGGCGGCCCGCGCGGCCGGCATCGCCGCGGGCAGCGCGCCGTTCGTGTCGCTCGTCGACTCCGACGACCTGTGGATGCCGCGCTACCTCGAGCTCATGGGCGGCGCGCTCGAGGCCGACGGCGACGCCGGGATGGCCTACTGCGACGCGTGGTGGCTCGACGAGGAGACGCGTCGCATCCGCCGCGCATCGGCGATGAGCTTCATGGACCCGCCCGACCCGCCGCCGGCGAGCGCCGACGCGATGTTCCGCGAGCTGCTCGCGCGCAACTTCGTCTACAACTCGGTGACGCTGCGCCGGTCGGTGATCGACGCCGTGGGCCCGCCCGACCGCCGCCTGCGCTCGATGATCGACTGGGAGTGGTGGCTGCGGGTCGCCGCCGCCGGCCACCGCGCGGTGCGCGTCCCGGGCAACCTCGCGCTCTACCGGCTGCGACCGGCGTCGATGACCGCCGACCCCGTGCGCTCCGCGCGTGGCCGGCGCGACCTGTGGCGCCTGCTTGCCGACGAGTACGACCTCCCCGGCGACGTGCGGGCGGAGCTGCGCCGGCGCGTGGCCCGCTTCGAGGCCGAGCTCGCCGTCCAGGAGGGCCGCCGGCCGGTCGTCGCGGCGCTGCGCGCGGGGCGGGCGCACGCCGGCCGCGCCAAGCGCGCCGTGCTCGACCGCCGCATCTGGTACGAGGAGGCGCCGCGCGAGGTCGCGGACGCCTTCCCGGACCTGCGCGCCGTCTAGTCGCGACCGACGCGGGCGCGCGCTGCGCGCGCGGTCGTCCGCTGGAGGGCGCCGAGGTCGGCGGCCCCGCGCGGGCGCCGCCGGCCGGAGAAGTCCTCGTCGACCTCGAGGTTGCCCGCCCGCATGAGGGCCGGGCTGCCGGCGCGCAGCCGGAAGTCCCTGCGGCCCACGTCGAGGAAGCGCGGATCGGCCGCCACGTTGCGGCTCACGCGGCAGCCCGCGCAGGAGACCTGCTCGTCGGCGTCCGTGCCGCGGGCGTTGTCCCACAGGAGGTTGTCGCGCACGACGACGCCACGGCCCGGCTGGTAGGTGGTCACGGCCCAGCCCTGGTCGCCCGTGGCCTCGTTGCGGTGGCCGGCGACGATGTTGCCCGCCACGAGCACGCGGTCGGCCGTGCCGCGCTCGTCGTTGCCGCCGATCGTGACGCCGCTCGCCATCGAGTTGAAGATCGTGTTGTGGACGATCGTGACGCCGTCGCAGTCGCCGAAGAGGTGGACGCCGTAGCCCTGGCGCATGTCGCGGATGACGTTGTTGGCGATCACCACGCGGCGCCCGGAGGCGCAGTAGATCCCGTGGTCGTGCCGGTCGACGGCCCCGAGGTCCGAGATGTCGTTGCCGATCAGGCGGATGTCCGAGGCGCCGTCGTTGATGAGGATGCCCTGGACGTTGGAGCCGCCCGGGCGCCCGTAGCCGCGGATCGTGTTGCGCGCGAACTCGACGTGGTGCGAGCGCCAGATGCTCGTCCCGAAGCCGGCGGGGTTCGTCGCGCCGTCGAAGGTGAGCCCCGCGACGCGCACATAGGCGGCGCCGTTGAGCTTGAAGCCGTGGGTGATGACCGGGCGCGCGCCGGGGGCGGGCGCGACCGTGATCGGGGCGCGGGCGGTGCCGCGCGGGGCGCCCTCGGCCCAGTCCGGGTAGACGCCGGTGCGCAGGAGGACGCGCTCCCCGGGCCGCGCGCGCTCGAGGCCGGCGGACACCGTGCGCAGCGGCCGCTCGGCGGTGCCCGGGGCGTCGTCGTCACCCGCCGGGTCGACGTAGACGGCGCCGCCCACCGAGGCGGGCAGCTCGGCCGCGCGGGCGGAGGGGGCGCCGGTCACGAGGCACGCCGCCAGAGCGAGTAGGAGCGTCCAGAAACGTGCGCGGTGGGTGGGGGAAGCGTCCATGCCGGAGAGCGGGGCGGCTGCGCGTCCGGCGCAGCCCCTGCCCTCTTGTCATCGGCATGACGTCTCAGATCCTGAGCGACTTCCCCCACAACGCGACGAGGGCGCCGGATGGCGCCCTCGTCGGTGATCTCGCGTGCGATCGCTGCCCCCTGGATCCGCCGGGCGCCGCCTGCGGCGGCGCCCCGCGCACTCCGATCAGGCGGTCGGCTTGCGGGTGGTGCGGCGCAGGGTGTAGCCCGCGCCGGCGAGCGCGATGCCGGCCAGCACGATGATGCCGAGCTCGAAGCCGGTGAAGGGCAACGTGCCCTGGGCGGCCGGGGCCGTCTCGGCCGGGGCCGTCTCGGCGGGTGCCTGCTGCGGCGCCGGAGCGCCGTTGCCGCCGCCGCCGACCTGCTCACCGAGCGTGCCACCGTAGGCGTCCTGAGTCGGGCTCTGGGCGAGCGCCGGGCTCGCA
>Ga0190275_10003953_pt1 | contig 10639 bp, 7 predicted proteins | sample Popmic550T_FD_133745 | JGI IMG/M metagenome (GOLD analysis project Ga0190275, IMG submission 133745) | Populus adjacent soil microbial communities from riparian zone of Yellowstone River, Montana, USA - 550 T | ecosystem: Environmental > Terrestrial > Soil > Riparian zone > Trees stand | place...
CCCCGTGAGGGGCCACGTTTACCTAGTTACGGAGCTCGCGCACTAGCAAAAGGTGACCCCTCACCGGGAAGAGGAGCGGATGCCGTTTTTCCAGGTGCGACGGATGAGAGGCACGCCGGGGCGGTAGGCGAGGTGCACGTACGAGTCGGCGCGGAGTTGGACGAGGTCCGCGCGGGCGCCGACCTCGATCCGCCCTACGTCGGTGCGGCGGAGTGCCGCTGCACCGCCCGCGGTCGCAGCCCATACGGCTTCAGCGGGCGTCATCCCCATGTCACGCACCGCGACGGCGATGCAGAACGCCATCGATGACGTGAACGAGGATCCGGGGTTGCAGTCCGACGCCAGGGCCACCGTGACGCCCGCGTCGAGCAGGCGCCGCGCATCCGGATACGGCTGGCGGGTGGAGAATTCCACGCCCGGCAGCAGGGTTGCTACGGTGCTCGACCCGGCCAGGGCGGTGACATCCTCATCGGTGAGGAACGTGCAGTGATCGACGGATGCCGCATCCAGCTCGACCGCGAGCCGCACCCCGGCACCCGGCCCGAGTTGGCTCGCGTGCACGCGCACCCCGAGCCCACGCGCCGCGCCGGCCTCGAGGATCCGGCGACTCTGCTCGACCGTGAACGCCCCCGTCTCGCAGAACACGTCGATCCACTTCGAATGCGGGGCGCACACGTCGAGCATGTCTCCCACGACGAGGTCGACGTAGTCGTCGGCGCGCCCGGCGAACTCAGCAGGAACCACATGCGCCCCCAGGAAGGTCACCTCGGAGGTGAATTCTGCCGCCAGCCGCACCAACCGTTCCTCATCGTGCAGCGAGAGGCCATAGCCGCTCTTGACCTCGACGGTCGTGGTTCCCTGCGCCAGCATTTCGTCAAGGAAGCCGCGCGTTCGGGCGCGGAGCTGCTCGTCAGATGCGGAGCGGGTCGCGCCAACCGTCGACCGTATGCCTCCAGCAGAATACTTCTCCCCTGACATCCGGGCCTCGAATTCGCCGGCCCGGTCGCCGCCGAAGACGATGTGGCTGTGACTGTCCACGAAACCCGGCAGCACGGCGCTGCCCTCGGCATCCGTCACGGAGTCGGCGCTGGGAGCATCGGCTGACGGGCCGACCCACGCGATGCGGCCGTCCTCGACGAGCACCGCGGCGTCGGCCAGGACCCCCAGCCTGGCAACACCCTGCGTGCCGGTGAATTCCGTACTGTTGGTGACGAGCTGCCCGATATTGGTGATGAGCTCCGAGCTCATGATTCCCACATCGGGACGCGGAGGCCGCGTTCCCGTGCGACCTCGGCGGCGCGTTCGTAGCCCGCGTCGACGTGGCGCATGACACCGGTGCCCGGGTCGTTGGTGAGCACCCGCTCGATCTTCTCCGCTGCGAGCGGCGTTCCGTCGGCGACGAGCACCTGGCCGGCGTGGATGGAACGGCCGATCCCGACGCCGCCGCCATGGTGGATCGACACCCAGGTCGCACCGGAAGCGGTGTTCAACAGCGCGTTAAGCAGCGGCCAGTCGGCGATCGCGTCGGACCCGTCGGCCATCGCTTCAGTCTCCCGGTACGGAGAAGCGACCGAGCCGGAGTCGAGATGGTCGCGTCCGATGACAAGCGGCGCGCTGAGTTCGCCGGATGCCACCATCTCGTTGAACTTGAGGCCCGCGAGGTGGCGTTCCTTGTACCCGAGCCAGCAGATGCGGGCGGGCAGGCCTTCGAAGTGCACCTTCTCCCCAGCGGCGGTGATCCAGCGGCGCAGGTGATCATCCTCCGGAAACAGCTCCAGGATCGCCTTGTCGGTCGCCGCGATGTCGGCCGGGTCGCCGGAGAGCGCAGCCCAACGGAACGGTCCCTTTCCTTCCGCGAACAAGGGGCGGATGTACGCGGGGACGAAACCGGGGAAGTCGAAGGCGCGGTCGTAGCCGCCGAGCTGTGCCTCCGCGCGGATCGAGTTGCCGTAGTCGAAGACCTCGGCACCGGCATCCTGGAACTCGACCATCGCCTGGACCTGCTTGGCCATCGATGCCCGGGCACGCTCGGTGAAAGCTACGGGGTCGGCATCCGCGAGATCATGCCACTCCTCCACGGACACACCCTCCGGGAGGTAGGCGAGCGGGTCGTGCGCGGACGTCTGGTCGGTGACCACATCGATCGGAACGCCCAGTCGGAGCAACTCGGGGAAGACCGTCGCGGCGTTGCCGACGAGCCCGACGGAGAGCGGAGTGCGTGCACTTCGGGCGGCGACGACGCGCGCGACGGCCGAGTCGAGATCCGGTGCGAGCTCGTCGAGGTAACCGCGGTCGACCCGCCGCTGCAGGCGCGTCTCGTCGACGTCGACGATGAGCACGACCCCCTCGTTGAGCGTGACGGCGAGCGGCTGCGCCCCACCCATGCCCCCGGCGCCGCCGGTGAGGGTGAGAGTGCCGGCCAGGGTGCCGCCGAATCGCTTGGCGGCTACGGCAGCGAAGGTCTCGTAGGTGCCCTGCAGGATGCCCTGGGTGCCGATGTAAATCCACGAGCCTGCAGTCATCTGCCCGTACATCGTCAGCCCGAGGGATTCCAGTCGACGGAACTCGGGCCACGTCGCCCAGTCGCCGACGAGGTTGGAGTTGGCGATCAGGACGCGCGGCGCCCATTCGTGCGTGCGGAACACGCCGACCGGCTTCCCCGACTGCACAAGCAGGGTCTCGTCCTTCTCGAGCGTCTCGAGCGTGCGCACGATCGCGTCGTACGCTTCCCAGTTGCGCGCCGCCTTACCCGTGCCGCCGTAGACGACGAGGTCTTCCGGGTGCTCGGCGACCTCGGGATCGAGGTTGTTCATGAGCATCCGCAACGGCCCCTCGGTTTGCCAGCTCTTCGCAGTCAGGGTCGAGCCGCGTGCAGCGCGCACGGTACGGGGAGTGATCGTGCCGGGAGTAGTCATACTGCGATTGCACACCAGTTGGGCAGGGCGCGACAACAACTCTGCCAGCCCATGTGTCCGGTATACCGGACGGACTACTCCGCGCCCAGCTCGATCCCGCGCTCGGCCATGAACGACTGCGCGTCGACCCGCGTGCCGTCGATCCTGACTTCGAAGTGCAGGTGGCATCCGGTGGATGCTCCCGTGCTGCCGACGCCGCCAATGACCTGACCGGCGATGACCGGCTCGCCGACCCCGACCAGGGTTTCACCTTCGGCGAGGTGCGCATACCCGGTTTCGATGCCGTCACCGTGGTCGATCAGGATCCAGTTGCCGTAGGTTCCCAGTGTTCCAGCGGCAACCACGACTCCGGATGTCGCGGCGTAAATCCCGGCGTTGCAGGCGGCACCGATATCGGTCCCGTGGTGGAACTCGCCAACGCCAGGGACCGGCCGCTCTGGCCTGGGTCCGAAGATGTCTGTGATGCGTCCGATGGCCGGGTGCGCCCAGCCCTGGTCGCTCAGCTGCCCCGTGTCCGCGGCCAGCAGCTCGGACAGCGGGGTGAGCCCGGCCAGGCCGACCGGCGAGCTGGTGCGAAGTGACGCAAGCGCGGCCGAGGCGGCATCGAATTGCGCCTTGGCGGTGTCAACGGCGGCCTTCGCTGAGTCGACGGGGATGCTGAGAACTACTTGTTGCGCGGCCGCATCCTGTGCGGCGAGCGACTCGGCTCGCACCCGGTCCGCGTCAGCGCGCTCCCGAAGGAGTTTAATGTTGCCGCTGAGTTCCGACAGCTTCTCCAGGGTTCCAAGCTGGTAGAGGATGCTCGCGCCTCCGCGGCCGTCGAGGAGCACCCCGGCCGCTGCGCTGCCGGAGCCTTGCTGTGCGAGCGAACGGACGAGGGCGCCGAGAACGCGCTCGGAACGACTCGCGGCCTTAGCGGCATCCGTCGCCATCCTGTGGATGAGGTCGGCCCGCGCCTGCGCTGCGTCATGCTCGGCTGTGGCGGATGCGAACTCCCGCTTGGCATCGTCGTACGCGACCCTGGCGGTGGCGAAGGTTTCCTGTGCAGCCGCGATTGCTTGGGCGCGTTCGGCTGCTTCGGCGCGGGCTGCTGCTGCCTCAACTGCAGCAGCGGGGTTCGGGGTGGGGCGCACCGAGGGACGCGGTCGGATGGGGATGGGGTCCGGCTCCGGAGCGGGCGGGTTCTGGGCGGCCGGCGGCTCAGCCGGTGGAGCAGTGGGTGGGGGCGTGGTCTCGGCCGGTGGAGGTGTCTCTTCTGCAGGCGGAGGTGTCTCTTCCGCGGGCGGTGGCTCTTCCCCTGGCGGCGGCGTCTCTTCCTCTGGCGGGGGTGTCTCTTCCCCGGGTGGAGGCGTCTCCTCGGCGGGCGGCGTCTCTTCCGCTGGTGGTGGCGTCTCTTCTGCCGGCGGGTCAGTCGGCTCGGCCGTGGGCTCAGGTGTCGGTGCGGCGGGCTCCGCTGTGGCATCCGTGTCGGCTGAGCTGTCCTCGCGGTACTCCTTGACCGCTTCGATAGCGGCGCCCGCTATGTCGCGGAGGCGTGACGAGTCCGGATCCTCGGTCGTCTCCGTTGACTCCGCCGGCTCGCTCGACGTCGTGGACTCCGTTGACGACGACGGTTCCACTTCGTCGGCCGCGGCAGTGAGAGGTGAGCCGAACGTGACCGCCAATGCCACCGTCAGCGCAGTCGGAATCGCGAGGAAGCGCGGAAAACCGGCACTCTCCCTCGGATTTCTCGAGGCAACGGAGAACTCATCGGTCATGCAGTTACGCAGTCCATTTCGGGTTATGGAAGGCCGCTTGGGCGTGTCAACGTGGGGTCAGTATTTCACGCGCCACAAATGCTGACAAGGACTCCCTCTACTCGATTGCGAGGAGGTCGTGCTCCCGGATGGCGTCGAGTGAGAGCACCTTGTAACCTTCCTCCTCGAAGAACACGGTGATGCGATCCTCTTCGGTACTCATCACCACGCCGGGACCCCATTCGCGGTGGCGCACGGCGGTCTCGGGCGGATACTCCTCATCGCCGGCCGCATCCGGGCGGTCACCCGCTACCCCAGCGGCATCCATCTCGTAGGCGCTGCCCGAGCTGCACGTGTCGCAGTTCCCGCAGGGCTGAGGCAATTCCTCACCGAAGTAGCCCAGGAGGAACTGCCGTCGGCAGCGGAGGGTTTCGGCGTAGCTGCGCATCATGGCGATGCGTGAGTGTTCTATGCGCTCCCTGGACTCAGCGGCCTCAACCGCCCTGTTGGCTGCTTCCTCAGCCGTGATGGGAGCCGCGGGACGCACGCCTCGCCGGGCCGTGTGCACCACCCGCGCTTCACCGAGCAGGTTCACCAGTGTTGATGCCCTGCGCGTCGAGATCCCGAGCGACCGCCCGAGTTCCGACAGCCGGAGCGGATGCGACGCTGCGATGGCGTCGAACGCGGCAGCCAGCTCGTCATGGTTCGGAGCGCCGGATGCGAAGAAGGTGCGCAGGCCCAGATCCTCGGAGCGATAGTGCAGGGTCGCCGTGGCCGGTTCGCCGTCCCGTCCTGAGCGACCGATCTCCTGGTAGTAGGCGTCCAGGGATTCCGTGATTGCCGCGTGCACCACGAAGCGCACATTGTGCTTGTCGATGCCCATGCCGAATGCTGACGTTGCCACGACGACATCGAGGGAGTCCGCGAGGAAGTGCTCATGCGTGCGGCGACGCTCGGCGACGGGAAGCCCCGCGTGATAGGGCGCTGCCCGCAGCCCGAGCCCGGCCAGCTCCTCGGCGTAACGGGTGGCATCCCGGCGCGTGGACACGTAGACGAGGCCAGGGCGAGGCAGCTCGACGACCTGATCGACAACGGCGCGGCGCTTCTCGGCATCCGTCTCGTGCCTGATCACCTCGAGGCGGAGGTTCGGGCGATCGAAACCGTGCGTGAGTACCAGGGGATTCCGCATCCCCAGCCGTTCCACGATCTCATCGCGCACGGGCGGCGATCCGGTCGCCGTGAGTGCGACGACGGTCGGATGCCCGAGTCGCTGGATGACGTCGCCGAGTCTCAGATAGTCGGGACGGAAGTCGTGGCCCCAGGCGGACACGGAGTGGGCTTCGTCGACGACGAACAGTGACACGTCGGAGGCGATGAGGCGATCGACGACGTCGTCCTTGGCCAGTTGCTCGGGTGCGAGGAAGACGAACTCGGCGGCGTCGGTGGCGATCTCTTCCCACGCTCGCTCGTTCGCAGCCTTGGATTGGGCCGAGTTCACGGCGACGGCCTCGGGTGCGTCCCGCGCGGCTTCAAGGCCGGCCACCTGGTCGGCCTGCAGGGCGATCAGCGGCGATACCACGACTGTCGGCCCGGCCTGGAGGGCAGCCGTCACCTGGTAGATCGCCGACTTGCCGTATCCGGTCGGCATGATGGCGAGCACGTCCCTGCCCGAATCAGCCGCCTCGATCGCTTCCAGCTGCCCCGGTCGAAGCGGGTCCCACCCGAATCGGTCCTTGGCCACCTGCCTGATCTCAGCCGACATCGTTCCGGTCAAACGGTCCTCCTCACACGAGGTGAACAGTCGACCATTCCATACTCGCCGGAGCAAGCCCTTGCTTCCTTCCACCTCCCATGCGCCCCGCCGAGAGTGACCTTTCCGGTCGAGCCCGCCGGTTGCGCGGGTCACTCTCGACCGGAAAGGTCACTCTCGAAAAGGGAGGAGTCGGGGCGGGTCAGGTCAGTGGCGTGACGGATGCCGCCGCATCGGTGACGGCGCCGGTCGCCACCAACCCGACCACCGCTTCGATCTCCGGGGAGAGGATGCGGTCGTGCCCCGGCCCGTCGACCACCGTGCGGACCAGCGCGCGCACGGCATCCGTTGCGGCGCCGGGATTCAGAGGAGCGCGCAGGTCGAGCGACCGCGCGGCCGTCATGATCTCAATTGCCAGGACGCGGCCGAGCCCGTCGAGGCTGCGACGGAGCTTTCTCGCCGCAGACCAGCCCATCGACACGTGGTCCTCCTGCATGGCCGACGATGGGATGGAGTCGACGGATGCCGGCACAGCGAGCCGCTTCAACTCGGACACGATGCCCGCGGCGGTGTACTGGGCGATCATCAGGCCGGAGTCCACGCCCACTTCATGCGCGAGGAACGGCGGGAGCCCCTTGTTCCTGGCCGCGTCGAGGTGCCGGTCGGTGCGCCGCTCGCTCATGCTGGCGACATCCGCGGTGGCGATGGCGAGAAAATCCAGTACGTAGCCGAGGGGTGCGCCGTGGAAGTTACCGTTGGACTCGACGCGCCCGTCGAGCGTGACGACCGGGTTGTCGACGGCGCTCGACAGCTCACGCTCGGCGACCATCGCCGCATGGGTGGCGGTGTCGCGTGCGGCGCCGTGGACTTGTGGGGAGCAGCGCAGGGAGTAGGCGTCCTGGACGGTCGTGCACTCGGGACCGGCGTGGCTCGCAACGATGGACGAACCGCTGAGGAGACCGCGCAGGTTCGCCGCGCTCACCGCCTGGCCGACCTGGGGTCGAAGCGCGTGCAGGTCAGCCGCGAAGACCGCTGCCGTGCCGAGGAGGGCCTCGACGCTCATCGCGGCGGCGATGTCGGCCGTGGTGAGGAGCCGGGCCAGGTCGTCGAGGGCGAGGATGAGCATCCCGAGCATGCCGTCGGTGCCGTTGATGAGGGCGAGGCCCTCCTTCTCGGCCAGGATCACGGGCGCGATTCCTGCTGCGGCGAGCGCGTCGCCGCCATCCATCAGGATGCCGTCGGCGTCGCGCACCTGGCCTTCGCCCATGATCGCGAGCGCGCAGTGGGCAAGCGGCGCGAGGTCGCCTGAACAGCCGAGGGAGCCGTACTCCCGCACCACGGGCGTGATGCCGGCGTTCAGCACGGCGGCGTAGGTCTCAGCGGTGACCGGGCGTACACCCGTCCGGCCGGTCATCAGCGTCGACAACCGGAGCAGCATGAGTGCGCGCACGACCTCGCGCTCGACCTCGGGTCCGCTGCCCGCCGCGTGGGAGCGAACCAGGCTGGCCTGGAGCTGGGCCCTCCGGTCCGGGGTGATGAACGTCGTGGCGAGGGCGCCGAACCCTGTGGAGATCCCGTAGTGCGGGTCGGCGTCGTCGGCCAGCCCCTCGATGATGTCTCGTGTGGCCTGCACCGCCGCAAGCGCGTCGTGGTCGAGCAGCACGTGCGCGCCGTGGCGGGCGACCGCGACGACATCCGCGAAGCTCACGGGGCCGGAGCCCACGGTGACGGATCGGCCGGAAACGGATGCCGTGCCCGGGAACCGGGCAGGCGCAATCGGTGTGCTCATAGTCCGATTCGACACCACGGCTGGTGTACTCACAATCGGTCTACACTCGGTACCGTCCGGTATCCCGGACACCAATGGAGGAGTGGCAATGCCGGCGTCGAAAGCACCAGCCGCGGAGGGCGCCCTGCGGATCCTCTCTCACCTCGCCACCCAGCGCGGACCGATTCCGGCCTCGGCGCTGGCCACCGCGCTGGGCCTGCCGCGCTCGACGGTCTACCAGCTGCTCGCCGTGCTCGCCGCCGAGGGGTTCGTGGTGCATCTGCCGGAGGAGCGCCGCTACGGACTCGGCGTCAGCGCGTTCGAGCTCAGCAGCGGGTTCTCCCGCCAGCAGCCGCTCTCACACCTCGGGCGCCCGCTGATCGCGCAGCTTGTCGACCGGCTCGGCGAGAGCGCGCACCTGGTTGTGCTGCACGGACGCGATGTCGTCTACCTCGCCGAGGAGCGGGCGCCGCGGCGACCGTCGCTGGTGACGGATGTCGGCGTCCGGCTGCCCAGCCACCTGACCGCCAGCGGCCGTGCGCTGCTGGCGGCACTTCCGGCCGCCCAGGTTCGGGCGCTCTACCCCAACGCCGCGGCATTCGCGTCGCGCAACGATGTCGGTCCGAGCGCCCCGGCGGAGCTGAAGAGAATCCTCCAGCGGGTCCGCACCGACGGGTACGCGTCGGAGGATGGCGAGGTCACCCCTGGCCTGGCATCCGTCGCCGTCGTCGTGCACGACCACGCGGGCTGGCCTGCGGCCGCGATCGCGGTCACGTTTCCGAGCGAGAACGTGCCGCACTCGGAGTGGCCGGCCCTGGCCGAGCGGATCGGTGTCACCGCCGCCGAACTGTCGCGTCGCATCCGGGGTCGCCGCCCCTCCCCTCGCCGAACTGTGACTTAAGCAGGGTGTGAGGCCCTCGACACCCTGCTTAAGTCACAGTTCGGCGAGGAGAAATCAGGATGCGGGAGAAGAGAGGTGGGAGTGCAGGAAGTCAGCGACGCTCGTTCGCATGGCCTCGTCGAGGATGCCGATGGAGTGCAGGCTGCCCGGCACAGTGACCAGCTGGTGCGGGATGTCCAGTTCGGCAAGGCGGGACGCGTACCCGGTCGACTGCGAGAGCGGGATGAATTCCCCGGTCGATGCGCCGATGAACACCGGCGGGTCGCTCACATCGAGTTCGGTGATGGGCGAGGCGGCATCCTCCGCTTCGCAATCCCTGCGGACGGAGCAGCCGAGGTAGCTGAGGACGATGCGGTGGAGCCCTTCCGGGGCGTCGGCGCGGCGTAGCGACTCGTGCCGCAGGTCGGTCGGCGCGGACAGCGTCGCCACCGCGGCAACCCGGGAGCCTTCGGCCAGCGAGCCGGTCCCGCGTGCCCCGAGGAGCGCCGCGAGGTTGCCGCCGGCAGACCCGCCGAGTACGCCGATCCGGTCGGGGTCGATGCCATACTTCCGAACGTTGTCCGCCTCCCGGATCCACTCCACGGCCACGGTGAGGTCGTCGATCGCGGCCGGGAATTGTGCGGCCGGAGCGAGCCGGTAGTTCACGGAATAGGCGACGAAGCCGGCAGACGCGAGCCACTGGCAGACGCCTCGCCAGTCGCTGTTCGCTTTGTCCCCGCGCGCCCAGCTGCCGCCGTGAATCGAAATGACCGCGGGTCGCAGCGACGGCTCAACATCGGCCGCCCGAGCGGCGTCCGCGGGAGGCGAGCACACATCGAGAGTGAGGAGTGCGCCATCCGCCTGGGTCCCATAGACGACGTCGCTGTCGACGGTTATCCCGGGTGGCGGGGTGAATGTGCGGATGCCAACGATGTCGGTGGTCACCAGCTCGCTACGGGTTCCACCCTCTTCCGCCGGAGTCACCGGGCGCAGTTCGGTATGGAAACCGGCCAGGATCGCGGTCGTCGTTACCGCGACGACAGCCGCGCCCAGGGTCGTCGAGAGTCGGAGACGCCTGAATGAGGCTGGGCGGCGGGAAAGCGGTCGATCGTCGGGTGTCACATGTGCTCCGAATCTCGGGACAATGCTCGGGTGTCCCGAGGGTAGTGGCTCATCGTCGTCCAGCACGAATCTGAGGCCTCCTTTACCGTGAGGATGCTGCGCCCTTTACCGTGAGGATGCTGCGCCGCCCGTCTCGCAGGGTGACATTTCGGACACGATCCGGTAATGTTGCTGAGTCGGCTCTTGACACCGCGCGATATTTACGTGTGCGCGGATGGGTTTGTAAGTCAGGTGGGCCGGTTTCGCAGCAATTCTGTTGACGAAAAATCACAAGTATGTGAAACGGTCCCGGCCATTGACTGCCCGGGTTCTCAGGTTGCGTCCATAACGGCGCTGTTCTGCCATGTACCCAACACAACCCAGAAATACATCTATGCCTAATAGCAAGAAGCCAGCCGTCGGCCGCGCCGCCAAGAACTTCGACCCCAGCTACGCGAAGGGCGGCCCCAAGGGCGGACCCAAGTCGGG
>Ga0190275_10003954_pt1 | contig 10638 bp, 10 predicted proteins | sample Popmic550T_FD_133745 | JGI IMG/M metagenome (GOLD analysis project Ga0190275, IMG submission 133745) | Populus adjacent soil microbial communities from riparian zone of Yellowstone River, Montana, USA - 550 T | ecosystem: Environmental > Terrestrial > Soil > Riparian zone > Trees stand | place...
ACGACATCGCCCCCGACGGCATCGCCGTGGTCGAGCGGGACGGGCCCGGCCTCCACGCCGTCGCCCGCTTCCTCGACCACGACGCCCTCCCCCTCGCCCTGTCCGGCGACGGGGGCGAGGCGATGACGTTCCTCTGGCAGGGCGGCACGTCGAGCTACGTGCTGTCGGTGTTCCGCGACGGCCGTCCGGTCCGCCGGCTGGTGCGAGCCGACGGCGAGATCGTGGTCGACGAGGGCCCGGCGCTGTCGATCGAGGCCGCCACCGGATGGTCCGAGGACAACGGCCCCATCGACGACGAGGTGGCCCTGTTCGCCCTGGCCACGGCCCTGACCGAGGAGGCGGTCGGCGGGGAGGCCTGGCGGGCCCGGATGACGTCGATCCACCGCCGGCGCCGCCGGTGGCCGGATCCGTTCTTCTAGCCCTCGTCGTTGCCTTCGGCCGGGCCCGCGCCCGTCGCCAGGGCGGCCCGGATGCTCTGGTCGAAGACGACCTGGGCGGCGTCGAAGCCCCCACTGGCGGCCAGGTGCGGCCCGGCCCCGCCGAGGACGTCGACCAGGTGGCGGCGGCCCTGCCGGCCCCACTCGTCCTCCACCCACCGCTCCAGGAAGTGCGGCTCCCGCTCGGCGTGACGCCGGGGCGTGGTGGTGGCGATGGCGGCCAGCACGGCGTCGGTCAGCTCGGGCAGGCCGGCCCCCGTGCGGGCGCTGGTGCGATGGATCTCCGGCGGCTCGGCGTCGAACGGCCGGGCCAGGCCGAGGCTCCCCTTGAGCTGGTGGTAGCTGCTCTCGGCGCTGGGCTCGTCGCACTTGTTGAGGATGAAGACGTCGGGGACCTCGATGATCCCGGCCTTGAGGAACTGGACCTCGTCGCCCCCGAGCGGCTGGAGCACCAGGTACACCCGGTCGGCCAGGTGGCGGACGTCGGCCTCGCTCTGGCCGATGCCGACCGTCTCGACCACCACGCACGCGAAGAGCCGGGTGAGCAGCCGGCAGACCTGGAAGGTCGACGGCGACAGTCCCCCCAGCTCGGTGGCCGAGGCCTGGCTGCGGAAGTAGAGGCGGCGCTCGTCGACCGGGGTCCGCATCCGGGTGCGGTCGCCCAGCAGCGAGCCGCCCGAGATGGCGCTCGACGGGTCGATGGCCACCACCGCGATCGAGAGGTCGGGGTCGGCGGCGAGGGCGTCGATCGTGAGCCGGGCCAGGAGCGAGGACTTGCCCGAGCCGGGCGTGCCGGTGACGCCGAGGACGACGCAGCCGTCGTCGTCACCCCCCGCGTCCAGGGCGGCCAGGACCCGGGCGCGATCGTCGGCCGCCGTCGGGCGGGAGTCCTCGAAGACGCCGATGAGGCGGGAGACGGCCGCCTTCTCGAGGCCCCGCGCCCGCTCGACGAGGCCAGCCAGCTCGTCCTCGGCGTCGGGGAGCGCACTCACCCGGACGACCGTAGGTCGTGCCACCGCTCCCGCCCTAGGACCCACCGAACCAGCCGGGGACGTCGACGCGCACCCGTCCGGCCTCGGGCCCGAGCAGGGCGACGAGGGTGCGCTCGACCCCCGCGACCCGGCGCTCCCCCACCTCGGCGACCCAGCGGGCGCGCAGCTCGCCGAGGATCCGCTCGGAGCGCACCAGGCAGTCCCGTCCGGAGGCGGTGAGGCTGAGGTGCTGACGCCGAGCGTCGTCCGGGTCGACGGCTCGGTCGACGTAGCCGAGCTCCTCGAGCCGGCCGACCGTGCGCGCCGCCGCCTGCTTGGTCACACCGAGGACGTCGGCGAGGGCACCCGGGCTGGCCGCTCCCCGCCCGATCGCCTGCAGGGCGAAGCCGTGGGCGGGCCGCACGCCGGGGTGGCCCTCGGCGGCCAGCTGCTCGTGGAGGTCGTCGATCAGCGTCCGGAACCCGGCCAGGAGCAGGAGCGGGAGGGCGGGCCCGGGTGTGTCCATCGGTTGACACGCTATCGACAATGATGTTGTCTATATCGACAATGACCTTGTCGATTGGACCAGGACCCATGACCGTCATCCCCGCGGCCGCCCGCCGCACCACCGTCACCCCCAACGCCACCATGACGACCTGCTGCACCCCCGAGCAGGGGGAGGCGACGATGGCCCTCTGGCTCACGGTCATGGCCCCGGGCGCCCAGGGCCCGTGGCACCGCCTCGACGGCGAGCAGGTCCTGACCGTGCTGTCCGGCGCCCTGACCTTGGAGCGCGGGGGGACGTCCGTGCGTCTGGAGCCGGGCGACGCCGCCGTCCTCCCGCCCGACGTCGACCGCCGCATCACGGCCGACGCCCGGCTGGGTGTGGAGATGGTCTGCGCCGCCGCTCGCCCCCTGCGGGCCTCGGTCGACGACGGCATCGACCGCGGCGTGCCCGACTGGATGCGCTGAGGTCGTCTGCTCCTACCCTGGCGGCGTGCTGGTGCAGATGCGGCTCCGGGAACCGATCGAGCGGGGCGAGGTCGACCTGCTGTTCCGGCGCTGGAAGCGACTCCAGGCCGTCGTCGGCAACACCTATCGCACCGCCGCCGGGCGGCTCACCGTCACCGCCATCGACGTGGTCGACCCCGACGACCTGACCGACGACGACGCCCGCCGCGCCGGGACGGCCGATGCCCACGCCCTGCGGACCACCCTGCGGGGCGACGCCACGCTGCCCACCTACCGGATCACCGTGGTGGCGGCCGAGGGGCCCGATCCCCGCTCCGTCCTGGCCGGCGACGACGGCCTCACCGACGCCGACGTGGCCGACATCGATCGCCGTCTCGAGCGGCTCGACCGGGCCAGCTCGTGGGGCGCGTGGACGATGGCGACGCTCCGGCTCATCGAGGCGCAGCCGGCGACCGTGTCGACCGTGCTCGCCGAGGCGATGGGCCGTGAGCGACCGGCGTTCAAGCTCGACGTCCGCAAGCTCAAGGGCCTCGGGCTCACCGAGAGCCTGGAGGTCGGCTACCGCCTCTCGGCCCGGGGCCGGACCTACCTCGCCCGCACCACCCGCCCGCGCTGACGACGTCTCGTTCGGGTTTGACTCGGCGGCCCAACGCCGCTCAGCGCGCCTCGCTCAGCGCCGCTCGAGCCAGAGGTGGCGGAAGCCCCGGATGGTGAGGTTGGACCGGCGGCGGGGCAGCGGGCGGACGACCCGGGCGTCGGGGACGGCCCGCAGCAGCGCCGGCAGGGCGATGCGCGCCTCCAGCCGGGCCAGGGCGGCGCCGACGCAGTGGTGGGCCCCGGCCCCGAAGGCCAGATGCGGGTTGGGCGCCCGGGCCAGGTCGATCCGGTCGGGGTCGGCGAATACGGCCGGGTCGCGGTTGGCGGCGGCGAGCCCCAGGATCACGAAGCTCCCCGCCGGGATGGTGTGCCCGCCCAGCTCGACCGCCTGGCCGGGGAACCGCTGGGTGATCTGCACCGGCGGGTCGAGCCGCAGCAGCTCCTCGACCCCGGTCTCGGCGAGGGTCGGGTCGTGGGCCAGAGCGGTGCGCGCCGCGGGCTCGTCGTCGAGGGCCACGAGGGCGTTGCCGATCAGGTTGGCGGTCGTCTCGTGCCCGGCGATCAGGATCAGCACCAGCGTGGCGATCAGCTCGTCGGCCGTCAGCCGATCACCGTCCTCGGCCACCGCGACCAGATCGGACAGGAGGTCGTCCCGCGGCCGCTCCCGCCGGGACCGGATGGGCTCGGCCAGGTGCTCCCGCAGGGCCACGACGGCCCGGTCGGCGCGGGCCAGCTCGTCGGCCGACGGCAGTGGGTCCAGCCCGACGGCGAGATCGCGACCGTGGGAGGCGATCAGCTCGTGGTCGGTCGGCGGCAGACCGACCAGCTCGCAGATCACGCGGGCCGGCAGCGGGTAGGCGAAGGCGTCCATGACGTCGAACCGCCGGCGGCCGGCCAGCGGGGCCAGCAGCTCGGCGGTGAGGCCCTCGATCGCCTCGCCCAGGACGGCCACCCGCCGGGGGGTGAAGGCCCGGCTGACGAGGCGCCGCAGGCGGGTGTGCTCGGGCGGGTCGCGGAACAGCATGAGGTCGGGGGCGAGGGTGAGGAACGGGCCCTTCTCGCTCTGGTCGCTCCGCCCGAGGAGCCGGCTGACCGGTCCGATGTGGAGGTGGCTGACGTCGTGGGCGTGCTCGTCCGTGCCCATGGTCGGGTCGCGGAGGACGGCGCTGGCCTCGGCGTGACCGGTCACCACCCAGAAGCCGAACGGGCTGCGGTGGACGGGGTCGAGCCGACGGAGGGCGGCGTAGGCCCGGTGCGGGCGCTCCCGGGCACGGGACGAGGCCACGAAGGCCACCACCGCCGGCGTGACGGCCACCGCGCCCAGCCGGTCCCTCAGATCCATTGCCATATCCAGATACACTCGCGCATGTGACTCCCACGGTCAACGAACGTCCCGTCCGCCGGACGCGGGTCGAGCAGCAGGCCGCGACCCGCGCCGCCCTGGTGGCGGCGGCGGCCGAGGTGATGGCAGAGCGCGGCGTGGCCGGGACCACCGTCGAGGAGGTCACCACCCGGGCCGGGTTCACCCGCGGCGCCTTCTACTCCAACTTCGCCGACAAGGATGCCCTGGTCGACGCCGTGCTCGACGCCCGCACCGCCCACGAGATCGCCGACCTCACCCCCCTGGTCGTCGAGGCCGCCACCCCCGCCGAGCTGATGGCCGCGCTGCGGCGCCGGGGTGGCGACGAGGACGCCCGGACGTGGAGCCTGCTGCTGGCCGAGCTGCGGCTCCACGCCCTGCGGTCGCCCGAGCTCCGGCCCCGGCTGGCGGCGTGGGAGCAGCAGCAGCGGGACGGCTACCGCACCGTGGTCCAGCACGTCCTGGCCCTCGGCGACATCACCCCACCGGCCGACCTCGACCTCGTGGCCCTCATCATCCAGGTGCTCGACGACGGGATCGCCACCCACCACGCCATCGAGGGCGACGCCATCGCCCCCCAGGCCTTCCTCGACGCCCTCGACCTCCTGCTCCGGGCGGCCGCCGCCCTCGCTGTCACACCCCCTCCGTAAGGTCACGACCAATGGTGGGACGGCTGCCCGTGGCCCTCATGGCACTCATGGCGCTCATGGTCCTCACGCTCCCGGTCTCCGGGTGCGCGCTCCTTGACAACGGTGACGATGGCGACGACACGACGCCGGCCGGTGATGGCCGGGTCGTCACCGTCACCCGCATCACGGACGGCGACACGTTCCGCGCCGGTGAGGAGAGGATCCGCCTCATCGGCGTGGACACGCCGGAGTTGTCGTCCGGGGTCGAGTGCTACGGGCGCGAGGCGACGGCCGCGCTCGAGCGGCTGATCCCCGTCGGCACCGAGGTCCGGCTGGTGGGCGATGTCGAGGCCACCGACCGCTACGACCGCACGCTCGCCTACGTCTACCGCCGCGCCGACAGCGTCCACGTCAACCTGCGGCTGGCCGAGGACGGGTTCGCCCAGCCCCTCACCGTCCCGCCCAACGTCGCCCACGAGGACGACTTCGCCCGGGCCGCGGCCCGCGCCCGGGAGGCCGGCCTCGGCCTGTGGTCCGCCTGCGACGACACCGGGACCCCGGCCGTCCCGTCGACGACGGACGGCGAGAGCCCGGCCATCGCCGGGGGCGACTGCGACCCGTCGTACCCCGACGTCTGCATCCCGCCCGCGCCGCCGGACCTCGACTGCGCCGACATCCCCCACCGCCGCTTCGCCGTCCTCCCGCCCGACCCCCACCACCTCGACGGCGGCGCCGACGGTGTCGGCTGCGAGGGCTGACCCCATGCGCGGCCTGACCTAGGAGCCGAGCCGTCAGGCGAGGCGACCCAGAAGCACAGTGCCCTGCTCTCCGAGGCCCTGCCGAGGAGATGTCCGCCGCGACCCGGCCCTATTCGGGCAAGTCGTCACGCGCCGACGAGCCTCAGCACGTCGGCCGGGGTGGCCTTGCCCTCGAAGGTGATCTCGCCGTCGCGGAGGGCGATCACGCGGTCGACCTTGTCGACGAACTCGGGGTCGTGGGTCGCCACGACCACGGCGGCGCCGTCGACGTGGACCTCCTCCAGCAGCTCGATCAGGGCCAGCCGGCCGGGGGCGTCGAGCCCGACGAAGGGCTCGTCGACCAGCAGGAGCGAGAAGGGCCGGGCCAGGCCCAGCAGCAGCGACGCCTTCTGGCGCAGACCGCGGCTGAACCGGCTGGGCAGGTCGTCGAGCCGGTCGGACAGGCCGAGCCGCTCGGCCACGCCCTCGGCGTAGTCGTCGAAGCCGTCGCCGCCGAACAGACGGGACACGTACTCGACGTGCTCGATGACCGACAGGTCGTCGTAGAGCACCGGGTCGTCGGGGAGGTACGAGGTCGTGGCCCGGGCGTGGATGTCACCGCCGGGCCAGCCCGCGATCTCGACCGAGCCCCCGTCCGCCTCGAGCAGGCCGGCGACGATGCGGAGCAGCGTCGACTTGCCCGAGCCGTTGTGGCCCACCAGCGCGACCCGCTCCCCGGCCGCCACCTCCAGGTCGACGGGTCCGAGCGCGGGCACGCCGCCGTAGGCCCGGTGGACCTCTTCCACCAACAGGGCGGGAAACGCCGCAGGCGTGCTCATCGGCGCCTCATGGGCCGCGTCGACGCCTTCGGCTCGACCGTTCGACCGGGGCGCCGATGAGCTCCGCCGACTCCGCCCTCGGGGAGACATCCGTGCTGTTTGACTCGCTCGCTTCGCTCGCTCATCGTCTCTTGTCCTCCTCGGACACCTCATCGTCGTCGTCTTCGTCGTCTTCGTCGTCGTCGCGCCGCAACGAGGACTGGGCCTCCTGGGCCTCGCGCCACCAGCGGCTGATCTCCTCGCGCTGGTGGACCCACGCCAGCACCAGCCCGACGACGGTCAGCACCGCGGCCCACGCCGTGGAGGCGCCCTGCAGGAGATCCCGACCGGCGTTGTCGTTGGCCTCCACCACCAGCAGCGGCAGGGCGCCGGCCACCGCGACCAGCAGCGGGAGCACCGACTTCAGGACCATGCCCATGCCCGCCACCTCGGGGGCCATCAGGGCCAGGTCGCTCTTGTGCGAGGGCTGGCCCGACACCACGTTGAGGACGGCACCGGCCACGCCGGCCAGCGCCACCGAGACCCCGCTCGCCAGGCCCGGCCCGACGGGGATCTGGCCGGCCCCGGGCAGGACGGCGATGCCGCCCGCCACCAACCCCATCAGGGCGGCCACCACGAACGATGGCAGCAGCAGGCTCACGTAGAGGGCGCCCTCGGGGTGGCGGTAGAGCTCGCGCCGGCTGGGGTGGTCGACCTCCTGGGCCATCGGCTCGACCAGGTCGAGCCCCAGCAGCCACGCCGCCAGCCCGGCGACCAGGACCAGCGGGGCGGTGCCGCTCCACGTGCCCCGCAGGGCGGCGCCGGCGATGGCGGCGAGCAGGACCAGCCGGGCGACTCGGGTGGCGGGGAAGCGGAGGATCCCGTGCCAGGCCCGCAGGCCGATCGGCCTGAGGATGCGGCCGTGGCGGAGCTGGAGCCACGGGCGGTCGCGGGGCCGGTCGGCGGCCAGCTGGCGGCGCAGGACCAGCACGGTCCGGACGTCCTGGAGGGTCGCGGCGAAGCGGATCTGGCCGACGAGGGCCGTCCGCTGCTCGGCCGACTCGATCGACAGCCCACCCACTCCGGCCATCCCCACGGCCAGCAGGGCGACGGCCACGGCGACGGGCACGATCGACACGAGGTGCAGGTCCAGCGGCGCCAGGGCCACCCAGCCGACGGCCCGCCCGGGCGAGGCGGGCAGCGGCGAGCCGCCGAGGTCGACGCCGGCCACGTCGAGGCCCGACCAGGCCAGCAGCACCAGGCCGAGGGCGGTCGCCGCCGGGCGCGGGAGGCGGCGGCCCGAGGCCACCAGCGCCGTGCCCAGGCTCAGCCCGACGACCAGCACCATGGCCGCGGCCCCGGCGAGGATCCACTCCACCGGGTTCTGGTCGGGGAAGCGGCGGTCGGCGAAGCGGCCGATGGTGGCGCCCAGCAGCACGGCGGCGAACAGGCCCGAGCGCACCTGGCGCCAGGCCGGGCTGCGGAGGGCGCGGCCCCGGTCGACGGGGGCGAGGAGGACGTGGCGGACGTCGCCCGGCTCGACGGCCAGGGGGCCGCCCCGGCTGCCCGACCGGAGGCCGATGGCGACGGCCACGCTGGCCAGCAGACCGATCACGGCGGGACCGTGGGCCTTGACATCGGCGACCTGGGCGGCGTTCAGCGGCTCGTCGCCCACCGACCCGGCCACGGCGATCACGACGACGAGCCCGACGATGGCGGCCACGTAGACCCGGTACAGGGCGTCGACCCAGTGGATCTCGGCGACACGCCGGTGGCGCCGGGCCCGCCGCAGGTCGTCGAGACGGGCGGGGTCGACCGGGAGCTCGTCGACGTCATCGTCGTCCGGGGCGGTGGCGACGTCCGTGGGCACGGCGGACGACGCTACGCCTGCGGTCACCGCCGATCCCAGGCGGACCCCACCGCGACCGGGGTGGGCGTGGGGGGTCGCCGTAGGCTCCGACGCCGTGCCCACCGCCCGTCGACGCTTGCTCGCCGCCGTTGGCGCCGGGCTCCTGGGCCTCGCCCTGGCCCTCGTCGGCGGGGCCGTCCCGGCCGGGGCCCACGCCACCCTGCAGGACACCAGCCCGGCCGACGACGCCCTGGTCGACGTCGTGCCCGAGTCCGTCGTCCTCCGCTTCGACGAGCCGGTCAGCGCGTCGACCGGGGCGGTGCAGGTCATCTCTCCCGGTGGCGGGCGGGTCGACGGCGCGGTCGACGACATCGACGGCGGGCGGACCCTCGCCATCGAGGTCGACGGCGATGCCCGGGGCACCTACACCGTCGCCTTTCGGGTCGTGAGCGACGACGGCCACACCATCACCGGCTCGTTCGTGTTCCACGTCGGCGAGCGCACCGGCGCCGCCACCATCGACCAGTCGATCCCGACCGCGACCTCCGCCGTCGGCGGGGTCGGGCGCTGGCTGGGCTACGCCGGGGCGGCCGTGGCCGTGGGGGCCGCCCTGCTCCTCGCCCTGCTCCGCCGAGGCAATGCGGGCTCCGCCGCCCCGCCCACCGGCGCCACCCTGAGTCGCCGAGGCGATGCGCCGACCGCCGGCCCGCCGACCGGCGCCGCCCTGACCGGCCGAGGCGATGCGGGGTCCGCCGGCCCGCCGATCGGTGCCGCCCTGAGCCGCCTCGGCCCGCTCGTGGTCGCCGGGGCCGCCGCCAGCGCGCTCGGGACCGCCGCCGCCGTCGTGGCCCAGACGGCGACGACGACGGGCCGCTCGCTCGTCGGCGCCCTCTCGCTCGTCACCGAGGTGGCGGGTGACAGCCGGCCGGTCGCGGTGGCGCTGCTGCGCGCCGCCGTGCTGGTCGGGGCCGCCCTCGTCGGCGGGGCCGGGCGGGCCCGCCGCATGCCGGCCGTGCTCATAGCCACCGGGGCGGTCGTGGCCGGGGCCGGGCTTCTGGCGCCGGTGGCCGGCCACCCCTGGACCGCCGACCCACGGGCCCTCGCCGTGCCGGCCGACGCGCTCCACCTGCTGGCGGCGTCGGTGTGGCTGGGGCTCCTCGTCGCCCTCGTGGTCGCCGCGCCCGCCCTCCCCGACCCCGACCGTGCCGTCCGCCTCGTGTCGGGCTCGGCCCTCGTCGCCGCGGCCGTGGTGGCGGTGACGGGCACGACGTCGGGGTGGCTGCTCCTGGGCTCGATCGACGCCCTGACCGAGACGGCCTCGGGCCAGCTGGTGATGCTGAAGGCGGTCGGGTTCGGGCTGCTCGTGACCCTGGGATGGATCAACCGCGCCCGCCTGGTCCCCCTGCTGGGCCGTGTCGTCACCCCGGCCGCGGACGCCGCCCCCGAGGCCGACACCGACGCGGGCGACGCCGGCGAGCCGCCGGCTCGCCCCTCGGCCAGCGCCCGGCGGCGGCTGCTCCAGCTCGTCCGGGCCGAGGTCGTCGTGGGCGCCCTGGTGCTGGCCGTGACCGCCGGGCTCGTCAACCAGCCCCCGGGCCGCGACACCCTCGCCCAGCCCTTTGCCGACGTGCGCACGGACGAGGACCTGCAGCTGCGTCTCGAGGTCGAGCCGGCGCAGGCCGGCGACAACACGATGCACGTCTACCTCACCGACACCGGCGGCCGGCCCGTCCGCTTCGACGCCCTCGAGGTGCGCGTCTCCCGCGAGGGCATCCCCTCGCGCAAGCTCGACGGCGTGACCCCCATCAGCCCCGACCACGCCAGCGTCTACGGTGCCTCGCTCCCGACCCCGGGAACCTGGACGGTCGAGGTGACGACCGTCACCCTGTCGACCACCGCCCAGTTCTCCTTCGAGGTGCCCGTCCGATGAAGCCCACCCGCGCCCTACCCCGCGCCGTCGCCGCCCTCGTCGGGCTGGCCGCCGTGGTCCTCCTCGCCGCCACACCCGCCGGCGCCCACGGGGGCGAGGGCCAGATCGAGGTCACCTCGATCACCCGCGACGGCGCCGACGTCACCGTCACCGCCCGTCTGACCTACGTCGAGGACGGCCACGGCGTCCCCGACGCCACCGTCACGGCCGTCGTGGGCGAGGGCACGCCGGTGCCGATGGAGCCCGGGGCCGAGGAGGGCGACTACCAGGTCACCGTCCCGGCCGAGGAGGGGGCGACGGTCCGGGTGACGTCGGTCGAGCCCGCCACCTCCGTCGAG
>Ga0190275_10003955_pt1 | contig 10638 bp, 13 predicted proteins | sample Popmic550T_FD_133745 | JGI IMG/M metagenome (GOLD analysis project Ga0190275, IMG submission 133745) | Populus adjacent soil microbial communities from riparian zone of Yellowstone River, Montana, USA - 550 T | ecosystem: Environmental > Terrestrial > Soil > Riparian zone > Trees stand | place...
ATGGAGCGGTGCATGGGCGGGGCGACGCCCGAGGAGATCGAGCCGGAAGCCCGGAAGCAAGGGGCGCTGTTCAAGGACGGTCAGGTCACGACGAAAGCCGTGCTGGCAGAGGAGAGCCGCATCATCGACTTCGCCCGAGAGGGGAAGGGGACAATGCGGCCGCTGTGCTCCGTCCCTGATAGAGCCGGAGGGCCGCTGGGCGGACCAAACGGGAAGCAAAATCAGAGTGTCACAATCGCCCGCGAACAGCAAGCGGTTTCGACACCCGATCAGCTTGCCCACGTCCGCAAAGGGATCGGCGCTCTCTCCCCCGAGCAGTCCGCCCTCGTCAACCACGTCCTCACCTCCACCGACCGCCTCGTCCTTGTCGTCGGCGATGCCGGCACCGGCAAGACGAAGTCCGTCCGCGCCGCCTTCGACGCGATTCACTGCCCGGTCGAGATGCTTGCCCCCTCTGCGGACGCCAGCCGCGGTGTCCTCCGCTCTGAGGGCTTCAGCAAGGCCGACACCGTCGCCTCCTTCCTCCTCAGCCCCCAGCGGCAGATGGCGGTGAAGAACGGCGTCATCTGGGTGGACGAGGCCGGGCTCCTCCCGATCCGCGACCTCTCCCGCCTCACCGACGTCGCCAAGCAGCAGAACGCCCGGATCATCCTGCAGGGCGACCCGAAGCAGCACCGCTCCGTGGTCCGCCACGGCAACATGATGAACGTCCTGCAGGAGTACGCCGGCCTCCCAGTTGGCAGGCTCACCGAGATCTGGCGGCAGAAGAACAAGGGCTACAAGGCCGTCGTCGCCGACATCGCCGCCGGCAAGCGAGAGAAGGCCTTCGACCAGCTCGCGAACCTCGGCTGGGTCCAGAAGGTCGACAGCAACACCCCGCTGGTCGACGACTACCTGGCCGGGCTGAAGTCGGGGAAGTCACAGATCGTCATCGCCCCGACCCACGCTGAGTGCGACGAAATTTCCACGGAAATACGCAGCCGGCTGAAGGAAGAGGGGAAGCTCGGCGACGACCACCTGGTCAGGCACCTCGTCCCGCTGAACTGGACCGACGCAGAGAAGGGCGACCTGGCCCATCGTTCGGATGGTTCAGAAGTGCTGGTATTTCACAGAAATTCAGGAACATTTCGCGCGGGGCAAGCCGTCCGAATCGCCGACTGGAAGCCGGAGGACCACTTCAAGGATGCCGGGCACTTCTCCGTCTACCGCGAGGAGAAGCTCCCCGTCGCTGCCGGTGACACGATCCGCATCACCGCGAACGGCAAAACCGCCGACGGTCACAAGCTCAACAACGGGTCGATTTACCGGGTAAAGGGCTTCGCCAAGGACAGTGGGATCGTCCTCGACAACGGCTGGACCGTGCCCTCGGAGTTCGGCCGGCTGACCCACGGCTACGTCACCACTTCCCATGCTTCTCAAGGGAAAACCGTCGACGCTGTCCTCATCGCGATGGGCACAGAATCCAAGCCCGCGATCAGCGCCGAGCAGTTCTACGTCTCCGTCTCACGCGGCCGTGAGTCGGCGAAGGTCTACTCCGACATGACGCCCGAGGAGTTGAAGCACGCCATCCAGCGGACCGACAACCGCCGCAGCGCGACCGAGCTGATGAAGCCGCGAAAGAAGCCACGGGTCTACGACCGGATGAAGAACCTGCTGGCGAAGGCACGCGTCCGCTTCCGCCAGTTGCACCACGGGATCACGGCTGCTACCAGAGGACACGAACAACATAGGGAGAATTCACATGCAGGAATCGAGAGATAGCCTTACCGCTCTGCTGCACGGGGCCAAGGTCAAGCCGAAGCCGCAGGAACAGCCGCCGGAGCAGGATGCAGAGTCGGAAGAGATGACCATCGCCAGCATGGACGGCAAGTACGCCACCATGCGCCCCGCGAACAAGGCCCTGACCCGCATCCACATCGTCCACAGCGATGGGAAGGTCGAGACCCTTTACTTTCACCACATCGACGCGAAGAGCGAGTACAACGGCGGGTCCTTCACGTTCCTGTTCTCGGGGGCCAAGTTGTGGGAGCTGACCGTCGAGGGGCGGAACCTCTGGCGCCTCTATGATTATATTTCGCTCTCGCGTTGGCCGTACATCCGTGTCGCGCACCGTGACTTCGGCGGCAAGGACGAAGAAGTCTTCACCGCCGCGAGGATCAAGGACATCGTGATCCGGGAGCCCGCGTGACCGACGAGACCGAGTTCCTCGAAGCGATTGCCGCCCTGGCGTTCATGAGCGTCTCCGCCGTCTTCGTCGGCTCGATCCTGCCAGACAAGCCACTCGTCCAGGAGTGCTCCAGGAAGGATTCCTCGGACCAGTGGCTCGGTCGGTAAACGTACCGAGGTCGAGGTCGGCATGCCAGACATGGAGATCGGGATCACGGACGTGACGCCGAACCCCGAAACCTGCCGACTCACGCGACTCGCAGATTAAACTGGCCGTCATGGCTGAAGAACCAGTTGAACTCCCAGCCGACGCTACGTGTCAAAGCCTCCAGCGCGGGGCGCAGGAACGTTCCTGTCGCCACACCGTCCCTCATCCTTTCGATTTTCGTGAGCCGCTGAACCGGCAGGTGAAGGATGTCCTTCCCGATCGGACGAGGCGAGGCATTGCCTGCGTCATCTATCACCGCGAACCCGTGAAACCCGACCAGCGAGATCGTGATGTGCCACGGCGTCTTGATCTGAAGCCGGTTTACGAATCGCGCCGTCGCCAGCACACCGCTGACGATGTTCCGGTGCAATGGCTGAGCGTGCAGGAGGAGTTCCTTCCCTGTCGGTGTTCCGGACCGCTCCAGTTGCTCCCGCTGATCCAGCGCCGACTTGTAATCCCGAACGCACGCGCGGTGAAGATAGCCACTTAAGCTGAACTCGGTGAGAGCACCATAGCTGGCCCATGCATAGGCATCCGCGTCCACCACTGGGTTTGCGGCGAATAGGTCACGGACGGCCTCGCCGATCCTCTCGTATTCAAGGTGGGCCTGCCTACCGAAATAGACCGACGTGACGACCGCAGGCTGTTTGATGTTGTGGAACTGCCCCGCCAGCACCCGCTTCGCGAACAGCCCGTGCATTTCCTCAGCAGATCGCGTCTCCTGCGAGACAGAGGCTCCGCGCTTGGGAAGAACAACCTTCTCGATCGTGCTCCTGATGATCGTTTCGAGATCCTTGCTGAGCCGCTCCGTGATCTTCGTCAGCTCCGGCTTCCCCAAGCCCTCAGTGGCGGTGTAGCCGACACCTCGCCGGCGCTTGATGTCGAACACCTGCGACTCAAGGCCGCCGAAAGCCTCGTTGATCACGCCGATCAGCGCCTTGAAGCTCAGCCGCTTCGCCGCGTACCCGAGTTCAAAGACCACGTTGGAGTTCGGTAGCATCTTGCCCGCGCCGGTCTTCCCGACGAGGGACAGATCACCGAGGAAGATGTCGCACTCCCGGATCTTCTGCAAGATTGTGGCCGGGATGTCGCACATCCCTGGCGTGTCCTTCGTGTCCGAATCGACGGTCACGTTCCAGTTGTTCGTCGTGTCTGCCGTGATCCGAGCGCAGGCGTCATCCGCTGCCGTGCGAATCAGGCGATGGTTCAGCTTTCCGGGCAGGTCTGACTGCCAAGCGTAGAAGACCTTGATGTCCATCGGTACTGATCCCGCTGGAGGACAGAAAGCCTCATTTTATCGAGTTCGGACCAGCATTCCATGCCGTCAGCGACCTCGCTTCGGCAGGGGTCCCTCCGCCCGAATCAGATCTGCGAATAGGCTCCCCTCGGCCTCTTTCTCAACAGCTTTCTCCTCCCGCTTCGCCCGTGCGGCGGCGAGTTGCTCGGCCGTCCGCGGTTCGTACCCCGGGTCGAAGCCCGACCAGTGCAGCTCGTAGCGGTGGGGGTGGACCGTCTCGCCGCGGACCTCGATCGTTCGGCTCGGGTCGGGCTCGGTGAGCATGGCGCCGAAGGCGTCCTCCCAGCTGGGCACCTCCCGGGCCTTCCCGTCTTCGACGACGAATTGCCGCGCCTGGCCTCCCTTCCGGGCGGTGACGACAGTCATGGCCGCGTGTGCCCGACCGCCTTCCCGCCTGGCCCTGTCCGACTCCTCGTGCGTGACCAAGCTGTGCCTGCCGGAAGGGGACCATCCCGGCCCGAACAGCGAGCAGGCGAGCGACTCGGCGAGAACATACTCCCGGCGGAACTTATCTGCGATGGCCTGGCGCGTGGCGGCGTTTTGCCGGTCTTGCTCCGTCGGCTCGGTCACTTCGCGGACTCAGCCGCGAGCGATCTGATACGTAGCGCAAAAACCGGATGAATCGTCCGTTCCCCGGCTGCCCAGTACCGAACGCATCGAGGCGTTACGAACATCTTTTCGGCAAGGACATGCTTCCAGCTCTCGCCGTAGAGGTTCTCACCGATGGAGCGGAGTTCGGCGGGAGTCATCGCCAGATCAGCTTCTCGCCGGAGAACGCTTCCAGGGCGCGGAACACGGCTTCCATCTGGGAGTTCCGCCAGAAGTGCTTCACGTAGGTGCGGGGCTCAGTGAGGTGGTGCGCGTTGGCCCTCATGAACAGCATGGCCGCCTTCTCCGTCAGAAACACCGCCTTGTCCTCCCACTCCGCCCGCACTCCGAAGGGGTGCTGATCGTTCCAGGAGTCGAACGCCTCCTCGGGGCTCTCCCATTCCTGCGATTCTCGCCACTCCTCCAGTGTCCACAGGCGGCCGTCGTAGGCTACGACTTCTTTCTCGCCGTCGTGGTAACAGTCCACCCACTTCTTGCTCTGGACGGCAAAGTAATACGGGGTCGAGGTCGCTCGGTTGTTCTGGGCGTTGATCTCGCGGATCAGGCTGGCGATCTGCTCGGGCAAGCTGGGTTGCTGAACCTCGACGATGTCCTCGTTGAGCTGTCCGCCGTGGTTCGCGGAACGGACGATTTCTTCCGCTTCCGCTCTCTCGTACAGGCCCGCCTCATCCTCTCGCATCGTGTATCCAGCCGAGTTCGGCCGCCACCACGCATCGTGCTCGAAGGACCATATCCTCACCAAATCAGTCACACATCCTCCATCATTTCGCAGGGCTTCATTGCCCATGCGCAACGGAGGGTGGCACGGAACATGGTTCCGGTCAAGCACTTTGTGCGACCCCGCTCTCCTCATCGCTCCAGCCACTGGTCACTCCGCTTTCCCCTGCGGCATACTGGCCGTCATGCCCCCACCTCCCTCGGGTTGGGAAGGCCGGCCCTGTACAGGCTTTACCCCGTGCTACCCTCCTCTCAAGTCGACTGACTCCTTACCAGAGGGGGCGGTGAGCGTCCGTTGCCGGAGGTGGCCGGTACAAGTTGCCCAGCTTGCTCGACCGGACGGCGGTAACCTCTGTCATTCGCAACGCGCGGCGAGCCGATTGCTTCCTTGACCCCCGGTCACCCGACATGGAGGTCGCCATGGGCCGCTTCTTCCCCGCGTTACTCGTCCTCGTCATTCTCCCGGGCTCGACGATTGCCGGTCCGACGGAAACGCTCCGGTCCGCGACGGAGGTGCTGACGGACCTGGCCACGACCTCGGGCATCCCGCCGGCGGCACTCGCCGACGCCCACGCGGTCGCCGTGTTCCCACGGCTCGTCACGGCCGGGCTCGTGGTCGGCGGCCGGAGCGGTCACGGGGTGCTGCTGACCCGCGACCGGGACGGGCGGTGGGGGGAGCCGGTCTTCGTCGACATCGGTGGGGCGAGCGTCGGCCTCCAGGCGGGGGTGGAGGCGGCGGACGTCGTGCTCGTCTTCACGACGCGGCAGAGCCTCGACCGCCTGCTCGCGGGAAAGAAAACCCTCGGGGCGGGGGCCGCCGGGCCGGGCGGGAGGCGTGCGGGGACGGCCATCGCCGCCGATGTCCTGACCTTCTCCCGGGGCCGCGGGCTATTCGTCGGGGTGTCGCTGGATGGGGTCGTGATTCGCCCGGACGCCGCCGCCAACGCGTCATTCGCCCGGGACACCCGCCCCGCCGTGCGGGAGCTGGTCGGTTCGCTGAGGGCGCGGATCGTGCGGATGGGCTCTCCCGCAGGCGAACCCGTAACCTCCGTGGCCGATCAGTCGCCCGCGGCAACCGTGAGCGTCTCCTCGCCGGCCGGCGGTATCGGCGTATCGGTGGCGATTAACCCGGACCAGTTCGGGGTGGGCCTGAGTGCCCTCGCCGCCGCCGTGGTCGGGCTGATGTATCGCGCCACCCGGCAGAAGGTGGGGCGGCGGTGGGGTCTTGCGTAACGGGCGCACTGAGCGGATCGAGATAAGACCAGGCGCCATTCAGTCCCGACCCGCTTCGATCCCGGTCGGCGGGAGGGGGAAGGTGCCTTGGATCTGGCCGCAGTCGAGGCAGTATCGGAAGTGGAGGTCGTCCCCGCCGCCGACCCCGAGGTCGCGCGGGACGTACCCGTGCGTGTGCTTCCCCGCAAGGTCGACGCTGCACAGGTCCGAGCACCGGGCCAGGATCAGGGCGAGGCGCGGGCTCCGGCACTGCTGGCAGGTCGGGACGACCTCGATCATGCCCGCCGCCCGCTCAGCCAGCCCAGGGTGAACCCGACCGCGACCGCCCAACCGACCGTTACCCACGGGGATCGGGGACGCTCGATCGTGCGCGCCTGTCCCGGCCGTCCGGTGCGAGGAGCACCGCCGTCGTCGGCCCACCGCTGGAGGTCGGCCTCCTGGTGGGCGGAGCGTTCCGCACGTTCCATGTCACCCTCCGACTCGAGGATCCGGGTCGCCGGCCAGTCACCCACGATTCGTTCTATACGGGCCGGGGAGTCGATCTCGATGCCGACAGGCGTGGGGTGGTCCCCGCGGCGTGATGACTGTCTGCGTCGCGGGAGCCGAAGGCGGTGGCTGGTTCCGCGCGGGCGGACGCTCGGGGCGGGGTGTCGACGGCAACCGAGGCGGGCCACGTGAAACCATTCTATCCAGGCGTGTCGTGCGGATTGGAAGCGGTCAGACGGGTCGCACGGGCTGCGCCGGCTGCTGACCTTCGTTCCTCGGGCCGGGTCGGGTATGCTCCACCACTCATCCCCCGACCCGACCCACCTCTCCCCACTCACCGGGGCGTCCGATCGCGGGTCCGTCGCGGGCTACCGGGGGGCGGCGATGGCCAAGGACGTGCGGAACACCGGCAAGACGGACCTCAAGACGACCCTGTCGGCGATCGAGAAGGAGTTCGGCAAGGGGTCGATCATGACCCTCGGGGACATGGGCGGGCAGGACGTCGAGTGCATCTCGACCGGGTGCCTGGGCCTCGACCTCGCCCTCGGCGGGAAGGGGCTGCCGCGGGGCCGCATCGTCGAGATCTACGGGGCCGAGGCGAGCGGCAAGACGACCATCGCCCTGCACGCGGTGGCACAGGCCCAGAAGGCCGGCGGGGTGGCCGCGTTCATCGACGCCGAGCACGCCCTCGACCCGACCTGGGCCAAGCGGATCGGCGTCGACCTCGACGCGCTCCTGGTCAGCCAGCCGGGGTACGGCGAGGAGGGGCTGCGGATCGCCGAGATGCTCATCGCGAGCAACGCCGTCGACCTCATCGTCATCGACTCGGTCGCCGCCCTGGTGCCGAGGAACGAGATCCAGGATAGCGAGATCGGCGACACCAAGGTCGGGCTCCAGGCCCGGATGATGAGCCAGGCGATGCGGATCATGAACCCGCCGCTGGGCAAGAGCCGGACGTGCCTGGTGTTCGTCAACCAGATCCGGCAGAAGATCGGCGTCATGTACGGCGACCCGAACACCACCCCGGGCGGGCTGGCGCTGAAGTTCTTCGCCAGCGTGCGGATGGAGGCGAAGCGGGTCACCCACGTCAAGGACGGGGACGAGACGGTCGGGGCCGAGACCCGGGTGCGGGTGGTCAAGAACAAGGTCGCCCCGCCGTTCCGGAACGCCGAGTTCGACATCCTGCACGACCGCGGGATCGACTACGAGGGCGACGTACTCAAGCTGGCCGTCGAGGACGAGCTGGTCGCGAAGAGCGGGGCGTTCTTCAGCTACAAGGACCAGCGGCTCGGCCAGGGGAAGGACAAGGCGGTCCAGTTCCTCCGGGAGAATCCCGTGGTCCGCGACGGGATCGCGGCCGCGGTGCGGGCCAAGCGGAAGCCGGTGGCGGCTGAGATGGACCCGGCCGTGGCGGAGCAGGCGGCTCGGGACGAAGCGGTTGCGGCGGCGGAGTTGGCCGCGCTCGATGCGGTCCCGGTTCCGGTCCGCGGGAAGCGGGGCATGGTCGTGGGGGGAGCCGACTCGGCTCCGACGCTTCCCGAGGCCGGGTCGCTGGCGCTCTGACTCGTCGCGGGACACCGTGAAGGAGGGACGGAGCCCGGAACGGCTGCGGGCTCGTCACGCGGCTTCTACATCACCGGACTTCTGTGCATCCGGCGGTGCCGGAACCCGCTCCCACCACTGGTGCGGGCAGGGGAAGGAGGCTCAGGCAGCCAGGACGGGGACAACCCTGTTAAGGCGGCTAGCGGGCAAGGTAATTGCCTTTTCAACGGGCCACCCGCGGTGGATGCGCCCATAGAAAGTGATCCGACGTACCTGACATCTCGGGTCATCAATCCAGTCTGCTGCCGTCTTTGTCTCCCCAAATGCCGTCAGGTGAAGGTTTATCCTGGTGTTCCTCCGCTGCGTCTTGTAGTCCACCCAACGACAGTTTTCCGGCGAATACCCGCCATCGTTGTTGATCCGGTCTATAGTCAGGTCGTCGCGATAGCCATTCGTCAGCGCCCAGTCACGGAATGCCACATAATCCTTTTGCCACTCATCGCAGACCCTAATGCCGCGGTCATGATAGTTGGCTCTGGTCCGCTTGTTTCTTGATTCGCATCGAATCTTCATGCACCCCCAGATGCCATACAAGCGAGAGGGAGGCTTGGTCCCACTCCGCGCTTCACCATGAACATATCCGCAGGTACTGCTGGTAAACTTGGAACTTGGCTGTTTCATGCTTTCTCCTTTGATAGTGGAGAAAGTCTAACATTGCTCTATCGAATTGGCAATAATGTGATTGATACAAATGGCGTAAAGCAGCTTGGCTTCGGGGCGGTAGCCTGGGGGGTATCGACGCACGACCTCACCGGGCTTGAGCCTGCGGCCCGTGCCGCGGGCGCGCCGCCGGCTTCTCCATTCCGGCGGAAGGGGGCGGGCCGTGCGCGCGTTACCTTCCGCGCATCCGGGCATATAGGGACATGAGTGGGGTGACCGAGACGCCGTGGAGCACGACCGAGGCCGCCACCGCGGTCAGGGTGAGCCGCGTCAACTCCCCTGCCACCGGTTCCGGCAGGCCGTGGGTCAGGGCGAACGCCAGGTAGTACACCGACCCCGCGCCCCGCACCCCGAACCACCCCACTAGCGCCCGCTGCGGGACCTTCATGCTGGACCCGAGGAGCCCGGCCCAGGTCGCCAGCGGCCGCACCGCGAGGAACACCAGCGGCACGAACCACCACCCGGCGGGGGTCAGCGTCGCGGCCGACAGGAGGCTCCCCAGGACGAGGACGACGGCCACCTCCCCGAGCCGCTCGACGTGCTCGTTGAACCCCAGCACCGTCCGGGTCAAGTGGGTGGGGGCCGTCCGCGGGTCGGTGGCGAGGTCGTCCTCGGACACCTCCTTGCGACGCTCCCGCAGCTCCTCCCGGGACGCGTCCCCGCTCTCCTGCATCTCCACCCGTCGCAGCGCCACCCCGGCCGCGAACACGGACAGGAACCCGTAGGCGTGGACCAGGTCGGCGAGCCCGAACGACAGGGCGATCAGCCCGAGGGCCAGGAACTCGTCGAGCCCGACGGCCTCCTGGTGCCGGCGGCGGAGGTACAGCACCAGTTTCCCCGCCCCGGTCCCGAGCGCCCACCCGACGGCCGGGCCGGCGGCGGCGGCCCAGGCCACGTCGACCGCCAGCCACCGCCACCCGCCCGCCCCGAGGTCGTGGAGCCCGAGCAGGCCGAGGCCGAGCATGACGAACGGGAAGGCGGTGCCGTCGTTCAGCCCGGCCTCGCCGGTGAGGGCGAATCGGACGCGGTCGTCGTCCCAGGCGTCGGTCACCTGGACGTCGGCTGCGAGCACCGGGTCGGTCGGGGCGATGATCGCGCCCAGGAGGACGGCGGCACCGACGGGGAGGTCGAGGAGGCACACCCCGATCAGGGTGATGAGGCCGACCGTCGCCGCCATGGAGAAGAAGGCGAGCCGGACCGGGAGGATCCACCGGCGGTCGCCGGGCGGGACGCGGAGCTTGAGCCCGGCGGTGAACAGGGAGACGAGGACGGCGGCTTCGGCGAGCCGCTCGACGACGGCTGCTCCGGAGGGGAGGTTGAGATCGAGCAGGCCGATGCCGGCGGGGCCGACGGTGTACCCGGCGGCGAGGTAGAACATGGCGGCGGACAGCGGGACGCGCTTGAGCACCGACCCGGCGAACGCCATGGCAGTGAGGAGGAGCCCGATCACCAGGAACCACGCGGTGTCGCCCATAATCGGCGTGATCCCGGGAAGGGGGTGCGCACACCGCGGGGCTGGCGACGTGTCCCCGGGCGGATTGCAAACGACGGGCCGGTCCGCGCCTGCGAAGGCGACGCCCTCAGTGGCGCCCGTTCATGGCGTGGTCGTGAAAATAGTACCGGCTGTCACCGGCATACCCTGCGGGTCGGGACGGGATTG
>Ga0190275_10003956_pt1 | contig 10637 bp, 9 predicted proteins | sample Popmic550T_FD_133745 | JGI IMG/M metagenome (GOLD analysis project Ga0190275, IMG submission 133745) | Populus adjacent soil microbial communities from riparian zone of Yellowstone River, Montana, USA - 550 T | ecosystem: Environmental > Terrestrial > Soil > Riparian zone > Trees stand | place...
CGTCTCGGGACCGCTCCGGCGATCCCGGGGCGGGCCTCCCGTCCCTCGCCGGAGAGCCCGGCACCGCTGAGGAGCTCGCGGCCGAGTGGGAGGCGGACAAGCCGCCGGCGGCCGGGCCGCTGAGCAACCTCGCCGCGGCGGTGGTGGTGATCGCGCTGGGCGTCTTCGGCGCGATCCAGTCGCTGCGCATGGGCACCGGTGCCGCCGCCAGCCCCGGAGCGGGAACGTGGCCGTTTCTCGTCAGCCTGCTGCTGATCGTCCTCGGTGTGGCGCTCGCCGTGTCGGCCCGCAGGATGTCCGACGCGGAGCAGTTCTCCTCCGCCAGCTGGGCAGTGCTACTGGGACTGGCCACCATGGTCGGCTTCGGTCTGCTCATTCCCATGATCGGCTTCGAGATCCCCGGGGTGCTGCTGGCCTTCGCCTGGCTCAAGGTGCTGGGGCGGGAGAGCTGGCGGACCTCGATCATCGCCAGCCTGGCGATCGTGGCCGCCTTCTACCTGATCTTCGTGATCGCGCTCGGTACCTCGATCCCCCACCTCTTCTAGGAGTCGACGTGGACTTCGCTCCCGTTCTCGAAGGATTCGCGGTCGTCCTCCAGCCCGAGAACCTGCTCTACTGCCTACTCGGGGTGGTGGTCGGCATGCTCGTCGGGGTGCTGCCCGGGCTCGGCCCGGCGGCGACCGTGGCGATCCTGCTGCCCTTGACCTTCAACGTCGAGCCGGTGACCGCGATCATCATGCTGGCCGGCATCTTCTACGGTGCCCAGTACGGGGGCACCATCACCTCGGTGCTGCTGCGGCTACCCGGCGAGGCGTCGTCGGTGGTGACCGTGTTCGACGGCTACGCCTTGGCCCGCAAGGGTCGAGCCGGCGCCGCCCTCGGCATCGCCGCCATCGGCTCCTTCATCGGTGGCACCATCGCCATCATCGCCCTGACCTTCGTGGCCCCGGTCGTGGCTGGCTTCGCCCTCGACTTCGGTCCACCGGAGTACGCGGTGCTGGCCATGCTGGGCATCCTGCTGGTCGCCACCGTCGGCGGCGGCGGGCTGCTCAAGGCTGTGATCGCCGCGGCCATCGGGCTGCTCCTCGCCACGGTCGGCCGGGACGGCTTCACCGGGGCCGAGCGCTTCACGTTCGACAGTCTGGTGCTCAGCGACGGCATCGACTTCGTGCCGATCGCCATGGGCCTGTTCGGCATCGGCGAGATCCTCTACAACCTGGAGGACCGGCACAACGCGACCAAGGCACCGGTCACGGTCACCCGAGCGCTGCCCACGATGGACGACCTCAAGGTCTCGGCGGCCCCGATCGGTCGCGGCTCGGTGATCGGCTTCTTCCTCGGCATCCTCCCCGGTGGTGGCGCGGTGCTGTCGTCGATGGCCGCGTACGCCCTGGAGAAGAAGTGGTCGAAGCACCCCGAGCGCTTCGGCCAGGGTGCGATCGAGGGCGTGGCCGCCCCCGAGACGGCCAACAACGCGGCCGCCACCTCGTCCTTCATCCCGCTGCTGACCTTGGGCATCCCGGCCAACGCCACCATCGCCGTGATCTTCGGCGCCCTGCTGATCCAGGGCGTCACCCCCGGCCCGCAGCTGGTGGACGAGAACCCCGAGCTGTTCTGGGGTGTGGTCAACTCGATGTACATCGGCAACATCCTGCTGCTGATCATGAGCATCCCGCTGATCGGCGTATTCGTGCGGATCTTGAAGGTCCGGGCGTCGATCCTGGCCCCGATCACCGTCTTGATCACGTTGATCGGTGTCTACACCGTGGCCAACAACGTCACCGACATCTTGCTGGTCTGCGTCTTCGGTGCGTTGGGCTACCTGATGAAGAAGTTCGGCTTCGAGCCTGGGCCGCTGGTCCTGGCGTTCGTCCTCGGCGCCATCCTGGAGAGCTCGCTGCGCCGCTCGCTGATCTTGTTCGAGGGCGATCCGACCGGGTTCGTCACCCGGCCGATCTCCGGCACCCTCGCCGTGCTGTTGCTGGTCGTCCTCACCTTGCCGCTGATCAAGCTGATCCGGCGGCTGGTTTCCCCCGCAGACCTGGAGAAGGCCCGACACAAGGAGAACGCATGAGTGTGCTAGTCGCCTACCGACCCACGCCTGAAGGGGAGGCCGCCTTCACCGCCGGTCTCGCCGAGGCCGCCCGTCGCGCCGAGCCCCTGGTCGTGGTCAACTCGCCGCGGACAGGAGCGCCGATGACCGACACGCTGGCCGACGAGGACACCCTGGCTCGCCTGCGCCAGGCCGCCACCGACGCGCAGGTGGAGACCGACATCCGACTCGACGGGCACACCGACGACCTGGTGGAGAAGCTGCTGGCGATCGCCGACGATGTCGATGCGTCCGTCCTGGTGATCGGTCTGCGCCACCGCACCGCCGTGGGCAAGCTCCTGATGGGCAGCAACGCCCAGCGGATCCTCCTGCAGTCGTCCCGCCCCGTCCTGGCCGTCAAAGCCTGACCGTCCCCCCAACGCGTACCAAACAACCGAGAACCTTCGAGGAGAACCTCCACCATGACCGCCTTTTCGCCCGCCGACGTCGCCGAGAAGCTCGGCTCCGGTCTGCTCTCCTTTCCCGTCACCCACTTCACCCCTGATCTGGAGTTCGACGAGAGCGCTTACCGGACCAACATCGCCTGGCTCGCCCAGCACGACGCCGCGGGGCTGTTCGCCGCCGGCGGCACCGGAGAGTTCTTCTCGCTGCGGATCGACGAGGTCGAGCAGGTCGTCGCCGCCGCCGTCAAGGAGACCGCCGACGACATGCCGGTCATCGCGCCGGCTGGGTACGGCACCGCCATCGCCGTCGAGCTGACCAAGGCGGCCGACCGGGCCGGCGCCGACGGGATCCTGCTGCTGCCGCACTACCTCTCCGAGGCCGGCCAGCAGGGCCTGGAGGAGCACGTACGCGCGGTCTGCGGAGCCACCGACCTCGGCGTGATCATCTACAACCGGGCCAACGCCCGCTACGACGCCGATACGGTCGAGCGGCTCGCCGACGACTGCCCCAACCTGATCGGATTCAAGGACGGCGTCGGCGACATCGAGCAGATGACCCGGATCTACTCCCGGCTCGGCGACCGGCTGCTGTACGTCGGCGGGCTGCCCACCGCCGAGCTCTACGCCCTGCCGTACCTGAAGCTCGGGCTGACGACCTACTCGTCGGCGATCTTCAACTTCCTGCCGGCCTGGGCGCTCGATTTCTACCGATCTGTCCGCAGTGGCGACGACGCGCACACCTTCCAAGCCCTGAACGACTTCGTCATCCCCTACTGCGATCTGCGGAACCGCGTCCAGGGCTACGCGGTGAGCATCATCAAAGCCGGCATGAAGGTGATCGGCCGCCCCGCCGGCCCGGTCCGTCCGCCGCTGACCGACCTGAACGACGCCGAGGTCGCCGAGCTCGCCGCCCTGGTCGCGAAGGTCTCGTGATCATGGTCCAGCTGACCGGCGCCTCGCTGATCGGGGCCACCGACGTGCACCCCACGGGGGGCAGGTTCCGAGCCCTCGACCCTGCTACCGGGGCCGAGCTCGACCCCGCGTACGGCGAAGCCGGACCCGCCGAGGTGGAGCAGGCGGCAGCCCTGGCCGCCGAGGCCTTCGCTGTTTATCGGCGGACCACCAGCGAGCAGCGGGCCGCCTTCCTGGAGAGCATCGCCGCCAACATCGAGGCGCTCGGCTCGGTGCTGGCCGACCGGGTCAGCGCGGAGACCGGGCTGCCGAGCGCACGAGTCGCCGGGGAGACGGCCCGGACGGTCGGTCAGCTGCGGCTGTTCGCCGCGGTCGTCCGGGACGGCGGCTGGAGAGGCGTCCGCCGAGACACCCCCCTGCCCGACCGCACCCCGCTGCCCCGTCCGGACCTCCGGCAGCGGGCTGTGCCGGTCGGCCCGGTGGCCGTGTTCGGCGCCAGCAACTTTCCGCTCGCGTTCTCGGTGGCCGGCGGCGACACCGCCTCCGCCCTGGCTGCCGGCTGCCCGGTGATCGTCAAGGCGCATCCCGCCCATCCGGGAACGTCGGAGCTGGTCGGCCGTGCCGTCCAGCAGGCCGTGGCCGAGCACGGTCTTCCGGACGGCACCTTCTCCGTGCTGCAGGGCACCACCTACGAGCTGGGCACCGCGTTGGTCGCCGATCCGCGGATCCAGGCCGTCGGCTTCACTGGATCGCGGCAGGGTGGCTTGGCGCTGGTCGCCGCAGCCCAGCGGCGGCCCGAGCCGATCCCGGTCTACGCCGAGATGTCCTCGGTCAACCCGGTCTTCCTGCTGCCCGGCGCCCTGGCCGAACGGGCCGAGGACATCGCCGCGGCGTACGTGACCTCGGTGACCGGGTCCGCCGGACAGCTCTGCACCCAACCCGGTCTCGTCTTCACCCTCGAGAGCCCCGAGACCGACCGCTTCCTCGACGCCACCGCTGCGGCCCTGACCGACGTGGTTGCCACCCCGATGCTCACCTCCCGGATGGCCGAGGCGTACGCATCGGGGACGCAGCAGATGGCCGAGACGCCCGGCGTGCAGACGGCCGCCACCGGCACCAGAGCCGACCACCTGACCGTCTTCGGCGTCGCCCACCTGTTCGTCACCGACGGCGACACCTTCTTGTCCACCCCCGAGCTGGCCGGGGAGGTCTTCGGGCCGAGCTCGCTCGTGGTCCGAGTTCGCGACAGAGCCCAGCTGCGGGAGATCGTGGACGCCCTCGAGGGACAGCTGACCGCGTCCGTGCACCTCACCGACGCCGACCACGAGCTGGCCGCCGAGCTGCTCGAGGAGCTCGAGCTGGTCGCCGGCCGAGTGATCGTCAACGGCTGGCCGACCGGGGTCGAGGTCGGTCACGCGATGGTGCACGGCGGGCCGTTCCCGGCCACCTCGGCGCCGGCCACCACCTCGGTCGGCACCCGAGCCATCGAACGGTTCCTCAGGCCGGTCGTCTACCAGAACGTGCCCGGGGATCTGCTGCCGCCGGAGCTGCGGACGGACGCCGAGGTGCCACGCATCGTCGACGGGGTCCGCGAGGAGGGCGCGGCATGACCACCGACCGACAGGCCTCGCCGCTGCCTCCCGGCTCGGTCGTCGCCGTGTTCCGCGCCCCGACCGCCGAGCACTTCCTGGCCACCTCGGAGGTGCTGTGGGACGCCGGCATCCGTTGCTTCGAGTACACGTTGACCACCGACGGCGCGCTCCATGCCCTGGCCACACTGCGGCACGCCTACCCCGAAGCGCTGGTCGGCATGGGTACCGTGCGGACCGTCGATCATCTGCGGGCCTCCCGCGACGCCGGGGCGCAGTTCACCGTGAGCCAGATCTTCCTACCCGACCTGGTGGCCGGCGCCCACGGGCTCGGCATCCCGTTCGTGCCGGGTGCCCTGACCCCGACGGAAGTGGTCACCGCCTGGAGCGCCGGCGTACCCGCGGTCAAGGTGTCCCCGATCGGACCGCTGGGCGGGGTGCGCTATCTGGCCGAGCTGCGCGGGCCGCTGCCCGACGTGGCGATCATGCCGACCGGCGGCGTGACGCTGGAAGCGGCCGGACAGTACCTGGCCGCCGGCGCCATCGCCGTCGGCGTCAGCGGCGCCCTGCTGGAGGACACCCTGCTGGGTGGCGATCTCGACGCCCTGGCCCAGCGCGCCCGTCAGCTGATGACGTCGGTCGCCGAGCACCTGCAAGCAGACCGCGAACGGCTCTTCCCGACCAGCCACGACGACTCCGCCACGCCATCCACCGACGGAAGGAACTCCCAGCCATGACCGCCCCCACCGAGGTCGCCGCACGGAGCAGCGCCCTCACCGCTCCGGGCGCTGCCCGCACTGCGGCCGCGGCCGGTGCCGCCACACTGGACCGGATCGCCCACCTGAAGCTCTCCTCGATCACCCTGCCGCTGGCCACGCCGATCAGCGACGCGAAGGTGCTGACGGGTCGGCAGAAGCCGATGACCGAGGTGGCCTTTCTGTTCGTGGAGGTGACCACCGAGAACGGCCACACCGGCATCGGCTTCTCCTACTCCAAGCGGGCCGGTGGACCCGGGCAGTTCGCGCACGCCAAGGAGATCGCCGAGGTGCTGATCGGCGAGGACCCCAACGACATCGGGAAGCTGTGGGTGAAGCTGTGCTGGGCCGGGGCCTCGGTCGGCCGCAGCGGGCTGGCCACCCAGGCCATCGCCGCCTTCGACGTCGCGCTCTGGGATCTCAAGGCCAAGCGGGCGAACCTGCCGCTGCCCAAGCTGCTCGGCAGCTATCGCGACTCGGTCCGGACCTACAACACCTCCGGTGGCTTCCTGCACACCCCGATCGAGCAGGTCAAGGAGAACGCCGCCGCCTCGCTGGAGCGCGGCATCGGCGCCATCAAGCTGAAGGTGGGCCAGCCCGACTGGCGGCTCGACGTCGCGCGGGTCTCCGCCGTCCGCGATTACCTGGCCGATGACGTGCCGCTGATGGTCGACGCCAACCAGCAGTGGGACCGGGCCACGGCGATGCGGATGGGCCGGATCTTCGAGGAGTTCGGGCTGATCTGGATCGAGGAGCCGCTGGACGCGTACGACGCCGAGGGTCATGCCCAGCTCGCCCGGGCCCTGGACACCCCGATCGCCACCGGCGAGATGCTGTCCAGCGTGGCCGAGCACGCTCGGCTGATCGAGGTCGGGGCCGCCGACGTCGTGCAGCCCGATGCGCCCCGGATCGGTGGCATCACCCAGTTCCTGAAGCTGGCTGCGCTGGCCGAGTCCAAGCAGCTGGAGATCGCTCCGCACTTCGCCATGGAGATCCACTGCCACCTCGCCGCGGCGTACCCGATCGAACCCTGGGTCGAGCACTTCGACTGGCTGGATCCCCTGTTCAACGAGCACCTGGAGACCCGCGACGGTCGGATGTGGGTGTCGGACCGCCCCGGTCTGGGCTTCACCCTGAGCGATCAGGCCCAGGCCTGGACCGTCGGCGCCGCCGAGTTCGGGAAGCGGCCATGAGCGCACCGAAGATCATGCAGGTGGCGGTCTATCCGGTCGCCGGGCACGACAGCATGGAGCTCAACCTGAGCGGGGCGCACGCGCCCTACTTCACCCGCAACCTGATCGTGCTGACCGACTCCGAGGGCCGGACCGGCGTCGGCGAGGTGCCGGGCGGGGAGAAGATCACGACCACCCTGCGCGACAGCGAGCCGATTTTGGTCGGATCGAAGGTGGCCGACTATCGCGAGACCCTGAAGCGGATCCGGACCACCTTCGCCGACCGGGACGCGAGCGGCCGAGGACTGCAGACCTTCGACCTGCGCACCACCATCCACGTGATCACCGCCGTGGAGTCGGCCCTGCTGGACCTGCTGGGTCAGCACCTCGAGCTGCCGGTGGCCGCCCTGCTCAGCCCCGAGGGCCAACAGCGCGACTCGGTGAAGATGCTCGGCTACCTCTTTTACATCGGTGATCGAACCAAGACCGACCTGGACTATCTGTCCGACCCGGACGCGGCCGACGACTGGCACCGGCTACGGCACGAGGAGGCCCTCACACCCGAGAAGATCGTCGCGCTGGCCGAGGCGACCCAAGCCCGGTACGGGTTCCAGGACTTCAAGCTGAAGGGCGGCGTGCTCGCCGGCCCCGAGGAGGCCACGGCGGTGACCGCGCTGAAGCAGCGGTTCCCGGAAGCGCGGATCACCCTCGACCCCAACGGCGCCTGGTCCCTGGCCGAGGCGATCGAGATCGCCGACAGCCTGCGGGGCGTGGTCGCGTACGCCGAGGATCCCTGCGGAGCCGAGGACGGCTTCTCCGGGCGGGAGATCATGGCCGAGTTCCGCCGAGCCACCGGGCTGCCGACAGCCACCAACATGATCGCCACGGACTGGCGGCAGCTGACCCACGCCCTGGCGCTGCAGAGCGTGGACATCCCGCTGGCCGACCCGCACTTCTGGACGATGCAGGGCTCGGTCCGGGTGTCCCAGGTGTGCGCCGATCACGGCCTGGTCTGGGGATCCCACTCCAACAACCACTTCGACGTGTCGCTGGCCATGTTCACCCACGTCGGGGCGGCGGCCGTCGGCGCGTACACGCCGTTGGACACCCACTGGATCTGGCAGGAGGGCATCGACCGCTTGACCACCGAGCCGCTGCAGATCGTCGGCGGCGAGGTCAGGGTGCCGGACAAGCCGGGCCTGGGCATCGAGCTGGATCTCGACCAGGTGGAGGCGGCGCACCAGCTCTACCTGGACAAGGCGCTGGGTGGTCGCGACGACGCCGCCGGCATGCAGTACCTGGTCCAGGGCTGGATCTTCGACAACAAGCGGCCCTGTCTGGTGCGATGACGTCGCCTGGTGCAATGAGGTCGTGACCGAGACGATGTGGGCGTACCGGTTGACCGGGCCATTGCGGTTCGAGCGGATCGACGTAGCCCGGCCGAGCCCGGACGACCTGGCCGACGGCGACGTGATCGTCCGGCTGCGGGTCGGTGGCATCTGCGGCAGCGACCTACCTGAGGCCCGCGGTCTGGTGCCGACGCGTACGCCGGCGTCGGGCCTCGGACCGTTGCACGAGATGGTCGGCGACGTCGTGTTATCCACCGCAGATCGGATCCGAGCCGGTCAGCGCGTCGTCGGCTGGGTGAGGGACCAGCACGGCCTGAGCGAGTACGTCGTGGCCGCCGGACACCAGCTGCTGGCCGTGCCTGAGCACCTGTCCGACGTCGAGGCCGTCGTCGCTCAGCCGCTGGCCTGCGTGATTTGCGCGGTCGACCGACTGGGCGAGGTGGCCGGGCGACGGGCGGCGGTGCTCGGACAGGGCCCGATCGGACTGATGTTCGACCAGGTGCTCGCTTGCCGCGGTGCCGCGGTGACCGGCGTGGACCCGGTGGATCGGTCGGCCCTGGCGGCCGCGATGGGCGCCGGGTTCCTGCACACGAGCAGCCGGGGGTGGGCGCATCGGACGGTCGGCGACGACCGTCCCGAGATCGTGGTCGAAGCGGTCGGGCACCAGGCCGCGACTCTTGATCACGCGATCCACGGGGTGGGACCCGGAGGACAGGTCTTCGTCTTCGGCGTGAACGACGATCCCTACTACCCGCTGAACATGCAGCACCTGATGCGCAAGAACCTCACTTTACGAGCCGGCATCACGGTTGATCACGCCCGGCACCTGTCCGAGGCCCTTGATCATCTGCGGCGCCATCCAGACCTGGCGTCCACGCTCGTCACCCACGCTTTCAACATCGCCGAGCTCGACCAGGCGTACGCGACCGCTGCTGATCTTGATCCGAACCGTGGCAAGGTCGTCATCGCCATGGCCGGCTAGCGAACGCCTGCGAAGAACTCCCTCAAGTCCTGCACCAACAGGCCCGGCACCTCCATTGCCGGGAAGTGCCCGCCCACGTCGAAGGTCGTCCACCGGTCGACCCGGCCCGCCGTCGCGGCGAGCGACCGGATCGAGGTGTCGCCGGCGAACACCGCGTACGCCGTCGGCGGTCCGGCGGGCTGGTCGTGAGCCGATCCCGCCTCCCACGACGCGGCCATCTGCCGGTACACCTGCATGCCCTCGTACACCGCGTGGGCGGACGCGGCGCCGGCCTGGTTGAACCAGCTGATCGACACCGAGGTGAGCAGGTGGTCGAGGTCGACCGCGTCCTCCGGGAGCTCCCGTGCCGGGTCGGTCCACTCCCGGAACTTCTCCACCATCCAGGCGAGCTGGCCGACCGGTGAGTCGTTGAGCGCGTAGCCGATCGTCTGCGGCCGGGTGGCCTGGAGGTGCAGGTATCCCAGCCCGTCCTGTTGCATGGTGTTGAAGCGCTCGGCGCGGAGCCGATCCGCGTCAGACAGCCCGTCGAGTGTCAAGGGCGGCCCGAACGGCATCGCGGCGCTGGTCCCGGTGAGGTGGATACCGATCACACGGTCGGCGGCCACCATGCCGAGCAGACCCGCGACCCCGGAGCCGGCGTCGGTGCCGTGGACGGCGTAGCGATGGTATCCGAGCCGATGCATCAGGCCGTCCCAGGCCTGAGCGACCCGGAAGAGGTTGCCCCAACCCGGCCGGCGAACGGGGTTGGAGAACCCGTAACCCGGCAGGGTCGGGATGACCAGATGGAAGGCGGTGGACGGGTCACCGCCCTCGGCGGCGGGATCGGTCAAGGGCTTGATCAGCCGGGTGAACTCGATGCCTGAGCTCGGCCAGCCGTGCGTCAGCACCAAGGGGATGGCGTCCGGCTCCGGGGACCGGACGTACATCAGGTGGATCGGTTGGCCGTCGATGGTGACCATGAACTGCGGGATGGTGTTCAGCTCGGCCTCGGCTCGACGCCAGTCGTAGTGGTTCAACCAGTAGTCGGCGAGGTGGCGCAGGTAGTCGATCGGGACGCCTCGGGTCCAACCGTCATCGGACCACGACTGCGGCCAGCGTGTTCGACGGATCCGGTCGTGCAGGTCGTCCAGCTCCGCCGCCGGGACAGCGATCCGGAAGCGCTGGACTACCAGATCATCGCGCTCTGCCAGGCCGACCGCCGATGCGGTGCCGTTACCCTCACGTTCCATCTTTCGACTCCTCAGGTAGTGGACGGATTGCCACCGTACGAAAGGTGCTGGAACCCTGCTAAGGTCCAGAACGATGACTGGATCGGGTACCAGATCCGCTGGCATCGAGTTGTTGCTCCCCCTCACTCGCGGCGGCCCGACGAGTTTGCGCGC
>Ga0190275_10003957_pt1 | contig 10637 bp, 9 predicted proteins | sample Popmic550T_FD_133745 | JGI IMG/M metagenome (GOLD analysis project Ga0190275, IMG submission 133745) | Populus adjacent soil microbial communities from riparian zone of Yellowstone River, Montana, USA - 550 T | ecosystem: Environmental > Terrestrial > Soil > Riparian zone > Trees stand | place...
CGCCGAGCGCGGCTACGGACCGGGCACCAAGGCCGGGGTGGTGGTCGACTGGCTCAAGGAGGAGTACGACGTCGGACGCGGTCATGCGATGGCCCTGTACGGCGTCCTGAAGAACGGACCGGTCGCGCCGGAGAAGCACGTGGGGACAACCGGATCGCACCGCGACGAGTCGGCCATGCTGCGTTTGGACGGCATCGCTGCCCGCAACCAGAGCTGAGCCCTCGGCCGACCGGTCGCCCTGGCGCCGATCGCCCGGTCGCGGGAGGATCGGCCCATGGCCAATCACATCTACCGCATCACCGAGATCGTCGGCACCTCACCGGACGGGCTGGATGCCGCCATCAACGCCGGGATCGAGCGCGCCGCCACGAGTCTGCACAGCCTCGACTGGTTCGAGGTGACCGAGATCCGCGGTCATCTCGTCGACGGCAAGATCGCGCACTATCAGGTGGGACTGAAGGTCGGATTCCGGCTCGACGACGACGGCAGCGCCTGAGCGCCGGCACCGGGCCGGCTACCGGGCCAGCGAGACGTCCTCACCGGTGGCGTCGATGGCGCGGGTGTGCAGGTGCGGATCGGTACCGCGCCAGTGAGCGATCACCCGCATGCCGTGGTAGATCAGCAACGCACCGAACGACCCGACGCCGATCGCGCCCAGGGTGAAGTCGCCGAGCACCAGGCTGAAGCCACCGATGCCCAAGATCAACCCCACAGCGGCAGTCATCAGATTCGTCGGTGAGGAGAAGTCGACCCGGTTCTGTACCCAGATCCGGGCTCCCAGGACGCCGATCATCCCGTACAGCACCACTCCGGCCCCGCCGAGCACTCCAGCGGGGATCGAGGCCGCGAGCACGCCGAACTTCGGACAGAGCCCGAGGAGCACGGCGAAGGCCGCTGCCACCCAGTAGGCCAAGGTGCTGTACACGCGACTGGCCGCCATCACGCCGATGTTCTCCGCGTACGTGGTGGTCGCCGCCCCGCCGCCGGACCCGGCCAGCGTGGTGGCCAGCCCGTCGGCCAGCAGTGCCCGACCCAGATAGCGGTCCAGGTTGGTGCCCGTCATGGTGGCCACCGTCTTGACGTGGCCGACGTTCTCGGCCACCAACACCAGCACGACCGGCAGGAACAGGCCCCAGGCGGCCGTCGTGACCTGTGGGGCATGGAAGCTCGGCAAGCCGATCCAGGGCGCCGCCGCCACGCTCGAGAGATCGACCCCGCCGCGCAGTGCCGACACCGCATACCCGATCGCCACGCCGAGCACGATCGCCAACCGACCGATCAGTCCTCGGAAGGCCACCGTGATCACCAGTACGGACACGATCGTGATCACCGCGTCGACCGGCGCGGTGTCCACATTGGCCTTGGCCGCGCCTGCGAGGTTGAAGCCGATCAGCGCGACGATGGTGCCGGTGACCACCGGCGGCATCACCACCGGGATCCAGCCGGCGCCGGCCAGGTGGACGACTGCGCCGACGACGGCCAGCGCGAGGCCGGTGATCAGGATCCCACCCAGCGCCAGCGAGATCGACGCGCCGTCGAGGAGTGACCGGCCCTGGGCCAGCGGGGCGATCGCCGCCACGGGAGCCAGCAGGGTGAAGCTGCTGCCGAGGTAGCTCGGCACCCGGTTGCCGGTGATCAGCAGGAAGAGCATCGTGCCGATCCCGGAGAACAGCAGCGTCGTCGACGTCGGAAACCCCATGATCACCGGGACGATGAAGGTGGCGCCGAACATGGCCACGACGTGCTGCAGCCCGATCCCGACGGTGATCGGGTACGACAGCCGCTCGTCAGGCGCAACGACGGATCCGGGCTCGACGCTGTGGCCGTTGCCGTGCAGCCGCCAGCTGAAGATCTCCTTGGGCGTCATCACGGTTTCTGTATACCGGGCTCAGCCCGATCTCGACGCGTCGCATCGCCGTCGGTGGACCTGACTCCGCCTCAGCCGAGTCGTTCGTGGCGGTAGCACCAGCGCCAGGACTCACCCGGCTCGAAGCTGCGCATCACCAGGTGCTCGGTCTGGTCGAAGTGCCGGGTCGCGTGCCGTCCGACCGAGGAATCACAGCACCCGACACTGCCGCAGGTCAGGCAGAGGCGGAGGTGCACCGTCCGGGTACCCTCGCGCACACAGTCCTCGCAGACCTCCGACAACGGTGCGACAGCACGTGGCGCTACAGCCAGATCATCGCAGGGACCCTCGTCCACCACCGGCACCTCGACCGGCCCGGCCTCGTCCACGGCATCGGTCCGGGCGGCGACCAGGGTCAGCATCGACTCCTCGACGTCGAGCGACCACAGCACCTCCTCGATCACGTCATGGTCGACCGTGCCCGTCGACCGGATCCGCAGCACCTCGGCTCGTTCGGCCGAGATCGTGGTCAGCCGCAGCCGCCGGTACTCCTCGGCGGGGGTGGACGAGTCATCGCATCCCAGCCGCTCCCACAGCGCCTCCGGCAGGGCCGCGATCCGGGTGCGGACCCGTTCGATCACGTCCGGGTCGTCGTCGGGTCCGGTCACCTCGTCGAGCTCGGTCAAAGCGGCGTTGCTCGCGGTCTGCAGCACCGTCGCGGCCTGCAGGGCATCGGCGCGCGGATCGGGACCGCGGAGACCGAGCCGGCGCGCGAGACCCGGCAGCGTCAGGCCCTGGATCAGCAGGGTCCCGGCCACCACGACCATCGCCCCGAGCACCAGCACGTCACGGTGGATCACCTCGACCGGGATCAACAATGCCGTGGCCAGGGTCACCACCCCGCGCAGGCCGGCCCAGCCGATCACGATCGAGTACGACCACGGCGCCGGCTCGTGCGAGCGGCCACGCGGCAGCAGCGGAGCTCGCCCGACGACCACCCAGAGCATCCGGATGATCATCACGCCGACCAGAACGGCCACGCAGAAGGCGGCCACCCGCACGAGCGGTAGGTTCGTGGTGGCGACGCTGTTCACGATGCCGCGAGCCTGCAGGCCGATCAGCAGGAAGACCGTGTTCTCCAGCAGGAACTGGATGGTGGCCCAGTTGACCCGCTCGCTGAGCCGGGACAGACCGCTCTGGACGACCGGGGACTTGTGGCCGAGGATCAGCCCGGCGACCACCGTGGCGATCACGCCGGATCCGTGGAAGTCGCGGAAGATGATCTCCTCGGCAGGCAGGTAGGCGGCCCACGGCACCATGAACGAGATCGCGGTGTCGAACACCGGCCGGGTGATCTTCCTGCGGACCAGCGTGGCGACGGCCGCCACCGCGAAGCCGACGGCCGCTCCGCCGATCGCCGCCACCACGAAACCGGCAGCCACGTCGAACGCGGTGACGCTGCTGGCGATGGCCACCAGGCCGACCCGGACGCAGGTGATCGCCGTCGCGTCGTTGAGCAGCGACTCCCCCTCCAGGATCGTCACGACCCGACGGGGCAGCCCGACCCGACGCGCGATCGTGGTGGCTGCCACGGCGTCGGGCGGGGCGACCACCGCGCCGAACGCGAACGCCAGCGCGAAGGGCACCGGCAGGATCAGCCAGGTGACCAGGCCGATCGCCAGCGCGGTCACCATCACGAGCAGGACGGACAGGTAGCCGATCACCCGCCAGTTGGCGCGGAAGTCCAGGACGGAGCTGCGGATCGCTGCTGCGTAGAGCAGCGGCGGCAAGAAGCCCAGCAGGATCACGTCACTACTCAGTGCCGGCTCGTGGATGAACGGCAGGAACGAGCCGGCGATCCCCACCAGCATCAACAGCAGCGGCGCAGAGAAGCGGATCCGGTCGGCCACCGCCGTGATCGCGACGACGGCGGCCGCGATGACGAGGATGCTCAACGCGATGTGCACCGGGTCATGGTGTCAGAGGCGCACCGGCGGTTCGGACCACTAGAGTCCTCGGATGCCGACTTCGACCCTGACCGCCGAGGTGGTGACGAGGTACGTGGCTGACACGGTCGGCCGGGAGGTCATCGGCGTGCGTACGCTGCCGGGCTCGGTGGCCAACCAGGACTTCCTGGTGCGGCTGGAGGACGCCTCCGCCGTGGTGGTGAAGGCCGGACCACGAGCGGAGATGGCCGCTGAGGCCTGGGCCTGCCGACGGCTGACCACGATCGGGGTGCCGGTGCCCCCCGTGGTCGCGGTCGACCTGGACACCGGTCTGGGCGGGCTCCCGACGCTGATCGTGGACTTCGTGCCGGGCGGTCCGAGTGAGTCACCCGACGTGGCGTACCAGGCCGGCCGGCGGTTCCGCCGCGTCCACGCCGAGGTGCTACCGGGTTGGGGGCCGCTGATCGTCGACGGCCACGAAGAGGGCTCACCGGTCCGCGGCGCGCACGCCTCGTGGGCGGAGGCCGTGCACGCCGAGCTGTCGGGCCTGCCCGAGCTGGTCGACGCCGGGGTGATCGACGGTCGGCTGGCCGCAGCTGCTCGCGCCTGCGTCCTGATCGACGAGCTGTTGGGTTACGCCGGCCCGGGTGTCCTGCTGCATCAGGACCTGAAGCCGGCCCACCTGTTCGGCGTCGAGGACGGCGACGGCCAACGCCTGACCGCCGTCATCGACTGGGGCGGCGCAGGGGTCGGTGATCCCGTCGCTGACCTCGCCCGCCTCTCCATGGCCGGCGCGACGGTCACAGAGGCCTTTCTCGCCGGCTACGAGCGACGGCTGACCGACGACCTCGCCGACCGGCTCACGCGCTACCGGATCCTTTGGCACGTCGGGACTCTGAGCTACGAGCACCGCGCCGGCGGTGACTGGTTCGACGTCTACCGGCAACGCCTCCGAGCGGACGTCGGCCAGCTCACCAGCTGACCGGCTCAGCTGCTCGGCGACGATCCAGGTTGCTGCTCGTTCCGCGGCCACGCGCACTCGCGACACCGACCGCGGTGAGGAAGTGGCATTCGAGGAGCTCGACTCACGGTTCGGACCGAACGGCAGCCTGCGCGTCCAGACCGGTGGCCTCCGGCGGCGGTGTGTTCCGCCAGGTGCCCAGGACCGAGCCGAGGATGATCAACGGGAAGCCGATGATCAGCCCAGCGGTGATCGGCTCGTCCAGAACCAGGGCACCGAGCACGATGGCGACGGCCGGATTCACGTACGTGATCAAGGTCATCCGGGCAGGCCCGGCCTCGGCGATCAGCGCGAACATCACCAGAAACGCAGCCGCTGTGCACACCAGGGCGAGCACGACGACCGACCCGATCGCCGCCGCGCTGGCGGTGCTCGGTCGCAGCACGAGGGCAAAAGGGGCATAGACCACGGCGGCGATGAGCAGCGAGGCCGTGATCACCCCGAGCGAGGGCAGGTCGGCCAGCCGACGGGCGACGATGATCGGTCCGATCGCGTACCCGACCACCACCCCGAGGAGCTGTAGCACCGCCCCGATGTCGTCGAGGTGGATGTCGAGACCGACCAGCAGAGCAACACCGACGAGACCGACCAGGAGGCCGGTGACCCGGCGTGGGCCGAGTCGATCCTGTCCGGTCACGGTGAGGATGATGGCCGCCACGATCGGCACCATCGCGATCAGCAGGCCGGTGGTCGAGCTGTTCAACCGGGTCTCGGCATGCCCGATCAGAACCCACGGTCCGACGATCTCCACCCCGGTGTACAGGAGCAGCCAGCGCCACCGGGCCAGCAACGGCCGCAGTACTCGCCCGCGCAGGGCGAAGGGCAGCAGCACGAGCGCTCCGAGCACCGTGCGGCCGAACGCGACGACCACCGGGTCCAGCTCGACGACGGCGATCCGGATGAACAGGTACGGGATGCCCCAGAACAGACTGAGCGCCGAGAACAGCAGCCAACCACGTCTGGTCACCGGCGACAGGGTACGCCCTAGGATCCCCTGGATGAGCGAGCTGATCGAACCCGTCGAGGTCCCTCAGTCCGACTTTCCGCACAGCACCGTCTCGGCGCCCGGCATGATCACCCTGCCGGCGGACGTCCTGTTCGTACAGGGCTCGGCCTGGTTCCCGCAGAACCTCGGCCAGGAGCTCCCCGCCCTGGCCGACTTCGCCCGCCGCGGCCACGTGATGGCAATTGTGGAGTACCGGCCGGGAACCGCGTGCCCGCCGATCGCCGTGCTGGATCTCGTGGACGCCTTCCTGCGCGAGCACCTGCGATGAAGCGTCGCCGCTGCGCTACGGCCGGGCCGGCGGCAGCCGGACGCCCCGGTGGATCTCGTACGACGTGGCCAGGCCAGGGGCGTCGGGGTCGTCGCGGATCGGTCGGTCGGCCATGAACTGCCGGATGACGTTGGCGAGCTCGCCCGGGTGGGTGAAGTTGATCGCATGCGCCGCCTCGTCGATCATCACCATCAATACGTGGTTCTCCGTCTGCTGCGCGATCTCGGCGAGTCGTGTGGCCCCCGGCATCAGCGGGTCTCGCTGCCCGAGCACCGCCAGGGTCGGTACCCGCAGGGCCAGGATCCTTTCCAGCGAGGGAAAACGGGTCAGCGTGCGAAACAGGCTGACGGTGCTGCGAACACCGAACCGCAGGTAGTCCGGGACGACGACCGGTAGCAGTCGCACCGGCTCACGGAGGCCGTCGTGAGCGATCTGGTGCATCGCTCGCGGTAGCGGCTGGTTGTAGATCCCTCCGGCAGGCGAGACCAGCACGGCCCGCTCGAGTCGACCCGGGTGCTGGTAGGCGAACGCGCAGATGACGGCACAACCCATCGAGTTGCCGACCAGCGTCGCTGTGGCGACGCCACGGTCGTCCAAAAAGGCCGCCAGCGCGTCGGCGAGCCCGTCGATGCCCAGCGCCGGCTTCGGCCGTCCACTGCGTCCCGATCCCGGCAGGTCCGGGACGAGCGTGTGGAAGTCGGCGGCCAGTCGCTCGGCCGTGGGCAGCAGGTAACGACCGGAGAGTCCGAAACCAGACACGTGCACCATCGTCGATCGGTCGACCGCACCCGGACCCTCCCGAAAGAGGACGGGCATCCCGCCGACCTCGGTCCACCGCTCGACCAGGGTCGTGCTCAGCACCCCTGCATGATGCCAGTCCCGGGCCGGGTCCCTGAAATGCTCAGGGGTTACCACCTCAGTAGGCTGAACGACCAGGAGGTCAGCTTGATGAACGAGCCCGGGTCGACGATCCCACCGTTTCGTTACACCCCCGCGCTCGCGGGCCAGATCGAGGCCGCTTGGCAGGAGCGCTGGACCCGGGAGGAGACGTTCCACGCCGCCAACCCGGTCGGCGACCTGAGTCCGCCGGACGGTGTGCTTCCCGCCGACAAGACATTTCTGCTCGACATGTTCCCCTATCCCTCCGGCGCCGGCCTGCACGTCGGGCACCCGCTCGGTTACATCAGCACCGACTGCCTGGGTCGCTTCCTGCGGATGACCGGCCGCAACGTCTTGCACACGATCGGGTTCGATGCCTTCGGACTGCCGGCTGAGCAGTACGCCATCCGCACCGGGACCCACCCGGCGGTCACCACCGCGAGCAACATCGAGCGCTTCCGGGCGCAGCTGCGCCGGCTCGGACTCGGCCATGATCAACGTCGCAGCGTCTCCACCACCGAGCCCGGGTTCCTCCGCTGGACCCAGTGGATCTTCAGCCGGTTGTTCGAGTCCTGGTACGACGCCGAGCAGCAGCGGGCCAGGCCGATCGATGAGCTGGTGGCCGAGTTCGCCGCCGGCGACCGGTCGCTGGCCCACGATCGGACCTGGGACGATCTCGACCCGGTGGAACGCGCCGCCGTGCTCGACCAGTACCGCCTCGCGTACGTCGCCGACGGTCCGGTCAACTGGTGCCCCGGTCTGGGCACCGTGCTGTCCAACGAGGAGGTGACGCTGGAGGGCCGCAGCGTGATCGGCGACTTCCCGGTGTTCCGACGGAACCTCCGCCAGTGGATGCTGCGGATCACCGCGTACGCCGATCGTCTGGTCGACGATCTGGACCGGCTGGACTGGCCCAAGTCGATCAAGATCATGCAGCGCAACTGGATCGGCCGCTCGACCGGCGCCCGGGTCGGCTTCGACGTAGTCGACGTCGGCGACAGGATCGAGGTGTACACCACCCGCCCCGACACGCTGTTCGGTGCGACGTACGTGGTCCTGGCTCCGGAGCATCCGATGGTGGATTCCTTGGTGGCCGAGGTCTGGCCTGACCGGGTGAATCGTCGCTGGACCGGTGACGCGGCCACCCCGGCCGAGGCAGTTGCCGCGTACCGGGATGCAGCCGCCCGCAAGTCGGAGGTGGAACGGCAGGCGAACAAGGACAAGACCGGGGTCTTCCTGGGATCCTGGGCGATCAACCCGGCCACCGGTGCGCCCGTACCCATCTTCGTCGCCGACTACGTGCTGATGGGGTACGGCACTGGGGCGATCATGGCTGTGCCGGCACAGGACGCCCGAGATCTCGAGTTCGCCCACCGCTTCGAGCTGTCCGTGGTGCGGACCGTGACCGCACCAGACGATCATCCCGCGGACGAGGCCTGGACCGGCGACGGACTGGTGATCAACTCCGCCAACGCGGAGATCTCGCTGAACGGTCTCAGCACCGACGCGGCGAAGATCAAGATCACCGACTGGCTGGAGCGGAAGGGTCTCGGGTCGGCGGAGACGCAGTACAAGCTGCGCGACTGGCTGTTCTCCCGACAACGCTACTGGGGTGAGCCGTTCCCGATCGTCTGGGACACCGAGGGGGTCGCCCACAGCCTGCCTGACGATCTGCTGCCGCTCACCCTGCCGGAGATGGCTGACTTCTCCCCCGCCCGGCTGGATCCCGACGATGCGACGACCCTGCCGCAGCCACCGCTCAGCCGGGCCGCCGCCTGGGCGAGCCTCCGACTCGATCTCGGCGACGGTCCGCAGATCTACACCCGCGAGCTCAACGTGATGCCGCAATGGGCAGGCTCGTGCTGGTACGAGCTCCGCTATGTCGACCCGACCAACACCGAGAGCTTCTGTGATCCGGCCAACGAGGCCTACTGGCTGGGCAAGCAGCCCGACCGCGCTGACGACCCCGGGGGCGTCGATCTCTACGTCGGCGGGGTGGAGCACGCGGTGCTGCATCTGCTGTATGCCAGGTTCTGGCACAAGGTGCTCTACGACCTGGGCTACGTCTCCAGTGAGGAACCGTTCCGCCGGCTCGTCAACCAGGGCTACATCCAGGCGTACGCGTACGTCGACGAGCGTGGCGTCTACGTGCCGGCGGAGGACGTCGTCGAGGACCCGCCCGGCACCTTCAGCTACCAGGACCGACCGGTACGGCGCGAGTACGGGAAGATGGGCAAGTCCCTCAACAACGTGGTCACCCCGGACGAGATGTGCGAGAGCTACGGCGCCGACGTCTTCCGGGTCTACGAGATGTCGATGGGTCCCCTGGAGGTCTCCCGTCCCTGGCAGACCCGCGACGTGGTCGGCGCCCAGCGGTTCCTGCAGCGCCTGTGGCGTTTGGTGATCGATGAGCAGACCGGTGCGACCGTGGTCACCGAAGACGCTCCTGACCCCGCGGTCGAGCAGTCGCTGCACCACACCATCGAGGCGGTGCGGCAGGACTACCAGCAGCTGAGCTACCACACGGCGATCGCGAAGCTGATCACCGTGACCAACCAGCTGGTCAAGTCCGGTGGTGCCGTCCCGCGCTCGGTGGTCGAGCCGCTGGTGCTGATGACCGCTCCCCTGGCCCCGCACATCTGCGAGGAGCTCTGGCAGCGCCTCGGCCACGCCACCTCGCTGGCTCATGGACCGTTCCCCGCCGCCGATCCGGCCAAGCTGTCGACCGAGGTGATCAGCTATCCGGTGCAGGTCCGGGGCAAGGTCCGGGTCAGGATCGAGGTGCCGGCTGACGCCGACCAGGCTGCGGTCGAGGCGGCGGCATTGGCCGACGACCGCATCGTCGCACTGCTGGCCGGGGCGAGCCCGCAGAAGGTGGTCGTCGTCCCCCGGCGGATGATCTCGATCGTGCTCTGAGAAAGGTCTGTGACCCATGTCGAGAACGTGCTGCCGACTCCGTCCCTGGGATGACCGCGGACCACAATGGGCCGCAGCACACGAAGGAGAACCGAGATGGCCAAGCACCTGCTGCTCAAGCACTACCGTCGCAACGCCGGCCCCGAGGATCTCGTCGGGATCCCGATGGACCAGTGGTCGCCGGCCGAGATCGACGCGCACATCACCTACATGAACGACTTCGCCGCCAGGCTCGAGGCGTCCGGTGAGTTCGTCGACGGTCAGGCGCTGTCACCCGAGGGGACGTTCGTCCGCTACGACGGGCCCGACCGGCCACCGGTCACCGATGGTCCGTTCGCCGAGACCAAGGACCTGATCGCCGGCTGGATGATCATCGACGTCGACTCGTACGAGCGGGCGATCGAGCTCGCCGGCGAGCTGTCGGCGGCCCCCGGCAAGAACGGGGAGCCGATCTACGAGTGGCTCGAGGTGCGGCCGTTCCTCACCGAGCCGCCCACGGTCACCGAGTGAGCGACCAGGCCGACGACGAGCTGCTGCGAGAGCTCACTCCCGCCGTCCTGGGTGTCCTCGTCCGTCGCGGAGCCGATTTCGCGACGGCCGAGGACGCCGTCCAGGAGGCATTGCTCACCGCCGTCCAGACCTGGCCGAAGGACCCGCCGCGGGATCCCAAGGGCTGGCTGGTCACGGTGGCCTGGCGCAAGTTCCTCGATCTCGTCCGTTCCGACACCGCGCGGCGGGGCCGCGAGGAGCGGCTC
>Ga0190275_10003958_pt1 | contig 10635 bp, 5 predicted proteins | sample Popmic550T_FD_133745 | JGI IMG/M metagenome (GOLD analysis project Ga0190275, IMG submission 133745) | Populus adjacent soil microbial communities from riparian zone of Yellowstone River, Montana, USA - 550 T | ecosystem: Environmental > Terrestrial > Soil > Riparian zone > Trees stand | place...
GAGTTCTTCGAGGAGTATCTCGACGTCCTGGACGCCGAGCAGGTCGTCGACTACGCCGAGCTGGTGCATCGCAGCCGGATCCTGCTGGCCGACCCGGAGGTGGCGGCGAAGCTTCGCGGCGAGATCGACGACGTGTTCGTCGACGAGTACCAAGACACCGACCCGTCTCAGGTCCGGCTGCTGCAGGTCGTCGCGGGCGACGGTCGCAACCTGGTCGTGGTCGGCGATCCTGACCAGTCGGTGTACGGCTTCCGTGGCGCCGAGGTGCGGGGCATCCTCGAGTTCAGCGACCGGTTCCGTACGGTCGACGGCGCCCCCGCACCCGTGCTCGCCCTGGGCGAGACCCGCCGGTTCGGCAAGGCTTTGCTCGGCGCGAGCCGTCGGATCGCGGATCGGCTGGCGCTGCCCGGTTCGCTGCCGGCCGGCATCCGCGACACGTTCCGGTCGCCACGCTCGGCACCAGGTCTGCCGTACGGGCGAGTCGAGGCCTACACCTATGACTCGCCCGGCGCCGAGGCCGATCAGATCGCCGAGCTGCTGCGGGCCGCTCACCTGCGCGACGGCGTGCCCTGGGACGCGATGGCGGTGCTGGTCCGGTCGGGGCGGGCGATGATCCCCAGCCTGAGCCGGGCGCTGAGCGCCGTCGGCGTGCCGGTCGAGATCGCCGGCGACGAGATCCCGCTGGCGATCGACCCGGCGGTCAGCCCGCTGCTGCTGGGTCTCCAGGTGGCTGCCCGCGGCCGCGCGATCGACCCTGACGACGCCCAGGTGCTGCTCACCTCCCCGCTCGGCGGCCTGGACGCGATGGCGGTCCGGCGACTGGGTCGTTCACTCCGCCGGGCCGAGCGGGCTGAGCTGGCCGGCACCGCGTTGCCCCGACCGTCGAACCAGCTGGTGGCCACCGCACTCCGGCAGGTGGAGCTGATCAGCGACCTGCGCACGACCGAAGACCGCCCCGAGCTGCGCGCCGCAGCCACCCTCGCCGAGCTGCTGGCGCGCTGCGAACGCTGCATCGCCGGCGGCGGCACCGCCGAGGAGGCTTTGTGGGCGCTGTGGTCGGGCACCGCCTGGCCGGCTCGGCTGCGGGACCAGTCCGCTGTCGGTGGCGAGACTGGCCGTCGGGCCAACCGCGATCTAGACGCCGTCTGTGCCTTGTTCGACATCGCACACCGCTCCGAGGAGGTGTCGGGGCTGCGCGGGGTGACCGGGTTCCTGGCCGAGGTCGAGGGCCAGCAGATCCCGGCCGACACGCTCGGCGAAGCTGATCTGCGTGGTTCGGCGGTCCGGCTGCTGACCGCCCATCGGGCCAAGGGTCTGGAGTGGGACCTCGTCGTGGTGGCCGGGGTCCAGGAAGGTGCTTGGCCCGACATCCGCCGCCGCGGCTCCTTGCTCGAGCCCGATCGGCTGGGCCCGCACGGTCTGACCGAGATCGAGCCGACCGCCTCCCGGATCGCCGAGGAGCGCCGGCTCTTCTACGTCGCGTGCACCCGCGCCCGCCGGCGACTGGTGGTCACAGCCGTTGCCGGCACCGAAGGCGAGGGCGACCAGCCGTCGCGCTTCATGACCGAGCTCGGGGTTCGGGTCGAGGCGGTTTCCGGTCGTCCGCGCCGGCCGTTGACCTTGGCCGCGCTGGTCGCCGAGCTGCGCCGCACCTGCACCGACGCCGAGACGCCTCCCGCCCTGCGCGACGAGGCCGCCAGTCGGCTGGCCCGGCTGGCCGATGTGGTCGACGAGCACGGCCGGGCGCTGGTGCCGACCGCCGACCCGGCCCGCTGGTGGGGGATGCGGGAGCTGTCCGACTCGGCGGCCGAGGTCACCACGCCGGAGGCCGCGATCGCGCTGTCCGGCAGCCAGCTCGCCGGGCTGCTGGGTTGTCCGCGGCAGTGGTTCCTCTCGCGCAAAGGCCAAGCCGATCCGGCGCGCAGTACTGCGGCCACCTTCGGGTCGGTGATCCACGTGCTCGCCGACCACGGCGCGAAGACCGACCTGCCGGCCAGCGAGCTGGCCGGCCATCTCGAGCAGGTGTGGGACCAGCTCAGCTTCGACGCCAACTGGCTGTCCTCTGTCGAGCGGGCCGAGGCGGAGGCGGCCCTGGACCGGTTCGTGAGCTGGCAGGCCGCGCGACCGGAGATGGAGCTGCTCGGCACCGAGGTCCGGTTCCGGGTGCTGATCGACCTCGGCTCGGACCGGGTGCAGCTGACCGGCAGCGCGGACCGGGTGGAGCGCGACCCGCAGGGTCGGATCCGGATCGTCGACTTCAAGACCTCTCGGTCCGCGCCGCAGTCCGCCGACGTGGCCGTGCAGGACCAGATGGGCGTCTACCAGCTCGCCGTCCTGGCCGGCGCCTTCGACGAGCTGGCCGGTCCGGGGGCGAGGCCCGGCGGGGCCGAGCTGGTCTATCTACGTCTGCCCGATGCTGGGGGCGGCGCGCTGCCCAAGTCGTTCCACCAGGCGTCGCTGGACGATGTGCCGTGGCCGACCGAGCACCCCGATGACGGACCCGACCCGAGCGACCTGCCGGCCGGTCTCGAGCTGCAGCCGACCTGGGTCCACCGTCGGCTGGCGGTGGCCGCACACCTGGTCCGCCGTGAGCGGTTCGTGGCCCGACTCGGCCCCGGCTGTCGGTACTGCCCGTTCGCCGACAGCTGCCCGGCCCAGCCGATGGGACGGCAGGTGGTGTCATGAGTGTCATCAACCTTCCGGTCCGGGACCGTTCCGGGTCGGTCTTCACCGCACCCGAGGACCTGTCGGCGGCGCTGCAGATTCCGTTCTCCGACCAGCAGCTGGCGGCGATCACCGCGCCCCTGGAGCCGGGGGTGATCATCGCCGGAGCAGGTTCGGGCAAGACCACCGTGATGGCTGCCCGGGTGGTCTGGCTGGTGGGCACCGGGGAGGTGCGGCCCGAGGAGGTGCTCGGCCTCACCTTCACGCGGAAGGCGGCCGCCGAGCTGTCGCTGCGGGTCCGGACCGCGCTGGAGCGTGCTGGGGTGGTGCCCGCCGAAGGTGTCGATGCCGGCGGCGAACAGCTGATCATGACGTATGACGCGTTCGCGGCCCGGCTGGTGGCCGAGCACGGCCTGCGACTCGGCTACGAGACCGATCCGACGATGATCACCGGGGCGACCCGCTACCGGCTGGCGTCGCGCGTGGTTCGGCAGGCGGCCGGCCCGTTCGAGCACATCTCCCGGCTCCGGCCGGCCACCGTGACCGAGCGGGTGCTGCGGCTGGACGCCGACCTGCAGCAGCACCTCGTCTCGGTGCCCGATCTCGACCCGCACGCCCACGCCCACCTGCTGGAGCTCGCCGCGGCACCGCTGAACCGCAACGGCAACGTGTACGCGGACCTGAAGAAGGCCGCCGCGGCGGCGCACGAGCGGCTGGAGCTGGCCAGCCTGGTGGTGGCCTACCAGCAGCTCAAGCAGCGGTTGGGGGTGGTCGAGTTCGCCGACCAGATGGCGATCGCCGCTCGGCTCGCCCAGGAGGTCCCGGCGGTCAGCGAGCTGGTCCGCTCGGCGTACCGGGTCGTGCTGCTGGACGAGTACCAGGACACCTCGGCGGCGCAGGCGAAGATGCTGCGCGGACTCTTCTCCGGCGGCACCCCGAGTGCGGGGATGGGGCACCCGGTGACCGCAGTCGGTGACCCGTTCCAGGCCATCTACGGTTGGCGGGGCGCCGCGGCCAGCAATATCACGTCCTTCGCCGAGCAGTTCCGGACGGCCCAGGGCCGGCCGGCCGGACGGTTCGCTCTCACCGTCAACCGGCGCAGTGGGCAGACGATCCTGGACGTGGCCAACGTGCTCAGCCGGCCGTTGCGCGCGGACACAGCCGCCAAGGTCGGAGCCGGCACGGTGCAGGGAGCACGGGTCGCAGGCACCGACACGACCGCCGGCATGGGCTTCCTGGTCGCACCGGAGGACACCCCGCCCGGGGTGGTCCGGGCGGCCACGTTCGACACCTGGCCGGAGGAGGTCGGCTGGATCGCCGATCAGGTGATCGCGGCCCGAACCGACGGTACGGCGGCTCACTGGGCCGATATCGCGGTGCTGACCCGCCGGAACGCCGACATCGCGCCGCTCTACGGCGAGCTCACCGCACGAGATGTGCCGGTCGAGATCGTCGGTCTGGGTGGCCTGCTGGCCCTGCCCGAAGTCATGGACGTGACGGCCACCCTGCGGGTGCTCGACGACGTCACCGCCAACCCGGACGTGGTCCGACTGCTCACCGGGCCGCGCTGGCGGGTCGGTCCGCGCGACCTGGCGCTGCTGGGACGTCGGGCCCGAGAGCTGGCCCAGGTCGAGGGTGGCGGACCAGCGGACTCCGTGACCGATCTGCTGGCCGAGCTCGAGGACGCGGTCGCCGACGTCGACCCGACCGAGGTGGTCAGCCTGCTGGACGCGGTGGAGAGCCCGGGCGACCTGCCCTACTCGCGGGCAGCCCTGGAGCGGTTCGCCCTGCTGGCCGCCGAGCTGGCCGGTCTGCGCCGGCACACGGGTGAGCCGGTGCTGGACCTGTGCCGCCGGGTGGTGGCGACCCTGGGGCTGGAGGTCGAGCTGATGGCGACCGCCGAGCTGGACCGGGCCAACCGGCGCAACCAGCTCGGCGCGTTCTTCGATGCGGTGGCCGGCTACGTCGATGTAGACGGTGACGCCTCGCTGGCCGGGCTACTGGCCTACCTGCAGGCCGAGATGGACACCGGGGCCGGCCTGGAGCAGGCCGTCCCGTCGGACCGGGAGGCGGTGAAGCTGCTGACCGTGCACAAGGCGAAGGGTCTGGAGTGGGACGTCGTCTTCCTGCCTGCCCTGATGAAAGGGGTGTTTCCCAGCGACCGGGTGACCGACAACTGGCTGACCAACCCGGGGGTGCTGCCGGCCGACCTGCGGGGCGATGCCGACTCGATCCCACAGCTCAGCGAGACCACCAACGCGTCGGTCCAGTCGTACAAGGAGGCTCTGAAGGATCAGCAGCTGCTGGCCGAAGACCGACTCGCCTACGTGGCGGCCACCCGTGCTCGCCGACTGCTGGTCGGGACCGGCCACACGTGGCGGGCCGACGGCGTCCGACCGCGGATACGGTCGACCTATCTCGACGCGATCCTGGCCGAGGCCGAGCGGCAGGACCAGATCGGCAACGAGGCTCCGCCGCCGGCGGACAGCAACCCGCTGGTCAGGGCGGCTGCCCCGGTCCCGTGGCCGGCGCCGTACGACCCCGAGGCTTGGCGGCGGCGTACCGAAGCGGCGGCAGCGGTCCGGGCGGCACGCCGGCGGCACGCGGAGACCGGCAGCTACGAGGCGTCCCCGGACTCCGGCGAGCTGCTGCTGGATGGCCTGGAAACCACCGCCCGATGGGACGCCGACGTGGAGCGGCTGCTGGCTGAGCTGGCAGCAGCACGCGCCGAGCGCACCCTGGTGCGGCTGCCGGACACCCTGTCGGCGTCGAATGTGCTGCGGCTGGAACACGACCCGCAGGGACTGGCGGCCGAGATCGCGCGTCCCATGCCGCGACCGCCGTCCCGCGCGGCCCGGTTCGGCACCCGGTTCCACCAGTGGGTGGAGCGCTACTTCGGCGCGGCGATCGGGACCGGGCAGCTGGGTCAGCAACAGCTGCTCGACCCCGACGACCTGCCGGATCGCGCCGACCTGGAGACCTCGGACGAGACCGGGCTGCGGGAGCTGTGCGCGACGTTCCAGGCGGGACGCTACGGAAGCCGCGTGCCGTACGCGGTGGAGGCCCCGTTCACCCTGCTGGTAGAAGGCACTCTGGTCCGCGGACGCATCGACGCGGTCTACGACCTGCGGGCCGCACCGGGCGATCACGACTTCCAGGTGGTCGACTGGAAGACCGGTCGCGCGGACGGGACCGACCCGCTGCAGCTCGCGATCTACCGACAGGCCTGGGCGGAGGTGTGGGGGGTGGCGGCGGAACGGGTGGACGCTGTCTTCTACCTGGTCGCCACCGACAGCGTGATCCGGCCGCCGTCACTGCCCGGCCGGTCCGAGATCGCACGGCTGGTCGCCGGCGGCGAGACGGGCGAGAGCCCGCCCGGACTCGATTAGGCTGTTCTCGTGCTCCATTGGGCCATGGCCAGCGACCTCGACCGGGTCGACCACCACCGCCGCTCCGCGGAGTGGGTGTCGAACCTGTGGCGCGCCGACGACGCGAAGCTGTTGAAGCTCGACGACCGGTCGCGGTTCACCACGAACGTGGGTGGCAGCAAGCTGCGGATGACCAAACCGTTCGTGGAGTACGACAGCCAGCGCCACCGGCTTCTGGGCATGCTGAACGGCACCCCGATCTTCGCCGTCGAAGCACTCACCGAGGGCGAGGTGCACGACTTCCGCGATGTGGCTTACCAGCTCACCGACAACGAGCGTGACATCGCCGCCACCGCGGCGGCGGTGTGCAACTGGCATCGCGCGGAGCGCTTCTGCGCCCGCTGCGGTGGCGGGACGCGGGTGATCAACGGCGGCTACGCCCGACACTGCGACGCGTGCGACGAGGACCACTTCCCGCGCACCGACCCAGCGGTCATCGTCGGAGTACTCGACGCCGACGATCGGCTGCTGCTGGGCGGTCAGCCGAGCTGGGGGAACCGAGTCTCGGTGCTGGCTGGGTTCGTCGAGCTCGGGGAGTCGCTGGAGCAGGCCATCCACCGCGAGATCGGGGAGGAGGCCGACATCGAGATCGGGACGACCCGCTACTTCGGTAGCCAGCCGTGGCCGTTCCCGCGATCGCTGATGGTCGGCTACTTCGCCCGGGCGGCGACGACGGCGATCTGTGTCGACGCCGACGAGCTCGACCACGCGGCCTGGATGTCCCGCGAGGAGGTGCGATCACGGGTGGGATCGGGCGAGCTCGCCCTGCCGGGCGCCAGCTCCATCGCCTCTCGGATGATCGACGCCTGGCTGGACGGGCAACCGGACCTGATCTGAGCCGAAACGCTGGACGAACTCGGCTGTGGCTGAGCGGACTGCACTCGCCTGCATCACGACGTCTGGTGCCCGCTTCGTCGGCGTGGACGCTCCTTCGTCGCGCTGGGCCGTCGCGGACCAGGCTCACGGCGCTTCGAGCCAGTGCGTCGAGCCGTCGCCATGCCCCGGCTCCGTCGAGGTCGAGTGAACTCACAGGATTCCGTCGGCGGTTGCGTCTCGAGTGCGGTGGCGCCAGCGGTCACCAGGACCGTCTTCGACCGCTCGGAGTCAACACGCTCGATCCAGAACTCGACATCGCCGTGCTCGCGAGTGATGTGGCCGACTCGTGCGTCGAGGCCCCAGCCCCCGAACAGCCACGCCCGGATTCCTGCGGCATCGAGCGCAGCTGTCACGGCCTTGATCACTTCGAGCTGCCGACGTGTCTTGTCGTTCACGGGTCGATTCTGCCGAAACCACGCGTCAGGCGAGGTCTGCGCGGATGAACACCGGTGGGTTCTCACGCCAAGCGGCGATCACCGCACCGTGCCGCTGGTACTTGGCGGCGAAGGCGTCGAGGACGCCGGCCACCTCGTCGGCCGGGACGATTGAGGCCGAGCCGTGCCACGAGGCATGGCCGGACCGGACCTCGAGCGCACCGGCGGCTAGGGCGTTCTGCAACCAGTCGCCGACGAGGCCGTGGCGGGAGGCGGCGTGAAAGCGCGCGCCGACCATGACGAACCAGACCGTCACCACGTGCTCGGCGCCCGTCCGCCGGCCCCTGGTGACGATGCGGCAGGTCTGAGCTGTCGGGAAGTCGGGAGTCACCATGCTGAGCCTTCCAGAACATCTGGGCTCGTGACGGCATGGAGTCGCGCAGGTCAGGTTGGTGCGCTTCGACGGTAGCTGTTGATGGTGACGCCTGAGTCGCTGACCAGGTTCCGCACGAGCTCGAAGCGGGTCAGAGCGTCGGTGTCGCTGAACATCAGCTTGCCGCCGCCGAGGAGGACGGGAAAGGTCAGCAGCCGGTACTCGTCGACCTGGTCAGAGCGGTGCAGCTGCTGTATCAGCTGGCCGCTACCGAAGATCAGGATCTCGCCGTCTCCGCGAGATCGCAGGCGATCCACCTCGGCGAAGAGGTCTGGCCCGAGCCGGATCGTGTTGTTCCAGGTCGGATCGGTCAGGGTCCGCGACACCAGGTACTTCGGCATCCGGTTCATGGCGGCGATCGCCGGATCGGTGGAATCCACCTGCTGCCAGTCGGCGACGAAGTTCTCATAGGTCCGCCGACCGAGCAGCATGCCGGCCGCGTCGGCGGTGACTGAGGTCATGAACTCGGCGATGGTCTGGTCCATGTACGGCTGCACCCAGCCTCCGTGGATGAAACCCCCGTCATCATCTTCGTCGGCGCGCAGCGGTGCTTGGATCACCCCGTCGAGGGAGATGAAGTTGACGACGACGACAGCGGTCATGCGCAATCCTCCTCGACGTCAGCGCAGCCGCCCGCGCAATCCGCTGGCTCGGTTCGCCGGGCGGCGGACGGCACGGCGGACGGCCTCCTCGGTGCCGAAGACCTGCACCCGCCGACTCGCGCGGGTCACGGCAGTGTAGAGCAGCTCGCGGGTCAGCAGCGGCGACTCCGGCGGCGGCAGCACGAACGACACCACCCCGAACTGGCTGCCCTGAGCGCGGTGCACGGTCATCGCGTGCGTCGTTTGCACGGCATCCAGCCGGACCGGCGAGATCAGCATCGGTGCACTGCCTCGGCCGAAGGCGGCGCGCACGCCCCCGCCGGTCGCGACCACGACGCCGGTGTCGCCGTTGAACAGGTTGAGGTCGTAGTCGTTGACGGTCACCAGCAGTGGCCGGCCGAGATACCACTCGCCCTCCTCCCCGTAGCCGGGCACGGCCTCGGCCAGCCATCGCTCGGCCTCGACGCTCCACCGGGCCACCCCGTACGGCCCGTGGCGGTGCGCGCAGAGCAGCCGGTGCTCATCCAGAGCGGCCAGGGCTCCGGGCAGGTCACCGTCCGCCGCGGCGGAGCGGAGCGCCGTCCCGGCCTCGGCCACGGCGCTGACCAACGGTGCGATGCCGGCGGGCCGGAACTCGGACAGGTCAGTCTCGGTGAACACCACGTCCTCGGCACCGCGCCGGAGGACCTCGACGGCGGCGTCCTCGTCGGCCTCCCGAACGGCTCGGGCGAGATCCTCGATCGCGCCCCCGTACCGCCAGGTGCGTTGCAGCCGTACGACGCTGCGCTGCTGCTCACCGGCCGCGCCGAGGGCGCTGGTGATGTCGGCGAGCACCGCCCCGGCCTCCACCGATGACAGCTGATCGGGATCGCCCACCAGCACCAGTCGGGCATCCGGCCGGACCGCCTCCAGCAACCGTGCCATCAGGGTCAGCGACACCATCGACATCTCGTCGACCACGACGACGTCGTACGGCAGCCGGTTGTCGGCGTTGTGCCGGAACCGGCCGCGACTGCGGGGCAGCCAGCCGAGCAGGCGGTGCAGGGTGACCGCGCTGAGGTCGGCGACCCGATCGGCGTCGGCCTGATCGAGGTGGCCACGCGCCTGGGTGAGCGCCTCCGTCAACCGGGCGGCGGCTTTGCCGGTCGGCGCCGCGAGCGCGATCCGTGGTCGGTGACCGGGCTGGTCGGCCAGCATGGCGAGCACCTTGGCCACGGTGGTGGTCTTGCCGGTGCCGGGTCCACCCGCCAGCACCGTGACCCACTGCCGGGCACAGACCTCGGCCGCCCGGCGTTGCAGATCCTCCTCTTTCGGGGCCAGACCCTCACCGGTGAACAGCCGATCCAGTGCCTGGGTCAGCCGCGCGTCGTCGACCGACGGGGGCGGGGCGGCGCGGCGGTCGACCAGCTGCCGGCGGACGGATTCCTCCTGCCGCCAGTAACGCTCGAGGTAGAGGTTGCCGGCGACCAGCCGGAGCGGCCGGCCGGCCGGGGCCTCGGGCCCATCGGCCAGTGCCAGGCTCGCCCGGCAGCGAGCCAGCCAGTCCGCCGGTTCGGGCCACGGCAGGTCGGCCACCTCGACACCCTCCTCGGCAGCCTCGAACACGTCGTCGGCGACCGAGGTCAGGTCGACGCAGACCGATCCGTGCCGCAGGGCTCGGACGGTCAGCGCCAGCGCCAGGGCCACCGTCTCGTCGGTCTCCCCGGTGACGCGACTGACGGTGCGGGCGGTGTGCACGTCGGCGAGGTCGAGCACACCGGCGGCGTTGAAGGTGGCCAGCATCCCGGTAGCCCCGGTGGCCACCGGGATGTCGGTCACATTCACACTCATGGACGGAGCCTCTCGTCGGGCAGCACACCGTCGAGCAGGTCGGACAGATCGACGACCAGCCCAGCAGGTGGTCGCCAGCTGAACACCCCGTACGGCACGTCGTCGGCGCGTGGGGTGTCCGGCCCGGCCATGCCGCGCAGGAACAGGTAGAGCACGCCGCCGAGATGCTGCTCCGGGTCGTAGCCGGGCTGGCGCCAACGCAGCATCCGGTGCAACGCCACCTGGTACAGCAGCGCCTGCAAGGGGTAGTGAGCGCCGATCATGCCGGCCGCCATGACCGCGGGCGAGTAGTCGGCCACGGTCAACTCACCGGGACCGCCGCGACCCAGCCAGTTGGTCTTGTAGTCCACCACCAGATACCGCCGCGCCTCGGTCGGACCGACCCGGAGCACCGCGTCGATGCTGCCGGTCAAATAGCCCCGCAGCGA
>Ga0190275_10003959_pt1 | contig 10632 bp, 8 predicted proteins | sample Popmic550T_FD_133745 | JGI IMG/M metagenome (GOLD analysis project Ga0190275, IMG submission 133745) | Populus adjacent soil microbial communities from riparian zone of Yellowstone River, Montana, USA - 550 T | ecosystem: Environmental > Terrestrial > Soil > Riparian zone > Trees stand | place...
GAACCTCTGGATGGTGAGGTACGCGATCGTGACGTCCGTCTGCTCCCCGATGGTGATGTTGCTGTCGATCGCGGTGAACCTTCGGTACTGACCATCGAGAACGCTGCCGCGACCGTTGGCGTACCCGCCGACGAACACGTCCCCGGTGTTGGCGCTGAAACTGCCGTAGTGCATTCCCGGGGCCAGGTAGTAGACAGTCCGGGGCTTCAGCTGCCAGTTCTGGTAGTCAGCGGTCTCCGGGGGAAGCACCAGACCGGCCTCGGCGCCGGGGAAGTCGGTTCCCGGCTTGCCGAAGGTGGGGAGCCCGGGGGTGCCGGACCTATAGGGCCCCGCGGGCCCGGTGTAGTCGTAGGGCGAGCGCAGAGCGGCGCTCCCGCACACGGCGCGACCCACCGGACCGGCGGTCGGGGCCCCGACCCGGGACAGCGCATCGTCGTCGAGAGGGCTGGGCGAGGGGCCGCCGGTGGGGACTACGACGCGGGGCGAAGCGTCGTCCGCCCCGAAACCCAGGCCGGCGAGACCGACCGCCCCCAGCGCGAACAGGAGTGCCCCGACGGACAGGACGAGCACGACACGGCGCCTCACCATCACGACCACCGTGGATCGCAGGCCTCGACCCCGGGGCACCTCGCGGATGCCGGGGGAGGAGGCGCCGGGCTCTGCACCGCGAACCTTCGGCACTCCTCCGGGCCGCGAGGCCCATGACGCCCGGTCACCCGGCGAGCCGGTCTCGTCGCGCCAGGAAGGTGGTCAGCGCCCGCGCGCTGGCGACCGGCGACATCTCCTCGGCGCGCTGCTCCCCGAGCGCCGAGTACCTCGCCCGCACCTCGCTGTCCAGCATGGTGGCCATCGCCTCCACGAGCCCGTCCACGTCTCCCCGGGGGACGAGGAGGCCGTACCTGCCGTCGTCTGTCACGAAGCGCGGGCCGCCTCCTTGCGAGTCGGCGGCGATGACGGGCGTCCCGACGCTCATCGCTTCGGTGAGGACCTGCGCGAAGCCGTCCTCGTCCGAGGGATGCACCAGGGCCCAGGAGCGGGCGACGTACTGGAGCGGGTCGTCGATCCATCCCACGGTGGCCGCGACGTCTCCGAGACCGAGCCGCAGGATCTGTTGCTCGGCGGGGTCGCGGCCAGGCCCTTCGCCGAGGATGAGCAGCCGGCTGTCGTGGCTCGCGCGCAACCGGGCGAACGCATCGAGCAGGAGGTCCACCCGCTTGAACGGGAGCAGGTTGGTCACGTTCACGAACACCGGAGGCTCGCCCTCTCGCAGCCACGGGTGCGGAGGAGGAGCGAGGGGGCCCTCGTGCTTCGGGATCGGGTTGGGGACGAGCGCACCCGTCGAAGGATCCAACCCGCACCACTCGATGGTGTTCGCGAGCACCGTCGGGGACGGCGCGATGAGCCCGTCGGCGAACCGGTAGCTCGCCTTCGCGAGCCACTTGTTGTCGCGCCGGTTGCTCGCGTGGGTGAGCTCCGGGAGGTGGTCCTGCACAAGAATCAGACGTCCGCGCCACCGCGGAGGCGTGCGCGCCAGCCACGCCGCCGCCAGGCCCACGAAGTTTGCGTGCACCTGTCGCGTGACCAACACGTCCGGACGCCGGGTGCGCAGGTAGCGGACCAGGCCGGGCACAGACCGCGAGACCCGCTCGACACCCAGGCGATGGACGTGGACCTCCGGCGGGAGCCAGGGCGGCGCGGGGTCCTCGCTGTAGCAGACCAGGTCGACCTCCGCCTCGCCGCTCTCGACCAGGCCCACCGCCAGCCGGCTCGCGGCGTTGCCGTGGGCCCGCTTGCTGGGACTGTCGACGAGGAGCGCGATCCGTGTCATGCCGGGCTCAGCTCCAGATGTTGCGATGGACGTTGAAGATCACCCGTGACCCGTAAGGGTCGACCGCGATGGGCAGGTCCTTCATGGGTGTCAGGGCGGTTCGCACGGACTCCTGGTGCTCCACCGGACACAGGACGAGGACGAACCCGCCGCCGCCCGCACCGGTGATCTTCGCGCCGTTGGCGCCGGCGCGCATTGCCGCGTCGACCGCCTCGTCCAGGGCGCTGTTGGAGACCCCTTCCGCGAGCTGTCGTTTGGCCTCCCAGCTCTGGCCGAGGGCGACGCCGACGTGGTCGGGGTGCCCGGACCGCAGCCCGGCCACCGCCTCACCGGCCAGGTCGCGCAGCCGCTCGAGCTGGGTGAGGCGCATCGGCACGTTGGCCTTCTGCTCTCCGAGGATGGTGTCCGCCGTCCTCGTGATCCCGGTGTAGAAGAGCATGAGCTGGGACTGGAAGCGCCGGTGCTCCTCGTGGGGGAGCTGGATCTGGTCGGCACGCACGGCGTCGCCGGGGCCGAAGTGCAGGTCGCAGATCCCCCCGTAGGCCGCGGCGTACTGGTCCTGCTTGCCGATCGGCTTCCCGCACCGGTCGATCTCGATGGTGCAGGCACGGTCCGCGAGCTCCTCCGCCGAGACCTGGCGCCCCTGGTAGGCGAACAGGGCGTGGAGCAGGCCGACGGTCACGGAGGAGGACGACCCCAGCCCCGACCCTGCCGACGGGATGTCCGCGAGCGTCGTGATCTCCACGCCTCCCCGGACCCCCGCCATGTGCATGGCCTCCCGGACGAGGTCGTGCTCGACGTCCTCCACCCGCGTCACGATCTCCTTGCGGGAGTAGTTGATGTAGATGTCGTCGTCGAACCGCTGCTTCACGATGACGTACACGTACTTGTCGATGGCCGCGTTGAGGACCCGTCCGCCGTGCTGTCGGTAGTACGACGGTAGGTCCGTCCCCCCGCCGACGAGCCCGATCCGCAACGGCGTCTGGGTGATGATCACGCGACCCCCCGCCGAGGCCACTCCGCCTCGGCGCGCGCGAGCGCTTCCGGCGTGCCGATGTCGATGAGGAACGCGTCTCCCACGGGCACGGCGACCGAGCGCCGAACGAGCCGGGGAAGCAGGTGGGTGCCGATGTCGACAGGCGCGCCCCCCGGCACGAGGTCGAGGACCGACCGCCGGAACGCGTACATCCCGGCGTTCGCAAGGTCGCTGCGTGGCGCGGCGGGCTTCTCCTCGAACGACATCACGACTCCCCCCTCCACTTCGAGGATGCCGCACGCCTCGGGCCTGGGGGCGCGGAACACCGCGATTGCGGCCTCTGCCGAGGGTGCCGCCTCGAGTGCGGCCGTGAGTCGGCCCAGGTCGAAGTCGGTGAGGTCGTCGCCGTTGACGGCGAGGAACGCCTCGTCGGAGCCGACGAAGTCCCTGCCGGCGGCGAGGGTCCCCGCGCTCCCGAGCAGGAAGGGCTCGTAGCTGGTGCGAACGCGTGGCCTCCCGCGGTGGGCCTCCAGGTGCGACCTGACCTGCTCGGGCCTGTGGTGCAGGTTGACGAGGACCTCGTCGACGCCCGCCCTGCGGAAGTTGTCGAGCCAGTGGTCGAGGAGGGGGCGGCCCTCCACCGGGACGAGGCACTTCGGCGCGTGGTCGGTCAGCGGACGAAGTCGCGTCCCGAGCCCGGCGGCCAGGAGGAAGGCCTTCATCCGTCCGACTCCCGGACCACGCCGAGGGACTTCATCGTGGCGTCCGCAGCGGCCAGCACCTCGTCGAGACCCGGCATCCCCCGGAGCCAGTCGGCGTACTCGGCGACGGACTCCGCCGGTGTCCGCCGCGCCTTCCACCCGAGGCCCTCGAGGGCGGCGACGTCGGAGAAGATGTGGCGCGTGTCGCCGAAGCGGTACTCGCCCGTGACGCGTCCCGGCTCGTCCGACCCGTAGTGCGCGCGGACGATCTCGGCGAACTGCCGCGTCGTGTAGGGCACGCCCCCGCCGACGTTGAAGGCGCGGCCGACCGCATCGGCATCCTCGAGGACCAGCAGGTTGGCGTCGACGACGTCATGGATGTTGACGAAGTCGCGGACCATCTCCCCGTCCTCGTACAGCGTGGGTGCGCCCCCCAGGAGGTAGTGGAGGCAGAAGATGCGGCACGCGCCCGAGTACGCGTTGTACACGGACTGCCGTGGCCCCTGGACGATGCTGTAGCGCAGGGCGACGCTGGGGATGCCGTAGCGGCGCCCGAGGTTGAGCGCGACCATCTCCTCGCCGTACTTCGACATCCCGTACGCGTTCTGCGGGTTGGAGACGCGCTCCGGGGTCCTCGCCATCTCCAGCGGGCCTCCGCACACCGGGCACGGGATCTCCCACTCGCGGGCCCGGAGGGCGGCCTCCGGGCGCATCCCGGGGGTCTGCTCACCGTCCTGTGGACAGTGGTAGAGCCCTTCGCCCATCGCGCTCTGCGAGGACGCGACGACCACCCGCTGGAGGTCGAGCCCCTCGTCCACGGCGATCTCGTAGATCAACGAGGTGGAGACGACGTTGACGTCGGAGAACCGGGAGAAGTCGGGCAGGTAGTCCTGGTACGCGGCGAGGTGGTAGACGGCATCCGTGCGGCGCAGGAGGTTGGCCAGCAGGTCGCTGTTGCGCACGTCGCCGACGAAGAGGTCGGCACCGGGCGTGAGGTAGCTGGGCACGCCGTCCCGGTGGACCGGGGCCGTCAGGGCGTCGAGCACGGTGACCTGGTGCCCCTCGCGGACCAGCCGGTCGGTCGTGTGGGAGCCGATGAACCCTGCTCCGCCCGTGACGAGCACCCTCACCGGCGTCCTCCCCGCATCGCGTGGACCTCACGGTAGACCTCGAGGGTCTCCTTGGCCGTCGCGGCCCACGTGAACTGCGCCGCCCGGGGCGGGCCGAGCTCACGCAGCCTCGGACCGGCGTCGCCACACGCCGAGACGATCGCGGCCGCGATGGATGCCGGGTCCTCCGGGTCGGCCAGCGCCGCCGCCCCGCCGGCGGTCTCGGGCATCGCGCTGCGGTCGGACGTGACGACGGGGCACCCGCAGGCCATCGCCTCGAGGATCGGCAGACCGAACGTCTCGTTGTGGGAGGGGTACACGAAGGCGTCCGCGGCCCGGTAGAACGGCAGCGTGTCGTGGTGGGGGACGCCGCCCACCCACACGACGTGCTCCGCGACGCCGAGCTCGTCTGCGAGACTGCGCAGCTGAGCCGCGTAGCCGGCATCCGCCGCGCTGCCCACGATGACGAGCCGGTGATCCGGCAGGTCGCGTCGCGCGAGGGCGAAGGCGCGGAGCAGACCGTCGCAGTTCTTGTACGCCCACAGCGACGAGACGAAGAGCACGAACGGCCCGTCGATGTCCCGTTCGCGCCGCAGCCGGGCCGCCGCCTCGTCGCGGTCGCCGGGGTGGAAGACGTCGTGGTCGACGGCCTCCGGGATGAGCCGCAGCTTCCCCGGATCGACATGGAGGTAGGTCTCGACCTCCCGGCGCAGGCTCTCGGAGTTGATGATGACGATGTCCGCCACCTTCGCGGTGTGCGGGTACCCGGTTCGCCGGTAGAGCCGAACCGCGGGGTTGAGCGCCCCGGGGCTCGTGAACGCGTGCAGGGTCTTGAAGTGGGCGACGAGGCCGGGAGCGGGCCTGACCATCGGGGCGATGAGGGTGTTGAAGACGTCGATGCCCGCCCTGGGCAGCCGCAGCGGGGCGTAGGCGTGCTCACTGAGCGTACGGAGAATCCGACGCTCGTTGGACCACGGGAAGGTGATGTACCGGACCTGGGGCCCGTACCCCGCGTGCTCGTCCCGGATCTGCGGGCTGACGACGAGGTGGAGCTCCTCGTCCTCGGCCAGCATGGGCACCATCTCGGTGATGACCTGCTTCCAGAACCAGTGCGCACCCGAGGGGGTCCGCGGGTCGTCCGTGAGCAGGTTGATCGCGACTCGCATGCCGTCAGAAGACCTGTGTCGAGACGTCATGCTCGCTCATCCTCGACTGGCGCACGTACTGGGCGAGGAGGTGCATGCACGCCTGGTGGGCGTCCTCGATGACCCCGTAGTTCGACGAGTCGACGTGGATGGAGACGGTCGCCAGCTCGCGTGCCGGTCCTCCCGTGAAGCCGGTGAGGGCCACGGTCTCGACGTCGTTCTCCCTGCACCACTCCAAGGCGCGGACGATGTTCGGCGAGCGCCCCGACGAGGAGACGGCGACGAGCACGTCGCCGGGTCGCGCCTGCGACTGGAGCTGGAAGTCGAAGACGTTCTCGTACCCGTTGTCGTTGGCGATCGCGCTGAGGATCTCGACGTTGGTGCTCAGGCTCTGCACTCTCGTGAGCAGACCAGTGCCGGTGCGGACCCCCTTGACGTGGTCGCACTGGAAGTGGTTGGCGATGGATGCCGACCCGCCGTTCCCACAGGTGAACACCGTCGCGTCTCGCTGGTAGGCACCATCGAGGATCCGTGCAGCCGCCTCGAACCTTCCCGCGTGGACGGTGACCATGGCGCGGGCCAGCTCCCCGGCGTAGTCGAGGGCGAAGCGTCCGGCGTGGTCGTACCGTCGGACCGGGAAGCCCGTGGGAACTCCGGACGCCGGAACGCCCGATGCTGCGTGCTCGGCGAGGATGACGTCGACGGCCGAGGCCAGGTCAAGGACCGTGTCGACATCGTCACCGACGGTTCCACTGTCCCCGATGCGAAGCGGGCGTGCGCCCACGGCGCGGGCGAGGCCGACGTCGCACGCGCTGTCGCCCACGACCCATGAGGCGGACAGGTCCAGGTCGAGGGCCGCCGCCGCCGCGAGGGCCATCCCGGGTGCCGGCTTGCGGTCCGCGCTCGCCCGGGCGAACGCCGACACGACCCCGGCCGGGTGGTAGGGGCAGAAGAACCACGCGTCCACGTGCGCGCCCAGGTGGGCCATCTCCGCCGCCATGTGCTTGTGGACGAGGTCGACGTCGGCCAACTCGTACATGCCGCGCGCGACGCCGGCCTGGTTGGTCACCACGGCCACCGGGAGGCCTGCGGCGTTGAGCCGGGCGATGGCCTCGATGGCACCGTCGATGAACACGACGTCGTCGACCGCGCCCACGTGGCCGCTGTCGACGATGATCGTGCCGTCACGGTCGAGCAGCACTCCCCGGACGGTCATCGTCGGCACCCTCGTTGCTGGAGGTCGTCCCACGCAGCGCGCTGGGGCCTGCGCGGAGCGCGCCCACCGGCCACCGGCCGCCACTCTTCACCACTCATGTCTGGTGCCACGACACACCGCTCCCTGCTCGCGGGCCCTGAGGGTGCCTGCACATTTCCACCCACAGGATGACACCGCCCATGCTAGGGAGTCCGGCTTCCGGGGATGGCCGGTTCCGGCAAATTGCCCCGGATGGTGCAGGAGAGCAGGCGTGGTCACCCGACGCTCGGTCGCGCACTCCGGTCCCGGACGGCGGGGACCAGGTCGTCGACGGCGGACAAGTGGGCGACCAGCGCCCGCTGCTCGGCGGCCGCCACCTCGAGCAGGTCGGCCGAGAACCGATCCCCCTCGGCCAGAAGCGAATCCAGGGAATGCACGAGTTCGTCGACGTCCAGCGTGCGGATGTCGTGCGTGAAGCGACCGACCCCGAAGTGCTCCATCAGCACCCGGTGCTTCTCTCCGTAACCGATGGCGATCGTCGGCACCCCGCACTTCAGGGCACAGAGGACGTTGTGGAAGCGCGAGGCGACGACAGCGTCGAGGTCGGCCACCTGCGCCATGTAGTGCCCGAGGGTGGCGACGGGGTCGAACAGGATCGCCGTCTCGTCGAGCTGCGGGCGCTCGGCGAGCACGGCGTCCCGGATCCCGGTGGCGACCGGCACGTCGATGTCGTCACCGACCAGCAGCCTGACGGTGTGTCCACCGTCGACGAGCCGGCCGAGGAGGTCGTGCATCGCACCGCGGTAACGGACGTGGATGGCATCGGCGAGGGACCTCTCGGACTCCGCCCCGTGCCAGGCGATGACCCCCAGTCCGAGGGTGCCCGAGCGCCCGTCGCGCCGCGGTGGGGTTGGGAGAGCGAACGCCAGGTCAGGGAGGACGGTATCGCGCGATGTGTCGACACCCATCTCGGCCGCCGCGGTGCGGGAGTGCTCGTCCCGGAAGGACCGGTGGCTCGCCATGCGAAGGGTCTGGCGCAGCAGGAGCCGGGTGACCGGGTCACGGGGTCGGCTGGCACCGACGCTCGTGATGGCCAGGCCGACCTTGAAGGCCCGCGCCGACATCGCCAGCACGAACAACGACCACGGCGTCTGCCACGGGCGGACCTGCATCGTGGACTCGAAGGTCCCCATCCCCGGCACGATGGCCAAGGAGTGTCGTCGGGTCCATCGGGCGATCCGAAAGGCGTCGACGCCGACGCCGATCCCCACCCGTGCAGCCGTCACCGTGCGGTCGACGAGAGGAATGCCGGATCGTGGGCCGCCCCGGTCCCAGCTCAGGTCCACGGCGGGGATGCCGTAGCGCTCCTGCACCACGTCGGGGCCGGCGGCCATGCAGTCGAAGTCCACGGAGTGATGGCACTCGCGCAGGTGGGCGAGCAACGCCTCGAGGGAGCCGTCGTTGCCGTAGTTCCCCGCTCCGAGCTTGCCGATGAAGCCCACGGGCCGCCGATGCGCCGAGTCGCGACCAAGGGTCACCGGGAATCCCGCCGGGTGGCGACGACCGCCCGCACGTCGACGAGCGGGTTCTCGAGCACGGACTCGGGGCGGGCGAACTCGTCGCGGTGGGCGCCGCGCAGCCGACGGGTGACGCGGGTCACCATCCAGCGGGCGGTCAGGGCGTAGCACGCACGACGGTCGGCGCGTGTGATCGGGCTACGGTGGATGAGCGCCATTCTCTCCCAACCGTACTCAGCAACGAGGCGGGCGGTCGGGTGACGCAGCCCATCAGAGCGTCTCGGGTCGAGGTTGGAGCACCACGAGCGCACGGAGGGGTTGGCCTTGAACGCCCGGCCGGAGTGGTGGCGACGGAAGTAGAGCCAGTCGGGCACGATCGCGAAGGGTCCCATCAGCGCCAGCTCCGACATGAAGGTCTGGTCCGCGTGGTAGAAGCTGTCGTGTGGCCGGACGCGCCGCAGCACGTCTGAGCGGATCACCCCGTAGAAGTCGTCGGCGGCAACCGCGCCCGGGTGGGCATCGCCGCCGAACAACAGGCTCTCCAAGCGGTGCGCGGGCCGGGGGTCGTCGGTCTCCAGCGGGTACTCCAGCGCCTGGATGAGGTTGTCGTCCTCGTCGATCGCCGCGGTCAGGGAGTGGGCGAGGACGACGTCCGGTCGGTCCTGCAGCAGCTGAAGGCAGCGCTCGAGCAGGTCGCGCGCGTAGAGGTCGTCGCCCGAAGCCCACTTGAACAGCGGCGCTCTGGCCTCGTGGAAGACCTGCGTGTGGTTGGGGGCGGCCCCGACGTTCACGGGCTGGCGGATGAACCGCACGCGCTCGTCGTCGCGTTCGTAGCGTCGGCAGATGTCGTCGGTCGCATCGGTCGACGCGTTGCTGCAGAGGATGAGCTCGAAGTCTCCGAAGGTCTGACCGAGCAGGGCGTCGACCGACTGCTCCAGGAAGTCCTCGCCGTTGTACACCGGCAGCCCGATGCTGAGTGGGGGTGTGGCGGTCATGGTGCCCTCCTGCGCCTGACACCTGCATGGAATCGTGGATCCAGACTAGGTGGACTGCCACGACGGGGTGATGCGAATCGGACTTCCGGCGTCTTCTGCGGTTTCCGAGTCAACAGGGCACGCAGAGGTGTTTCATGGGAATGCATTCCACGCGGAGCAGGGCCGCAGAGGAAGGTATGACTGTGCAGCGTGCACACCAGAAGTCCCGGGCACGGCGGTTCTTCGACCCGCCCCCACCCCGGGGCGATCGATGTCCCCCCACCGGACCTTCGCTGCGTCCGTCGTGGGGAGACGCCGGCATCGACCCTGCTCGAGGTGATACGACCGAGGACCCTCGGTCATCCGGGTAGAGCGGGGGACGAGATCATGCCGGAAAAGCTGGTTCAGGTGCGCACGGGGTCGCTGAGGCGACGGTTGTCGGCGCTGGTCGCCACGGTGATGTTCGTGAGCCTGGGGGTCGGGCTCTCCGCCCGGGCGGCCCAGGCGGCCGCGGACAAGGTGATCGTCACGTTCACCTTCGACGACGCGAGGGACAGCCAGTACCCGATGCTCCCCATCTTCGCGACTCACGGCGCGAAGGCGACCTTCTACGTCAACAGCGCGCTGATGGGCACCAACGGGGTCATGACGTGGAGCCAGCTCCGCGACCTCCATGCTGCCGGGCACGAGATCGGGGGCCACACCGCCCATCACACTCCGTTGACCGACGTGGACGAGGCGACGGCGCGCGCCGAGATCGAGGCGGACGTCACGACGCTCCAGGCGCAGGGCTTCCCGCGCCCGGTGTCGTTCGCCTACCCCATCGGCTACTACGGTCCCGCGGAGGAGGAGATGGTCGAGGAGGCGGGCTATGCCTCGGGCCGCACCATCGACACCGACCGGCGCGAGACGACGCCCCCCGCCGACCCGTATGCCGTGCGCATCGTGCGGGACAGCCTGGATGGTTCCGAGGGCCTGCAGGCCCTCAAGAACGACGTGATGGCCGCCGAGGCTGCCTCGGGGACGACCTGGATCGTGTACCTGATGCACGAGTTCTACTCACCGATCGACGAGGAGATCGACGACTTCCTCACCTGGCTGGGTCCCCGGAAGGCGTCGGGCACGGTGGTCAAGACCGTCCGCGACGTCATGCTCCCCGCCGCCCCTCTGCCGCCGGTGGCCGAGGC